>Ga0114951_10000946_pt1 | contig 38412 bp, 36 predicted proteins | sample AM7aDNAmetaG_FD_88677 | JGI IMG/M metagenome (GOLD analysis project Ga0114951, IMG submission 88677) | Freshwater microbial communities from Finland to study Microbial Dark Matter (Phase II) - AM7a DNA metaG | ecosystem: Environmental > Aquatic > Freshwater > Lake | place: Finland: Lake Alinen... | reverse complement strand
GCGATTATGAAATATCTCGAGAACCACAACCAAAATCCGCGCGTTTTTATCTGGAGCGCATCGGTTGAACGAATTCTGTCAAAGATCGCCAAATGTAAAGAAGCGTTAGACTCACTACACTAGCTTCTGAGTATCGAACGCAAGCAGCGTCTCTCTGACCGCATCGTAGGCCGTCTGGGTCAGCTCGATACGGTTGAGTCTTCTGAGAAGATCAAGCCCCTGATAATAGGAGAAGATCTCCCGGTCTCTCTGATTTCGAAGGAATACTTCCGAAATGTCCTTTTCCAGTTGCGCCATTTCCGTAAACACGACTTTGGAATCCAGGCTATTCAGCTGCTGGATCAATTTGGGATCCTGGGTCACTTCGGCGGTCAGAAGGATGGTGAGAGCGGGATATTCTTTGATGAATGGCTTCATAGAACGGAGCGGGATAACTTTCAGATAAAGAGTCTGCAGTTCCTTGAGATAGTTAAGAAGAGGTAGCTTCCCTGCTGAAAAGAGCTCTTTCAATTTAAGGACGGCTTTCAGCTCTCTAGGAAAGTATTGATTTGCTAGTGTGTTGATCCGGCCGGAAAGTTCTTCCAGATCCTCCGCAATGCCGATCTGGCTCCGGGAAGATTCCTGATAACATTGGATATTTTTGCCGTAGAGCTTCAGATTCTCGACACCGATCAGCTTGAAATCGTTCGCCCGATTGATATGCGCGTACTCTGCTCCACCTATGCGAAGTTTATCCAGAAGGAAATACGAAACTCTTTGTTTGATCTTGGGGTCTTTGATAAATCCGAAGAACTTATCCGTGGGGACCGGGCCTTCGTAGCCTTCTTCAAATACCGTCTTGATCCCCTCTTCTTGAACGAACTTGCCGATTAGCTTAGCGATGTTCTCCTGTGCATCGAGGGAGTCATGGGCATCCTGGATAAAGACAATCGTCTTATTGGTTGTTCCCTGAAAGGACTCTTCTATTTTCCCAAGCTCTTTGGGGATCGTGAAAGAAACTGGGGCAGGATCAGCCACTGTAACAGCAGGGCTGGCATAACCTTGAATGGCATAGCGGCCGGCATCAAAAAGCGTGAAAACAAGGATAACAAATATAGCCGTAACCCGGCGCCAGACTTGTGCACTTATAAAGGTTTCACCGGGTGTCCCCGCTCCAAAAACCATGCTTTTACAAACCTCTTTCCTATAGATTTCCTCAATAGCGGAGGATGCCGGAAGGATAACCTACGTTTACGGTTTTAACAAGGATACCAAGCAAAATAAATCCGCCATTTGTAGAGGCAAAATCGGGGTACTTATGCCTTGAGACCATATGCTGTTTGGTATACCATTGCAAGAGTCAGGATACCATTCGAATTCACTGGGCGGATTTGCCCCTGCGCCTTATCCCACAGGGACAGCAAAGAACGCCGTGCGCATGGACTACGCCGTCGGAGCTAGTGGACAGCTCCGTACTGCTACGTCCTCACCCACTTTGGCAAGCAACTCGAACAGAATCGCTCGAAACCCTAAGGAATGGACGGGAGAGAAAGTTTATTTCTTTCCTGTTGCATGATATCCACCTGTTTTGCGGCTGCCTCGGCGCTCGATTAATTTTAATTCGATTAATTTCTGCACCTGTTTTTTAAGGGTATCAATCGGCCTTGCCAGCAATCCGGACAAGTCCTTAGCTTGCACCCCAGGATTTTTCTCGACCGCCGCATAAAGCATTTTTAACTCCTCAGAAAATTTTGTATTTAACGTGCCGCTTAACGTGCCAGTTAACGTGCCGCTTAACGTGCCGCGCTCTTTAGATGCGGCTTTCTTAAACGTCACCACGAACGAGGTCCCGATTTCTTCATAGACGGGCTCCGGGAGGCCTGCTTGTTGAATAAGCGTGTTCATGGCTTTAATTCCGGAACCCCAGCGCTCAATATATCCGGAAAAATAAAGCATCTCGGCAATCGCGGGATTACGCAGGATTGATTTGTGGGTTCTGTTAAGGTCTTCCATTTTTATACCCGTGGGCAATGTCCCCGAAGACCATATCTCGATCCGATTATCAAAGATCGCGATATCGGTATGACCCGAAATCATGTAGTCCCGGTGCGCGATAGCGTTTGATAAAGCTTCACGGATCGCCAGAAGGGGCCATTCATAAACAGCTTCTCGTTGGGCTGTTCCGGGATTCACTGCATATTTTTTCCGACAGTTTTTCTGAATGAATTTTTGCACACCTTCGATCTGTTCGAATATATTAGTCCTAAAATCCTCATACTCGACTATCCGGTCCGACCGTTTTTCCAAGCCATCAAAAATAGCGCATTTGACTAATGCCTCCGGCACATACCGCTGGATCTCCTTGCCAAAGCACAAAAGTCCAGCAAGGTTAAGCTTTCCATCTGTAACCAGATTCAATTTACTTAAAACATCCTGTTGTTTGTCGTCTTGATCAAACGGAAGGGAGCGTTCTTCTTTGGCTTTTTTCAAAAACCAGTTGATCGTTTTTCGGTCTAACGCGCCTTTGTATTCTTTGATGATTGTTTTTTCATAACGACATTTCGGATTGTCCCGCTCATACAATGCTTTCTCAATTTCATAGCGGGAAAGATAAGCATTGCTTGTTCCGACCCGCTTGAAGGCTTTCCCCCTGTAGAAGTAGGGCCGATCGGGACCGTTCTTCACTTCCACTACCAAAACGGTCTTGCCGGCTATCTTGTCCTCATAAATATTCGGATAAACCCGTGGCTCAATGGACGAAAGAACGGATGTGGAAACTTTTTGAATGGTCTGGTCGGAAACGTCCTGCCCGTGAGCCGTGCCGTCATCGGCAATGCCAAAATAGAGAACTCCCTCGCCCTCATTGGCAAACGCGCAAATATCTTCCAGCGCCTGCTTCAATTCGCCGGTCGATCTTTTGAATTCAACTTTCGATGATTCTTTGTGATTCATAGGTTTTTCTCTTTCATAATGACTACAACTAAAGACGGCGAATTATACCATAGCGTCCTTGAAATGGTAGCCACGCTGACATCTGCGCAGTTCGGCCTTGTTACCTGCAACTCACCACGCCTTCTTAATGCACTGTAACCTACAGGGGGTAATCGGCTGCATTGAGGCGGGCTTCGGACAAGCTGCTGGCATATATGGGACTGGATCTGGATAATTCTTCTTACCCTTGTTATCGAAAATGGATCATTTCTGATCTTATTCATGCTTTTAACATCCCGGGCTCTTACCGGTCATAAAAATAGTCTGCCTTTAAGAAAATTCTGCTTTGGGCTCTTAGACCCAAACGTCCTTATTCCTCCGCGGTCCTTAACAGCCGCATCCGAACAAAATGACCGATTGCTGGTCGGAGTATTGGGAATGACAGCACATGCCCGCCAGTGACCTTCCTCCCTCGGGCATGCCTCTTTTGAGACCCTATACACCCTTTTAAGGGTCTACACCCGCTCGACCACGCTCTCTCGTCTTAAATTTGGTACCCGAGAGCGTGGTCGAGCGGGGTTCTCGGCATGCCCGAGGGAAGGTTTACCGAGGGGCATTAGAAATTCGGAATGAGATAGTAATTATTTCAAGCTTAAAAACCTTCTCAAACTATGAACACCCTTGTCGCAAACGGCACTCCCATGAGGGATCAATGCTGCCGGCTGGGCGAAATCATCGCAGACAAGATCGTTGAAAAATTTATTTCAAGCTTAAAAATGTTCGTTTGGTGTGAACCACCCCGTCGTAAATAGACCTCCCATGAGGGGCTGTGCGGTTTCAAAAAAGGTTCGTAAAAATATATTTCTAGCTTAAAAAGGTTCGCAAACCATGAAACGCGAGCTCTTAACTCAATGTCCCATGAGGGGCATTGGAATCTTAAACAAAAAGTAAAGCCCAGTCCTAAGCCTGGGATCTACAACGCGGACCTAAAACCGCAGGAGCACCGGAGTGTTAAAGATCAGCAAAAAGAGTAGTCTTGAAAATCCAAGGGGAAAGACTGTCTCTGATCCCTCGGAAACAAAAGACTTCAAACGGTGATGACAGAACAAAATCTAAAGGATCGGAGGGGAATATTCTTTGACCGAAAACAATACATCCATTGATGAGAGCGGCCGATTGCTGAGTATCGGCCAGGTCTCGCAACAACTCGGGGTAAGCGTAAAAACCCTTTATGGCTGGGTGTGCCTACGACAGATCCCTTATGTGAAAATGGGCCGTCTCGTCAAATTCGACCCCCGGGATATCGCAAGGTGGATCGAGACGAAAAAAAGCCGCTGCGTTGTCACCCAATAACTGTTTGACGAGCTCTGTCAGTCTTGCTAATCTTCAAACCGAAAGGAGCCGCTATGGCTTATCCGAATAATAAAGACAAGGGCTGGTATGCCGATTGGCGCTTACCGAACCGTAAACGCCGGCGGAAGCTCATGCCCAATAAGGCGCTTGCCGAGCAGTACGAATCTCAGCAGAAGCTCAAGATCATGCGCGGAGAGGTGGGCATCGTGGATTCCGAGCCGGTCACTCTGCGGGAATTTTTTAACCGGTATTTCGAGCGGCATACCAAGATCAACAAAAAAGCATCCGCGCACGTCACCGAACCTTTCATGATGAGAGGCATCAACAAGCATCTTGGCGACATGCGCCTTACGGACATCACGCCCGAAGTCATCGAGAAATTCAAGGCAAAGAGACTTGCGGAGAAGCGCAACCCCGCCACGATAAACCGGGGGCTAGGACTCCTGAGCAACATATTCACCAAAGCCATCGAGTGGGATGTGATCCACACGGCCAATCCCCTGCGCAAGGTCAAGAGCTTCAAGGTGAATAATACACGGGTCCGCTATTTGAGCCGCGATGAGATCACACGGCTTCTGGACGCTACTACGGGTGTCCTGCGCGACATCGTTCAGATCGCTCTAAATACGGGCATGCGGCGGGGCGAGATCCAGAAGATGCGGAGGAAGGATATCAATTTCAGCAACAATGTTTTCGCGATCACGGATCAAAAGAACGGTGAGACTTCTTATCTCCCCATGAATCGCGTTTGCCGGGAAGTCCTCTCAAAATACCGGGACCTTGAGGATAACGCTCAGCCCTTCGCCTACGATTTCAGCAGCACCTTCGACAGGATCGTAAGAAAGCACAAAATCCTGAATTTCCGCTTTCACGATCTGCGGCACACCTTCGCCTCGTCACTTGTCATGAGCGGGATCGACCTCAACACGGTAAGAGAGCTATTGCGGCATAAGAGCCTTGCGATGACTTTGCGGTATTCCCACCTCGCCCCGGGCTTCAAGCAGGCCGCCGTGGCCATTTTGGACACCTATTGGACACCTGAGGAAAATCCGGCGGGACGTAAGGGGCCGGCTTCTCACCGTAACCCCTTGCAGCCATTGTCGCAAGAAAAACTGGACCTGAGGAGAGTCGAACTCCTGGCCTCTGCAATGCGAATGCAGCGCTCTACCAGCTGAGCTACAGGCCCTTGTCTTTTATTTATTTCTTCAAGGGTGAAAGGAGACCAGCCCAATTAACCTTTAAGGCTCTAAAAAGCATTGGACAGACCGACAAAGATTTTTACTATTTTAGAAAATAGTATTCTGAGCGCGGTATTATACACAATCTTCTATTATTGTCTTCAAAACTTTGAAGGCTCGCTTCTGATCCCGCTCGTTGAATATTTCATGAAAAAAGCCTTCAAAGCTTGATCTCTCCTTATAGGGAGCAACAACACGTTCAAAAAACCGCTGCGACGCCGAAGGATCCACGACATGCTCTTCGCCTGCAAGCAACATAAACACCGGAAAAGGAACCGAAAGAATCGGCCGCTTGCGCAAAAGCTCCATTTGAGCGAATAACTCTGAAAGCAGCCGGGCTGAGATATATCGCAAAATGAGTGGATCTCTTCGATGCGCTAAGACCTCCTCCGGATCATGGCTCAAATTTCTTGCTCGAACAGGATTCTTGTAGACAAAGCTGGGAACAAAACGCGCTACAATGCGATTAAGCGGACTCAAGAGCCAGGACCACTTCAGCCCCAGAAAGGGCGCTGAAAGTATCAACATCCGGACGCTCTGCGGGTTTCTCATCGCCCAAGAGAGAGCTACAAGCCCCCCCAGACTATGTCCAAGAAGAATAAATTGCCTTGGAAGGACATTCATACCCCGAAGATGCTCCACAAAGGAAGTAAAATCCCGCAGATATACATCAAACGAGTCAATGCCGCCCCTCACCCCCTCAGAGCGCCCCATCCCGCGAAGATCCAACACTACGAATTGCGCAGAAAGCCCCATCATTCTGTCCGGAAATTTCTCATAACGTCCGGAATGCTCGCCATACCCATGGATAATGATAACCGTATGCCTGGCACCGGGTAGCGGAAAGAACCGGTAGAAAAGCTTTGTTCCGTCCCAACTTTTTAAAAAAAACTGATCCCATTTCGCAGTCATAAAGCGTCTCGATTCAGATGCAACATTCGTTCCTTAGACATGAGAATCGCGCCCAAATTTTTGCTGATTCCACTCCTGATCGGTCTTGCGATAAAGCTCATCGATAGCCAGCTGATACTCTTTCATGACGACCCGGCGCTTGATCTTCTGAGTCTGCGTCATATGGCCGCTCGTCGTACTAAATTCCCGGCCAAGCAGGATAAACGCCTTTACGGTTTCAAAACTCGCAAGACCTTCCATGCGCGCCTGGATTCTCGCTCCGACCCAGCCATGAATCATCGGGTGCTTCAATAACTCTTCATAAGAGCAATTTGCGAGATGTTTGTCTCTGGCATGCCGCAGGATTTCATCTTTATTGGGAACGATCAATGCACACAGATACGGTCGTCGGTCCCCCAGCACAACAGCCTGTACGAATAGCGCATCCGCGAGCATTCGGGCTTCAATATTCTGAGGTGAAACGTTCTTACCGCCGGCAGTGATAATGATATCTTTTTTCCGGTCCGTGATATGCAGGAAACCCTCATGGTCGAAATACCCGATATCTCCCGTGTGGAACCACCCATCCCTGAGGAACTCCAAGGTAGCTTTTTCGTTCTTGTAATAACCTTTCATCACGCAAGACCCGGCCGTCAAGATCTCTCCATCCGGCGCTATCTTTACACGAATTCCGGGAATCGGCTTCCCCACCGATCCGAATTTAAAGTCGTCAACGGCATTCACAGCAATGACAGGAGACGTCTCAGTCAGACCGTATCCTTCAAGGATCAGGATGTCGGCCGCATAAAAAAAATGCGCCAGCTCTTTCGAAAGGGGCGCTCCCCCCGATATGAAAAACCGGAGCCTTCCTCCAAGCGAACGTTTCAACTTGTTAAAAACCAAAAGCTTGGCGGTCCAGGCAAAGAAAAGCAGCCAAAAAGATCTTTTCGCCCCTCGAATCTTCAGCCGCGCGTTTCGATTACCGACCAGGACCGCCCAGTCAAAAAGGCTCTGCTTCCAGGCGGGCCAATTCCTGACGACTTCCATGATCCGCGCGTGGATTTTCTCATAGAAACGCGGAACTGCCACCACGATGGTCGGCCGAATTTTAAGGATATCCTCCGGAACCGTCGCGAGATTTTCCGCGTAAGCGATCGTCACCCCATATGCGGCCTGGTAATAATAGCCCGCAAGTCTCTCAAAAGCATGACTCAACGGCAAAAAGGACAGCACCGAATCACTCTCATCAATCTGGATACGTTGCCACGCCCCCTGATAATTGGCGATAAGATTCCGGTGCGTCAACATAACGCCTTTTGGAGCACCTGTCGTACCCGATGTGTAAATGATCGTGGCGAGATCGTCAGCGCCAACTGCTTTCAGGCAAGCCTCATAAAGGTCCGGATGCTCCCGATCGAATTGCGCCCCAGTCGCGCGAAAGGACGTCATCGCTTGAACACCTTCCCTGCCTTCCATCGCGAAACCGACAATCCCCTTATCAAGGAATAGATCCACGCAGCCTTGGATCTTTAGGAAAAGATCTTCATTCGAGACAAAAATTGCCTTTGGACGCGTTTGATCGAGAATGAAGGCTATATCCTGCGAAGAGGATGCGGGATAAAGGGGAACCACGACAGCACCAAGGCTCAAAATAGCAAGATCCGCGAAAGTCCACTCAGGGCGATTCTCTGAGAGGATACAAACAATATCGCCTTTTTTAACACCCATCGATGAAAGAGCCATCGCAGTTTCGCGTACGCCCTGCATCCATTCTCTCCAGGTAAAAGCACCGGAAAAGGAACCATTGATTTTAAATCGGAGAGCGACTTTAGCGGGAAAAAGCAGAGCACGCTTAAGGAATACCTGCGGAAGGTTTCCATTCTCCTCAACGCTGTCTGATGGGAAAGCAGCGGGCTTAAAAGGCATCACGCCTTGCAGACTATGTGCTTTTCGATTGAGGATTAGATGCAGGGACAACTTTTGACGCAGCACTCAACATGTCATTCGCCACACTTTCAGCGCGGAAAACTTCGCCGTCCGCTTTCCTGTGCTTTACTCGAAGCTTTTCCTGATTCATGACATCATCCGTAGTCCCGCTCTTAGCTGGCGCAGGCTCTGCCTCACCCGCCTTAGAAGCTGCCGTTTGATTCAAAACATTCTGATGAATAATCGCCTGTTCCTGCACATGCTGAAATTGCACAGAACGTCCGCTTTGCGCCATCTTGATCAGCTTGTTAAGCTCGAGTATTTTCTGTATCTCCTGGCGCACAGGCGAGGCGGACACCCGCGAAACAGGTGGCGGAGCAACGGCAAATGGCTGAGCCTTATAAAGAGGCGGTACGCGGTAAACCTTTGAAACGCTAGGGATATTAGCAATAGCAACGACTGGCGATACTTTTTGAATCGTGACCGGGGTGGCAAGAACAACCTTGCCTAAAGCGCCACCGCCCACGCCGCCTCCGGCCTGCCCGTATTCGGGCTTACCCGAACTTACCTTGGGCTTAACCGTCTTGCTTTTTTCTTTTTCTGTCTTCTCGGCCATTAGATCCTTACCGGTTTTATTGCGCGTAAAGAAATTAACGATAGAATCGCTAACAACGCCCTGGGGTCCCAAAGCGGAATGGTTGCTCCTTGGCTTTTTGGAATTTCCGGTCTTTGAGTCATTAGGATTCGTTGCGCCAACATGGATCAGCACAATCAACAAAAGCAACAGCCCCGAGCGGACTTTCATGGTATGGATCCTTTCAAAATAGATTCAATTTTTTTGATATGAGATTATATATCGGTCTCTAAAACAAAAGAACTTAATTCTCCTCGCCTCAACGGCCCATCGCTCCAGCCGTTATTTAAGCCCTCCGCACCTACTCCAAAAGAAGCTGCCTGATGTCCGCAAGCTGTTCCCTGGTTTTTCTGATACCCTCATCAATGAATTTCTGTGGAGAAAAAAACTCGATCCAATGGGCGTTGGGGACTGAAGCATGAATAAATATATCTGCCTCTCCCCCTTCCATGCGAGCGATTTCGTACTCAGTAAACATGATCGAGTTCATCAGAACGTTGAAGATATTAGCGGTGTACCGTCGCTGAACTCGATCCACGGTCTTTGTCAGTATGCGCCGCCAATAGCCTTGCTGCTGGAAAGACTGATGAAAGGCTTTCCGCCTAAGTTCATTTCTCTCGATCAGATCCTTAGGCGCGGGAAGAACATTCACGGCAATGATTTTCCGAACCCCCATATTTGACAAGATCTTAACCGGCAACGGATCCACGACGCCGCCGTCGATAAGATAGCTGCCTTTGTAAGGATAGGGTCGGAAAAAGCCGGGTATTGAAATCGAGGCGCGTATGGCATTGATCACATTACCGGAATCCAGAACAACTTCTTCAGAAGTCAAAAGGTCCGTCGCCACCATCTTGACAGGAACCCGCAAGTCCTGAAACGACATATCCTTTAAATAGGTTGAAAGAAAACGGGTGATCTGATTACCCTTAAAAAAACCGCGATGGATCGCCGAAATGTCGCCGATCCCAAGGATTTTAAAAAAAACGTTCCTCTTGTCCACGGATTTGGCGATCTTCTCAATCTCATGAGAATCATAACCCGCTGCCCAGAGCGCGCCCACAAGGGCCCCCATACTCGAACCGGCCACCACATCCACAGGAATATGCTCCTGCTCAAGCACACGCAGCACTCCGATATGCGAAAGACCGTACGCGGCACCACTTCCAAGAACAAGGCCCACCAGTCGCTCCGACCACTCCTTTGCCAAAAAAGTCAGCGTTTTTTCATACTGGTATCGCTGATACTGAAACGATGGCAACGTTGAAAACAGCTGGATATCGGAAGAAGCAACGCTCCCCGCCGATGAAAGCCCCTTACCTTCCTGCGAAGGCATGATAATCTTCACTTCATTACGCCCAAAACCGAAATCCCTGCAGAGCTCCGTAACTTTCTTTGCTGCGAACCCGAACACATCCGTGCGTTTTTCCGCCCAAAGATAAACGCGATCAGAGTAGTTAAGAGCTTTGGCGGATACAGGAGTGCTTCTATCAGGCAGGCAGACCAGGAGATAATCATAACGGTAAGTCAAATAAGTAAGAAGCGTCACGAACTTCTTATCCTCGGCATCCAGCGCTCGATTCACTAAAAAAGACAGGAAATCAAAACTGTCGTTTTTTGATTGAATGACTTTACGGATCGAGGATTCACTGGCAGGGTCCATGGTGCCGAGATCAAAACCCGCTGCGTCGCCTCTTTGAAACTCTGCCGGCAAAAGGCCCTGGATTTTTCCGGAAAGATCGACAAGCAAAATCTTGCTCTGTGTCTCATGCCTAAGAGACTTGATGAAATCCACAAGAAATTGCGCCATCCCTCGATTCGAGGCCGCGAAATAAAAAGCTGCGATCCTCACCTCCCTGCGGTGTTGGCTGTAACCCAACTCCTCGCGGATCAAGTGACGCCCAAGCGAACGGCTCAAATGCAGCGCCAAAGCTGGAATTTCTATCAAAAGCTTCTGAAAACTCTCGGCACCGATCTTGAGCGCGACAGCGTCCGTCTTCGATTCAATCGATGCGCTATGAGCACTTCCGGTCAGAAGCGACGTTTCACCGAAGTGCTCACCACGGTAGAAATAAAGCAGGGTCGTTTCTTTGTCTGGACCGCGGCCACGCTTAAACAAGCGGAACCGTCCCGAGATGATAATATAAAATGCGTCGGCAGGCGTCCCCTCTTCGCAGACAATATCGCCGCGTTTAAAGCCGACCAGGCGTGAGTGCTGTTCAATTAGGGATTGCTCCTCAGGCGTCAGCGAAGAGAAAAGAGAGACGGGATCGAGCAGATACCCTTCTTTTGTTTCCGGCTTATTTTTTTTCCAAAACGAGAAGACATTCATCAATGATAGGTATCGGCAGGTGCAGGCGCTTACCTTACAGCTTAAGCCACAAAGGCTTCGGTGGAAAATACTGGCTGGATGGAATTTAAATATTTGCCAAATTCGCCAAGAAAAAGATAATCGATCGTTAGCCTCGGATCATTTCCCGTTTACCACTCCTGAACGCTCTCAGGATCCGCGTAATCATTGACCTTCATTTCCAGCCAATGATTATAGGCATAATCCAAAACTCGAAACTTATCGACAGGATCCATGTTCCGCAACTGAACGCCTTGATCGAACCCTTGATCCGTTCCATGGGAAGGACGCGACCACATAACAACGCCATTACTAAAAATCGGCTTAGGATCGTCCGGAATGGTAATCTCAAGATCCAACGGCGTCCCTTCCCGGAGGGAAGCGTCAGAGTTAATTTTAAGCCCCTCCCTACACAGATCACGGCTCAACCCGACTCCCTTGATGGACGTTGATTCCGTACCTGTGTATTTCACGCTCATAAAAGCGTCGAACCGTTTAAATCTGCGTTTATCCATATCCATAACTTGCTCCTTTACTTTTATGGCTCAAATGATTTTTGGGATAAGCTCATGACCAGTCATTTAGTTATCGACCAGTTCGGGAATAAATATATCATCAGTTAATTCATTCACGTGAAAAATAACACACGATTCGAAAATTTACAAGGTCATGAGGCGTTTAATTTTAAGAGATAAACAGATTATCAAGCCGTTCGATAAAATCAGCACCCACAAGAGGTTCCACAAAAGTGACGCAACCCATCACCTCAAAAGAAGTTAACGGAAGTTTGTGAACTGGATCGGCAGCGTCAGCGGAGCTTCCCGAAGATGCTGCATTACCGTCTGCAGGTCATCCTTGCTCTTAGAAGTCACGCGAATCTCATCGCCTTGAATGGCCGCCTGAACCTTAACAGGAAGATCTTTAATGATCCTGACGATTTCCTTGGCTTTCTCCTGGGCGATCCCTTGCGTCAGCAAAACATCTTGCCGAAGGCATCCATCAAAAGCTTTCTCCGGAGTTTTGAATTCCAAAGCTTTCTGGGAAATTTTACGGCTAGCAAATCGCGTCCGAAGGATATCCTGCAAATTCCTCAGCTTCATATCATCATCGCCGAGAATCCGGATCAGCTTCTCCTCCTTTAGAAATTCAATAGAGCTTTTACTCCCCTTAAAATCAAAACGGGTCGCGAGTTCCTTCTTCGCCTGATTAACTGCATTGTCGACTTCCTGGAGATCAATCGTGGAGACTATGTCAAAAGAAGGTTGTTGAGCCATCGAGAAAAACCCTTCAGGATTTTCTGGTCGGAGGTGATATGAAGGATTGCAGCCTCTTGCGGGAGAATTCATCCATGTCGAGAAATTCCAAGCCCGTGTCAAAATTCTTTTTCGCCGATTTCCGGTCCTGGCTCGGAATAACCCAAACGCTGCGTCCGGTACACTGAACAGGCGGTTCGCCATCCTTTAATTCAAGGATGATCTTGCATCGATCAAACCGCTCCAAAGGCTCGGGAAGCATCACTGAAACACCGCCCATTCCGACATCCTCAGTGCTTGCAGTAAAAGACTTTTGTTTTCCTACAGGCTGAATCTGAACCTCGCAGGTCAGGTGAAGTCTTGGAAACTTCCGCTTGTTAAAGCCATCCCACAGCGAATTCATGATCGACTCGATTTCACAAAGGCATCCTGGAAAGGACGCGCGACATCACTCGCTTTGAATTTCAAAAGCTGCGCCTGAGCTTCCTCCTCGGTACGTCCACCGCGGAGCAACACAAGATAAAAGAGACGGCCGCTCGGCCGAGCACTTTCCTTCACGTAGGCGCGGATACCGGCCTTTTTGAAAGCCCCAACAATCTGGTCTGCATCCTGTCGGGTCGGATAAGTTACCACCTGAATGACGTAAGAGCCTTTGGGTGGAAGAGCCGCAGCAGGCGTCGACGTTGATTTTGGAGCCTCTGCTTTTTTGATTTCCTTGGCTTTAACCGGGCCAGGAGAAACAACAACAGGACGTTCGACAACAACTGCGGGCTTTACAACCGCCTTGGTCGCTGCCGCAACGGGGGCACTGTAACGAGTGTGCATCGCGACTTCCCTTTGAGAATTGAGAACATTCACCCCCAAAAAAAGAAGAAAAACGACGAGTAGCAGACCTGCCCACAGGGCGATTTTCCGAAGGAGCAAATTCTCCGGATCGAGCAAATTCTTAGCAAAAGAAATCACAGCAGCGATCTTATCCACCGCGGGGCGATTATAAACAAATCGCGAAGAGGAGGTATCCGTGTCTGCCACTGCCGGCGGATGAGCGGGTGTTCGGCTTTCAAAATCGTGAAGCGGCACATATCGTGGAGAAGACTCAACGGTTCGCTTTTCTACCGGCGGTGTAACGATCGGATTGCGCAGCGGTTCATTCGGCTTTAAAAACAAATCACCCAACGGCTCGCTGTCAGGAGTTGATTTTTTGGGCGGCGGCTGAGGCGCAAAGGTCTCTTTAAAATGATCTCGATCACCGATCACAACATGGGGCGCTTGAGCCGCGATATCTCCATAGAGTTTTTTCTGGATTTCGGATTCAGTGAGCACGGACTCCGACGAGTGAGTTGTTTTATTTTTACGAAAAAGCCCCATTCTATGCTTTTCCTTTCGCCGAGTGATGCGTCTCGCGAAGAGACAGTGATAACTTAATAAGCTCCACAGGCCCTAAAACAATATGCGCTCGTTTCACAAAACCGTTCTTACTGCAAAGGTCGATCGCTCCGGACATTCTGGAAGTCGACTTAAAAACGACCTCCTCGTAGCCGACTTCCCGGCAGAACTCTAGAGCCCGATCAATCAGCCGTTTGCCGATCTTTAAGTTGCGATGCGACGACGCAACGAACAATCTTCGCAACAACGCAACGCGACCGTCTTCTTTTTTAATGGCAACAGTCCCCACGACTTTATGACTCTGATTATCCACGGCTACAAAGAAGGCTTCACCGATCCCGCCGTAGGCCTTCTCTATGCATTCAACATCCTCGGTGGGATAGGCGTGTTTCGAATCATGAAACTCACGGTCCATGATCCCCGTAATGAGATCCACCACCGCTGAGTCATCTTCTTTTACCGATCGTCTTATTGTAATCATGAGTATCGATTAATCCCCATTAAGTTTTTTTACCGGGAGCTGCTTTGCCTGCAGCGGGCTTTGCGGCTGCGGCCGGCACTGCTGCTCCTGGCGCAGAAGCTCCTTCTGCCGCTGGAACCTTCGCCTCTTTAACTTTCTTCATCTTGACCTTCATGGATTTAACTTTTGGAAGATTATACGCAGTGGAACGATCGCTCCACTTGCCGATCTCCTGAAGTTTTTTTACACGCTCAAGACGTTTGAACACATTGCGATGCTTGACTCCGACGCTGTCAGAACGCAGGCTAGGATGCTGGGACATAAGACAATAAACTCCTTTGTTGTTTAATTGGAACGATCCGAATAGCTATGACGCTAGCGAAGGTATTATACTGAGGCCTTCCAAAAATGACCAGCTGAAAAAAGCCATTTGGAAAATATTTTTTTAAATGCAGCGTAAAATAAATCAGCGAACCATAGGCCGGACGTAGGCATCCCCCGAAACAAGGCTCTGCGAACGCAACTGTTTAAGTATCTTGCTTGCGTCTTGGCGAGACTGGAATGCGGCTATACAAACCTGCAAATGCTTGCCGCTGGGGATCACAAAGGAGTTATAACCCCTTTGGGCAAGTTTTTGAATCTCACGATCGGCAGCCGTCTGGGTAATATAAGTCGCATGCTGAATTGTGAATTTTCCATCGGGCCGGGTGACTTTCGCGACAGGTTTGGGTAACTCAGCTACGGTAATAGCCACCTCTTTAGGCACCGATTCATCGCGGAGAATGACGGAAGATGACTTTACCGTCGCAGCCGGCCCATCTCCGTAAACGGAAGCAACAGAGGCGGGTGCTGTCACGGGAGCGGCCGAAACGACCTGACTCTCGTGTAAAAGACCCTTCCCTTTTTCGACTCCCCATGAAAACGCGAGAACATAGAAAACCAGAAGCGCCAGCGTCAGTCCGATCGTCTGGTCTAAGCGCAACGTCATGAATTTTTTTTCGAGAAACGAACTCCGCGATACAACAGGCTCCTCAGACAATGTCCGAGGCGTAGGCAGATCAAATAATTCGGTTTGCATTTTTTAGTTTCCTCCGCACACTAATTTTCGGCTTGTGAGGAAAAAACTGAATGCTCTTTTAAGTATCAGAACGAATTATTTTTTAAAAAAAGGATCGCATCGCTTCCGCAACCTCGGACCGTGATGAAAAAAAACCGCCTATTTAGTAAATTTGATGCGCTTGGGCGGCCACCAGATCATGAAGGCTTTCCCTACAAGATCTTTTCTCGGGACAAAGCCCCACTGCCGGCTGTCGGCAGAATGGGCGGAATTATCACCAAGAGCGAAATACTGCCCCTCGGGCACGCGTATTACAAGACCCGATTTCCCGTATTGCCAGTCTTCGTAGTTGTAATAGGTGTTCTTTGAGAAAGGAGGATCCGTCATCGGCTTGCCATTCACGATGAGGACTCCTTTGCGGATCTCCAGCGAATCCCCGGGCAGGCCCGCAAGTCTTTTAACAAAATCCTTTTTCCGGTCCAGCGGGTACTTGAAAACAATAATATCCCCCCGCTCGGGTGAGTGGAATCGATAGCTCAGCTTATCCACGAATATCTTATCTTCTTCCATGAACGTAGGCTTCATGGAACCGGTAGGGATTTTGTAGGGACCAAAAATAAACGTGCGGATAACTATCGCCAAAAGGGCCGCAATAAGAAGCGGCTCGCCCCACTCCTTCCAGAATATAACGAGGCCCTGTTTTTGATAACGGACAACGTAATAGACGATCATCCCTACAAGAGCGATAGCCCCAAGCACCAGCATACGGATCGTTTGAGCATCCATGTTTTCTAACATATTAGTCCACCTTCAGAACGCTGATAAATGCCTCTTGAGGCAGATCGACTTTCCCGATCTTCTTCATACGTTTCTTCCCTTCTTTTTGTTTTTCCCAAAGTTTGCGTTTCCGCGTAATATCTCCGCCGTAGCATTTAGCCGTCACGTTTTTCTTGATCGCCGCGATCGAATCGCGGGCGATTATTTTCGCGCCGATAGCGGCCTGAATAACGACCTCGAACATCTGTCTGGGGATCACTTCCTTAAGTTTCTCGACTAACGCCTTGCCGCGGGGGTAAGCTTTTTCCTTCCAGGTAATGATCGCAAGAGCATCGACCGGCTCACTATTGATCAGAATGTCCATTTTGACAAGGTCCGAAGGCTTATGCCCGATGAAGTCGTAATTAAGGGATCCGTATCCCGCGGTCAGCGACTTGATCTTGTCATAAAAGTCCATCACGATCTCAGAGAACGGGATCTCGTAGGTAAGCACTACGCGGGTCGAGTCGAGATATTCCGTGCTTTTGTATGTCCCCCGCCGATCCTGGCAAAGCTGCATGATCACGCCGAGCGCGGTGGTCGGGATCATCACATGCGCCCGGATATAAGGCTCCTCGATGATCTCGATCTGCTGCACAGGCGGAAGATTCGACGGGTTCTCGATTTCAAGGATCTCGCCCTTGGTTGTCAGCACTTTATATACGACACTCGGCGCTGTGATGATCAGCTGAAGATTGAACTCGCGTTCAAGTCTTTCCTTGATGATATCCATATGGAGCAGCCCTAGAAACCCGCAGCGATACCCGTGACCGAGCGATGCCGACGACTCCGGCTCATAAATAAATGAGGAATCGTTGAGCCTGAGTTTGGCAAGAGCATCCCTCAAAAGCGCAAAATCATTAGCCTGAATGGGATAGAGGCCGCAGAAAACCATGGGCTTCACTTCCTGATAGCCCGGCAGGGGCTCCGTGGCCGGATTCAGCGCAAGCGTCATCGTGTCGCCGATTTTCACATCCCCAATATCCTTAATGTTTGCATTGATGTAACCCACAGCCCCGACGCCGAGTTCTTCGACAACTTCCGGATTAGGATTAAAGATCCCGACCTGATCCACCTCATGTTGATGATGGGTCTGCATCATTAGAACCTGGTCATGGGTCCGGAGTTTCCCGTCAATTATACGGAAATAAGCGACAACGCCCTGGTAGCTGTCAAACTTGGAATCGAAGATTAGAGCTCTTAAAGGCTTATCAATATCCCCCTTAGGCGACGGGATCTTTTCGATGATCGCCGTCAAAATCTCCTCAGCTCCTTCGCCCGTCTTCGCGCTGGAGAAGATGACTTCTTTCTCATCGACGCCTAGAAAATCGACGACTTCTTTTAGAACCCGCTCGGGTTCAGCTGTGGGAAGGTCGATTTTCGTAATGATCGGGATAATCTTGAGGTTGCGCTCCATCGCCAGATAAAGGTTTGTCACCGTCTGCGCCTGGATACCCTGCCCCGCATCCACGAGAAGAAGAACACCTTCGCAGGCGGCAAGACTTTTAGAAACTTCATAAGTAAAGTCGATATGCCCCGGAGTATCAATCAGATTCAGCCAGTAGTCCTTGTAATGGATACGCACAGCGCGTGCCTTGATCGTAATCCCGCGCTCTCGCTCGAGCTCCATATCATCGAGGATCTGATCCCGGAATTCGCGTTTCGTAATAGCGCCGGTGTGAAGCAACAGTCGGTCCGCGAGCGTGGACTTTCCGTGGTCGATATGAGCGATAATTGAGAAATTCCGGATCTGCGCGGGATTAATCATTAGAATTTTTTGAAGATCTCGCGGAATTCAGTAACAGCCTTCGAGCGATCGGATTTTCCGAAAATAGCGCTTCCGGCAACCAAGATATCAGCGCCGGCCTCAAGTGCCTGACACGCATTCCCGGCTCCGATGCCGCCATCCACAGAAATAAGGCCCTGAAATTTCGGGCGCAGCACTTTGATCTTTTCCATCATGTCCGGCATGAACGATTGTCCGCCAAATCCGGGTTCTACAGACATCACAAGAACAAGATCAAGCTCCGGCAGATAAGGCAGGATCGCTTCCAACGGGGTCTTGGGTCTGAGAGAAATCCCGACTTTGGCTCCCGATTCACGGATCATTCGAAGCGCGCCGCGAATATCTTTCTCCGATTCCACATGAACGGTGATCCAATCTGCACCCGCCTTACGGAACTCCGCAATATAGCGGGAGGGCTGGTCGATCATCAAATGAACATCAAGAGGCATCTCCGTGACCCGGTGAACGGCGTCGACAACAAGCGGTCCGATCGTAAGGTTCGGCACAAAATGACCGTCCATCACATCCACATGGAGCACATCGCAGCCGGCATTCTCAACATCCCGGACTTCCTCGGCCAAGCGGCTGAAGTCCGCGGAAAGCAAACTGGGGGCGAGCAGAATCTTCTTCAAGCTTTCACCTCATGAGCCTTCAATAGACAGGATTTTAGTGATCTCACGCTGCATCTTCTCCGGAACAGGACCGATCAAAGAAAGATTCAAATTCCCCGTCCGAAAAATCTTCTGCGCCAGCAGCTGAAGATCCCGAAGAGTAACGGATTCAATTTCGTGACGGATCTGTGCTTTATCGGGCAATTCCCCGCCGCAGAGAGCCTTCTCTCCCGCCCACAACAAATGGTCAAGCGTATCTTCCACGCCCAAGGACACCTGGCTCATAAAATAATCCTTCGCGCGCCGCAGCTCCCCGGGTCTCACAAGGCTTTTCCTCGCCTTCCCCAATTCCCGGAGAATCACTTCCACCGCCCGCACCGTCTTTTTCGTCTCGACTCCGGCGGAGACTGTAAAAGAGCCGGCATCCTCGTACCCGGACATTCCGGATTTGATCTCATAGGCCAGCCCGCGTTTTTCGCGCACTTCCTCAAAAAGCCTGCTCGACATATTCGCGCCCAAAATCACGTGCAGGAGCCCCAGCTTATACCGATCCGGATGCATGCGCGGGAGCGCGTGAAGTCCGACCACCAGATGAGTCTGTTCTGTCGATTTCTCGAAATAATGCGTTCGCGGCCGGGACTGTTGACTTTTCGCCTTCACGAACCGGGAAGGTTTTTTCACCTGCTTCGTCCCACAGATCGAAGCCGCACAGGTGAGAACCTCTTCATGAGAGACATCCCCTGAGACCGAAACAAGTATATTGCTCGCATGATAATAATCTTTTTTGTAGTCCAAAATCTCGGCGCGCGTCATGCTGGACACGGACTCAACCGTACCGGCAAGAGTACGGCCGAGCGGTTGATCGGGCCAAAGCAGTTCGCCCATAAGCTCATGAACATGATGCGCCGGAAGATCGCGATACATCTTGATCTCCTCCAGGATCACGGTCCTTTCTTTCTCGAGTTCATCGGGCGGTATCGTGGAATGAAGCACTATGTCAGAAAGAACTTCTAAAGCCCTCGGATAATATTGCTTTAAAAGCTTCGAAAAATAGCACGTCGCTTCCTCTCCGGTGAAGGCGTTCAAGACTCCGCCGACACCTTCGATCTCTTCTTTGATCTGCCGCGTATTTCTTGTCGGCGTTCCCTTGAACATCATATGCTCAAGATAATGGGAGATCCCGGAAATCCTCTTAGGTTCATAGCGTCCCCCAGCCTTAACCCAAATGGCAACAGCCGCAGATTCACGGTTAGCCATCGGTACTGTCAGGACCCGCAAACCATTCTCCAGAGTCGTCAGCTTGTATGTCATATTGTCCTTTATGAGTTAGCGATCGTACTGTCCAAATAATTCTGCAAAATCCTTTGCGCTGCCAACTGATCGATCACTTCTTTACGCCGCTCCCGGCTCACATCCGCGTCGATCATCACGCGATCCACTTCTTTGGATGAAAGCCGCTCATCCCACATCACCATCGGCACGGCAATACGCGACTGATACCACTCGACTTCCTGAACCCTCTTCTGCGCCGCGATCCCCATCTCCCCTTTGAGGGTGATCGGAAGGCCGACCACAACTTTTTCCGCCTTATGCTCCAGGATAAGCTTCTGGATCTGAGTAAGGACCTGTTCGCGTCCCCGCACCTCGATCGTCTTGACCGGAAACGCAATGGTGGTCCCGGCCGGTACAAACGCAACGCCGATCCGCTTCTCCCCGAGATCAAGGCCCAACAACGCGCCGCTCATGCGCCGTGAACAGCTCGCGACATCTTCAGGATAAAACGTTCTGCCGTGGGCACGCCCTGTTTCAAATGCTTGATCACCGCACTGCCCACGATCACCCCCTCCGTCATTCTTGAGATAGCCCTCGCCTGCTCCGGCGTCGAAACCCCAAAGCCTGCCAAAACAGGCTTCGCTGTCATGCGTTTTAATTTCAAAAGATGCGCCTTAAGATCCGCGGGCAAAGCCTTACGAGTACCTGTCACACCACGGAGCGAGACATAATAGACGAAACCCTGGGACTTCCCTACAAGCATCTTCGCCCTTTTATCCAGAGTCGTAGGCGCCACGAGCTGGACAAAATAAAGTTTTTGTTTCCGGCATTCCTTTTGAAACTCCAGCTCTTCCTCAGGAGGAAGATCCGGAATGATCAATCCGTCCATCCCTGAGCTTTTTGCATCCCGGGCAAAGGCTTTCCCCCCGTAAGAAAACACCGGATTGAAATAACCAAAGAAAACGATCGGAACAGCCGAGCCTTTCCGGCGAAGTCTCCGCACGAGCGCAAAAGCGTCTTTGATCGACACGTGTTTTTTAAGCGCCTGTTCGGAGGAATACTGGATGATGGGCCCGTCCGCCAAGGGATCGGAAAAGGGAAACCCCAGTTCAATGATATCCACACCGGCTTTTTCAGAGGAAAGAATAAGCCGCTCCGTCGCGGCGATGCTGGGATAGCCCAACGTAAGGAAGACACAAAAAAGCTTCCGCGTCATTTTCCGGGATTCCTGGATTTTAAGAGCTAGGTGATTTTTCAATTGATGAACCTTTATGATTTCCCTGAACCGAACCTCAAGACTTCAGCCTGGCTACGATAACACACCCGCCCGTCGGCAGCCTCAGAGATGCTGCTGAACCGTATGAATATCCTTATCGCCGCGCCCCGAGAGACAGACCATAACGATATCACTCTTTTTTGTCCGGGGCATCAACTTCGGAAGGAATCCAAGCGCGTGCGCTGGCTCAAGCGCCGGCATGATCCCTTCAAGCTTTGTCAGCATCTCAAATCCTTTAAGGGCATCCCTATCCGTCACGGCATGGTAAGCAACCCGCCCTGTATCCTTCAGATACGAATGCTCCGGTCCCACCGATGGATAATCAAGCCCCGCGGAGATCGAATGCGCAAGCAGAACCTGGCCATTCTTATCCTGAAGCAAATAACTTTTCATCCCGTGCAAAATGCCGGGGCGCCCTTTCGTGATGGACGCGGCATGCCGGGGCGTGGAAACACCCTCGCCCGCGGCCTCGATCCCGAGGATGCGGACTTTACGATCCTTGAGAAAAGAATGAAAGAAACCCATAGAATTACTGCCACCCCCGACGCAGGCCAGCAGATAATCCGGAAGACGTCCCGCCTGTCTCATGATCTGACGGCGCGCTTCCTTGCCGATCACGGCCTGGAAATCCCGCACCATGACCGGATAAGGATGCGGCCCGACGACAGACCCCAAAAGATAATGCGTGTTCTCAACATTCGCAACCCAGTCGCGTATCGCTTCATTCGTCGCATCCTTGAGCGTCTTGGAACCCGAATAAACCGGCCGCACTTCAGCCCCCAGCAATTTCATTTTGTACACATTAAGAGCCTGGCGCTCAATATCGACAGCCCCCATATAAACCACGCATTTGAGACCGAACACACAAGCAGCGGTTGCCGTAGCGACGCCGTGCTGCCCCGCGCCGGTCTCAGCCACAACGCGCGTCTTACCGAGTCGTCTGGCCAGCAAACCCTGCGCGAGCGTGCTATTGATCTTATGCGCGCCGGTGTGAAGCAAATCCTCGCGTTTGAGAAAGATCCTCCCGCGCCCGAATTTAGCGGAAAGATTCTTCGCTTCATAAAGCGACGTCGGACGCCCCGCATACTCTTCGAGATAATAGCGAAGCTCATCTTGAAACTTTTTATCCCGTTTGATCTTCTGATAAGCAGCCGTCAATTCCTCACAGGCTTTGACAAGGGTCTCCGGAACATAGCGCCCTCCATAGGGTCCAAAATGCCCTTTCGCATCCGGCACAGAGCTCATACCTTAACCTCCGCAATGTCTGTGTCTCTCACCCACCCGCTTTCGCCATTCGTCAAAAGCACCCGGCTCCAGTCCTCACGCCGGTCCATCACAAAAACCTTGATCCCTTCGCCCATGCGAAACGCGACCTGGTCATGCTCTGAGGGTCCGAAACGAGCCTCGCATTCCTTTTGCATCACGATCGCATCCCGGATCAAATTGCTCTGAACCTGTTTACCGGCAGCGACCAGTAAAGCCATTAAAAGAACCAAAAAAACGAATCGCTGCCACAGATTCCAGAAAACACCGCGTCCACGGATGAAGAAAAGAACCCCGCCCAAAAGGAAAACAAAAAGGACCGCAAGCACAACCGTGTAGACCTCTCGCTCCGTCGCGAATTTCAGCACCGCCTCGGTTGCCTTAAGGTACCAGTTACGGTTATCTTCCACGCGGTATTCCAGGAGCCCGCGAGTGTGACGCAAATTCTCTCGGATATCCGCATTCCTGGGATCCAGAATCAGGGCCTTTTCATATTCCAGGATCGCCTGACTCAACTTCCCAAGACGCACACAGGCGTTGGCCAGATCGTAGTGGAATACCGCCACCTGAGGGGCCTCTTCGACAAGGGACGCATAAAGCTTCCCTGCTTTCGCGTAATCTCCGGTCCGGTAGCTGACATTTGCCTCTTCAAAGAGTTTCCCAGCCTCAGCCCCAATGCAAAAAGGCATGAGCAGAAAAAACATGATCGCGAAAAATCCGGTAAGCCGTTTCATCGGCGCATCCTTTCGATCCGGTTCACGGTATCCTGGAAGATCTTAAGGCCTATTTTTTTCGATGCCTGAGGGATCGAGCCTTTCCCAAAACGCGACTCGTCACATAGACGATAAAGCTCGAACACATCCTTGAGATGCGCGTCGTCGGCACCAAAATGAGCTGTTAGAGTTTGTTCAAGATCGTAGCGCGTTACGCCATAAGTCGAAAGGTCCCATTTGTCCGCAACGTACTGGGTCATCGCTTTTTCAAGCTCCACAAAAAAAGCCGCGACATCATCACTCTTCGAAGAACGCGCGAGTTTTTTTAATTTACTTAGCGATGCAGAAGCCGCAGAACGGGCTGTCTTGCGGCGGCGAAGCGCCTGATCCTTGGAGAAGAGCCGGTCCTTTCGGTCCTTGACCCAAAGGAGCAATAAAATCAGCGTAAGCACTATATCCGCGCCGGCAAACGTCTTAAAAATCTTATCCTCCACCTCTCCCTGAAGCATATCAGGGCGCTTTTCGTCGATGTAGCGGATATCCTTACCTTCAGACCGCACCTTTTTCTGAAAAAGAGAGTTCCCTGCCAACTCCTGAGGCATCTGAAACGCCTGCTCCGAATGCTCGACTTGGATCGGAAAATTAGGAGTCCGCAAAGTCACATACTTCTCCTGACGAGGGTCAAAATAACTGAACTCCAGCGGTGGGATGAAGGAACTCCCTTCCTCTTTGGGAATAAAAACCGTCTCGAAGCTCTTTGTCCCGCCGATCACATTGGCGGTCTGGAACAGCTTGGAGTTCGTGTCCGCGTCATAAGTCTTGAACCCTGTGAGCGCCGGAATTTTTGGGCGCGTAATGGTTTCGATATTCCCTTCACCTTCGATAACCATCGTCAGAGTAACGGGCTCGTTCTGCTTCACCTTGTCCTTATCCACAGAAGCGGTTAAGCGGAAAGAACCCACAGACCCCTGGAAACCTGCGGGTTTCCCCTGTTCCGGGAGAGGTTTTACTACAAGCTGAATCGGCGGAGGACTCAACAATCGATTCTGACGCCGCGCAAAAAATGAACCCCCCGTAAAAAAACTGTCACTAAAGAACTCATCAAAAGCATTGGAGCCCTGTTGTTCTTCGCGGATCGAGACCTTGAGGCTTCCGGGTTGAATCGTGTAATTGCCGGGCGCTGTCGGGAAAAGCGCCAGTTTTTTTACATCCGCCTTGATGTAGCGTTTGCCGTTCATGCGGACGTTCTCGCGGGGAACTTCCCTTTCCATAGGAAATTCCTCGATCCAGAACCCGCTTGTTTCGGGCTCTTTTTCAAAGCCCTCATAGCGTGTATCGTACCTTGTAAAAAGAGAGTAGATCAAAAGCATCTGCTGGTTCTGATAAAGGGTCCTCCGGTCAACGGTTGCCTGGACAAAGATGTTGTCATCCGTTCCAGGAGAGACAGCGACCGTCTCATCCTGAGGCATCTGGGGCGGTGGTGCAGGAGGCGTCTGTGCTCCCGATGAATATGTTTGCGCCGGAGCGTTCCCTCCAGTCGCAAGAGCTTGTGATGGCGTCTGCGCCACAGAGGACGTTGACTGACCGCCCGAAATATCGAGCTCCACGGCCTCCGTACGAAGCATGTTTTGCCCGACCTGCATCTCAAAAGGCCCAAGCACAAAATGTCCTGCCCTCTGCGGTATCAGTGTGTAAGTAAATTCAACATTCGAGGAAGAAACCCCGTTAACGAAAGCGATGTGGGACGCACGGCCGGTGTAATAGGCATCAAAGCCGTCGAGCTTAGGCAGACGCGGGGCTTGAAGATTCATGGCCTGACCCGAAACACGGATATTAAGCCGGACTTCCTCCCCGACCTGCGCCGAATTCTTATTCGCGCCGGCTGACACACGGAGCTCCTCGGCCTGAAGGGATGGGGCGCAAAAGCCCAGAATGATCGCTGTAATTAAAAGGATTTTTTTCATATTAGGATTATCGGAAGCGGTATTGTATAGGAATTACAAGGCAATTTCAAATAACGAGTTAAGAGCAGAGCGTTTTTCAGAGATCCTGAGCAGAAGACGGTCAAGATCCTCCGGATTCCTTACCCGTGCATGGAGTTCAAAACCCGGTTCCTCGAACCCCTGGACCGGCTCCAGGCGGAACTCTTTGGCGCCCCGGAGCGCATCGCCACGACGTTCCTCGAAAGCTTTAGCGTATTGAGAATACCCGGGAAAACGCAGACGCTTGATCGCCGCAAAAAACCGGTCCCCCTTTGCCCTCAGATCCATACCGCGTACATTCAATTCCTCCGGGAGCATGTTCTCCTTAAGGATCGATTCGAGATCTTTCCCCGATCCTTTGATGAGATCCGCCAGCCATTCCCCGGCCTGAAGCAGCTGGGAGCTTGTCAACCTCGCCCGAGAACAGATCCTCCGCGCAAAGCAAGTCTGATCGCGTTCGGAGAACTTAAAGAGGAAGGACATGCTCCTGAGAGGCAGGAGCCCCTCTTCCACCAATGCCTTGAGAGGCCTCGGAAATTGATCGATCTTCTGGTAAAAAGCGATCAAAGACTTGTCCTCCGGAAGACCCAAGAGAGGCAGGATCAGATGAACCCTGTCTGCTTCAGAAAAAACAAATTTCCGGGCTGCTATTCCGAGAGCTTTCGCCCGGTCGAGCTCCGAGCATCGGTGTTTCCAGTTCGAGACAAGATTGAGCAGAAAAGCTTCCCGCGGCGTCATTTTTTTTACGGCGGCAACGGGAACATTTTTAAATTTCAGAACACGCGCGGCATGAAGTCGCCTATGGCCTGAGATCACCGTGGGACGATTCCCCTCCGTCACCAAGACAGGGATCATGATCCCGGATCTTTTGATCGAAGCCTGAAGGAGATCATCCGCCAGACGGTACCGGTAGCAATAGGGGTTGCCCGTTTTGATCTCCTTCACCGCTTTCAAACCCCAGGAGTGTGAAGATCCACCCACCCGGGGTGTGGCGCGGCGGAGTATCGCTGAAGATATTCTTACATTATCGTGGCGCGCCATTCTTTCTCCAATTGTGTGGTCGAAATACCGATCACTTCCTCGATCGCCTGCTCGGCAGGTTTTCCATCCCTGAGCTTGACCAGGATTTCTTTCATCCGGTACATCTGATATTTCTCGACCATATAACTGACCAGTTTAAAAACCTCCTGATAGAAGAGGGCGATTTCCAGCTGATCCATCTTGTCCATATTGAGATTTTCGGACAGAAGTCGATCCATAGGCATGAGTGTATTCGTGCGGATCGCTGCGTTGAAGACAAACAAGTCGACCGGCTTGATCTTATTCTGCTCATATTCAGCGAGCCCTTCATGGAGCCAGGCGGGAGCCTTTGCCCCGCTCAAGAAAGCCACGAACGCGTGAGTCATTTCATGGGCCGCTGCCGTGCGAAGATCCTGGCCATAAAATCCCTGTCGATAGGCGGGCAAACGTATTTTTCCATCATAAAGTCCGCCGACCCATCCAGCCTGCCCGGTCACATCATGGAACTCGCTACCGCTGTAAAAAAGCACAGTGGTCTTGTGATTAAAGTACTGCCCGAAGTCCTGCGAGATCTGCCGGTAGGTTTCACGCAGCATACTCTTCAGCCAGTCGCCTTCATACCCCTCCTCTCCCTTGCGGTACTTGATAATGAAGTGCTCTTCATCGTATGTGTCCAGATTCTTCTCCACGGCATTCTCTTTTTGGATCTTCTCGATCTTCTGCCTCAGACGTGTCGAGGGGCTGAATAGATAACTGCGCTTGTAATAAGCTTCCGCTTTCACGAAATTCTGCTGGAGGTTCTCGATCTCCCCAAGAAGCTCGTAGGCAAGCGCGTTGCGGGGCTCAAGAGTGATCGACTCGTTCAAAGCATCGCGAGCGAGTTCAAACTCGTTTTTTTGAAAATACTTGACGGCATCGTTATAAAGTTCGATCGCCATAGGGGTCAGGGGCGCTTTGCCATCCTTGGCTGCGTAGAACCGTTCAACATCGATCCTCTGCTGCCGCTCCACCGACTCCTTGCCGTGGTCATCATTGTTTGTCGCAGCACGCGCCGCAAGACAGGGGATGATACAGAGAACGCAAAGCAAGAGGCCGGACAGGACGAAGCTCGAAGCCTGCCGCTCAACGGAGAGCGCGTAAGAAAATCCGTTATTATTTTCCATCATGGCCCCTCATCCGGCCTTCGAGAGCTTGTCTCTGATGAGTCGCCAGTCTGCCGTTTTGCCATCGCAATCCGTTTTCGGACCGGCGGATGATCATAAAAGAACCATTCATACCACGCCGGCGGTTCCGGATCCGCAAGATTCTGTTCACCCAGTTTATTCATGCAGGAGATAAAAACGTCGCGTGTTCCAAGCGCCTTAAGAGCGAACAGGTCCGCGGCGCGCTCGAGGCGTCTGGAATAAGCGTTCATGAGCGGCATCAGCACAAGATTCACGCCATAGAAAATCAGAAAAAGCAGCGGTAATCCCGCGACATCGCCAGCCGAGCTAAAGTTCAGGGACGAGGCCAGTTTGTTCATCCCCCAAAAGCCAACGGCGAAAGCAACGAGCGAAGTCGCGAGCCCGAAAGCCAAGAGTCTCCAGACATCGTGATGCTTGTAATGTCCCAATTCATGAGCCACGACAACCTCGACTTCCGAATGTGTGAAGTTCTGAACGAGAGTATCGCTTAAAACAACTCGCTGGGTCTTTCCGATCCCCATGAATGCGGCGTTCGCCTTTTGGGTCGTCTTGCTCAAGTTAAGAGAATAGACATTCCCTACCGGCATTCCAAATCGAGCTGCCAGCGCCAATACTTTCGCCTCCAACTCCCCATCCTCCAGCTTACCGTACTTATAAAAAAGCGGCACGACCAGGACCGGGAAAACCTTGCCAAGAATATAGCTCACGAATGCGTAGGCCGTCCAGGCCCAGAGCCACCAGCGCACGGGATCTGCACGAATGATCCAGTACAAAACCTCCAAAAGAACAAGCGAGAGAGCCAAGGAAAGAAGCGCTTTCTTCAACGCGTCTAAAAGCCACTGTCCAAAATTCTGATTCGAAAGGCCGAACCGGTGTTCGAGAACAAACCCTGAATAGAACGAAAGAGGAAGATCAAAGATCAGAAAATAAAGCGAGAACAGAAGAAAATAAACGCCCACAATCCCCCCTTCGCAAGACCCGGCAAAAGCGACGGCATTCTGCCTCAGGGCAAACGTCCACCCGCTTACAAGCAATATCCCGAGAAGTGACGGCGTAAGGATGAGGTGAAAAAGCGTCAGACGGCGGCGGATCCTCTGATAGAGAACTGCCTGATCTGAATTATTTTTAGGTTGTTCCATAGCAAGCCTCTCATGAACCCTCAACGCGCAAAGGTCATAATTGCTTTGCCCGTTGAGCGATATTCTTTACCCTATGAGAATTCCGTCATCACCCCAAAGTGATCGGAGGGAAAAACGCCTTGCGGCGAAGGCTGTTTAAAGACGACGGCAGAAGACTTTATTTTCTCAAGAGGCCCCGTCCGTTCTCTGATAAAAATATAATCGATCCGTCGCTCCGCCATTTTCTCGCGTTCCGCTTCCGCATAGGGATTCCGGTAATCCCAGGTCAGTCCCAGAGCGCCCGGGTTCTTCACATAGAACGTATCAATCCACTTCCTGATCTCCCGCAGATAAACAACGGGCGGGGTACTCGCCCCGCCATTAAAATCACCAAGAATAACGGCCGGGAGATTCACAGACTTTTGATTCACGAACGTTTCAAGCTCCAGGGTCTGTTTCATCCGCATTTCATTTTCACCGGCACTCCAGGAAAGGTGGGTATTAAAAAACGCAACATCCTGGAATTTCGAATCCACCCGGAGATAAAAGGCATAACGGAGATAATCTTCAGTGGGAGACTTTGTCTTCATGACAAGACATGCCTGTTCCACCGGCTTAAATTTAGAAAGAAAGATCAGCCCCGAATGTTCGCCGCTTGCAGCCAGATAGGGATAGCCGCTCCGCCTTTTGACTTCTTCCGCCCAGTCCATATTGAAAACTTCCTGGAGGCCCACAACATCCGCCTGGTATTCGGCAAGCCCGCGAAAGATGAGGTCCCAGCGCTCACGCCATGGACCGCGTTCCTGCCAGGTATTGAGAGTGAGGATCTTCATGGTCGCTTCAATGGACACGACAAATGACGCGCTTTGAGTCCGGCGTTCGTGGAATTACGTAAAATTTTCGAGTAAATCACGCCGCAGTGCTCCCGGCTCCGTGCTCATGACTGCGGCCATGCCGCAACCGCTCCAGACGCGACACCATTTCGTGCCGTATCTTTTCCTTCGCCTCCTCCATCGAACTATCCGCGAAATCATCAAGCGAAACGGGTTTCCCTATGGAAACAACAAAGGAGCTCCTCTTGCGAATGAGAAAGGATTTCTTCGGGAGCGCCTGACCTGTACCGTCAATCACGATCGGCAAGATTTCGATCTTATTGTCGCGGGCGAGCTTGAAGGCGCCCATTTTAAAAGCCCGGATCTTGCCGTCCGGACTGCGAGTACCTTCCGGAAAGAGCAGAACACTGACATTCTTTTCAAGGACCCGGTTGATCCGGCGTATCGCGTCGCGGCCGCTCTTGTGACTCGCCCGGTCAACCGGCACATACCCCGCTGAGGACATCGCCCAACCCATAAAAGGTATGTGGAATAATTCTCGCTTAGCCAAAAACTTGAAATTTAAAGGAAGCGCGGCACAAACCGCGAGAATATCCAGCATGCTCTGATGATTCGCGATAATGATGTAATGCTTCCCCGCTTGAAGATGCTCACGCCCCGTCACGACTAGCTTCCAGATGGAGCTCATGTCGATGATCGACCGGCCCCACAGGATCGAGTTCAAATGGACCAGTCTCCCCGTCCCCTTATCGGCCACAAGGGAAAGCGGAAAAAGGATCAGCAAATCAACCAATGAGGTTAAAAGCGTCCCAAAGCAAGTCACGCACCACAAGACAACGGAGTAAAAAAGGCTCTCCAGGAACCCGAATGTTTTTTCTTTTGTGCTTTTCATGTTCGGCATTTTAACGACCAATTTACCCATTGGGAACAGCTATTTGGCAACATAATTGAACAACTCCATGGTGTTACGAGGCCTCGATAGCTACCGTCACTAGCGAGAGTCGCGGCCGTGGGAAGAACCGGAAGCCGTCGGGTCATCGTCGAATTCAATGACGGGATCGGGATCATAGACAGAGTGACCCGCTGTATCCTGGTCCTCATCATCCATCCCCCTGAAACCACCGGTTGTATATGTGGTACGGGCATCGAAAAGTCCCGCAGGGATTTCACTCAGGAATCGTGAGGGAAGATTGAGATGTGTAGCGCCGTACATACGCCTCTCGGTCGCGTACGACAGATGCAATTTTTCACGAGCCCGGGTGATGCCCACGTAGCAGAGCCGCCGTTCTTCCTCGATCGCCTCGGAAGGACCCGCGAAGGAGTTCACATGCGGGAAGATTCCCTCCTCCAAGCCTACCATGTAGACGATCGGAAATTCCAGCCCTTTAGCGGTATGAAGCGTCATCAGCGTCAGAATATTCGTCCCCTGATCCCAGGCATCAAGATTGGTCACAAGTTCAATCGAGTCGAGGAACGAACTTAAAGGAGTGGCCGTAGATCCGGAAGACGGATTCCCGGATTCAGGCTGGAGCGCAGGATCATCCCCCTCCGGAGACCCAAGATCCGGAACGCCTTTCTCCATAAAATCCTCGATGACGCTATAAAACTCCTCTATATTCTCAAGACGGCCCTGAGCCTCAGGGGTACGCTCTGCTTCGAGGGCAGCCACATAACCCGTATCCTCAAGGATCCTCTCCAGGATCTCATGGATCGTCATCTCGCCCTGTTTCTTCCTGAGTTTCTGAAGCCAGGCGTAAAATGTCCCTAGAGACTTTTGGACGCGAGGCGTCAGGCCTTTTACATTTGAAAGATCCTGGAGGACTTCGTCCCAATTCCGTCCTCGGGCTTCGCTCTCCAAAGTTTCCAGCGCTTTTTTGCCGATCCCACGAGTAGGAACATTGATCACACGTTTCAAGCTCACTTCATCGTGCGGGTACGCGATTATCCGGAGATAAGCGATCACATCCCTGATCTCCTTACGGTCGTAGAAACGCGTCCCCCCGACGATCTTGTAAGGAATGTTCGCACGCATCAACTCATCTTCCATCACACGGGACTGCGCGTGAACGCGGTAAAAGATCACTTGGTCGGCAAACGTCCGGCCTTGAGCCTTATATCTCAGGATATTCTTCACAACGAACTTAGCTTCCGAGATCTCATCCTCCGCGTTATACAGATCGATCTTTGCCCCCCCTTTTTTCTCGGTCCAAAGGGCCTTCGGGCGGCGCATGGGGTTGTTCCGGATCAGATGGTTGGCGGCATCAAGGATCAACTGGGTGGAACGGTAGTTCTGTTCCAGACGTATCGAACCGGCCTCGGGATAATCGGTTTCAAAATTCAGGATGTTTTTAATATCTGCTCCGCGCCATGCGTAGATCGATTGGTCCGGATCGCCCACAACAGTGATCTGCCGTCTGGCCGCCGCCAGAAGCTTCACAAGCCGGTACTGGGCATGATTCGTATCCTGATATTCGTCGATAAGAATGTGTTGAAAGCGGTCCTGCCAGGCCTTGAGAACAGCAGGATTCTTATCAAAAAGCACGACGGTCTTCAGGATCAGATCTCCAAAATCGCAGGCCTTCAGCCGCATCATCCGGCTTTCATATAGTTTATAAACCTTAGCTGCGGAATCCTGAAAAAGGTCCATCGCCTTCGCCTGATACTGGGCGGGGAAAATAAGAAAATCCTTCGAACGCTGGATCTCCTCACGTACGGCCTTGGGATTCACTTTTTTTTCATCCAGCTTCAGCTCCGCGACGCATTCCTTGATCACCTGAAGCTGATCATACTCATCATAGATGATGAAATTCCTGTCCAGTTCGATGGCGGGACCATCCTGCCTCAAGATGCGCAGACAAGTGGAGTGGAACGTGCTTACCCAGACGCGCTGAGCCACAAGCCTCTCGATACGGTTGCGCATTTCCTGTGCGGCCTTATTGGTGAATGTGACACCAAGAACATTAAACGCCGGCACGCCATGCTCGATCAGGTATACGATGCGGTGCGTAAGGATGCGCGTCTTCCCGCTCCCGGCTCCCGCGAGGATCAGAAGAGGACGAATCGGCGGCCACGTGACCGCCTCTTTTTGCTCTGGATTCAATCCGGTAAGGATATCTTGGGCCATTTCAACACCTGGTTAAGAGGACAACGATCGTTAAGACAATTGAACGCTCTGCGTTTGCAGTTGCGCGGTGAACGGATCTATTCATCTTGGATCTTAAATTTACCGAACACATCCTGAAATTCATAGACCTTATCAAAATCAGAAAGCTTGTCCCCGGGCTGCTTACTAAGAAGTTCGACATCTATCAGCGCAAAAACGATCTTGCCGAAATCGAGCGTTTCACGAACACCCCAATGCTCAAGAACCGTCTTGGCCATGGGCCCAAACTGCTCAAGAGCGTAATCACAAATGCCGGTCGCCAGTTCCTGCCCTGAAATATGCCGCGGCTTCTTCAGATGCACCACGGTATCATGGAGCGCCGCCAAGACAAAGGTGTACGCCTCCAACTTGTAGCATGGATTTTTCTCAAGGATCTCTTCGATCTTTTTTAAATAATTCAGGGTTTCATCCACTTTTGAGTCCTCTCTGCCGCAAAAAAAAGCTTCGGGTCCATGTCTGAATTCTGAATCGTAACACCCAGGACTTGCTCCAGCCCTTTTTTAACAGCCTGGATGAAGGGCTCCCGCGCAACCCCGCTTGGGATCGATATGGATTCATGGTGCAAGAGAACACCCCCGGACCGCTTCTGGGCACCCCCGGCTATCTTTTTCCCGCTCCAGGAAAGATCGCTTTCCACAGGGAAATCGAAACAGTCGCTCCCCTTGGGAAGCTTCCCCTGAGCTTCATAAAACTCAGGCTCGAGCCCGGCTGATTGAAACCCTTTTTTGACAGCCTCGTGCAGCATTTCATAACTTGACTGGACAGAGCCTAGTGTGGAAAGAGAACCGCCATTTTCACACTGTCCGCACAGAGAAAAGATCAGATCCTCGCCGTGAAGCACACAGCCCCCGCCCGTGATACGTCCGCAAACCGGCACCTTGGTATTTTGCCGGATCATGGTGGACTTACGAAGATCCGTCACTTTTTGGAATGAATACCCTACACTGATCCAGGGTTCTGAGGATACATAAAAGCGAAGAACAGGGGCCTGAGGCTTTTCCTTTTGAGACTCAAAGAGAAGTTCATCCAGCGCCATTTGTAATGGCATCGGTGCGCTAACCGTGGGAAGCAAACTCCAGTTCATGCCACAGCTTCGGCCAACAGAACTTTTTCCCGCACCTGATCACGATAGGACAAAATGGGTTTACGGGCCGCCAGAACATCGTCGGGACGACGGACCGGAAGCGTATGAGGCGCTGACCTGACCGTTTCAGGATCAGTCATGATCTCCTGAGCAATTTGCTTCATGGCGTCAATAAACCGGTCCAGAGTCTCGATGGCTTCAGTTTCCGTGGGTTCGATCATAAGCGCCTCCGCCACAACCAGAGGAAAATGAACGGTCGGCGCATGGAATCCGAAATCAAGAAGACGTTTTCCTACGTCTCCGGAATGAACTCCCTGGGCACCAAAAGATTTCAGAGACAGAACAAATTCATGCATGCAAGGACCTTCCGTAGCGACCGCAAAGGTGTCCTTCAGTTTTTCTTTCATGTAATTGGCGTTCAAGATCGCGGCTTCGCTTACTTGCCGAAGGCCCTCCTTCCCGAGCGTCTTCAGATAGGCATAGGCGCGGAGGATAACTCCGACATTGCCGTGGAAAAGCTTAACACGTCCGATCGATTGAGAACCCGTAGATGCCCACCGGAATCCTGTTTTCGTCTGAGACACAAGGGGGCCCGGCAGGAACGGGATCAGATGTTTTTTCACGCCCACAGGACCCGCGCCAGGTCCCCCGCCGCCATGAGGCGTCGAAAAAGTCTTGTGCAGGTTAATATGAATAATATCAAACCCCATATCCCCCGGCCGGGCGATCCCGAGAAGCGGGTTCAAATTGGCGCCATCGTAATAAAGGAGGCCGCCCTGATCATGCACGAGTTTTGTGATCTCGAGAATATTCTTTTCAAAAAGTCCGAGGGTGTTCGGGTTTGTGAGCATGAGACAAGCCACATGCTCATCCAAATGAGACCTCAAATCGTCTAGATCCACACATCCATGACGATCGGACTTGATCTCAACCACATGATAACCCAAAAGCGCTGCGCTCGAGGGATTGGTTCCATGACTGGAATCAGGCACCAGCACCTTCGTTCGGTGAGTATCGCCCCTGGAAGCATGATATGCGCGAACGAGCATCATTCCCGTCAGTTCCCCATGAGCTCCCGCCGCAGGCTGCATCGTGAAGCCATCCATGCCGGTGATCTCCCTAAGGCCATCTTCGAGTTCCCAAAGGATCCGCATCATTCCCTGCGCTGTAGCCTCCGCCTGGAGCGGATGAAGTGCTGTGAACTTAACCTGACGAGCAGCCCATTCGTTAATCTTGGGATTGTATTTCATGGTGCAACTGCCAAGAGGATAAAAATGCGTATCCACCGAAAAATTCTTGCGCGAGAGGTTAATAAAATGACGCACGATCTCCGGCTCGCTGAGCTCGGGAAATCCGATAGAGGTCTGACGCTGAAGCCCCTGAGGAATAGCTTCACACGGTTTTTTTTCCGAGAAACGCGCCACGGGCAGACGCACAGCTCTCCGGCCTGGCTTGCTTTTTTCAAAACTGAGGCGATCGTCCAGAGAGATCAGCATCGGGCCAATACCTCCACGAACCGGTCAAGGTCTTCTTTGGTTTTCGTCTCCGTGGCGCATACCAGGAATTGATCCTTCAGTTCCGGATAGAAAGATTCCAGTGCAACTCCTGGAAAAACACCCTGGCCCAGGCAGTTTTCTTCGATCTTCTGGAAAGATTTTTTTGATTTAACCCTGAATTCATTAAAGATCGTCTGTTCTGTATTAACCTCAAAATTCTTAAGCTTGGCTATTTTTCCCTTGAGATAGTCGGTTCGATCCCAATTGATCTCCGCGATCTCACGGATGCCTTTCTTCCCTAAAAGTGTCATGTAAGCGCATGCCGCCAAGGCACAAAGAGCCTGATTGCTGCAGATATTGGACCCCGCGCGTTCGCGCCGTATATGCTGCTCACGCGCTTGAAGCGTCAGGCAAAACGCCCGTTTTCCATCTGCATCGGTGGTAAGGCCTGCCAGTCTCCCCGGAATACGCCTCATCAATGCCTTGGTGGCAACGAAATACCCTAGATAAGGTCCTCCAAACTGCATGGCAAGTCCCAGGGGTTGCCCTTCACCCGCCGCGATATCAGCTCCCCACTCCCCCGGTGATTTGAAAAGTCCCAGCGACAATGGATTAGCCGTCAGGATCATGAGTGAACCATTTGCGTGAAGCTGATCGCTTACGCCTTCCAGGTCTTCCACGATCCCAAAGAAATTGGGCGTTTGGAAAATAGCCCCGGCAACGCTAGCATCAAGTTTCGAGGTCAATGCGGCTCTGTCGAAATTCCCAGGCGCATCGAACCCAATCTCTTCAACTTTGTAAGGTGTCCCGGCGAGATAAGTGCGGATCGTTTCCCTGTAATGAGGATGGACAGTGCGAGCTATCAGGAGTGTCGGCCGATCCGTCTGTTTCAGAGCGACAAGAGCTGCTTCCGCCAAAGCCGTAGCTCCGTCATAATGCGAGGCATTTGAAACATCCAATCCCGTCAGCTCAGTCATAAGACTTTGATATTCATAGATCGCCTGCAATGTGCCTTGGGATGCTTCGGGCTGATAGGGTGTGTAGGCTGTCACAAATTCCTGGCGCCCAACGATCTCGAGCGCAGCCGCCGGGATAAAATGCTCATAGCTACCGGCGCCCAGAAATGACAGCAGATCCTGCGTCGTGGTGTTTTGCCGGCCGAGTTGAGTGATCAGGCTCTGAACTTCCGGTTCACTCAAAGATGGCGGAAGAACGATCTTAGGATTGCGAAGAGATACAGGGATATCCTTGATAAGATCGTCAAATGAACGGACGCCGATGTCTTTAAGAATATCTTTTTTTTCAGCGTCGGTGAGTGAAAGATACGGCATGAAAAGTTCTCTCTTAATGTTTCGGGGCTTGCTGAACCGCATCGTTATATTGAGCGGCGGTCAAAAGGCTATTCAGCTCGGCTGCGCTGGATACTTCCAGCTCAAAAAGCCAGCCATCAACGTAAGGACTTTGGTTGATCAATCCGGGATTGGATTCAAGCGCCTTGTTCGCGTCCGTGACCTTGCCGGACACAGGCGCATAAATATCGAACGCGGCTTTCACGGACTCAACCACTGCGGCGGTCTTGGCCTGCTGAACCACCTGCCCTAGTTTAGGCAGCTCTACAAACACGACATCCGAGATCTCTTTTTGAGCATACTCCGTAACGCCTACCTTAGCCTTGATCCCCTGCACGGAAATCCATTCATGGGTCTTGGTGTAACGCAATTTTTCAGGAAAATCCATGATTACCTCCAGTTACCGCATCCTCTCACGACCGATCACATCTACCGGAAATTCATCTAAACGCAATCCAGCAAAAAATGGGGCCTGTCAAGTCTGCCAGTGAATATGAATTATCACAAGATGCGAAGGCGGACATTCTACCTTTTCCGCCAAAGCATTTCATTTCTTTTTGATCAAAAAAAGCTAAGCGGCCCAAAAGGCCGCCTTACCGCACAAGATCAGGATGAGGACCGTTTATAAAACGGCAGTGAAACAACCACGGCTTTCACCGGTTTTCCGCGCACCATGACATCGATCGAATTGCCTACCGCCGACTCGCCTGCGGCAACATAAGCCATGCCAATATTTTTTCCGGTCGTCGGAATAAAGCTGCCGCTTGTAACGGACCCTATCGTTTTCCCGTCTTTTTGGATCTCAAACCCCTGACGGGGTATGCCGCGCTCGATCATTTCAAAGCCTATCCGTTTTTTCAGAAGCCCTGTTTTCTTCTGTTCTTTGAGAACCACGCTTCCGGGAAACTCATTCTTTGAAAGGTCTACAGCCCATTCGAGTCCGGCTTCCAGCGGTGTGAGTTCATCGGTCAACTCATGACCATAAAGCGGCATCGCGGCTTCAAGGCGAAGAGTATCGCGCGCCCCAAATCCGATTGGCAAAAGCCCCTGTTTTCCACCCGCCTGAAAAAGAACATCCCAAACCTGTTTGAGCTTGCCTTTGGGGACCATGATCTCATAGCCGTCTTCGCCCGTATATCCTGTTCTTGCGATCACGCCACCCTCAAAATCTTTAAAATGAAAACGGCGCAGATCTTTGTAAAAAGCCCCAAAAGATTCCAAAAGGATCGTCTGGCTGCGTGGACCCTGAAGCGCTAACAAGCCCATCTCCCCGCTCAGATTGGTCACCGTCACGTCCCCGGAGACACGCGCCGTGAACCATGAAAAATCCTTAGTGATATTCCCGGCATTCACTATGAGGAGGAATTTCTGTTCGGCCATCCGGTAAACAATAATGTCATCCACCATACCGCCTTGATCGTTCAAAAGCGGCATATAGATCGCCTGCCCGAATTTTACGGTAAAAACACGTCGCGGCAGGTTCCTTTCCAAATAGGCCAAGGCATCAGAGCCTTCGACCAGGAACTCGCCCATATGGGAAATGTCAAAGATACCGCACTTGGTTCGTACGGCGGCATGTTCTTCCATGATGCTGGAATAGAAAAGAGGGACAAGCCATCCCCCGAAATCGCCCATACGGGCACCTTTCAAAAGATGCTCTTCATGCAAAGGAAGCTTTGTAGGTTCTGTGTTCAATGTCATCGTCATGGGGAGATTAATAACGGGTTTCGAAGGCAGGTCCAAGTCACTCTATGTTAAAGCTATAGGCGCCCTGGACCAGTCCTGCTCACTATTTTAAAAAGCCTGTGTCACTAGCAAAGATTATAGAAGTTAAACTGAAAAAAGAAAAGCTAAAAAGCGCCTGAGGGTGCATTACCTCCGTGTCGGAAACTTTTTCATATCTGGTACGTTAATATTAGGAATCGAGTGTCAGATTTGGAGATATCAAATAAGCGGGGGCCCGGGAGGCCTCTGGACTACTCGTAATC
>Ga0114951_10000945_pt1 | contig 38432 bp, 30 predicted proteins | sample AM7aDNAmetaG_FD_88677 | JGI IMG/M metagenome (GOLD analysis project Ga0114951, IMG submission 88677) | Freshwater microbial communities from Finland to study Microbial Dark Matter (Phase II) - AM7a DNA metaG | ecosystem: Environmental > Aquatic > Freshwater > Lake | place: Finland: Lake Alinen... | reverse complement strand
CGCTCCTCCGCAAGAAGGGGGATTGACACAGAGAGTACGCTATCCAACAAACACGAAAGCCTGAGTCAATCACACCTGCCTACTCAGAGTCCCTCGGTGTCATTTATCCATGAGGCAACGGGCGGCTCCCTCAGGCAAACGGATTGTGCCGTTTTTGCTCACTCACCGTTGTCAGCGGGCCGTGGCCCGGACACAAAATCGTTCCCTCGTCCAGCGCCAGCAGTTCCCGGCGCACCGAGCGCATCAGCGCCTCGTAGGAGTGCATCGGCCCGCCCGCCGAGCCGGCAAACAGCGTGTCGCCGCACACGCACAGCGCCGGCCGGTTCGCGCCGAAACCCTCGACATAAAACGACAGCCCGCCCGCCGAGTGGCCCGGCGTTGGAAACGCTTCGACGTTGAGCATCCCCAGCGCAAACTCCGTGTCCCGCTGCACCAGCCGGGCGCCGCGCAACGGCTCGTCCGCGCCGCCGCCGGCCGCCGATTTCCAACGACGCTGGATTTCGCCGAGTGCGCCGATGTGATCGCCATGCGTGTGGGTGACGAAAACGTAGCGCACCACGAAACCGTGCCGGGCCTGCAACTGTTCCAGCGCGGCGAAATCCACGCCGGTGTCGAAGAACGCGCCCTCGCCGCTGGACGGGTCCCATACGGCGTAGCAGTTCACGACGCCGCTGCCGTAATCGCTGCTGATCATCGCCACCGTGCCAAGCGACTCGAACACCGTCCGCGCCGGCACAAATCGTTTGTGCGCCAGGTCCAGCAGGGCTTGCGCCTTCAGGTCCAGCACCCCGGCGAGTTCATGGATCGTCTCATCGCCGGGCACGGACAAATACCGCTCAGCCTTTTCCAGGTCTGGCGCCGGCAACCCGACGCGCTGCGCGACGGCCTCAAGGCTCAGCATCAGTCCCACACGCGCCTTGCGGATCACGTCGCCCAATTCATCTTCGAGCGGCATCGTTCTCATGGTTCCAAGTGAACTCGGCAAAAGTAAGATGCCGGCGTGCAACTCGCAACCCTCGAGCGAATGGCGCCGGCAGATGTTTATGCTAAAGTGGCGGGACACGACGATGAACATCCACTGGTTGCAACACGCGCCGTTCGAGGGATTGGCGGGCATCGAAACCTGGGCTGTGGCCCGCGGCCACCACATCACGGCGACGCGGCTCCACGCGGGCGAACCGTTGCCTGCGCCCGGCCGCCTCGACTGGCTGGTTGTCATGGGCGGGCCGATGAACATTTACGAGGAAGAGAAGTTTCCCTGGCTCGCGGCGGAAAAACGTTTCATCAAGTCGGTCATCGAGGCCGGCAAGGTTGCGCTCGGCGTCTGCCTCGGCGCGCAACTCATTGCCGACGTGCTTGGCGGCCCGGTCGGCAAGAACGCGTGCAAAGAGATCGGCTGGTTCCCGGTTCGCAAGACCGGGCCGGCGGCGCGCTCGCGCGTGTGCGAGGCGTTGCCGGCGGAGTTTGAAGCGTTTCACTGGCACGGCGACACCTTCGCGTTGCCGCCCGGAGCGGTCCAAGTGGCCCGCAGCGCGGCGTGCGAAAACCAGGCGTTCATCCACGACGAGCGAGTCGTCGGCTTGCAGTTTCATCTGGAGACGACGCCGGAAAGCGCGCGGCTGCTCGCGCAACATTGCGTCGGCGAACTGGTCGCCGGGCCATTCATCCAAACCGCCGAAGTGATGCTGGCAAACGAGCAGCGGTTTGAGCAAATCAATCAAACGATGTGGAAGCTGCTGGACCGGCTCCAGGAGGTGAACGCCTGAAGTGCCGGGGTTGCGGAACGAAATACAGAGGCGCAGAGAACGCGGAGGTTCGCAACGGCTCGGCGATTCCCTGCGTCGCCTGCGCGTTAAAAATACGCCCCCTGTTGCGTTGGGCGTTGGCATCGCTTCCGCCATCCGGCTATAGTCGCCTGCCATGAAAGTTCATCTCGCTTACGGCAAGAACGGTCTGGATGTGGAGTTTCCAGAGAGCCGCACCACGATCATCACGCCTTCGCACGTCGCCGGGCTGCCGGACGAGCGCGCGGCGTTTGTGGAGGCACTACAGAAACCGATTGCAGCGAAACCGTTGAGCACGATGGTGCGGCCAGAAGACAACATCTGCGTCGTCTTCTCCGACATCACGCGCGCCACGCCGAACGAACGGATCATACCGTGGCTGCTCGCGGAACTGGGGCGGTGCGGCGCGCGGCGCGAGAACATCACACTGCTCAACGGGCTTGGCACGCACCGGCCCAACACACAGGCGGAATTGGAGAAGCTGTTGACGCCGGCCGTCGTCGCCAACTATCGGGTGATCAACCACGAGCCGACGAACCCGGCGGCGCTGGCGAAGCTCGGCGTGACGCGCGCCGGCAACGAAATTCTGCTCAACCGCCATCTCGCCGAGGCCGATGTGCGCATCATCACCGGCTTCATTGAACCGCATTTCTTCGCCGGCTTCAGCGGCGGGCCGAAGGGCGTCATGCCCGGCATCGCCGGCCAGCACACCATCGAGCGCAACCACGGCGCGGCCATGATCGGCCATCCGAACGCGACGTGGGGCGTCACGTTTGGCAACCCGCTCTGGGAAGAAATCCTGGAGGTGGCGCAGACGGTCAACCGGCGCCTTTTCCTCGTCAACGTCACGCTCAACGACGCGAAGCAAATCACACGCGTGTTCGCCGGCGACCTCGTCGAGGCGCACCGCGCGGGCTGCGCGTTCGTCAAGCAGACGGCGATGCAGCCGGTGGACGCGCCGTTCGAGATCGTCGTCACCACCAACAGCGGCTACCCGCTCGACCTGAACCTCTACCAGGCCGTCAAAGGCATGTCCGCCGCCGCGCGCATCGTCCGGCAGGGCGGCGAGATTATCATCGCCGCCGAGTGCGGTGATCCGAATGGCCGGGGCGGGCCGTTCTACGACCTGCTCCAGCACCGCGACGGGCCGGGCGGCTTGCTCGAACTCATCAACTCACCGGGATTCAGTTGCGCGGAGCAGTGGCAGGTCCAAATCCAGTCGCTGATTCAGCAGAAGGCGACGGTGTCGGTCTATTCGTCGCTGCCGGCGGAATTCGTCCGGCGCGCGCATTTGCGGCCGTGCGCGGACATTGCGGCGACAGTGCTCGAGTTGCTGGCACGCGACGGCAGCGCGGCGCGCGTGGCAGTGCTGCCGCTGGGACCGCTGACGATTCCGTATTTGCGCGGCGCGTAAAGCCGTCGCTACGGCGCAGGCTTGTCGGTCCAGCGTCTGCGGTCGCTGAGGAGGATCATGTTGATGCCGCCGGAGAGGTCCTTGATGCTCACGGCTCCAAAAACCTGCCAGGAAACCGGCGTCAGGTTGTTGCCGACAAATATCCGCCCGCTCTGAAGTGGAAAGTCCTTGGGAAACTCCAGAAACCCAAGCACGGGCGACCATGGCCGCCATTCGTTGGTCAACACTTCCGTCAGCAACCGGCTGTTGAGCGTGACCGGCGTCAGCAACAACGCGGCGATGTGTTTGTCCATGTTGACTTTGTAAAACTGCTCGATCGAATAAGGCAGCCAGACGCAATGCCGGTCGCCATACCACGCCACGGCCCACGGCTGATCGCTGACCATGAGTTCCGCCGGTTCGAGGCCGCCGGCAATTTTCGCCAGCAGCGGCGGATGATACGGCGGATAGGGCAGCCGGTTGACGGGCAACGCCATGCGCAACGCCGTCGGAAACACCGCCGCCACGGTCAGGAGCGCGATCGCGGCGTGTCGCTGAAAAATCCCGCCGCTCCTTAGCGCATCGAGCCAGACACAAATCATTGCCGCCGAAAACACCGCCATCCACGGCAGCGCGAACGCCGTCAGATTGCCGGCTTGGGCGAGCGATTTGTCCGGCCGCGGCTCCACGCCGACCACGCACATCGCCAGAAACAGCAGCAGCGCGCCGCCGGCCGCGAACCACTTCAACTGGTTCGCCTCCGGCCGGCGGAACCGGTAGAAAATCACCGCCATAAACGCCGCGACGACGAGGGCCGCTCCGCCGATCCACGGACTGTCGGTCCACCACGCGTAGGCGTTGGCGGCGGTCTTTTCAAGCACCGCCTTTGTGGCGACGTGCACGGTGTTGGACTCCAGCATCCGCTGCAACTTGTCCCCGGGCATCGCGGGCGTGCGCTCGATGATGCTGTATTGCGCGAGGCCGAGGACGCTGTGCGACACGGCGTAGTTGCGCGCCAGCCACGGCCCCGTCACCGCCAGGAACACCAACGCCATGCCCAGCGCCACGAGCGCGCCGCGCCACCATCCCCACCAGCACCAGCACAAAATGCACGCCGGCAACAGCAGCCAGCCGGCGCCGTATTTCGTCAGAAACGCGCCGCCGATCAACGCCGCCGCCGCCAGCGCCAGCGCCACCGTCGCCCGCGGACGGCGATTGGCCTCGCGCCAATCCGCCACCACTACCAGCACCAGTGTAGCCGAGCCAATCCACGTCATCCCGAGCATTGTGCTCAAACCGGAAATGGCCAACTGGCACGTGGTCTCCGATGCGATGAACAACAACGCGGCGACCGTCCCTGCGCGCCGGTCGAACAGCCGCCGGCCGATCAGATAAACCAACCAGCCGTTCAACAACGCCAGCGGCAACCCCACGCCATACACCAGCCAGCGGTCCGGCCCGAACACCGTAAAACCGATTTCGGGGCCGACCTTGAACGAAGTCGCCGGCGCCCACGACAGCCCGCACATCGCCAGACACCCCAGGATTCCCGCGGCGTGCCACGGAAACGCCGCCGCCGGCACGCGGTAATACCACGCCTGTTGCGCCACGACCAGAAACCACACAACCGACAGGGCGGCCCATACGACAGGCCAGCGAAACAAAATCAGAATGCACCGGCCCACCAACGACGTCCCGTCTGCCGCAGGCTTCTCCTTGCTGGACTCCGCCGCGTCGCCAGACTTCATGTCGCCCTTGTTCACAACGTAAAACAACGCGCCGAGCAATGCCGGATACGCCGGCGGATTCAGGAGGTCCGGATGGCTGTCCAACATCGCGTTGCGCGAGGCCGACCGCTCCACGAGCCGCCACAAGCTCAGTGGACGGATGAACTGTGTCGTGAATCCCTCGCCGCGCGCCAGATTGCGCGCCACCTGCGCTTGGTCCATCGCTTCCGCGTGACGCAATCCGTTGAACTGCGTGGCCGCGTAACACCACAGGAAAACCGCCACGACGCCGGTCAGCAACAGTCCGCGGCCTAGAATAACCGCCGTCCGCTGCGCGGCGTCCTGGGCCTCTGGCATCTGCGGGCCGAAAATGTTCATGCGTTCCCTGTCTGCTCTCACCGTTCCCGCCGTCACCGGCTGGAGACGATGACTTCCTATCACAGCAGCAACGCTGTCACAATGCCGAACCGCGGCGGGCGCCGCGATATTGGGGATGGATTCCGCGCGAACCGGGCATTAGGTTTGTTTTTTGCAAAACATGAACTGGCTCGACAAACTTGAACGACGCTTCAGCCACATCGCTGTGCCGGGCCTGATGCGGATTATCGTGGTGCTCAACGCCGTGGCGTTCGTTCTGTTGCGCGTGAACCCGACCTGGATCGGCGCGCTGGTGCTCGACCCCAACCGCGTCGCGCACGGCGAAGTCTGGCGACTCGTCAGCTATCTGTTCATCCCGCCGACGATGAACACGTTGTTCTTGCTGTTCGCACTTTACTTTCTCTGGCTCATGGGCGACGGCCTCGAACAGGAATGGGGCGCGTTCCGGCTGACCGTTTTCTACCTCTGCGGCATGTTCGCCACGACGCTGGTGGCGTTCTTCATCGTCCGCGGCTCCGTTATCAATTCGTACCTGAATCTCTCGGTCTTCCTTGCCTTCGCCACCGTGCTGCCCGACTTCGAGGTGCTGTTGTTTTTCATCCTGCCGGTGAAGGTGAAATGGCTCGGCTTGCTTTCCGCGGCGTTCGTCGGCGTACAGGTGTTGTCTTCGGGTTATCCGGAAAATCTTGTGCCGATCGTCTCGCTCGGAAACTACCTGCTTTTCTTCGGCCCGCGTTTCTTCCAGGTGGCAAAGACCAACCGCGACGTCAGCCACCGCCGCGCAAAGTTTGAGGCTGCGAGCCGCGACGGCGCGCCAGACACGCGGCACCGCTGCGTCATCTGCGGCAAGACCGAACTGAACGATCCAGAACTGGAGTTTCGCGTCGCCGAGGACGACCGGGAATACTGTGTGACTCATCTCGCCCAGACGAACAAGAAACAGCCGTGATCGCCGGCCGCTGGCTGCCCGCAGACGCCGGCAAACTCATGCTGGACGTTCGCGGCGGCGTCTGTTCAACTCGCAGGCCGGCACATGGAACCGACGAAACCAACCCACGCGCGACAATGGGTCATCTTTTTCGCGGTAACGCTGGCGATCATTACCTACATTGACCGTGTCTGCATCTCGCAAGCTAGCGGCGACATCCGGCGCGATCTGGGCCTTAATAAACAGGGCATGAGCCTGGTGTTCGCGGCCTTCGCGCTGGCTTACGGGTTGTTTGAAATCCCCGGTGGCTGGATGGGCGACCGGTTCGGGCCGCGGCGCACGTTGTTGCGCGTGGTGTTGTTATGGTCGCTTTTCACGGCGGCGACGGGCCGGGCGTGGAACCTGGCTTCGATGACGGTTTGCCAGTTTCTGTTCGGCGCGGGCGAGGCGGGTTGTTTTCCGAACCTGAGCAAGGCGTTCACGATCTGGTTGCCGTCGCGCGAACGACTGCGCGCGCAAGGCATCATGTGGTTGAGCGCGCGCTGGGGCGGGGCGTTCACGCCGCTGCTCGTCATGTGGGTGTTGAGCTTCACGACTTGGCGCAACGCGTTTTTGTTGTTCGGCCTGCTCGGCATCGTGTGGGCGGTGTTTTTTTACCGGTGGTTCCGCGACCATCCGCGCACGCATCCGGCGGTCAACGCGGCGGAGCTGGCGCTGCTCGACGGCGCGGAGAAAAATGCCGCCCATCACGGCGACGTGCCGTGGAGGCGGTTTCTCGCCGGCCCGACGGTGTGGCTGCTGTGGCTGCAATACTTCTGCGTTTCCTACGGCTGGTATTTTTACATCACGTGGCTGCCGACGTATCTGCGCGAGGCGCGCCACGTTGAACTGATGAAAGGCGCGCTGCTGGCCGGGGTGCCGCTTTTCTTTGGCGGCATCGGCTGCGTCTTCACCGGCCTGATCACCTCGCGCGTGGCGGTGTGGCTCGACAGCACGGCGCAGGCGCGGCGCTTGATGGCTTTTATCGGCCTGGTCGGCGCGGCGCTGATGCTGGTGTTGTCCACGAGGATCCAAAGTCCGGAGTTGGCGGTGGTGCTCTTGGGGCTGGCAAGCTTCGCCAATGACCTGAGCGTGCCGTGCGGCTGGGCGGCATGCATGTCGGTCGGCGGCCGGTTTGCCGGCTCGATTTCCGGCAGCATGAACATGTTTGGCCAGCTCGGCGGCGCCGTCGGCGCGGTGGCGGTGGGACAGATTTTGAAATACAGCGGCGACAACTGGGTGCTGACGTTCTGGGTGGCGGCGGGCGTGTATCTGGTCGCCGCGTTGTCGTGGGTGTTTATTGATCCGGTGACGCCGCTGGACGAGAAGGAGCCGGTGAAAGCCGCGTAACGCCGCGCGCTAAACGCTTTTCAAATTCGCCGCGTCCGCTACACTGCCGATGTTGTCCGTTGATGAATTGTTTGAATTGAATGCCATGAAAACTCGCCACGGTTTGCTGTTGTCGCTTCTGGTTTCACTTATTCTCGCGTCGCCCGGCTTCGCCCAGGAATGGACGCGGTTTCGCGGGCCGAACGGCGAGGGGATCAGCCGCTGCAAAACGATTCCGACGAAGTGGACGGAAAAAGATTTACGCTGGAAGATCGAACTGCCGGGCAAGGGGCACTCGTCGCCGGTGGTGTGGGGCGACCGCGTGTTCGTCACGAGCGCGGAGCCGGTCGCGCCGGGCGGCTTCCACGCGCTCTGCTTCAGCGCCGCCAACGGCAGCAAGCTGTGGCAGCGCGATTTTCCGCTGGGGCCGTTCAAGAAAAACCCGCTCAACAGTTTCGCCTCCGCGACGCCGGCGGTGGACGCGGAGCGGGTCTATGTCAGTTGGGGCACGACGAACCATTTCATGCTGGCGGCGTTCGACCACGCCGGCAAAACGGTGTGGGAGCGCGACCTCGGCCCGTTCGTTAGCCAGCACGGCCCGGCGGTGTCGCCGGTTCTTTACGATGGCCGCGTGATTCTGGGCAACGAGCAGGACGGCGCGAGTTTCCTCATTGCGGTGGACGCCAGGACCGGCAAGACACTCTGGCAGACGCCGCGCAAGGGCGGCGACCAGACCACGGCCTATTCGGTGCCATGCATGTTCCATCCGAAGAACGGCAAGCCGGTGCTGGTTTTCAACAGCCGCAACCACGGCATCTCCGGCATTGATCCCGATACCGGCGCGGTGGTTTGGGAATTTCCGGCGCTCACCGCGCGCAGTGTCAGTTCGCCGTTTATCTGCGAGAATGCGGGCCTGGTCTTCGGCACGTGCGGCGGCGGCGGTGTGGGCAGCCACGTTGCGGCAGTGCGGCCCGGCGATCCGGCCAAAGGCGAGAAGGCGCAGGAGGCTTACCGCATCAAGAAACCCGTGGCGCCGTATGTGCCAACGAGCCTTGTGGTCGGCGACGTGGCGTATCTCTGGACCGATCAGGGCCTCGTCTCATGCGTGACGGCCGCCACCGGTGAAGTGCGCTGGCAGCAACGCACCAAGGCCGACGCCAACGTGAAGGAAGGCTTCTTCGCGTCACCCATCTGGGTGGACGGCCGCGTGTTCAATGTGTCGCGCGATGGCGACGTGATCGTGCTCGAAGCATCGCCCGACCACTACAAGGAACTGTTCCGCTTCCCGCTGGGCGAGACAGCGCACGCCACGCCGGCGGTTTCCGGCGGACGAATGTTCCTGCGGACAGAGTCGCATCTGTTCTGCCTCGGCGGACAGAAATAGCTCCGAAAGTCAAACGCCAGTGACAGGCGCGGCCGTTTTGAGTTAAGTTCCTCGTGTCATGAAAACGCTGCTCGATTTGGTGGCGGACAAACTAGAGCGCGACCCGGCGCTTCTGCGACTCGGTTTGGAGAACATTGACCGATGGGTCGCTGGCAGTCATCCCGCTCCGCATCGGCTTCTAGAGTGGCGGCAGATTGTGCTCGATGCCCAAACGTCGCCCGATGGATTTCACAAACTGCTGGCGTTGTTGCGCGATCGCAGCCCCGCCAGTGAGCGGCTCGGGGAGTTCGCCCCTTTTGCCGGCGTCCTGACTGCCGCGGAACGCCGCACCGTCATCCGACAATGCGTTTACAGTCACTGAATCATTTGATCGAAGCGGTGCGGGCTGTCGCGCGTCCGCGGAAGATCTATTTACTGGGATCGTGCTCGTTGCTGGCATTTCATCCCGAACTGGGCGATTCGGGATGCCCGTTGGAACTGACCGCAGACGCGGACTTGTTGCTGGAGCCTGTCAATGAGGCGATGGCGGAAACGCTTCAGGTCGCGCTGGGGCGCGACAGCGCCTTCATGGCTGAAACCGGATTCTGCGCAGACATTCTGCGCCCGGAGATTGAAGCGACCCTGCCAGCCGGCTGGCAGTCGCGGTTGCGCCCCCTGAGCGATTATGACAATGTCTTCGCCCTTGATCCCTACGACCTCGCGATGGTGAAACTCGTGTTGGGCCGCGCAAAAGATTTGGATTTGTTGCGTGCTCTGATGCGGTCGCGCGCGCTCAATGCGGAACAGTTGCAGGAGCGATACCGGCAAACTCCGCTGGGCGAACGCGAGATGTTCAGCGCCGGTCGCAATCTCAGATTGTTGTTGAAGGAAGCAGGAACAGAATAAAACCCCTCATGTTTGAACCGCTCTTGTTTCTTTGACTACGCCGCGCCACGGAATAGAATGACCACACACAACGAAGGAATAATCATGAAACTCGCGACCCTCTTGATGACTATGTTGGGCATCGCTGTCGCTACGGCAGCCGACGGCGTCGTTTACGAAGGCAAAGACGGTCCCGGCAAGGGCAAGCACATCGTCCTGCTCTCCGGCGACGAGGAATACCGTTCCGAGGAGGCAATGACCCAGCTCGGCCGCATCCTCGCCGTGCACCACGGCTTCAAATGCACCGTGCTTTACGCCATCAACCCGCAAAGCGGCGAGATTGATCCGCTCACCAAAAACAACATCCCCGGCATCGAGGCGCTCGACAGCGCCGACATGTGCGTAATGTTCCTGCGCTTCCGCGAACTGCCCGACGAGCAGATGAAACACTTCGTAGACTTCGTCAACTCCGGAAAGCCGATCCTTGGCCTGCGCACCTCCACCCACGCGTTCGCCTACAGCAAGGACAGCAAGAGCGCCTACGCAAAATACGATTGGAAGAACAAGGACTGGCCCGGCGGTTTCGGCCGGCAGGTGCTCGGCGAGACGTGGGTGGCGCATCACGGCTGGCACGCCCACGAAGCCACGCTTGGCATCGTCGAACCATCGGCGAAGGACCATCCCATCCTGCGCGGCGTAGCGCAGGTGTTCGGGCCGACGGATGTTTACACCGCCAACCCGCCCGCCGACTGCACGGTCCTCATGCGCGGCGAGGTGCTCACCGGCATGAACCCGAACGATCCACCCGTGGCCGGCAAGCAGAAGCCGACGGACAAATACGAGAAAAACAACCCGATGCAGCCATTGGTCTGGCTGCGCAACTACACCGGCGAGACCGGCAAGACCTCGAAGATCATCGCGACCACGATGGGCTGCGCGATGGACCTTCAGAGTGAGGGTTTCCGTCGCCTCCTCGTCAACGCCTGCTACTGGGCACTCGGCTTCGAAGACAAGATTTCCGCCAGGAACAACGTGGACATCGTCGGCGAATACAACGCGAGCGGCTTCGGCTTCGGCAAGTTCGTCAAGGGCCTCAAGCCTGCCGATCTTCAGTTGAAGTAGCGGGCGTCGTTCTGGGGTGGGCCGCGTGCCCCCGCGCGCCGCCCCTTCGGCGCAGGCACTGGCGGAGTTGGCCCACGAAAAGGAACCGGGTTATTGGCTTGTGACGGAAGAACCTTGAGACAGTGGGTATTGGTTTGAACGTTGAAAGCCTGTCGCGTTTCGCGTTGCGAGATTTTGCACTTGCACGGGACGGCCGGATGGAGACAATCCGGCCAATTCGGGCAAGCCACGGAGAACAACACGATGATCACAGCGATGGAGCAATCGGCCCATGGCGTGTTGGAATTTTTCCTCGAAATTCCCCTGCAGGTTGTCTTTAAGCTTAGGGACGCAAGGCTTCATGGCTGGAAGCAGACCGCAGGGCATCGTCTCTGCTCCAGTGGCTTGAAATCAAAAATCCCATCTCTTCGTTAACAACGCCCAATAAAAAACGGGTATCGAACCATGTCATTCACCAATATCACAGAACTTGGGGCCACACTCTCGATCGGTTTCGCGTTTGTGGTTGGCGTTGAACTCATTATCTTTGCCTTTTTTGGCAATACAATCTGGCTTCCGTTGACTCAAGCTTCGGGCAGTGGCGAGGAGGGCAAAATACGCGGACCTTTGTTGGCCAATTCGGCAGTTATCGTGCTCGCCGGTTGTTTCATGGTTGGAATGATTCTCGAGGATATCTCTTACAAATTCTCGGATGATTATAAGTGTTTTGACTGGTTCCTACGGCCCGAGCAGCAGATGAGGGCGATCACATTGTATGGTGACAAGTTCGATTACGAACCTGAGCGGGAGCCTGGTGAAAAGGCCCCGGACCATGCCAAAACCAAAGGTGTTACCACTTTCTTCGACAGCCCCACATCACTTGCGCACGACCTAGCGAAGTACAAGCTGTTTGAGAGGTTCGGCGACGCGTCCGGAAAGAAATGCCAGCAAGTATTCAATGCCCAATCGGATAGTCACAAACCGACCGATAGGGCAACTGCCCAAGATGCAGTCAAAGCGGCCGAGTCGGTTTATTACCAAGCGAAGAATATCATCTTCAAGGATCCCAACTACTTCCATGAGTTGAGTCATATCCGTATGAGGATCGATTTTTCGCGTTCGTTCACATTTGTTTGCGGTGTGCTCTTTGTCATTGCGGTGTTCTTGATGTTCGTGGCGTTAGCCATTCGCGGATGGCTTGCACGGTTATTGAAAAACAGGGTGCTTGCAACGCTGCGAATTGGAAGTTCTCCCGGATTTTTGACGAATGAGTTTCACGGGCGGATTACGATACATGGTTTATTGAATGCAATCAAAGCTGACGATATAGCGGTCCCCGAAGCAGCAACAGAGATTGAACAACTCAACAGGCTGTTGGGCGGGAGCAGCTTGTATCCAAAATTCAAAGCGGTGGCGCTATCCAAAGAGGCAGAGCGTCTCGTTGCGCGCGAATCGAGACTCAGTGGTAACAGACGCATGAGATTGAACCGGCTCCTGTTGGAGGCCGCTTACCCGCTAAAGTGCCCAAAGCAAGAGCCATTTCTGCCATTGCCAATACCCACCATCCTTTGCCGATGCCTTCTTATTGGGGCCGCCTTGTGTCTGGGATGGTGGCTCGGAAACCGGGCGTTTGAACGCGAGGAGCTGGAATACTACCGGAGAGTCTATGGCTATTTCGCGACGCTGAACAATCCGGAGGTCAAGAGCCTATCGCCAGCTGAAGGCAAGGACGGTCAATCGCCACCCAGAGTCACTTTAGCTACCGACCCGATTCCCAATGTCGGGATCGCAAAACTGAGAGTAACATCGTTTCATGACTCTGGAGAATGGGAGGCCGAGACGGAGAAGATCACTGGGGAAGCTGCCACCTACCTTCGGCAGCTCAATCCTGCCGCGAAAAAACAGGCGGTGGTCTTCGACATTGATGACACAGTGCTGTCCACATGGCCGGAGATCCACGATAATGACTACGGTTACAACAGCAACGTCTTCGACACTTGGGTCTTGAAAGCCAACGCGAAACCGATCGTGCCAGTTCACGACCTTTACACAGTCGCAAAGAAACGTGGGTTCGCGATTTTCTTCGTAAGTGGAAGAGGGGAGGCATTGCGCGCTGCCACCGAAAAGAACTTGCGCGCTGCTGGCTACGACGAGTGGGACGGGCTTTTTCTCAGGCCGCTAACTTATAACGATCCATCCATCGTTTCGTTCAAGGCGAGCGAACGCAAGCGGATTTCCGAGGAATTGGGATATACAATCGTTTTGAATGTTGGAGACCAGGAGAGCGACTTTATCGGCGGCTGGTGTGAAAAATGCTGCAAAATCCCCAATCCCGCTTACTTCCTTCCATGAGCCGCCACCTCTTGGATCAGAAGCAGGCGTGACTGTAACGCTGCCGTACTACGAGTCTGCGAACGAACACTGAATGCAGTCACCGCGCTTGTAGGCCAGAGCAATCCACTCTTCGAGGACTTCGATGAGTTCCTCGCGGCATGCCTCCAGCGTGGTGCCTTCGGCCCAACACCCCTGGCACTCCGCGATGGAGCCGTAAAATCGCCCGTTTTTCATCAACTCATAGCAGGCGTGCCGCATGGCAGCCGTGATGTAACCGGAAATCATGCAAGACGTTCTACCGGGAACCCAATACAAAGGCAAATATCAACACCTCCAGAGAATCGGTTCTACTCCGCCGCGATTTCGTACCAGAGCGTCTTGAACTGCGGGCCGATCTCGAAGGTGAGCTTGCCGTCGGCGAGCGTGGCGGGGACTTCGCCGGCGCGCGCGCCGGAGCCGTCGAGCGCAAAAACTTTCGCTGGCTTGAGCTGCGTGGCGACGGCAATCTTCGCGGCGATGCCCTCGCAAACTGTGGGCGCTTGGCCCCAGTGGCTGTCGACACTGGTGTGCTTGTCATTCCAACCCATGCCGGTGTTCTCGACGTTGCCGGCGGCGGCGAGCAGCAGGCGGCGGGATTGCGCGATGGGTTTGCCGTCCATGGCGTTGAGCGTCAGCGCGGCAAAATTGCGTTCGTTGGATTTCACCTCAAACTCGGCGCCGTCGAGCCGCGTGGTCTTGCCGGTGCAACGGCCGACGACGGCTTTCGCGGCGGGCGCGTCCACGATGTAGATCGCAGCTTCGGTGTCCCACGCGATCTGCGAGCCGCTGGTCTTGGTTTGGTCGGCGCAAAGTTTGCCGCTGCGCGTGAAGCTCACCGTCCAACGGCGTACCAGCAAATTGCACGGTTCCACGCCCGCTTTCTTCCACGCGTCGCCCATGGAAACTCGCTCGGCGACGAGTTCCTCCACCTGCGTAGCGGGAATGCTCAACCGCGCCGCGCCGCGCGCCGGCGCCACGTCGCCGCGGCGGAACATCAGTGCCGCCGCCGGCAGGAACGCGAGTTTGGCGGGATGCTGTTCGAGCATGAAGAAGCCGCCGATTTTTCCGGAGGCCCAATCGGTGTCGCCGTAGTCGAACTGAAAGAAGCCGTCCCAATCCTGGGTGGCGGCAAAACTGGCGATCATCGGGAACATCTCCGCCGAGTAGTGGCTCGGCGCGGGATGGTCGTATTCGCTGACAGTGAATGGCTTGCCCGCGACGCGATAGGCGGCGAGCCGCGCGAAGTTGCCGCCGTCCTTCGCGGCCACCATCGGCGTGTTGGGAATCAGCCAGTCCTCGCGGTCCCAGGGCCGGTGCGGGAAGCGCGGATGCTGCCAGTAGGCGTGCATGTCCACGTAATCGTTGACCGACTCGCGGTAGCAGCCGGCCATGCCGCCGTAGCTGGCCTGCGTGTCGATGATGTTAGCGCGGACGCGGAGTTCCTTTTTCAGAAACTCGCGCATCCCGTCGGTGTAAGCGCGCTCGGTTCCAGCGAGGAACCGCACCCAGTCGATGTGCCGCGTCGTGCCCAGGCTGCGCTCGCCGCTGGTGACCGTGCCGGCATCGAGAGACTCACCCGAACGCAATCCGAGGGAGCCGCCGGGCCGCAACGCCATGTCTTTGATTTCCAACTCGCCGAGCGGTCCTTCGCCAAGGTTGAAGCCGGCGCGCACCGAAGCCGGTTCCACCCGCGAGGCGCGAAACGTAAAACTGAAAGTTTTCCATTGCGGCGTCAGGTCGGCGGCGTCGGTCAGGCCGCAAGGATGCCAGTCCGATTTCTGGAGCATGACGCTCATCGGCAACCGGCGCGCCGGCTCGGAACGCGCCGTGAATTCGAGCGTGTAAAGCTTGCCCTCCTCCAGCGTCAGGCCGACTTGATGGATCTGCGCGTGCCAACTGATCGCAGGCAGTCGCTTGATCGTCACGCGCGTTACGCCGTCCTTATTGGCGAGACTGTAGTATTCGTCGCCCTGAAGGGTCCACTTGCCGTGCAGAAGATTTTCGCCGAGCGGCGCGGCGCCGCCCCACGCAGCCTCCAATTTTTCGGCGGAGCCATAGCGCGACTGGAGCCAGACATTCCATTTCTTCAACACGTCCTGCCGGTAATAATCCGGCAACGCCGCCACCTTCAGGTCGAGCAGCGAGTTCTCGTTATTGATCTCGACGATGGCGACGCACGGCTCGGCGGCGTAGGCGGTCTTGGTGTAGGGGTTGACGTGCGTCAGCAGCGCGCGGGCGTAGTCGCGCTGCATCCGGATCATCGGGTCGTTGATTTTATCCAGTCCCTTGCAGTAATTCGGCAACTCCTCGCGCCGCTGGCGGTCGCTGAGGCCGTCGGGGAAATCCCCGCCCTCCCAGTAATTGCGCGAGACGTGAAGGTTGATGTCGGCATAAATGCCCCGCGCCTTCAGTTGGGCGATGAAATAATCCAGCCGGTCGAGTTGGTCCGGGTCAAACTCGTTCTTCTTCGGCGTGCCGGCTTTCCAGATGCCGCGCGGCGCGGCCTGGTTGTCCATGTGGTGGAACCGGATGCAGTTGATGCCGAAGCTGGCAAGCCGCGCGGCAAGTTTTTCCGCGTCGTCGTGACCGGGAAACGCGCTGCTGAAAGTAAAGTTGGTGGCGAGAAATTTGACACGCTTGCCGCGTCCATCCAAGAAATGGCCGTCGCGCGGGCGCAGAAAGCCGTTGTGGCCAGCCGGCGCGTCGTTAAGCCACGACACGTCGGCGACGCCGCGGCTCGGCTCCAATCCTGGCATGACGAACGGAAACATCTCGTCGGCGGACGAGGCGCTGGCGGCGGCAAGGAAGAAAGCCAAGGCGAGGCCGGAAGAACTCCAAACACCGCACTCCAAACTCCAGGGAAATTTCACGCTCCAGGCATCCGGTTTGGAATTTGGAGTTTCGTTCACGATGCGTCAGTTCACAGTTCACGGCTGAGCTGTTGCAGCATTCGTTTTTCGCGCGACGGCGGCATCACCTGCAACATGCCGGGGATGACGGCGCGGACGATATCGCGACGGCGGCGAATCTGGTCGTAAAATTCCGCCGCGAGGCGGTTGTCGAACCGCACAAAATAGGCTTCGCAAAAGCTCAACATCAACCGGCGCACCACCAGCGCGTTCTCGGCATCCACGTTGGGCGGCGGCGGCATGTTGAGGATTTCCTCGAGCGGCAGCGGCTCGGACGGCTCGCCCGCCTCGGCGCGGAACGATTGCACAAAACCGGGCAGCGTGACGCTGACGCTCGGCGGGACTTTTCCGGAAAACAGAAAGCGGTTTTCGCCGACGCGCGCGACCCAGCACGTAATGCGCTTGCGGCCCGCCGCGCCGCGCTGGCGGTAGTTCATGCCGAAACTGACGACGGCGGAGTGTGGCACCGGCATCATCGCGAAATGGATGTCGTCGGCGTCGGAGCCGGGCTGTCGCGCCAGGTTTTCCTGACGTTGCATCCAGCGCTCAATCAGTTCCGCGACACGCGCGGCGATGCCTTCGAAGTCGGGCCGGTCGAACCGCCCCACGATGTCCGGCTGGTCGCCGGCAAACGGATCGCTCCAACGACTGCGTCCGCCGCTGGTGCCGGCGGCACCGGCTTCGCCGCCGGGAACGGAGTTGAACCGCGGCATCGCGTGGAGAAACGCCTCGACCACCGTGGCGCGCAACGGCACCGGCGAGTGGCCGTTCCAGAGTTGTTGGGCGAGCGCGGCGGCCAGTCCATGCCATTGTTCCGCCGCGGCCTTCGCCGGCCCGCCGAGGTTCGCCAACCGGACGGCGGCGGGCGACGGCGCGACGGAAACCGGCATGGGCGATGACACGGCAACCGGCTCGGCTTTCACCGGCGCCGGTGGCGGCGGTGGTAACTTGGTCGGCGGCGGCGCGGGCGGCAATTCGACTTTGGGAAACGCAAGATCGAGCGGCGGCACGATACCCTGCAACGCCGGCGCTGATGGCGGCGCGACCGTAACAAGCGGGACTGGCGGCGACGGTTGGGCCGTTTCGGGCAGTTTCGGCGCTGGTGGCGGCGGCGGCAACTTGGTCGGCGGCGGTGCCGAGGCCGGAGCGGGCGGCGGTTTGGCTGGGCCCGGTATGAACACCGGCGCGGGCAGCGGCACCGGTGGCGGCGTTTCCGCCGGCTTCAGCAAAACAACCACTTCCGGGCGCAACGCCGGCGCGGACTGCAGCGCGCGTGGCGCCGGCGGCGTGGCCAGCGGCAATCGCACACGACGCGGCGCGCCGGGCGCGCGGAGGTTCGACGGAACCGGCGCGAACATTTCGACCAGCGCGGGTGTGAGCGCGGGCGCGGGTTTCGGCGCGCGCGGCGGCGGCGGTGAACCGGGCGGTCGCCGCACACGAGCCGGCGCGTGAGGCACGCAAAGGTTCGCCGGTACGGGCGTTTCCTCAGAGGACGCAGGCTTGGCTGGAACTGGCTCGGGTGGCGTGTGCGCTTCAGTCAGCGGCCGCGAAGCGACGGTGACAATCGGCGGCGGAAGACCTGTCTCCGGCAGTTTCGTCGCCGGCGGCACCCGCACCTCTGTTTCTTCAGGAGGAACCGTGGATTGCGGCGGGATGGCAACGAGCTTGGCGCACAACGGACAAGGTATTTCCATCCCGATGCCCGCATCATCCACCACAAGGCGTTGGCCGCAGTGGATACATTTGAAGAAGATGTCCATGCGACGAATTTCAGTAACTGGAGCGTATCGGCAGCGGCGCGGCGTTGTCAACCCGCCGCTGGCGCATGTCTCAGGCGCTCGCGGAAGTAAGGAATGGTCAGCCGCAAGCCTTCGTCGAGGCCAACTTTCGGCTCCCAGCCGAGCAGTTGCTGGGCGCGGGTAATGTCCGGCCGTCGTTGTTTCGGGTCGTCCACCGGCAACGGTTTGGAAACAATCGGCGCTCGCGAGCCGATGATCTTCAGGACGGCTTCGCCGAACTGCCGCACGGTCATCTCCGCCGGGTTGCCGACATTGACCGGCTCGTGAAAATCCGTCCGCGACAACCGCCAGATGCCGTCCACCAGATCGCTCACGTAACAGAAGCTGCGCGTCTGGCTGCCGTCGCCGAAAACCGTGAGCGGCTCGCTGAGCAGCGCCTGGCTGATGAACGCCGGCACTACACGGCCGTCGCGCAGTCGCATTCGCGGGCCGTAGGTGTTAAAAATGCGGACGATGTGGGTGTTGACCTTGTCTTCAAGCAGATAGGCCATCGTCAGCGCCTCGGCGAACCGCTTGGCCTCGTCGTAGCAGCCGCGCGGCCCGACGGGATTGACGTTGCCCCAGTAGCTCTCGGTCTGTGGATGCACCAGCGGGTCGCCGTAGACTTCGCTGGTGGAAGCGATCATGAAACCGGCGCGCTTGTTCTTGGCGAGGCCGAGGGCATTGAGCGTGCCGAGCGAACCGGCCTTCAGCGTCTTCACCGGATACTCGCCGTAATCCACCGGACTGGCCGGCGAGGCGAAGTGATACACAAACTCCACCGACCCGGGCACCTTCAGGTATTGGGTCACGTCCTGCTCGATCAGCACGAAGTCGGGATTGTCCTCGAGGTGCTTGATGTTGTCGCGCGAGCCGGTAAGAAAGTTATCCACGGCGAACACACGCCAGCTCTCGGCCAGCAGCCGGTCGCAAAGATGTGATCCAACAAAGCCCGCGCCGCCCGTCACAACGGCGACGGGTTTTTTAGAATGCGTCGTATTCATCATCGCTTCGGTCCCACAAAAATCGCGCGCAGCATAGAGAGCGGCCCGCGCGCTGGCAAGAACGAAGCCGGCTGGGCGAGGGCAACGAAACGGGAAATGCGAAACCGACGACAGTGACGGATTGACAGCGCCCGGCGCCGTCCGTAAAGTCGCGCCAACGACTGGCGGCGGCGCGCATGTATCATCTCATCATTGAAAACGGCACCCGCGAAGGCGAGAGCATCCAGCCGAAAGGCGCGGAACTGACCATTGGCCGCGACCCGGGCAACACTCTGCGCCTTGTGGACGACGGTATTTCCGGCCGCCACTGCGCGCTGCGGATCACGCGGCGAGGCGTCATGGTGCGCGATTGCGGCTCCACCAACGGCGTCTATATCAACGGCAAACCCATCAGCGAAGAAACCCGCCTGCCCAGCGGCTGCCTCGTTGAGATTGGCGCCGTGGCGATGCGGTTTGTATTTCTCCACGACGTGAACAGCCAGAAGCTGCGCACCACCGGGTTTTTCTGGATGGCGGTCGTCATGGTGGGACTGACGTTTGCGATCCAGATCGCCGGCATTGGAATCGCGGTCTGGACGCGGGAACACCGGTTCACGCCGGAGGAAACCGCTGCGATCCTGAGACGATTTCCGCTGCCGCCCGATCTGCCCGGCGCGCTGCCGCCATCTGCGCCGTCGCCCGCCGCCGCGCCCGCCCCGGCGCCAACCCAACCGGGACCCTGATGGCAACCGCGCTTCTCATTGTGGACCACGATCTCGCGGCGGCCAACGCGCTCGCCGCGGAACTGGCCGCGCCGCCGTTTGCCGGCCGGTTTCAGGTCTGTGTCGCCACCACGCTCGAGGAAGCTCTCGGCGCGTTCGAGGCGCAACCCATGGAGGCGCTCATCAGCGACCTCCTCGTGGCTGGCACACAACTCGCCGAATTCGCCCGCTCGCGGTTCCCGGAGATTAAAATCGTCTTCACAGCCGACGCCCCGCTCGCCGACAGCGAAAGCCAGACGCTCGCCGCCGGCGGTCTCGGCGTGGTTGTAAAACCGCTCCGCGCCGAAAGCATCGTGGCAGTGCTCTCGGCCGAGGCCGCGCCCGCTGCGCCTTCGCCTCCGCCGGAACCAGTGCCGGAACCGGCGCCAATGGCGGAGCCCCCAACGCCATCCGCACCGGCAAGCAACGCCCCGCGCGTGGTCGCCAAAGTTTCCGCGCAACCACCCGCCGCGCCCGTGCCACGCGTGGTTGCATCCACGCCGAAAGCCGGGCCGCGTCCGACCGTTGTGGCGAAACCCGCGACAACCGTGACGGCGCAAAAGCCCGTCGCCGCCAAGGCTCCCGCCCCGCGCGTCGCCGCAACGCCACCGAAAGCCGCGTCGCCACAGCCGGGTCCGACCGTCGTGGCCAAACACGCCACCGTGGCGGCAAAGCCCGTGGTGGTGAAAACGCCGCCACCCGCCGCCGCGCCTGCGCCGCCAGCGCGCCGCCCGGATAATTCGATGATCGGCGCGGTGCTCGGTCCCTATGCGATCCGCGGCGTGTTGGGCCAGGGCGACTGGGGCTGCTTGTTTGAGGCGGTGCAGGAACAGGTGAACCGCACCGTCGCCATCAAGGTGTTGGATTCGGGATTGCTCGACGACGCGGCGAAGACCGCGCAGTTCACTTCGCTGGCGAGCCGGCTGGCCAACCTGCGCCACAACAATCTCGTGGCGGTCTATGAGGCGGGCGAGTTCGGCGGCGTGCATTATTACGTGCGGGAATTCATTGAGGGCCGCTGTCTGCAAGAAATCGTCGAGTCGCCACAGAAGCTCAGCCCGGCGCACACACTGCGGGTGTTGATTGGCGTGGCGCGGGCGCTGTTGTATCTGGCGCACAACCGCATCGCGTTCGGCCCGGTGCCGGGGAAGAATATTCTGGTGGACATGGCCAACGGCGAGCCGCACCTCTGCGGGTTTTCGTTCCTCGACGGCTCCAGCGGCGAGCTGGGCGGCTCGGCCGCGACGGAGATGCCGCCACTGGCGCAGATGTTGTGGAACGCCCTCGACCCGGCCGCGCCGCAGTCGCCGCAAGTGTATGCGCTGCTCAGACGGTTGCTGGTCCCGGACCATCCGGCTCCGTCGCTGGAGCAAATGCTCGGCGAGGCGGAAACCCTGGAGCGGTCGTTCCACACGCCGGTGGTCAAGAAGGCGAGATTGTCCAGCAGGCGGCGGAGCGCCGTGGTGCCGATTTTCCTGTCGAAGAAACCGTTGAGGCAGCGCCTTCAGAAAAAACATTACATCGCCGTTGGCGCGGCGGCCGGCGCGGCGGCGCTGGCGGTGGCCGGCTGGCTGGTGTTCCAGCAACTCACGAAGCTGCCGCCTGCGGACGTGGAATCATTCATCCACGTGCCGGCGGGCGAGTTCATTTATCAGGAGGGTGAGAAGAAGACGACGAAGGAGTTTTGGATCGGCAAATACGAAGTCACCATCGGCCAATACCGCAAGTTTTGGTTGCAGGTGAGAACGAAAGGTGACGCCCAGTGGGCAAACCCGAAGCAGCCGAAGGACGCTGATATCACGTCGCACACGCCGGTGGACTGGGAAGGGATCCAGGAAGCGGTTCGGACGGGCCAACCATACGACGGACAGGTGATCACGGAAGACAGCCCGGTCTTCAATGTGAACTTCTGGGATGCCTGGGCCTATGCGAAGTGGGCCGGCGGCCGGCTGCCGACCGAGCAGGAATGGGAAAAAACCGCGCGCGGCACCGACGGGCGGCTGTATCCGTGGGGCAACAGCTTCGACGATCCAAAACTCGCCAACACCGGCAAGGACTACGACGATGTGAATCACGGGCGGATTGACGGCTATTTCCAATGGGCGCCGGTTCACGCGCATCCCGGCGACGTCAGCCCGTTCGGCGCGCGCGACATGGCCGGCAATGTCTGTGAGTGGACCGATTCGTTGGCGCCGATGAAAATGAACTCGAAGGAGAAGGTGCCCGTCATCCGCGGCGGTTCGTGGGCCGATACCGACGTGCGCGTCACGCAGCGCCAGACCGCCGTGATGGCCCAGCAAGGACGGCCCGATCTCGGCTTCCGCATCGTCCGGGACAGCGCACCGCCGGAAGCGGCCGCGAAGTGAAGGGTGAAGAAGGAAGAGTTAAGAGTTTTTGAAATTCTTAACTTTCAACCCTTCACTTTCCGAAATCTCGCCCGGTGGATTGGCCGGCCTTCCATCGCGAAGTCACGCTCGAAATCCGTCATCTCCTCTGGCGTTGCCGGCGCCAGCGGTTCGACGCGCTCGAAGCCGCCGTGCGCGTTGAAGCACGGCAGCATTTCCGCAAAGTAATCCGCGTGATCGGTGGCCAGATTCACGAATCCGCCCGGCTCCAGTGTTCGCGCCAGCGCCGCGACAAACTCCGGCTGGATCAGCCGGCGTTTGTAATGGCGTTTCTTCGGCCACGGATCGGGGAAATAGATGTGATAAGCCGCGACGCTCGCGGGCGGGAAGAGCCATTCCACCGCGTAGCCCGATTCGATGCGCAACGCGCGAAGGTTGCCGGCGATGCCGAGCCGCGGGGCTTTGCGCTCCAGTTTCAGCACGCGGCCCTTGAGCCGCTCCACGCCGAGCCAGTTATGGTCGGGAAACTTCTTCGCCCAGTGCAGCAACAAAGAGCCGTCGCCGCAGCCGAGGTCCACCTCGATGGGCTGCCGCTTCGGAAACACGACCGACCAGTCGAGCCGGGTGAACCAGCTCGCCGGCGAGTAAAGGATTGCGGATGGAGCGTTTTGCACGGTTCATTTCTGCAATTGAAATTCCGAAAGCACAAACCTAAAATCCGGGAAGACGCGAATCTTTTTCGCCGTGCCGGTTTTTAACCGAGCACAATCTGGAGACGCAACCATGAAAAGACTGACTGCAATTCTCGCCGCCACCCTCCTGCTCGCCGCGCTCGGCGTTGGGGCGCAGGACGCACCGAAGCGCGAGCGCGGCGGCGGGCGGGCCCTGGGCATGTTCGGTCTGACACCGCAGATTGGCGAGAAGCTGAAACTCACCGACGAGCAGAAACAGAAGGCAGCGGAGGTGGCAAAGAAATACCGGCCGCAGCTTGAAGATATCCGCAAACAAATGCTGGAAGAATTCCGCGGCATCCTCAACGACGAGCAAAAGAAAACCCTGGACGACGCCACCGAGCAGATGCGCAAGCGGCTCCAGCAGCAACGCGGCGAAGGCGGCGAGCGCAAGCCCGCCGGCGGCGAAAAGCAATGACATCGTCGCAGTCGTGAAGGAGACGTCATGGACCTGAAAACGATTCCCGTCGAGAAACCGGCCGACCTCAATTTTATTCTCGGCCAGTCGCATTTCATCAAGACCGTCGAGGACCTCCACGAGGCGATTGTGCAGACTGCGCCGCAGATGAAATTCGGCATTGGCTTCTGCGAAGCGAGCGGCCCGGCGCTCGTGCGCTGGTCGGGCAACGACGACGAACTGGTGGAGTTGGCGAAGAAAAACGCGCTGGCCTTGAGCTGCGGCCACTGTTTCATCATTTTTCTCAAGGACGGATTCCCCGTCAACATCCTCAACACGATCAAAGCCGTGCCGGAAGTTTGCCGGATTTTCTGCGCCACCGCCAATCCCGCCGAGGTCATCGTCGTGGAAACGGCGGCCGGCCGGGGCATTCTCGGCGTCGTGGATGGTGTGAAGAGCCGGGGCGTCGAAACCGAGGCGGACATTGCCGCGCGCAAACAGTTGTTGCGCAAATTCGGTTACAAGCTGTGAATCGCAGCCGGCTGCGGCTGTTGCCCCGGCAAAACTTGTTTACCGCGTTGCGCTCAACCAGCGCAGCACCTCCTGCGCTTTCGGATCGTCGGGACGCATCTGGACAAACTGGACGTAATGCGCCCGCGCCTTGTCCCGCGTCGCGGCCTGCCGGGAGTAAATCTGGCCGAGCGCCAGATGAGCCATTGCAAATTGGGGATCGGCCTGGAGCAATGCTTCAAACTGCGTCGCGGCGTCGGCATAAGAGCCGGCTTGCAGCAACACCAGCGCGTCCTGATAACGATCTTCCAGCGAGCGTGAATTGCCGGCGGGCAGCGGCACCGGCGAGGGGGCGAGGGTGGGCGGCGCGGCGGCCGTCACCAACGGGCGGGCGGATTGCGGCGCCACCTGCATGAGCAAGGTCACAAAGTCGGGAGAGACTTTGCCGCCGAGTTTCACGCAGGCTTCCGCGTCGGCCCAGGCTTTGTCGTAGGCCCGGAGGTTGTAGTAGGCAATCGCGCGATTCTTGAACGCGGCGGCGTTGTCGGGTTTCAGTTCGATGGTCCGTGTAAAATCCGCGACGGCCGGCTCGAACTTGCCGGCCCTGGCAAAAGCGTGGGCGCGATTGTAGAAAGCGCCCGCCAGCGCCGGGTCACGCTGGATGGCGTCGTTGAAGTCCCACATCGCGCGCTCCATCTCACCGCGCGCAGTCCACGCCACGCCACGATTATTATAGGCGACGGCGAGTTTGGGGTTGATCTGGATGGCTTGGGAGTAGTCCGCGATGCCGCGGTCGGAATCGTGCTGCTGGCAATAGACGTCCCCGCGGTAAACGAAGGCGTTGGCGTTTTTTGGATCGAGTTTGATGGCCCGGCTGAACCAGTAAATCTGGTCCGCCGGCTTTGCCTCCGCCATGCCCTTGGCCAGCGCCTCCTCGGCGGGGGAAAGATTGACCGGGGCCGGAGCGGCGGTTTTCTTCGCTTCGCCGGCATCGGCCTGCGACTGGGATTTCAAGACTCGGGTAAGCGCCGAGGCAAAATCGGGATCCACCTGTGCGCCGAGTTGCAGGGCTTTTTGAACATCGGCCATGGCTTCGGCATACGCGTGTTGGTCCGAGTAGAGCATCGCACGGGCCTGGTAGGCCTCGGCGTAATCGGGCTTGAGTTTGATGGCGCCGGTGAGGTCTTGCAACGCGTCCTGGATGTCGCCCTGCTTGGAATAGGCCTGGCCGCGGGCGAAATAAGTTTCGGCGCTCAGGGGTTGGAGTTTGATGAGTTTGCCGAAGTCGTAGATCGCGGCGGCATAGTTGCCTTTGGCGTAATAAAGGTCGCCGCGGCCGGCGTAGGCTTCAGCGCAATTCGGATCCAACTCAATCGCTCGCGTGTAACATTCAATCTTCTCAACCATGCTGGCGGACCGGGCCGTGGCGAGCACTTGTTCGACGGCAGCGGAGTAAGTCGAGCCGGACTGGACAATCGGCTGGGCGGATGCAGCCGGCGCTTGCGCCGCCGCAAGAGGCGCGGTCGATTCGCCGGGAGTATTGGCGGGACGGATTTCGGCCACGGTTGGCGGCTCGGCAGGGCTGACCGGCGCGGGTTGAATCGCGTCCAACCGCTCGGCCGGTTTCGGCAGCGGCGGCGTCTGGCCTGAAGCTTTGGTGAGAGCCAGAGTGAATTCTGCCGGAACCTGGCCGCCGAATTTCTGGCAGGCTTGCACGTCGGCCCAGGCTTTGTCGTAGGCGCGCAGGTCGTAATAGGCCATGGCGCGGTCTTGGTAAGTCTCGGCGTTGCGCGGGCTCAATTCGATGGCCTTGCTGAAATCGCGGATGGCTTGCTCCGAATCGCCCCGCTTGCCATAGGCGTTGCCGCGCAGGACGTAGGCCTGGGCGTTGCCGGGTTGGGCATCCAGGGATTTGGTGCAGTCGAGAATGGCGTCTTCGGTGTCGTCGCGCTGGATGTAAATGTTGGCGCGCAGGAGATAGGCTTCGGTGTAATCCGGTTTCAGCTTGAGAGCTTTGCCGAGGTCCGCGAGAGCACGGTCGGTTTCTTTGCTGTCCAAAGATGTTTTGGCCCGGCGGACGTAATCCTCGGCATTGCCCGGTTCCGCCGGCGACGACGAGGCGGTCGGGGCGGGAGGTTCGGCGGCGGCCGGTTTTGACCCGCCGGAGACGGGCAACGCTCTCACGGCTGGCTCCACCGTTTGGGGAGCCACCAGAGCAGGAGGCGTCGTCGTCTTGGGCTGGCTGGCGGCTGTGAGCATGGCCTCGAATTCGTGCTGCACTTTGCCGCCGTTGCGACGGCACTCTATCACGTCGGCCCACGCCTGATCGTAGGCGTGCTTCTGGAAATAAGCCATCGCGCGGCCATGATACGTTTCGGGATCATCCGGCTTTAACTCGATTGATTTCGTGAAGTCGGCGATGGCACGGTCGTAATTGGACAGGGACATGTTGGCGTCGGCCCGGTTGTAGTAGGCGCGGGCCAGCGTTTCCCCGGGGAGTTTCAACTGGATGGCCTGGTCAAAGTCCTGGATTGCGCGCGCGTGCTCGCCTTTATTCTCGTAGGCGGCGCCCCGGTTATTGTAGAGCTCGCCAGCCGTGGGATTTAATTGGATTGCGCGCGTATAGTCGCCAATGGCCTGATCCCAGTCTTTATGAAAGAACCAGGCCTTTCCCCGTGCTGCGAAAGCTTCTGCAGACCGGGGATCCAACTGGATGGCTTCGTTCAGAAGTCTGACTTTATCCTCGAAGTTCTTGGCTTCGCTGGCTTTGGCGACAAGCCCTGAGACGTCCAACGCGGTCGGAGCCGGCGGCGGCGCGGCGGAAGCCACGCTCGGCTCTGGCGGCGCGACGCGTTTTGGCATCGGTGCCTCGATGGTCGCCGTCAAGTTCGCGGGCGCAGGCGCGGTGGCGACCGGCGGTGTTGGCGGCTTGGCTGTTTCGAGTGCGGGTTTCTCAACCATCGGTGCCGCCTCGAAGTTCTTGAAGGGCGGCGGCTCCGTCACCACGGTCGGACGCGGCGGCGGTTCAGGGGTAACCGCAGGTTCAGGCCGCTTGACGACGGGGAGGTCCGCCACGGGGGCAACGGGACGCGGTTCCGGTGCCGTCAGTGGTTGCGCCACCGGCTCGGTGCGCTGCGGCGCCGTTGTTTCGGAAGGAACCGTCCCGGAGAACCGGCTGATCTCGCTCATCAGCGAGGAGTCCGCCTTGCCGCCGAGCCGCTCGCTGGTTCTGATGTCCACCAGCACTTGTTCCGCGGCGTTCTTCAACAAGCCGCGTTTGGCCTGCGCCCGCTTCGCGTAGAGATCGGGGTCGTTCGGTCGCAACTCGATGGCCCGGTTGTAGTCCTCAATCGCACGGGAGAAATCATTCTTGGAGTAATACGCCAACGCGCGGTTGGCGTAGTCGTCCGCGTTGTCGGCCCTCAAGCCGATGGCCTTGTTGTAGTCGGCGATGGCGGCGTCGTAACTGCCCCGGTTGAGGTTGGCCAGGCCGCGGTAGCTGAACGCCAGTGGATCGCGCGGATCCATTTCCATGGCCTTGGCGAAATCGCGAGCCGCCCGCTCGTCGTCGTGCCTGGCGGCGTAGGCGAAACCGCGCCACACGTAGGTCTTGGCGTAATCCGGCTTCAGTTCGATGGCTTTGCTATAATCCGCAATCGCGGCGTCCATCTCGCCTCTGCGGCGGTAAGCGTCACCGCGACCGATGTAGGCCAGCGCGAACTCCGATTTCAGTTTCAGGTCAATAATCCGCGTGAACTCTTCAACTTGATCGCTGGCGCCCGGCGTAACGGGCGCCTTGGCGCGAGTTCCACCGGGAGCGTCGTCTGAAGCGCGCACGGACGGAGAAGGTGCGAGGCTCAATCCTCCCGCGACCAGCGCCGCACACAAAAGAATAATAGTTCGGCCACCCCATCCCTTTTTCGTAATCAAAACGTTCTGGTTCACGCGTGTAGCACCTCTCGGACCGACTTTATCTTTGGTTCAGTGGCAGTCAAACACTTGTTTTTGCCGTTTGTAAAGCATCTGTATTTATCACAAGACCGTCCTTACGCCAACCGTTAAACCCAAGATGTTTATGGGAATCGCGCGGCTTAAGCTGTAGCGGTCGTCGAACCGCCGCGCAACATCCAGCCCGCCATTAGAAACGCCGGCCACGCCACCGCCGCGGCGTAGAGATCGAAATCCACCAGGTTGTGCCCCGTCCACGCCGCAAGCCCGACCCACGTCGCCCACGCCAGCGGGTCAAACGGCGCGGCCCGCAACCGCCGCGCGCCGAGCCATAACGCGCCGATCCACAACGCCGCGAAGCTGGCGAAGCCGGCGACGCCGGAGTCGGTCCATTGTTGCAGGAAGTTGTTGTGCGCCAGCAGCGTCGGTTCCGCGTCCGGCCGGCGACGCTCCACGTAGCGTTTGCCGAAAGTGCCCGGGCCGCCGCCAAGCCACGGCTGCTGCACAATCATCGCCATGCCCGCCCGCCAGTAATCGCCGCGCGCCTCCAGTGTTTCCGCGCCGCGCCGCGCGCCCTGCGCGCCGAAGAAAACCGCGCCGACCGCCAGTAACGCCGCCAGCGCGCCGGCGCGCCAGCGCCAGTCCACGCGTCCGCACAGCGCCAGACCGCCGGCCAGCGCCAGCGCCAGCATCGCGAAGCCGCCCTTCGACCGCGTCAGCAGCACACACCACAACACCATCGCCGCGAACGCCGCCGTCAACGCAACGCTCGCCACACGCACAGCCCGTTCGCCGCCTTCCATCCGTTCGCGCAGACACCGCCACAGCCAGCAGCACACCGGCGCTCCGGCCAGGATGAGGTAGCCGGCCAGTGTGTTCGAGTAAAACATGGTTCCAAAGACGCGGCCTTGCGCGAGTTTGCCCTGGACCGCGGCAAGATTTGGCCGGATTTCCGGCGGCACGCTCTCCGGATGTTCCCTCGCGTAGCGCAGCGCATCCTCAAAGCCGCCGAAGTGCTGGTGAAGCGCCACCGCGCAAACCACCGCCGTCGCCGCCGCGAGCGCGCCGAGCACGGTCCGGTAACGCCGCTCGTTTTCCGCCGGCCACCAACCGATGAAAAAGAAAACCGTTGCCACGCTGAAAAACGCCGCCACGACCCACGCGCGTGCCGGCCACGGACTGACGCTCGCCGAGAGCCATTGCGATGCGAGCCAAATCAGCGGAAGCCACCCCCAACCGCCGAGCAACATGCCGCGTCGGCGCCACACCGCGCCGATGGTCGCGGCAGCCCAGACGAAAGCGAAAACGACGGCCAACTCCAGCGGCCAGCGGGAAAAACACCACTCGGCGAAATTCGCGGGGCGGTCCGGCAGGAGGACGAGGCCGCCGAATTTCACCGGCAACAAGAAGACCAGCAGCCAGAGGGCGATGTTGATTAATCGCGATGCCATTGGGGTCCGTGTTCAGTCATCAGTGACCAGTAATCAGTAATCAGTTTAACGGCTGCGAATACGAATATCACGCTTCCAAAGAGAGCAACCACCGATGGCTGCCCACTGATTACGGATTACTGAAAACTACGCCGCCGGCGTGGTCAGGCCGCTGAGCCGCAACAGCGCCACCTCCAGCGCCAACGCCTCGTTCACGTTGCGCTCCAACTGGTCCTGCAACGTCTCAATGGTTTCGAGATTCGCCAGCGCCCGTTCGCGCGTCTGCGCTGCCGCCAGCTTCCGTAGCGCGTCGCCGCGTTCGCGATTGAACAACAGCGCCGCGTCGCCGCCCTCGATGCAGACGAGCGCGTCGCGCAGCAGCCACTCCAGCGTCACCACCGTCGCCTTGCGCCGACGCCGGTATTCGGCCTCCACCTGCGCCTTCATCTCTTCTTCCTTTTTTTCCAGCCATTTCGAGTCGGCCACCTGGCGGTAGCGGTCAAGTTGCGCCGTCTGCTCGACCTGCTCCTCCACCTGCTTTTTCTCTGCGTCGAGGAAGCCGCGGATCGTGTCGAACAGCTTATACGCCTTCAGCACCGAGCCGCCGCCGCCGAGCAGCGCCAGCAGGCCGTCCACGAGCGGCGCGTGCGCCGCTTCCGGCTCGCGCGCCGCCGCCGCGCCGAACTGCACGCGCTGGCAGCGCGACCGGACGGTTTCGAGCAACTGCCCCGGCGCCGCCGTCAGCAACAGCAGCAGCGAGCGGTCCGGCGGTTCTTCCAGCGTTTTCAGAAATGAATTGGCGGCGTTCTGGTTGATCCGGTCGGCTTCGACAATGACGCCGACCTTCATCCGGCCCATCGTCGGTTTGAGGTGAAGTGATTTTTCCAGCTCCCGCGTCTGGTCAATCACGATGACCCGCGACTTGGATTCCGGGCGAAGCCATTGCACGTCGGGATGCTGGCCGCCGGGCGGCGTGGCGGCGTCAATCTTCCGGCAGGAATCGCAACGGTCGCAGCCACCTTGCTTGGTCGGCAACTCACAATTCACGGCCTTGGCCAGTTCGCGCGCGGCCAGTTCCATGTCTTCCAGCGCGTCGCCGGCAAAGAGATAGGCGTGCGCGAGCCGGTTGTTGGCGAGGCTGCGTTGGAGCACGGCGACGACGGCAGGCTGTGTGGCGGCCAGTGGCTTAAACGACATGCTTCACATACTCCCAGACGGCGGCCTCCACCTCGGCGATGGATCGGCGCGCGTCCACCACTTTGAAACGCCTCGGTTCCGACTTCGCCAGTTGCAGGAAGCCCAACAGAACTTTCCCGTGAAACTCGTCCGGCTCCGCCTCAAAACGGTCCGCCTCGCCGCCGACCGGCCGGACGCGCCGCATCATCCGTTGCCGCCCTTCGGCCACCGGCAGCACGAGCAGCAGCGTCAGTTGCGGCACGCAATCGCCCACCGCCATGCGATGCGCCGAGGCAACCAGCCTCGGGTCAATTCCGCGGACGATGCCCTGATACACCGTCGTGGAATCGTGGAACCGGTCCGACAACACCACCGCGCCCTCCGCCAATGCCGGCCGGATCACCTTGCGCACCAGTTCGGCGCGCGCGGCGGAAAACAAGAGCATCTCCGACTCGGCGCACATGCCGTGGCCGGCAGGACTGTGTTTGAGCAAATGGCGGATGGCTTCGCCGAGATCCGTGCCGCCGGGTTCGCGCGTCTGGACCACCTTGCGCCCCATCGATTGCAGCCGTTTGGCGAGCCGGCGGATCTGGGTGCTCTTGCCGCATCCCTCGCCGCCTTCAAAGCTGATGAACACACCGCGCATGGTGCCAAGCGTAGAAACATCGCCCCGCTCTGTCAACGCCGCATCCGCCGCCGGCCAAAAACGAAACCCCCTCGCCGCTTGCGCGACGAGGGGGCCGTTACACACAGAGTGGGTTACACCTTTTGCACGTTCTGGGCCTTGGGGCCTTTATCGGTGTTGATCTGCTCGAACGACACCGCATCGCCCTCGTTCAGGGTCTTGAATCCCTGCCCGACGATGTTCGTGTGATGCACAAACACGTCCGGGCCGCCCTGAATCTCGATAAACCCATAACCTTTCTTATTGTCAAACCACTTCACTTTGCCAGTTGCCATGAAACCAATTTCTCCTTCCTTCCAAGTTCACCTGTCGGCTCATCCGGCGGGCCGGACTAAAAAAAATCACGAAGCTCGGTTTCTGTCTTTCGGCGCCGGCGCTTCGTGACGGACACAGCCCACTGAAAACTCGCACGACAAACTCCGAAACAACGGCGCGGAGTTAAGCAAAACGCCGCGGAGCCGTCAAAATAATTTTCGGAGTTTTGAAAACCGGCGAGAGCCGTCGCACGCGAGGTCAGAGCTGGCCGGCCAGCTCGCGCGCGGCACGCTCGACGGCGGCGTCGCTGGACATCTCCGCGCGCCAGCCGAGGCGGGCCAGCTTGCGCGCGTCGAGCCGGACCTGCGGCACGTCGCCGCGCCAGCCTTGCTCGCCGCCGGTGAATTCAAACTTCACGCCCTTGAGGCCGAGCGCGCGGACGACGGCGGCGGCGATGAATTTCACCGTCGTCGCGCCGGTGCGCGGGGCGAGGTTGAAATAATTCACTTCGCCGGCGGCGTGTTCGTAGCCGTGGATCATGCCGCCGACGCACTCGCTGACGTGAAGATAGGGTTTCGCCTGCCGACCGTCGCCGAGGACGCGCAGCGCGCGCGGATTTTTCCGCAGCCGGCGGATGAAATCGAACAGCGCGCCGTGGGTGGCATGGGGGCCGATGATGTTGGCGAAGCGGAAGATCCACGCGCGCAGACCGAAGTTGTGGCAGAAGGCGGCGATGAATCCCTCGGCGGCGAGTTTGCTCGCGCCGTAGAGCGAGATCGGCAGCAACGGGCCGTAGTCTTCCGACGTCGGCATCACGCGCGCGAGGCCATAGATGGCGCTGCTGGAGGCGAAGACGATGTCGTGCACGCCGGCGAGCCGCATCGCTTCCAGCACGTTGCAGGTGGTCAGCGTGCCGAGCGAAAGGTCGAGGTCCGTCTCGCGCCCGCCGCGGCTGATGTCGGAATTGGCGGCCATGTGGAAGACGACATCGCAGCCGCGCACGAGCCGCTTCACGCGCGACAGGTCCAGCAGGTCGGCTTTGATAAAATTAAAAGCGGCGTTGGCTCGAAACGGCGCGACAAACTCCGGCCGGCCGAGATGAAAGTTGTCCACCGCCGTCACGCGCCACCCGCGCGCGAGCAGCGCGCCGCAAAGATTGGAGCCGATGAAACCGGCGCCGCCGGTGACGAGGGCGTGAACTGCGGGACGTGGAGCGTGGAGCGTGTTGGGCTGCCGGTTGAACGCTTGACGCTTCACGCTAGACGCTCCACGAATCAGTTGCGCCGCCGCAGCGCGCTGACGCCGGTGGCGACGAGGCCGAGAACGATGGCGGCCCAGATGGCTTGCGTGATCAGAAGCGAACTGGCGGGCGCGCTGAAAGTGAAGACAACGCGATGGTCGCCGGCGGGCAGCGTGACGGCGCGCATGATGAAGTTGGCGCGCAGGATTTTGGCCGGCGCGCCGTCCACGGTCGCCGACCAGCCGACGTCATAACGGTCGTTGAGCATCAGGATGCCGGGCGACTTGAGGCTGGTCTTGAGCGAAACCCTCATCGGTTTGAATTCCATGATTCCAACGGTCGTGGAGGGCGGCGCGCTCGCGTCGGCGGCGATGCCGGGATCGGCCTCGATCAGCAGTGTGCTGTGCGGGTCGAACTGCGGATCCGTCAGCCGCGTCAGCAGCTTGTCCGGGTCGGCGATGATCTCCCAACGGTGCAGCACCAGCGCGCGCGGCAGGGCGCGGCTGCATTCAAAGAGCGCCTGTTTGCCGTACGGCGTGTCAAACTCCAACGCAACGGTGACGAACTTGTCGCAGCCTTGTTGTTTGAAACTCTGCAAGCCGCCGTCCTCAGGGCCCAGGATGTATTTGACGGAGCAGAGTTCCCATTTGCGCAATGGCACGCGATCCACCGCGCCGAAAAACGTCATGTAGTCGGGCGACGGCCGCGACGCGGCGGGGATGTCAATGGAGTCAATGTCGTAGTAAGGCAGCAACAAGCTCAGCCAGTTGTTGTAAAAACCGGCGCGGGTGAGAAACGCCACGCGGGGCCGGCCGATGTCGGCGCGGAGCCGCTGCATGACGGTGTTGTCGGCGTAAACCTGCGCCGGCGAGTAGTAGTCGAGATAACTGCCGTTGGCCGGCCATTGTTCGACGTAGAGGATCAGCGCCAGCGCGCCGCAGCATCCCCATCGCGCCAGCGGCCGGGCCGCGCCGTTAAACCAGAGGAGGTTGATGATGATCGCGCCCGCGAGAATTGTGACGACGAAAAAGTGAAAGATGGCGCGGCTGGGTTCAAACGCCATGACCTGCGAGGCTTTCTCGGTGGTGCCGGGATTGGCCGGCACAAACGCGTCATAGCCGCCGTTGGCGAAAAACTGCTCGCGGCTGCTGGAGGTGACCGCGAGCACGAGCATCCAGACCAGCGCGATACCCGCCAGAGCCAGCAAGACAATGAGAAAGTATTTCGTCAGCCGATTCATGAATATCACCGCTTCGCGTTTCGCGATCCGCGATCCGAACCCGGCTCGGTTTCCCGCCAGAGGCGGTCCATGCCGATGGCGGCCAGCGCGGCCAGCGCGGGCGTGACGATCACCAGCAGTTTGTTGGGGTTGCGCATGGAGTTGAACAGCGGCAGCGAATGCAGCAGCCGGAACGGCGGCGGAAAATGCCGGCCGAAACTGGCCAGCAGCGCGACCGCCGCCACGACCGTCCAGAAAACGATTGCTGCCTGGTGGCGGCGCAGCCATTCCTCACGCCAGTCGGGGCGCGCCTCCTCCGGCGACTCCCGGGTCTCGCGGGCGAAGAGCGCGACCAACGCCAGCAGGATCATCAGCAACGTCACGGTGCCATGAAAATCACCGTTGAAGCGGAAGTTCCAGAACTGAAGGATTTGGTTGGCTTGAGCGGCACTGGTGACGTTGGCGGCCTTGAGCAGGGCGGCGGGCGTGGCAAACGGGTCGAACTGCGGATTGCGGCCGAGCGCGCCCCAATAAGGCGACCGCGGGTCCTGCGTTTTCCAACCGTGATAACCGGGCGCGAAGAGGTCCACCACTTCGCTTGGCGGATAGCTCCACTGGGTGGCCCATTGCCACTTTTGTTCGCTGACATCGCCTTCCTGGGCGCCGGGAACGTTGCTGACGAGGCCGGAGCCAAACAGGCTGCGCACGATTGGAAACGCCACCACTCCGCTCGCGGCCACCAGCGACATGAAGCCCATCACCCAACTGCGGCGCGTGCGGTCGTCCACACTGAGCCAGCCGCGGCCGGCGTTGAACAAGAACCACGCCGCGACCAGCAGCACCATCAGCGCGCCGACGTCTATCGCGCCTTGCAGCGACAGCCCGAGCGCGACGCCGGCCCAGACGAAATCGGACCAGCGCTTCGTTTGCAACCCGCGCGTCAGGCACAGCAGCGCCAGCATCGCGAACGTGGTCATCTCAAACTTGCCGATGTGTCCCGGCTGGATATAGGTCAGATACGAACCGGCGAACGTCATCACCAGGCTGCCGAAAAACGCGGCGATGTTGCAGAGCTCCATCCGGCGCAACCAGTAAAACGACAGCAGCGCCGCCGCCATGATGTGAAACACGTAGATCAGCCGCGCGAACGATTCCAGCGGCATGAGGTAAAGCAGGAACCACGTGGGCGTGGCCGGATACACGATTTGCATGCCGAGCCAGTTGATCGGATCCCAACCGCTGACCAGGCCGGCGGGCAGCATCGCTTTGGCCCTGGACAGCGTCGCCAGCGACGCGTCCTGGGACATCAGGATCTGGTCGGAGGTGAAACAGCGTCCAAAATAAATCACGATCAGCACAAGCAACGCCACCGGCCAGACCCAGGAAGGCAGGCCGTCATCGCGCAAGGATGAGCGTTTGGCTTTTGGCATTGTCGTCCCAAGCGCCGCGACCCGGCGCAATGGACCGGTGAGTATGCCTTGAAGCTCTGGAAAAGCAAGCGGCGACGTGGCCAAGCCGGTCGGCAAGACTGCGGCTTAAGCTTTCACTTCCGGCACGTCGAACGGCTTGCGGTAAAAGCCGCGGACAAGTTGGTTGGCTTTCGCGTTGTCCTTGAATCGCTCGTTGGCCGCGTCCCATTCCAGCCACGGGCCGAGGAGCGATTCGCCCGGCTCGACATCGTGCGCCTTGAGGTGCGCGAGATAGCGGTCGAGCGTTTCCTGGAACAACGGCAGGTCGCCGATCTGCGCGCGCATCTCGGCGGCGCCGGCCTTGCGGCCGATGCGGAGGGAGACGTTGCCGGCGTGGCAGATACTGGTGGAGATGTGGCCTTGCAGGATTTCGGCGTGAAGGTCCTCGCGTTTGCCGCTGCGCAGCGCCTGGATGAAGTTTTCGAAGTGGCTCTCGCTGCCTGTGAACTTCTTGATGACCTTGCCATCGTTGTCGTAAACCGCGCCCGCGTGCATCATCACGTAGCCGCCCTCGCACTGGACGCAGGTGTCGGTGCGCGCGCTGCGGAAGTTCGGCGAGTCCTTCGAGTCCTTCGACGCAAGCAGATTGTGAACGTCGTAGATGACCGGCACGGAGTAGTCGTAGTAAGCGATCTGCGTGTTCGGCACCTCGCCGGCGTCGTTAAACACGAACCGCCCGCCGATGCTCATCATCCGCCGCGGCAGGCCCGTCTCGCCCAACACCCAGCGCGCCATGTCCAGCTCGTGCACGCCCTGGTTGCATGACTCGCCGTCGCCGGTGTTCCAGATGAAGCTGCAATCGTATTGGAGCTTATCGCGGTAGATCGGCTCCTTGCGCGCGGGGCCGCACCAGAGTTCGTAGTCCACTTCCTCGGGGATCGGCAGCGGCTCGGTGCGCTTGCCGACGGACTTGCGCGGCTTGTTGGCAAAGCAGACGATGTATTTGATCTTGCCGAGCTGGCCGGAGCGGATGAACTCGTAGGATTGCCGGTCGGTGTCGCGCGAGCGGGCCTGCGTGCCGACCTGCACGAGGCGGTTGTATTTGCGCGCCGCGTTGACCATCTGCCGCCCTTCCCAGATGAAATGCGCGAGCGGCTTCTCAACATAGACATCGCGCCCCGTCTCGCACGCCCAGATCGTCGGGAGCGAATGCCAGTATTGCATCGTCGCCACCGAGAACGCGTCCAAGTCCTTGCGTTCCATCAATCGCCGGACATCCACCACCTCGTCGGGCCGATACTTGAACTTCTTTTCGATGGAGTCCGCGGCGGCCTTCAGCCGCTTGCGGTCGGGGTCGCAGACGGCCGCGATCCGCACGCCCTTCTGGCTGCCGTGGCCGGCAATGTGCGCGCCGCCGCGACCGCCGCAGCCGATAATGGCGATGCGAATCTCGTCATTGGCCCCAAACGGGCGCGCGCCGGCCAGCATCGGCCAGGCAACCGTCGCCGCAGCGGTGGAGCGCTGGATGAATTGCCGACGAGTCAGCGCGGCGTGGGGATATTGTGGTGAGTTGATTGTTCGCGAAGTCTTCTGTTTCATTTGGCTCTTCCTCAAGTGGCGGTGCTGCGCAACGACCGGTCGGATTCTGTCAGGTCAGGAGTTCAGACACCACACAAAATCGGTTCAAACTGCCGCTTTGCCCGCATTGCGCACGCTCACCGCCCCCTCGCGCGGCACAATCTCCGTGACCAGCCGATGGCCGGCAATGAATCCCCCAAGAATCAGAAAACAACCCCGACAACGACGCTGTCTTTCTCGACACCAACAACTGTCTTTCTTATCGCCTAACACTCGGCTCAGCGCGCGCGGCTGCCGCGCGTACGCTACAGCCGGGTGTTGGGCAGTTCACCTTCGGATCGACATGCAGTTTACTAAAACACCGATGACGCATCCTAACCCATCCGCTATAGCCATACTCTTGGTCAAGTCTTGCCTTGATCTGTTCTAGCGCCTGAATGGCACTGTTTGCGACACTCGTGCAGTAATTCAAGTCGAAGGCTCTCTCTCCATGGACGAGGTCATTCCGCATCTCGGCTGCAGTTTTTATTGTGCGAAGGTCGTTGGAACTCAGGATCTGCGATAACTTTCTCTCCTGGGGGTCGTAGATCTCCCACGCTTCTATGAGTCTGAAGAGGCCCTGGTGGAACTTGAGGAGCTTCTCCGCCTTCGGCGAGGAGAAACCGGCTGATATGATTAGCTGCTTCAACGTTCGTCTTAGGGTCTTCTCGATGGTGAATACCGTTGTCACGAGCGCCTCTGCGTTGTGGCCATTTGTGAGGAGTCGGCGTATTCTGTTAAGAGCCTCGCCGAAGCCTAGTTTCACAGGGTACATTTATAGTCCTTTCCTCAACTCTTGCCGAACAGCATTATTGAGCGAACTTCAACTCCGATTTATGACGCATTATATTTTCTGGCACGGCGGCGCGGAGAGCAGGAACGAATTGGGTGAGGTTGAAGTAAAATTGAGCGCTGATACGACCAGGAGCCCCTCTCGTTGCCAGTAGCACCTTTGTTCGCCCTTGGTTGTTGATGGTGTCGTGTCATGGTCCGTAGGTAGTGCGAAGTTCATCTGCAAGGTTTTGTAGGTCGGGAAATAAATCTCCGCGACGGAATCCACAAAGGGCTATATCAAATGAAAGCTGCCGAACATGTCTAGCAGGTATCCGCACCTCTGTAAGGACGTTGTCAGGTAACTGGAGCTTATCGAGTGGCGTATCCACTGAGTGGACAGTGAAGCAACCCTGCTGAACAAACATCCTCTGGTCCGTCTCTGATGCCATCGCTGCCGCAACTGTGCCCGACTCAGGACTCTTGTGATAGAAAGCAGGCTTGATGAGATCGGAATACATCCTAGAATTGAGGGCGGCAGTAACTGGCTCGAATCCCTGTGCGACGTTCAGTGCGTGGGGCTCAAGTATCCAGAGACTTGCGTCTGACGGCTGAGCAAGTCGGTGTGCTCCGTCTAGTGCAAAAAAGAGAGCAACCATGGGCGAACGTGTCCAATCAAGTAGTCGGGTCGGAAGACCGTAGTGCTGCATCAATGCTAACCACGAAGCCAGATCGTCAAATACGGGGAGTCGGTCGTGACGGACTCCCGCACGAGAACGAAATCGATGCGTCAAGTTACGCTCACCGTCCGAATCATACCCACGCTTAACTGTTGGCGATAGGGTCCAACTAGTGTAGTGTCCCACAAATAAATGCACATACCCGCTGGCTGGTTAGCATGGCGGGATGTCACGCAAAAGTCTTCCTGTCGTTCTTTCGGAAGCGGAGATCCTCCGTTTGGAACAATG
>Ga0114951_10000944_pt1 | contig 38436 bp, 28 predicted proteins | sample AM7aDNAmetaG_FD_88677 | JGI IMG/M metagenome (GOLD analysis project Ga0114951, IMG submission 88677) | Freshwater microbial communities from Finland to study Microbial Dark Matter (Phase II) - AM7a DNA metaG | ecosystem: Environmental > Aquatic > Freshwater > Lake | place: Finland: Lake Alinen... | reverse complement strand
TCAGCGGCATTCAACACGAGTGGTTTTTTCATTCCCCCAAACTAACATAGTCACCCAACTATGTCTAGTTATTTAAGATACACTAGACTAGTGTGTCGGTTTTTAAAACAACAAACAAAGAGTTTTTTATAATAAGTCCGGGCGACAAAAATTTTTTTTTAAATGTAAAATTTATCTGTGCAGTACCTATAAAATAAATACCGCGGCGGAAACGACCGTAGTATAACCCTTCTGCCCGACAATGGCTGACTGGGTTATTTCAGTGGATCTGTAGATTTTATTGCTGATGCGATATACTTCTTTTTTTTCATCCCAGCTTTTATCTTCATCAAATTCAATGCCCAGGGTCGTTGCGAGCATGGCTGCAGCCATATCCTCGGCATAATCCCCTGCAAGCTTTTCCGTCATGCCGAATGCATGGAATTCCGAAAGATACCCGTAGCCGTTTTTGTCTGCAGGAATAGCACACCCTATGGAAGAAACAATCAGCCGATGGGGCTCATTGCTTGTGCATTTGCTGATAACGGTAAAATTTATTGCACCGGGAAGAAGATATGTCAGGCCGAGCGCCTTGGATATAATTTTGCATCCTGGAGGCAAAATGCTGGAAACGGGAACGAGATTTTGTTTCTCAATACCGGCTTCGCGCAGCGCAAGCTCAAAAGACCGGAGTTCATCTTTATGTGTTCCGGATCCTTTGGTGAAGAACACTTCTTTCGGGACAAGAAAATTTCTCAATTACCAAACTCCTTTTACAGTCCGAGGCATGATGCATAAAGCGTATTAGCTTCCCCGGTGATCAACAACACGCACGGCCTTGCCGGGAACGCGAGGCAGAGTTCCCTCCGCCATAAAGTTGAATTTATCAACATGAAAGCCCAGCATGTCGTAGATTTGCATATCGATTTTTTCACGCACCGTTGAGTTGACCTCCCTGTTCGTTTCGATCATGACCGTGAGCACATCCCTGCCTTTCGGGTTTTCAAGGACGATCTGATAATGGCTTGCAAGCTCATCATGCTGCAGCAGTATGCTTTCAAGCTGGGTGGGATAAAAATTAACGCCTTTGATTTTTAGCATGTCATCATTGCGGCCCTTAAGTCGGTTAATGCGAAGAGATGTTCTTCCGCAGTCGCATTTTTCTCTCGAAATGATTGAAGTGATGTCTCTCGTTCGGTAGCGTATGAGCGGCAGTCCTTCGCGATTCAGGGTTGTTACAATCATTTCGCCTTCCTGGCCATCGGGCATGGTAATCCCGGTTTCCGGATCGATGATTTCAACCAGATAATCATCCTCCCAGACATGAATGCCGTTATGCGCCTTGCAGTCGATGCCAAGCCCCACACCGCCGGTTTCGGTCATACCGATGATGTCAAATGTCTCAATACCCATATGCGCTTCAATACGCTTGCGGATTTCATCGCTCCAGACTTCGGACCCGAAAATTCCGACTTTAAGCCCCGTATCCCGGAAATTGAAGCCTTCCTTTTCAGCAACCTCTATAAGCCGCAACGGATAGGATGCGATAGCGGCAATTGCGGTTACTCCGAAATCTTTTAAGAATTGAAGCTGCAGCAGGGTGCGGCCTGCGCCGATTGGAATCATCATGGCCCCGAGTGCTTCAGCGCCATAATGAAAGCCGAAACCGCCATTAAATAAACCGAAGGACGGGGTGATTTGAATGACATCACTGGACGTAAGACCAGCCGCCGCATAGCAGCGTGCCATGATGGCGCCCCACTGTTGCAGATCTTTGCGCGTCATGGGATTTATGATGGGGGTTCCCGTGGTGCCCGAACTCATATGCATCCGCATAAAAGATGTTTTGTCCGCACAGGAATACTTGTAGGGATATCCGTCACGCAGATCATCTTTTGTCATCAGGGGAAACTTGCGGATATCCTCAAGCGACCGGACATCAGATGCTTTCAGGCGACCAAGTTTTTCAAAATAAAAAGCATTGGATTTTTCGATCTTATTAAGGGTTTCTTTAAGGCGCTCAAGTTGTAACGTTTGCAGAGCGGATTGTTCCATCTGCTCAAAGTTCGGCTGAAACATGGCGGGTTTTCTCCTGTTGGGTTAGGCTGTTGCCAGATTATAGCCTTCAGTCAAAGCTCTGAGATTTAATTCGAGCGCTTTGGAAGGGCTTATTTTCTGAAGAACTTTATTGATATGAGCATACTGAAAAGGAAAACCAGCGTGTGCACTTGCAAAGCCGAGCAGAACCAAATTTGTCACCATCGGAGACCCGAGCAGACGGGCGATTTTTTCGGCATGTATGGCGTTATGTCTGCGAATGGAAGAATTGACGAAAACGAGAGCGTCTTTTTTCATAAGATGCATGTTAAATGGGACTTCGTGCTCGTTTACCGCTATCAGGATATCTGCTTCCCCTGAGGGAATCAACGGAGATTCATAGTTGCCGATGCGAACAGAGGATGCAACTGATCCTCCCCGCATAGCCATCCCATGAGTCTCAGAGGATATGACCTTGCTGCCTATCATGATTGCCGATTCATCAAGCAGCCGTGTAAGGAATAGAACGCCTTGGCCACCACGACCGCAGATAACAATTTGCGTATCAATCTGTTTTTGTGTGCTCATACTTTTTTATTGTACCTTTATGGCATGAACCGGGCAGACATGTACACATACTCCACAGCCGCTGCACAGTACCGGGTTGATGAAAACCTTTTTGTTTTCATGCACAAGGGCAGGGCATTCAAAGTTCGTGATACAGTATCTGCAGCCCGTGCAATTTTCGCCTACAGTGACGGTGATAGTTTTTTTATGCTTTGATCCTATAAGGCATGGATGCTTCGATATAATAACGGCAATGCCGCCATTTTGTGATCTTGTATAGGTGTCGGCATCCTTAAGTGTTGAAGTGATCCCCTGAACATCATAAGAATCGATGGTTTTTATATAAGTTACGCCACAACCTTCAAGCAGTTTATCCAATTGAAGGCCACTGCTGGATGTGCCGTCAGCTCGCACCCCTGTTGCAGCTGTAGGCTGATTGCCGGTCATTGCTGTTGTGCTGTTATCAAGAATGACGAGGATAAAACGCGCCCCGTTATATACTGCATTGATAAGTGCGGTTATGCCTGAGTGAATAAAGGTAGAGTCGCCAATGGAAGCGACTATGGGCTTTGCTTCGCTGCCGGTTGATTTAAAAGAATGGAAAAAACCTGCAGCCTGATTAATTGAAGCCCCCATGCACAGACAGGTATCAACTGCACCAAGGTTTATTCCTAAAGTGTAGCAGCCGATATCACCGGCATAAATTGCCTTAGGCAGCGCTTTTTTAATGGAAAAATAGGTAGCCCGGTGCGGGCATCCCGCACATAAAGATGGCCGTTGACCGCCGGCTTTTGCCTGCTTTAAAGGCTTTCCATGTATATTAAGAAATTTATTTACTACGGGATATATAATGTCGGGGGTTATTTCTCCTGCGTTCGGAACATGGCCGCTCAACCTGCCTGTCACATTTCGGCGGTCATGGATTTGAAGTTCAATAACAGGATATGTTTCTTCAATCACAAGAATTTTATGAAATTTAGTTGTTATTGATTTCAGAAAACTATCCGGGAGAGGGTAAGGCATTGGAACTTTACAAAGAGCCACTTTGTCAAGCAGATGGTGTTCAGTGAGGAAGTCAAGAACATACGAGTAGGCAACCCCTGAAGCAATTATGCAGTTATTCTGGTTACTTGTGCCGCTTTTATAAAAAAAAGGCTGAAGCTTTTTTTCAGAGGCTATTAAAGACAATTTTTTATTAAGATCTTTGTGGAGAGTTAAACGAAATTTAGGAGTTGCAGCCCAGCGCGCAGGATCTTTTGAAAACATGGCTTTGCGCTTGTTTTTTAAGAGTTTGCCAGAGGCAACATTTTGCCGTGCGTGGCATACTCGAGTCGTCGGACGCAGCAGCACGGGGATTTCGTATTTCTCGGACAGTTCATACGCCGTTGCAATAAAGTCATGTGCTTCACGCGGGGAGCATGGATCAAGTACCGGGATTTTTGCAAGCATTGCAATAAAGCGACTGTCCTGTTCTGTCTGAGAACTGTGGGGGCCGGGATCATCGGCTGAGACAAGCAGAAATCCTCCGACAACGCCCGTGTAGGCTGAGCTCATGAGAGAATCAAGTGCAACATTAAGCCCGACCTGCTTCATTGAGACCGCAGATCTGCAGCCGGAGTAGCTGTTTGCCAGGGCAACTTCAAAGGCGGCTTTTTCGTTGACCGACCATTCAACATGCATCTTCAAGCCATAGGCATCTCTGTAGTGTGCGATGGAAGAAAGAATTTCAGATGCCGGAGTCCCCGGATATGAAGAAGCCATATTGCAGCCGTTTTCGATGATACCAAGGGCTATGGCCTCGTTTCCCATCAAGATAGCTTCTTTTTTTATTTTCTGTAACATAATCAGCAACCGGTATGATTTAAAAGCATTTTTTTATCTGAGAAATAGACATTTTTTATAATACAAATCTCATTAATAATCAATACAGGAAACGTCTCTATTGTCAATTATTAGCATTCTCGACAATTTCCCTCTACGGCGGCAAGGGAAAATAAAAATTTTATTCCTAATTCGCTGCATAGTTGCCCTCAACAGTCTGATTGACACGTAACAAGCCCACAGGCTATAGTATGCCTGTTTTTCCATTATTTGGAGGTTTTTCATGGACGCACTTTTCGGTTTTCTTATCGGTATCTTCATTACGGTTTCAGGTGCAGCAGTTTTCTGGTTGTACCGAAAAAAATTAAAAAAAGCTGCGCCCCGCATTGAAGTCCATTCCAGCATCGAAGAGATTCGCACTGTCGGAGAGCTTGTCGTGCTGAAAGTGCTGAATAAGGAAATTGTTACAGCCACCGACCATATGTTCGGCGAGCTTGGGGCAAAATATTTGAAATGGCTGCTGACCGAAAATAAACTTGCCATGATATTTGAATTCAGCATCAACTTTAAATACGATCTCAACAACCCGGGCTTCGAAATTTTTGACGATGGCCCTCGGAGCTACACGTTTAGAATGCCCCCCTGTTTTTATGACACCAATATCCTCAACATGAAATTTTACGATGAGAAAGCCGGAGAATTAATGCCGTGGCTTCTGCCCGGCATGGTAACAAAAATTTTAGGTGCGACCTTTAGCGAAAAGGAAAAGAATTTTCTCATTGATGAGGCAAAACAGCAGGCTATGAATACCGGCAAAACCCTGGCACAGCATATGGTGCAGGATATTCAAAATGCGGCCAAAAGGACCCTTACCATGCTGGCCAAAGGTCTGGGCGCGCAGGATGTGCGGTTTGATTTCGGCAATTCTGAACTCGTGCAGACAAAGCTTGATTTTTTAACCGAACCGCTGCTGCAGCAGCATGAGATGAATGCCTGACCAACAACGTTGCCGCTCTGGCTCAAGCCTTAACCGTCGGCAATTCACTCCAGCGTGTCGTAAAGCAAGGCGATTTGTATGACTGCAGCATTTTCCAGCGCTTATTAATACCCGATGATGCAAACTGAACCGTGTTGCGGCCATACCGCTCATTCAGAGCATCAACTGCCCGCATGATCGCTTTTTGATTTGAAAAATTGCCCCTGTGCTCAGCAAAAAGATTAAGCTGTAGGCCGTTTGCCGGTGTTAAGCCGGTGAGCAGGATGCCGGTTTTTTTATACCGGTAGCCCTTTCGGTAAATCTTTCTGAGGCAAGCTTGTGCACAGGCAATCAGCTCTGGCGTATATGCGGTAGGTGTCGGAAGCGTGCAGGATATGCAGTTGGCGTATTGCGGTTCATCCTTGAAACGATTTGTGGTGAGATACACCTGCAGGGTAGAAGCCGCGCAGTTCTGGCGACGGAGCTTCTCAGCGGCGCGGCTTACATAATCTGACACTGACTCAAGAAGTTCTTCAATATCTTCAACAGGAACGCCGAAGGAGCGGGAAGATCCGATTGCTTTTTTAGGTGGCGGGGACTGCTCAAGTTCAATGAAGGACTCGCCTCGCAGCTCATGCACTGTTCGCAGGCCCACTATGGTCATGTGTTTTTGTATGAATGCATCATCGGCATTTTTAAGCTGACAGGCATTTATTATACCGTGCCGCTGCAGCATGGCAGCATATCTGTAGCCTACTCCCCAAATATCCGCTACCGCTACTGTCTCAAGAAGGCTGTCGATGCCCTCAACCGTTGTAAGGTCTAGCACACCCTGCAATGCGGCATCCTTTTTGGCAATTTTGTTTGCGACCTTGGCAAGCGTTTTTGTTGGTGCGATGCCGATAGAGACCGGCATGCCGGTGTGCTGCTTCACCGTCGCTCGTATGACCTGGCCGTAGTGTGCCAGGTCTGTAAAGCCGTTGAGCGACAGAAAGGCCTCGTCGATGGAGTATATTTCAAGATCAGGCGTAAACTGCTGGAGTGTGTTCATAACCCGGCATGACATATCCCCGTAGAGGCTGTAGTTTGAGGAGAAGAACCTCACCACGTGTTTTTTGAATAATTCCCGATTCAGGAAGAACGGCGCGCCCATTTTAATGCCCAGGGCCTTGGCTTCATTGGAGCGGGCTATTACGCAGCCGTCATTATTTGACAGAACCACAACCGGTTGCATGTCAAGTGAAGCGTTAAAGACGCGCTCGCAGGAGACATAGAAGTTGTTGCAATCAACCAGGGCAAACATGGCAGTGGCAGATTATACGGGGTGAATAACGGTTGAGACCACGCCCCAGATTTGAAAGCCGGAGTCTTCAGTTATTTCAATCGGCGTAAACGTATCGTTTTCAGGCATAAGATAGAGCCTGCCATGAAGTTTACGTATGCGCTTCACGGTCATGTCACCGTTAATGACGGCAATCACAATTTTTTTATCTGCAGGTTCAAGGGCGCGGTCAACAATGAGGGTATCGCCGCTATGGATGCCGGCATTAATCATGGAGTGGCCCTCTACCTTTACAAAAAAAGTAGCCGAGGGGTGTTTAATGAGATGCTCGTTCAAGTCAAGCTTCTTGTCTATGTAGTCTTCAGCGGGAGAGGGGAAGCCCGCGGGTATTTTGGCAGCATACAGGACGAGCCTGAGCTTTTTCGTGCTTTCGTTTTTGTAGATATCTTGTACTGCTATGGGCATGGGGGATCCTTTGAGAGTTTCTAATAAAAGTATAACATTTGTTAACCTATGTAAAGAAAATAAAGGTATATCGGGCGGCAGTTGATGGCAAATGATATGATGTTGATATGTTGTGAGTTGTGAGCGGTTACGCCACTATATGTAGGTTGTTTTATCAATCAACAGGGACTGTGAATACCCTGTTGAAAACTCCTTTAAAATAAGCTGTTGAAGCGTAACGACAGGGTGGTTTAACGAATTGCTCAAAATTTGAGCGGGGAGAAAATGGCCGTAAAAAGGGCTTTTTTTGGGGCATTAAAAAACCACCTGAAGAAGTCCGCCGTGGCGTGAATATGCCCGGTTATGGGTTACGGATTGGAAACGCAAGATTATTGTGCGGAACCCAGGATTTTAACGGGATGATCGTAAGGGTGATACGTAAAGTGGGTGTCAAAAGCAAAAACGGCAGTAAGTTTAAGCTTGTTGATTATGGCAAAACTGGTGCAGTCTGTGTAGCTGAGCCTTTTATCGTCATAACGCTTGAAGATTTTTTTTGCGGCTTCTTCGATAAGCTCCGTAACCCGCAAAATTACAAGGCCGCTTTGTGCTGTGGCATCCATGAATTTGACGGCGGTAGCATGGCTGCCCCGTGTTTTCAAAAGAGTATATGCTTCATCAAGCACATAATCGGATGTATAAAAAATTGTTTTGTCCTGGGGAAGCGCTTTGTACAGTGATTTTGCCTGTTGATTATGAAGGTCCTTAGGAATGGCCAGGGCGCAAAAGGCGCTGGTGTCGATAAAAATTTTCAATGACCGCCCTCGCCGTATAAATAGTGGTCATGATGCATGGAAAGGTCGGTATCGGGGCAGTCGCCCGCAATATCCAGCAAGCCCGCCAGATCATGGCCGGTTTGTCTTTCATCAGGCGTCTGGATAATGATGGTAAGCTTTTTATGTTCGGGCAGCCGTATTTTTTTCAGCGGCTTAAACACGCCGTTTTCGTACACTGCTTCAATTGCTTTTGTCATGGCGCGTGTGCTCCGTTCTGTTTTTTATGTATGAGTTTTAATCTAGCACAGGTTTGACGAGAACTCAAAGGGGAAAAAGGATCGGATTGCTGGCTACGGGTTTTTCGTCCCGGCGAGGTTTCCCCTATCACTGACCCCTGAACCCCGATCCCTGCTTTTCGCCCGACCCCCGCATAATAAATTTGACAGCCCGATTGCTATCGTGTTAAGGCTAAAGCGTGTCTTCAAAGAAGGGGGGAAAGAATGTCCTTCAATAGTATAGCCAGAAGCCAGAAGCCAGAAGCCAGAAGCCAGAAGCCAGAAGCCAGAAGCCAGAAGCCAGAAGCCAGTCCTCCATCCTTTAAATACCAACATTTCCAAAATCGAATTTAGCACCACACAAGGCATGTCCACACAAGGCATGTCCACACAGGGCATGCCTTTTTAATTTTGTGCGCTCAGGGTTGTAGGCTACGGGTTTTTCGTACGGGCGAGGTTGTCTTTTCCCACCCTGACCCCCGACCCCTGAACCCTAACATAAAGGAGGGTACGATGAACAAAAGAAAACCATTGAGCTTGCTTGCTATCGCCGCCGCACTGGCCCTGCTGCTGCCTGCCTTTGTATGGGCGGCCTATCCTGCCGAGGTGCCGCGCACCGGGCAGACAACGTGCTATGACAGTTCGGGTACTTCTATAACCTGCGCCGGAACAGGGCAGGATGGTGATATACAGGTAGGTGTTGCCTGGCCGAACCCACGGTTTGTGGACCATGGCGACGGCACGGTTTCCGATAATCTCACGGGCCTGGAGTGGACGAAAGACGCCAACCCTGCAAAAGGGGCCATGAACTGGCAGCAGGCGCTGGATTATGTGAAGACGCTCAACACCGGCGGCAATAGCGACTGGCGGCTTCCCAATGTGAACGAGCTTGAAAGCCTTATAAATGCCGGGCCTCCTTACTACCCGGCCCTGCCGCAAGGCCATCCTTTCACGAATTTGCAGTGGGACGACTACTGGTCGTCGACGTCCGAAGCAGGCTATGCGTACAGGGCGTGGGTCATGGGCATGGACGACGGCAACGTCAGCCACGCCAGTAAGGAGGACAGCAGCCACGACGTCTGGCCGGTTAGGGCAGGACAGTGTGGGGCATTGGGTAATTCAGTCATTTGCCTGCCTAAGACCGGGCAGACAACATGCTACAATGCAGCCGGCGCTGTTATCAGTTGCGCAGGGACGGGGCAGGATGGTGATATACAGGCCGGTGTTGCCTGGCCCAGCCCGCGGTTTGTGGACCATGGCGACACGGTAACCGACAGCCTCACAGGCCTTGAGTGGACGAAAAACGCTAACCCTGCCGGAGGGTACATGACCTGGCAGCAGGCGCTGGATTATGTGAAGACGCTCAACACCGGCAGCCATAGCGACTGGCGCTTGCCCAACAGACGAGAGCTGCGCAGTCTTGACGACTACTCCCGATACAATTCAGCCCTGCCGCAAAGTTATCCTTTCACGAATGTGCAGTCGGGCTACTACTGGTCGTCGACGTCCTACGCAGCCTATACGGTATACGCGTGGATCGTTGACATGTACAGCGGCGGCGTCTACGGCGGCAGTAAGGCGGGCTACGGCTTCTACGGCTACGTTTGGCCGGTTAGGGCAGGACAGGGTGGGTCATTTGATAATTTGGTCATTTCCAAATCTGGCACGGGCGTCGGCACGGTGACAAGCTCCGACGGTAAGATAAACTGCGGCAGCGACTGCACTGAAACATATCCAGGCAGCACGGAGGTGACACTTACGGCAGCGGCTGCTTCCGGTTCAACATTCGCCTGCTGGAGCGGCGGCGGATGCTCGGGCACGGGCCAGTGCGTGACAACGGTAACGGGCAATGTGACCGTGAACGCTGTTTTTAACACCTGCCCAGCGCCTGACTTGACCGCACCCGATGGCGCAACAATCCCGAAGCCTGCATTTTCGTGGACTAAGGCAAATGATGTCGCTTGGTACAATATAATGGTATGGTCCGAGGCTCGGGGAGGCATAGTCGCCAGTTCGTGGTTTGGCCCAACAACTTGTTCTGGAAGCACATGCACAGCAGCCGATTTGGGTACCGCCTTGCCTGCCGGCAACAATTGGTGGTGGCTTAATGTTTATTACGGAGATACGGCTTGTGGCTTCATTGAACAGCCCGGCGGCAAGTGGAAGCTTGCTGTGGTAGCGGGATGCACAGCCCCGACCCTTACCTCGCCCGACAACGTTATAATTGCCACGGGCACAAAGCCGACATTTATCTTCACCGACTCGGGAGCTGAGTGGTATGAAATTTTGGCTTGGACAAGCAACGGCTACCTTGCCATTGACCAGTGGGTAGATGAATCGTTGATATGCGAATCAGGATCCTGCAGCGTTACTACTACCTATGGCTTACCTGCCGGTACAACCAACTGGTGGTGGTTAAACACCTATAGCGCCTCTTGCGGTTTTCAGATGCAGCCCGGCGGCCTGTGGAAGTCGTTTACCGCGCAGTAGCAAAAAATTCTATGGGTAAAAGAAAAGCGGAGTCATAACGGCTCCGCTTTTTCTATATATAGTGGGTAGTGTATGGGGCTTTACCGCAGAAAGGATCCTATCGCCTCAGCTACTTGCTGTGGCTGTTCTTCCTGTATCATATGCCCGGACTTGTCCACGACGACAAGCTTTGATCCTTTTATTTCACGCTGCAGGCGCTCACCGTCGGAAAGGGGAATAGGCGCGTCATTGCGCGCCCATATAAGCAGTGTGGGAACGGTGATACTGGTGCTGATGCCTTCATAGGATTCGCCTGATGACTTTGACATCATGCTCGCCAGGGCGTCCGCTGCATGGGGCGTGCGTGCGGGCCTGAGATAATTTTCAATCAGCTCATCGGTTATGAGCGCTTTATTGTAATAGGAATTGAGCAGGCTTCTTGAGCGGGTGCCTTTGGTATAAAAAGAACGGGCCATCAATATATCAAAGGGGAAGAAAAGGTGTTTCGTGAAAGCGGGAGGCCCGCCATGATAAAAACCGGCATCCATAACGACCAGTTTGTCTATTTTTTTTGGCGCCTGCACAGCGGCGCAGCTTACAATAACGCCCCCCATGGAGTGGCCGACAAGCTCTACGGGCGCCAGTTTCAGCGCGTCGATAAAGTCGATAACAAGCTGCCCCTGTGCGCGCAGGTTGTAATTGGCGTCGACCGGTTTGTCCGAGAGGCCGAAGCCGAGCAGGTCAAGGGCATACACTGTGTTGTGCTGTGCAAGCAGAGGGATAAGATAGCGCCAGGTATAGGTCGATCCGGCAAAACCATGCACCAGAACAAGGGGTTTCCCTTGGCCGGCCTGTATGTAATGGATCGTGCGGTCTTTTACCTGGATGAACCGGCTGTCTTTGCCGGCAAGCTCTTTCACGGGAACTGATTGCTGGGGGATGAGTGCGTACACGACGCAGCAGGCGTACACAACCGCAATACAGGTGAGTATCCATTTAATAGCTTTCATGAAAACTCCTGCTCATAATTTTAAAAAAATAATTTGTATTTTAGGACCCCAAGAAAATGAATGATCCAGGGGGCTAAAAAACTCTGAGATTTTTTGTAGCAATAGCCATGAAGTATGCCTATTATGCTGAATAGACCGACAAAAATAAACTTTCCTGCTCCCGGCTGCTGCCAGGTCGTCGAGACAGTCAGATAAAAAATGCCATACATCACTGATGAGATAATGACCGGCGGCCAGAATTTTTTAAAATATGCCGATAGAGTAGTGATAAGATATGCCCGGAAAAAAAGCTCCGTAGCCAGCGCATGCATGCAGGCAAGCAGAATTGCCGAAACATAACGCGGATCAAAACCACCGGGATTTACAAAGCCCATAGCCACACCAAGGGGTATGGCAATCAGCAGCCATTTTTGCGTGATCTTCCAGCCATAGGCCCCCGCGCCCTTGCTGCCGGCCACAAGCGGCAGCAACAGCGCGCATGCAAGCAAGAGCCCTCTGCGGACATACATCCATATCGATGCCGGGTCATGGGCGCTTTCTGCTGGGCCCCAACCCATGTAGATGCTCGCCCAAAATGAAATCATGAGTAGTATCACCCATGCGCTGCCGGCAACAAGAAGAGGTTTTATTGGGTGCATGAGGCTCACTAAAAGGTTTTATTTTTAATTTGTAACATATTAAAATATGAACTAAAAATCAAATGGTTTCTTCGCGGCATCCTCTGCCGATACATGTTGCCGCATGACTGGCTGACATATTTAACAGGAAATGCTATGGAACAGTCCGACCAGTTTTTTCGACACCCCATAGACGGCGCACTGGATCTACATACTTTTCAACCGGCCGATTGCAGGGACCTGGTGCCTGAATATTTAGCAGAATGCCGTGGAAAAGGCATTCTGCAGGTGCGCATTATACATGGCAAGGGCAGGGGTGTATTGCGGCAGACCGTGCAGCGCATACTTGAGCGATTGCCGGAGGTTCAGGCATTTTATCCGGCATCTGAGGATGCAGGCGGCTGGGGCGCTACGATTGTCATCCTTAAACCGGATCCGGCAGAATAGGCATTTGTTGTATGATTGGATTTTTTAATTACGTGAGCACGGTATAGATTGTTTTGACCTTTTTGGTAAAAATAGCTATAGTCGATGTGGGTTCATGAACTCATTCAAATTAAGCATAGCACTGTAAGCCTGTGACGTGCTTTTCTCTTTCTTCTTAAAATACATTCTGCTATACATACAACTTACATGATAATTACTTACAGGATGACGCACTGCTATGGATAAAAAGTTTACGTATAAGGATTCGGGTGTTGATATTAATGCTGCAGATCGTTTTGTGCAGTCCCTGAAAACACTTGTTAAGCCGACCTTCAGGCATGAGGTTCTTGCGGGCATCGGCGGTTTCGGCAGCCTTTTTGCCCTGAACAACCAGAAGTACAAAGAGCCCGTGCTTGTCGCCTCCACCGATGGTGTTGGCACAAAGCTGAAAGTCGCTTCCATGATGAACAAACACGATACTGTCGGCATCGACCTTGTGGCCATGTGCGTCAATGACATAATCGTGCAGGGCGCCGAGCCTCTGTTTATGCTCGATTATATTTCCATGGGCAAGATTGACAATGATATACTTGTTGATCTTGTTAAGGGTATGGTGGAAGGGTGCAAGGATTCGGGTTGTGCCCTTGTGGGCGGAGAGACAGCAGAGATGCCGTCGTTTTATCCGGACGGTGAGTATGACCTTGCCGGTTTCGTGGTAGGTGTTGTCGACAAAGACAAGGTGATTGATGGATCAACGATTACCGTTGGCGACAAAATTATCGGTATTGCCTCAAGCGGTGTCCACAGCAATGGCCTCTCTCTTGCCCGCACCATAATGTTTGATAATCTGAAGCTCAAGATTACGGATTATGTGCAGGAATTTGGCTGCACAGTCGGCGAGGAGCTTATAAAGCCGACGCGCATTTACGTTAAAGCAGTGCTCAACCTTATGCGCGATTTTCAGTTAAAAGGGATAGCCCATATTACGGGCGGCGGCCTGGTGGATAATATTGCCCGTATTCTTCCCAAAGGATGCCTTGCACATCTCAGGCCCGGTTCATGGCCGGTACCCCCCATTTTTTATTTCCTGAAAGACAGAGGCAATGTCGAGGAAGAAGAGATGATGCGCACCTTCAATAACGGCATTGGTCTTGTACTGGTAGTTCCAGCGGCACAGGAAGAGGATGTGCTGCAGCGTCTTAAGGCAATGCAGCAGGATGCTTATACCATCGGCCAGATTGAAAGCAAGGACCGCCGCAAGAAAAGCGTCACCTTTACGAGCCTTTCTTAAGAACTGCTATAACAGTTTGGCCGGCTGTTACTTTGTCTCCGTTTTTTACATTAATGGTTGAATCGACAGGGCAAAAAATATTCACCCGGGAGCCAAAGCGTATCATATTGATGCGTTCGCCCTGAGTGACCGTATCGTTAATTTGCTTGTAGAAGACAATCCGCCGAGCAATCAAGCCCGCTATAAATTTTACTGAAATTCGAACCTTCCCGCCCTCTCCCTTAATGCCCGCAAAAATACTTTCATTTTCTTCCGATGCCTTGTCTTTGAAAGCCGAAATGAATTTCCCCGGATTATACGTGAGGAATTCGATGGTCCCGTTCAGAGGAGCCCGGTTTACATGGACATTGAAGACCGACATGAAGATGCTCACCCGTTTTGCTTTGGTTTTTAGATAGACCGGTTCATCCATTTCCGTGATATCGATGATGGTTCCGTCTGCGGGCGCCAGCAGAAGTTCGGGTGCTGTGGGTATGATGCGCTCCGGATCCCGAAAAAAATAAAGCGAGAAAAGGAAGAAAAAAACTCCGAGGGCTGCAAGGCTCCGGAACAAAGTCTGTGCAGAGCCTGCGGTTATAAAAGCCGCGAGCGTAAAGACTGCTGCTATAAGGGCGATGGTGCCGATGACCGGATATCCTGCACGGGCGATTATGGACATGACTGACAGATCCTTTCTATTTTTTAAACAGATGGTCTATTGCTTCTTTAACTGATTCCACTCCGAAAAGCTTTATTTTTGACGAGCCGGACTGGCCCTTCATATTTTTTTTGGGGAGTATGCACTGTGTGAATCCAAGGCGTTCGGCTTCTTTGATGCGCTGTGTTATCTGGCTTATGGCGCGAACTTCGCCGGTAAGGCCAACCTCGCCGCAGACGACAGTATGGGCCGGCATGGGCTTTTCAAGCTTGCTTGAGACGATGGAGGTAATGATGCCGAGATCAACTCCCGGTTCATTTAATCTGATGCCCCCGGCAACATTAAGGAATATGTCCTGATTGAAAAGGGTCATGCCAAGTTTTTTTTCAAGCACTGCCACAAGCACTGAGGTGCGGTTCTGATCAATGCCGATAGCTGTGCGCCGGGGCATTGGAAGAGGGGTTGGCGCGGTGAGGGCCTGAACCTCGACCAGTATGGGCCGCGTTCCCTCTATGCTGGGCACTACGGTTGAGCCGGGAGCATTTTCAGGGCGATCTGAAATAAAAAGTTCCGAGGGGCTGGTCACTTCCATGAGGCCTGCAGAGCCCATTTCAAAAACGCCGATTTCATCGGTTGAGCCGAAACGGTTTTTGACGGCCCTGAGAATGCGGTATGAATGCCCCCGGTCGCCTTCAAAATAGAGCACGGTGTCGACCATATGCTCGAGCACGCGGGGGCCTGCAATGGCGCCGTCTTTTGTCACATGACCGATGAGAAAAGCTGCCGTGTCTGACTGCTTGGCAAGGGTGATAAGCCGCGCAGATGACTCTCGAAGCTGGCTGACACTTCCCGGTGCAGACTCAAGCTCACCGGTATATACGGTCTGCACTGAGTCGACAACGAAAATAGCTGGCTTGAATTCCCTGATATGCTCGATGATGGTTTCAAGGGCGGTTTCAGCCAGGATAAAGAGGTTGTCGGGCATGGAGCCCAGGCGTTCGGCGCGCATGCGCAGCTGTCGCAGCGATTCTTCACCCGTTACGTACAGCACTTTAATACCGCGGCTGGCAAGGCTTGTAAGGGCCTGCAGCACAAGGGTTGATTTACCGATGCCGGGGTCGCCGCCAATGAGAATTACAGCGCCGCGTACGAGCCCTCCGCCCAGGACGCGGTCGAGCTCGCCGATGCCCGTGGCAACTCGGTCCTCACTGTCGGGATTGATGCTGTGCAGCGATACCGGCCCCTGATGCGCGCCTGCGTCAAACTCGAACTGGGTGCGTTTTGATGCCGGTTTTTGCAGCTCTTCGTAGAAGGTGTTCCACTGGTCGCAGTCCGGGCATTTGCCAAGCCATTTTGGGCTCTGATTGCCGCAGAACGAGCATGTGTAGATTGTTTTTGTTTTTGACATTAGATAGAATTCTTTTTTAATTTAAAAGATGAGGGATTGTAGCATGTATCGTAATGCTGTCAATAGTTATGGCCGCGCGCATCTTTCAGACCTTGAGAAAAATTATTTTCTAAAGCTTGCATAAAAAAAAATAAAGAAGTATTAAAAAAATTCGTCCATACGCGCAAATAATATGATGACTCTGACTTCAAATGGTTGAATTGAACTATGAGGAAGGGAGGGGACATGTCGAAAGCCTTCTTTAAAAGGAAAATCGTTGTTTTTTTATTTTTACTTCTCCTGTGCAACCCTTTTGCTTTTTCGGCCATTGCTGATGACTATCCCGTTTGGCTTCACCAGTGGCGTGAGTGGGCTGCGAGCACAAAAGATCAGAATTTAATCGAATGGGCAGATACACTAAGCTTACCTGAGGCCGTTGAGCTTGGCAGTCAATGGGAAACTTTTCTAGGCTATACAGCCCCCCAGCTTGTTGAAAAAGATACCCGGTCGCCTTCCATTAAGCCGGGTTTAGTCATTACCCCTGAAAATATTGCACAGTACGAGAAGGAACTGCGCCAGCTATTCCCTTACGGCTTTGACTGGGAGGTTGACCGCCTGACCGGAACGGGTGTTTTTGCGGGCTATAACTATTTTCCTCTTGAAATGGTCATTGTTCCAACTACGCATGCATGGAATGACCGGGGCTTTCTTGAAGCTACAAAAAAATATTCCTCTGCTTGTTCCCTCGATTCATATGGAAATCTAACCGGCTGGGTCGCCGGCATTCCTTTTCCCCATCCTCAAAATGCCCAGCAAATAGTTCATAATTATGATCGTCTGACTGTTATGGCGGATAATCTCAATTCCATGCCCATGTCTATCGGTCTTTACGGCAGGAATGGCACCCGCGAGCGCGTAGAAAAGATTGAGCTGCACTGGAACAATTACGCCGGGCGAATTAAACTAAACCCAATTCCTGCCATCCCCGGCTTCGAGGACATTTATGAAAAGGGTTCCATCCTTGCGCTCTATCCCTATGATCTAAAAGGGTTCGCTGCAGTGCGCACCCGCTACAAGGATACTGCGGCTGAAGATTCCTTTATATCGTATATTCCCTCAATGCGCCGCATCCGAAGGCTGGCGGGCACCAATACGCAGGACCCGCTGGTTGGTTCAGACCTCACATGGGAGGATTGGAAGGGATATTGGAGCAAAATTGCTGCGCACCCGGCCGACTATGAGCTTCTCGGCGAGGCGGTGGTATTGTGCCCCTCTTTCAATCCTAGGCCGATCAAGTATAGCGATAAATATGGAGGGGTCTGCCAGCGGTACTGGTGGGAGCGTCGTCCTGTCTGGATTGTAAAAATTACCTATAAGGATGCATCTTATATTTATGGCTCTCGCATCTGGTATGTTGACAGGGAAACCTTCGCCCTGCAGCAGGAGATGCTGTACGACAGGCAGGGCAGGCTGTGGAAGCTGTGGGACTGGTGCTGGCGCTGGAACCCCAGAAACGGGGAGCTTAACTACTGGAACCCCTGGATGGCTGATGTTGTGAATAAGCATACGAGCGTTGTTGACCATCATATTATTCTCAACATGCCAAATTTGAGCGAAGACATTTTTTCGCTTCGCTATTTGATTGAAAAAGGACACTGATGAGGGCGCAGGTTGTATGAAGCGTGTGCAGAGGCTGATTCTCCGGCCATGGGCTGCAGCCGTGGTGATGATGGTATGCTTTGGCGGTATTGTCTTACTGTTTCAGTACTACGATTACTCCGCCAAGAAACTCATGCGTAAAAATGCCGAGGCATATCATCTTGCAGGAGGCTGGGACAGGGTTGTCAGCTGCACCAAGGATATACTGATAAGCAATGATTTGCGCACTGCTATCGAACAATGGAAGCACGCGGTCAAGCTCTTCGACCGGGATCTTAATGCCTTTATTCACTCTGATCTGACAGCGGAACTTTCAAGGCGTGATTCTGAATTCAAGCTCAAAGTGGAGGATACAGAGAATCTTTGGCATGTTGTCAAACCGCGCATTGAGTATGTACAGCTTCGTTTCGAGGAGTATTTGCCGACAGATAACAATACGCAGGCAAAGCGAAGCCTGCTGCATGAACTTATGTATCAGATGGAAAACAGCGAACGCTCGACAGAGTACCTGCGCCTTTTTGATCTGACCTATGATATGGATTATATGATTTCTTCTTTGAATGAATATTTCCGCGTTACGCTTAACGGAACCGTTGAGATTCTCTCTGCAACAATTGATCGGCGTTCCTGGCAACTGCGGCTTGTGCTCTGGATTTCCACCTTTTTTATTTTTGCTTTTACCATGGTTTTTATTATCATGAGCAATAGTGCGCTGAACACGACAGCCGGGCAGCTCAAATTTCTCTCAAACAGGCTCATGGACGCTGAAGACGCCGAACGCAAACGATGGGCGCAGGAACTCCACGATGAAATCGGGCAGGCGCTGACCGGCATAAAATATGGAGTGGATAATGCTGTAAGTCTTCTTGAACGTGAAAGAATTGATGACGGCATTGCAGCGTTAAACAATCTGATTCTAGTCATCCAAAACGTTATGGTAGAAGCACGGCGTATTTCCGTGTCATTATGGCCCGCAGTTCTCGACCAGCTCGGCATTGTTGCCACTATTTCCTGGTATTGCCGTGAATACCAGCGCATCTATTCGGGAGTCAGCCTGCGGCAGGATATTCGCATCAAGGAGAGCCAAATTTCCGGCGATCTGAAAATCGTCATCTACCGCGTTTTGCAGGAGGCGCTGACCAATGTGGCCAAGCACAGCAGCGCCGAGCATGTTTCTGTGGAGCTGCGAAAAAGCAAGGGGGTGCTGCGGCTCACCATAACTGACGACGGCCCCGGTTTCAGTCTGCATGCTGTCCAGCGCTCAGGTATGACCGCGGAGCACGGGTTCGGCCTTATCAGCATGCGCGAGCGTGTTGAGCTGAGCGGCGGAGAATTTAAAATTGATTCCGCACCCGGCAGGGGAACCACGATTAGCGCAGCCTGGAGGAACTGATCCATTCAGTTGGGGGAGTTCAGTTTTTCCTGGAGCACGAATCCCTGACATGCACTTTTTTAGCTGCTGTGTGCAACGAGACCGTTATCGATGGCGAATGAGGTGAGGGCTGGCAGGTTGTGGATGTCGAGCTTTTGCATGATGTTTTCCCGATGTTTTTCAACGGTCTTTATACTGATGCAGAGCAGGTCGCCAATTTCTCTGCTTTTGAGCCCCTCGGCAATCAGCTTGAGGATTTCCCGCTCCCGGTGCGTCAGTGTTGCGGCCAGGGTTCGCGGTCGCGTCGTCTGGCTGCCAAGGTATCCATGAATAAGGGTTTCGGTTATGCCCGGGCTGATATAGTTTTTTCCTTCAAGCACGGACTTGACAGCAAGCATCAATTCGAGCCTGCCCGCATCTTTTAGAATATACCCGTCCGCGCCTGCCTCAAGTGCAGCAGCTATGAATTCATCTGATTTGTGGACGGTGAGAACTAATATTTTTATCTGCGGATTTTCCTTTTTAATCTCCCAAATGGCCGTCATTCCGTTCATGCGTGGCATGCTCAGATCCATGAGGATCAGATCAGGCTTATGCTTTTGCGCCAGACTCACGGCCTCAAGGCCATTTGTAGCTTCCGCAACAACTAAATAGTCGGGATTGGCTGACAAGATCAGACGCAGCCCTTCACGCACTATTGTTGCGTCTTCAGCAATGATGATGCGTTTTTTTATCTCCATACCGTATCCATAGTGGATAATTCACATTATTTCAAATTTAAATTATAAATTCGGTAAGTTTTTTATTTCTTTATCATGCTGAGCTTGGTTCGTAAAGATAAATATTAATATAAAATAGGCAATTACGTAGGTAAAAATACGGACTACTACGTATTCTTTTAAGTGGCGGATTAAAATATGCTTTTGCCAACTTAATTTAAAATAATTGCATAAATATTAATATTTTACTTGGGGGAGGAGACTGCCTATGAGTAATAAAATCAGAATTTTTTTAATTCTAGTCATTATGGCTGCGACCATTGTCGCCACTTACTGGTATATGCAGGAAACGACGGGTAAGGTTGAAGTTGTAGTGGAGAAAAAATGGAGGCTTCATGACAATTTGATGGGCCTTTCGTTCTGCAATGATGACCTTAACGGCTGGGCTGTTGGGCATTACGGCACGATTCTGCACTCAACCAACGGCGGAAAGACCTGGGAGTATCAGCAAAGCGGCGTGGCAACGGACCTGTTCAGCGTCTGGGCCAAAACACCGGAAACGGCATGGGCTGCCGGCAATCAGGGAGTCGTCATACATACCGTTGATGGCGGCAAAAGCTGGAAAAGAGTTCAGGTCGGTAAGAAATATCTCTTTAATGACATCTGCTTTTTGAGCGCCACCGAAGGCTGGCTGGTGGGGGAATTTGAATCGATATTTCACACAACTGATGGCGGCACTACGTGGCAGCTGGTACACGGCGGTGAGCCTCCGCCAATCGATTTTTCAAAAGTCGACCGCAGCAAAAAGGTTGAGGCTGATTTTGGCGCCGAGGAAGAGGTCTATACGCTCAACAGCATTTATTTTTCCGATCAGCAGCATGGATGGGCTGCCGGCGAAATGGGCGTCATAATTGCTACCGCTGACGGCGGCACAACCTGGATAAAACAGACAAGCCCTACCGATCGCTCGCTTACCGATGTTGAGTTTTTCGACACCAGTTTCGGGTTCGCCGTGGGGCTTGACGGCACAATTATTAAAACCCTTGACGGCGGCGCAACCTGGACGCAGGAGAAGCCAACCGTTATGACCCATTACTACGGCGTTACCTTTAAGCGCTACGGCTCTGAAATCGAGCGAAAAGACGCCATCGCCGTGGGGCAGGGTGTCATCGCCACGTATTCATTCCACAAAAAAGATTATCTGCAGAACTGGGTTCCTGCCCTTGAGATGAAATATAAAATAGACTTTAACTGGATCAACAGGGTTGTCATGGTTTCCAAGACCGGTGAGCGCCTGCTGGCCGTGGGACAGGAAGGCCTTATTCTAGTCAGCGAAAGCGGCGGAAATGGATGGGATATGACCCCCTACGCCGAAAAGCCGGTGGAACTTGTGCTTAACCCTTAACGCAAAGGAGGGACCATGACTGGGCCTGCAAATAAAAAAACACTCGGACAATATTTTCTACAGTATCGCTACTGGATCATGGCTGTAACTGCCGCGCTGACCCTGCTTTTCATGTACGGGCTGGGAAGGCACCTGAGCGTAAAGGTTCTGCTCGAGGAGATGGTGCCTCCGGCCCATCCGTTTGTGAAGCTGCACCTTGAATACGAAAGCCAGTACGGCGGGACCAGTTCGGTTATTGTTTCGCTGGTTGTAAAAGACGGCGACATTTTTAATGCAGCAACTCTGCAGAAAATAAAGCGCATAAACGATGAAATACTTTTCAACACAAACGTGCGGCGCGCACTGGTCTCTTCCATCGCCCAGAGAAAGAGCAAAGTGGCCAAAGGCCACGCGGGGGGCACGGTCGATGTGTCGGCGCTGATGTGGCCCGAGATTGATACCACACCTGAGGGCATTGCACGGCTCAAGCACAATATTTTCACCAATGATCTTTATAATGGGGCTCTGGTTTCCAAGGATGGCAAGGCGATCATGATTATCGCCGACTGCTGGTCCAATATCGACTATTCGGAATTTTTTAATTTCATCCAGCAACTTAAAGAGAAGGAAGAGGACGCCAACACGACGATTCATGTTGCAGGCCGCCCCATGCTCATGGGCTGGATTTATCATTTTATGCCCGGCCTTCTGGTCATCTTTGCAGCTACGGCAATATTTATAGTTTTTGCGGTAGCGCTTATTTTTAGAAATATCATTGGCATCGTCATACCCATGCTTGCAGGCGCCTTGAGCGCCGTGTGGGGCTTCGGCCTCATCGCGCTGTGCGGCGTCAACTTCAACCCCCTGATGGTCGTGCTTGTCATACTTGTGGGGGCGCGCGCCTTAAGCCATTCGGTGCAGACAACGCGGCGCTATCTTGAGGAGCTCTACATTGCCGATGGCGACAGAATGAAAGCGGCTGTAGAAACCATCGACGGCATTTTTCTGGCAAGCCTGGCTGCAATCGTCACCGATGCTGCGGGGTTTTCAGTGCTCATACTGGCAAAAATTCCCATGGTCCAGAAGATCGCCATTCTGTGTTCATTCTGGGTCATGGCGATTCTGCTGATCGTTTCAGGCCTCGGCCCACTGCTCTGCATTTATATGCCCAACCCGAAGAATCTGAAAAAGTATTCATTCTCTTGGGACAAAGGCGATATCGGCAAGGGTGAAGAGCTTACTAAAACTACGGGCTGGATAGATGGCATAGCCCGCCTGTGCATCAACAAAAAGTCGGCCATTGCCATCGTGGGCGGCATGATTTTACTTGGCTTTCTAACGCTACCCTATGACTCAAAGCTCAGAATCGGCGATACCAACCCCGGCTCACCGATTCTCTGGCCCGACTCGGTCTATAACCAGGACTGCAAAATTATAAATAAAAAATTCGACAACTCCGGCACCGACCTGCTCAGCATCATCGTCGAGGGAAGCGAGGATGATATTGTCGAAGAGCCCGCAGTTATGAAGCGTATGGACCTGTACGAGCGGTTCATCACGAGCAAGTATCCCGATCTCGTTGGCGGCACGCAGTCAATCGCAAAGATCGTCAAAACGCTCAACAAGGAATTTCATGAAGGCGATGTGCGCTATTTTACGATCCCCGACGACAAGCGGCTTATTACCAACCTCATGTTTTTCTATGCCATGGGCGGTGACCCGAGCGATTTCACCACCTATGTAGAGGCCCGCTACAAGCACACTATCATCAGGGTTTTTCTGAAAGACCATCAGGGGGAAACCCTTGAGAAGGTGATTGCGGCCACTGATGAATTCTTTAAATCGCAGCCTGAAATCAAGGGGGTCAAGTTCAGATTCGCGGCAGGCTACGGCGGCATTCTTGCTGCTACCAATGCCGAAGTCAGGGCGTCGCAGACAGGAACGCTGCTCTTCTGCTTCATTACCGTGTTTGTTTTCTGTGCAATTGCCTATCGCTCGGTGGTTGCCGCTCTTATACTTTGCATCCCCCTGATGGTGGCAAACCTTGTGGCGGTGGTGTACATGGTCTTCAAAGATGTCGGCCTTGATCTCAACGCTTTGCCGGTTGCCGCTGTTGGCATCGGGGTGGGAGTTGACTATGGCATATATATATTGAGCCGCATGGAGGAGGAGTTTAAGAACACTGGCGGCAATTGGGAAAAAATGGTCCATACGGCTCTCAATTCAGCCGGTAAGGGAGTAGTCATAACAGCTATAACCGTCATTGTCCCGATAATGCTCTGGCCGCTCATGGCTGATCTGAAATTTCAGGCCGAAATGGGACTTTTGCTGACGTTCATCATGTTTTTCGACATGCTGGGGGCTCTGTTTTTCATTCCTGCCTGTGTTGTTCTGTTTAAACCAGCGTTTATAAAGAGGCACGCACATCTCAGCGATGAGCAGATAGCAGCTGCTGCTTCTGCGCGTGCAGCCCGGGAGATTGATTTGATCGGAAGTGCCATTGAAAATCCATTTTTTGCTGCGGTTTTCAGCGGCGACCAGCGAGGGGTAAAAAAGATACTGGACAGCGGCTCCAATGCAAATATCGGCACAGCTGATGGGTACACCCTTCTGATGGAAGCGGTAAAGATCCCGCAGGCAGAGAGCCGGCTGGCGATTGTGAAGATGCTGCTTGATGCCGGCGTAAATCTGAGGGCACATGATGCAAAAGGTAATTCGGCACTGCACCTTGCCGCCATCTGCGGATTTGATGAGACGGCCAGGATGCTTATAAAATGCGGCGCTGAGGTAAATGATGGCGCAACGGTAAAGGATCAGCCGATTGGCAAGGCTCTCCAGCACGGCAATATCAAAACCGTTGAATGTCTGATTGAAGAAGGCGCCATGGTTACAGATGAAGTAGTAAATTTTATCGCTGAACAGTATTCCAATGGCTTTGCCCCGATTGCTGAAAGCATGCTCAGACTTGTTATGAGCAGAATGATGAAGCTTGATAAGGCTGTCGCACAGGGCAGAACCGTTCGCGAAATTCTTCAGCATGTTAAGGGTGTTGAGGAGTTGATCCTAAAGATAGATCGATTACAGAATAGCGAATCGACATAAACCATTAACCGGACAGAAAAGAAAGGAGGTTTGAGCATCGCAGGAGGCATTTGTGAGAAGTAGCGTTACAGGTGAAACGAAGTTTATAAACTGGCAAAGGGGGTCAGAATGAAAAAGACAAAATATATTTTCATGAGTATGCTTTTTGTTATGGCAGCCCTCGTGTTCTATCCTCAGTCGGTGCTGGCTGCTGCGGATACAACCGGTAAGGTTGACACAGGGGGGATGTATACGCTTTTCGGCAAGCAAATGAAGATCAATGGTTTTATTACGCAGGAATCGGCCTGGGGGGTTGATCCGGTATATTCGGGCAAGAACCTCACTGATTATTTCAGTGCGCAGATCGAATGGGAGTACAAGCTGACTCCGGATTTTTCGCTCTACGGTATTAACCGCGTTCTGGGCGACATGGCCTATGCTATGCATGACGATACAAGCTGGTATGAAAAAGCAACCAGCACTCCTGCTCAGAAAAGCAGATCAGAGCGCAACCTTTCGTGGGAAACCAACAGAGACGACAGAGCAGGAGAAATCGTTCGTGAACTGTATGCCGATATTAAAACGACATACGTTAATTTTCGAATCGGCAAGCAGCAGGTTGTCTGGGGAGAAAGCGACGGACTTCGCCTGATGGACTGCATCAACCCGCAGGACCTGCGACGGGAATTCAATTTGCGGGATTCTGATGAAGGCTACCGCTACACACGTATTCCGCTCTGGCTTATACAGACCAGCATTTTCCCAAAAATTGAGCCATTTGGCATCAGGGATTTGCATTTTGATTTTATACTCAATCCCGGCAAGCCCAAGGTAAACCTCCTTGAAGCCTACCAATCCGCAGGCGGCGTATGGGCTGCTGCGGAGCCTAATCTGCCCACGGGGGTAAGAGTCCAGCTGGCAAACAAGGACCCGCATACGAATATTAATAATGCGGAATTTGGCGTTCGGATGGTGGGTGATCTAAACGGATGGCTTTTTACGCTGAACGGTTTTTACGGCAAGCAGCAGGATTTTGTTTTAAAGCCCACCGGACCCAACCTCGTCATTCCGAGATGGGACGGCAGGTTTCTGCAGCTGAATTTTAATCAGGAGTATGCCATACGCAAGCTCGTCGGCTTTACCATCAACAAGGAGCTGACGGATATACGATTCCAGAAAACGACCTCTCCGGTGCTGCGGGTAGAAGCGCTGTATGAGTTTGACAAGCCGCTGCAGTACGAGGGGAAGCATACCGGCGACATGGCCTGGACAGGGCTGAATGGAGCCTATGCGGGTGAATACAAAAAAAACAAGGATCAGCTGCGTTCAATGGTGGGCATAGACTGGAATATTTATATTCGGCCGCTGAACGAGCGCGAATCATTCTTTTTCAGCACGCAGCTTTTTGTTTTTCATACCTTTAATCAAGATGGCGTATTTGTAAATGCTCCATTTTATTTTACAAGCAAGGTGAATCATGAGGTGCTGCCGCCATTGCCCCCATCCCGTGACTCATCGAGAATCGATCCCTGGAAAATTCATCAGACGCAAAAATATTGGACTTTCCTGGTTACTACTAATTACGACAATAAGCGCATTGTACCTGAAGTTCTCTATTTATATGATATGGAAGAGCATGCACACGGCCTGAAGGCAAAGATCAACTTCAATTACGGCAGTGCCTGGCGGCCGGAAATCGGATTTCTTGGGTGGTGGGGCGATACTGACACCGGTAAGTCATTCGGACTGTTTCAGAAAAACAGAGAAGTTTACGCAAAGCTGAAATATCAGTTTTAGGAAGGAGACAATATGTATATGAAACGCATAGTGATCATTGCTTTCCTGATATCTGCCGGCTTGGTGTTTGCTGTGCCCTCCGGGGCGGAACAGGTGCCCCCCTGGGTCAAGCAGTGGCAGGACTGGGCAAAGTCAACGGGCAATCAGGATTTTATAGAGTGGGGGCAGAAGCTTGCAAGCCCTGAGGCTATAAAGCTTGGCAAGGAATGGGAGGAGTTTCTCGGGTATAATGCTGTTGATATGGTTGCCAAAGACACCAAGGCGCCCAGCATCAAGCCCGGTCTGGTCATCACGCCGGAGAATGTTGCAAAGTATGAGAAAGAGCTTCGGGAGCTGTTCCCCTACGGGTTTGACTGGGAAGTTGACCGCATGATGGGCAAGGGTGTGTATGCCGGCTATAATTACAGCCCGCTTGAGATGGTGATTGTTCCGACGACCCACGCCTGGAACGATCGCGGGTATCTTGAAGCGACAAAGAAATACTCGAGCACCTGCAAGATCGGCGCAAACGACGCCCTTGAGGGCTGGGTTGCAGGGCTTCCCTTTCCCAAGCCGAAAAACGCGCTTGAAATTGTGCACAACTATGACCGGCTCACTATCATGGGAGACAATCTTAATTCAATGCCGTTGCAGTTCGGCCTGTACGGCAAGGATGGTCAGCGCGAGCGTGTTGAAAAGATAGAGCTGCACTGGAACAACTATGTGGGCAGAATGAAGGTGCCGCCGTTCCCGACGATTCCCGGGTTTGAGGATATTTATGAAAAGGGCTCTATCGTTGCGCTGTTCCCCTATGACCTGAAGGGTTTTGCAGCAGTGCGCACCCGGTATGCCGATCCCAAGAAGGAAGATTCGTTCGTTACCTATGTTCCCTCGATGCGCCGCATCCGGCGTCTTGCCGGCACAAACACGCAGGACCCCCTTGTCGGCTCGGATCTTTCCTGGGAAGACTGGAAGGGCTATTGGTGCAAGCTGTCGATACACCCCTCTGATTATGAAATTGTTGGAGAGACGGTTGTGCTCTGCCCGTCGTTTAACCCGAAGCCGATTGAATATTCGGAAAAATACGGCGGATGGGCACAGCGCTACTGGTGGGAGCGGCGGCCGGTGTGGGTGGTTAAAATCAAGTCAAAAGAGCCGACCTATGTTTACGGCGCCCGCGTCTGGTATGTTGACAAGGAAACATTCGCCATGCAGCAGGAAATTTTTTACGACCAGAAGGGGCGTATCTGGAAACTGTGGGACTGGTGCTGGCGGTGGAATCCCGACAACGGCGAGCTTGATTACTGGAACCCCTATATGGTCGATGTCATCAATAAGCACACATCGATTCTCAATCACCATATTATTCTCAACATGCCGAACTTGAGCGAAGATCTGTTCAACCTGAGGTATCTCTCGGAACAGGCCCATTAAGTATGGCCGAGAACATTCGGATTTAACGCGTTTTTTTAAGCCACCCATGGGCGCATGCTCGTGGGTGGCTTGTTCTTTTGACTATTTAAGTGACCATCAGTCTTGCTTCTATTTCAAACCTGATATAATGTTGTCTTTAAGAATTACTTCATGCATTGAGGGATGGCGATGCTGCTGCCGGTGCTGAAAAAAGAATTAAAATATTATGCTGCCTCACCGCTGGTATATGCTGCTGGCGCCATGTTTTTAGGCCTTGCCGGATATTTTTTTTACACCAATCTGATCATGCTGCTGCTGCTGCAGGGTAGCGAAATTGATGTGAATCTTTGGGAGTTCACGATCAGCGATATCCGGTTTCTTGTGATGCTGCTGATCCCGGTTTTTTCAATGCGTATGCTTTCAGAAGAGAAGCGACTGGGCACGATTGAGCTTTTATGTACCGCGCCCTTGAATGAATGGGATATTGTACTTGGTAAATATTTTGCCGGCATGTGTATCATCAGCATGCTTGTCTGCACAACGTTTTTATTCCCTTTCCTGTTCTCCATTTTTTACCCCCTCGATCACGGGCAGCTCTATGGTGCGTATCTCGGCCTCATGCTTATGTGCTGTGCGCTTATGGCAGCTGGAATCTTCTGGTCGTCGGTCACCGAGAGTCAAATTGTCGCCGCGGTCGCAACGCTGGGTTTTACGTTTTTGTTCTGGTTTATGGACCAGTATGATGGGCTGGATCGGGTTTCCGGCCAACTATCGCTTGCTCTCCTGTCGCTTCAGAAGCACTTTTATGATTTTAATCGGGGTGTGGTAACCCTTCGCGATACGGTATATTTTGCAGGATTTACTATTTTGTTTATTGTGCTGGCTGTCGAATCATTGAAACAGCGCAATTATGACACCAGGGGATTCAGGCTGCCCTTCTGGGGTAGGATCAATGTGCGAGGGATTTCTTTTGCCTTGCATGCTGCAGTCTATACTCTGTGTTTCTTGCTCTGCGTTGTGCTGCCGGGCATTCCAAATAAACGCTTTGATCTCACAGCAGGAAAGCAGCATTCTCTGTCTGTTTTCACTTCTCAAGCGCTTTCACGGCTTGATGATACGCTTACTCTCTCGATAGGATGTGAGCGGCTTCAAAAATATCAGTTTGAGGATTTTATGGAGCAGCTGAGCCAGCTGTCTCCTTATTTTATGTATCGTATGATTACAATTGATCGCAACCCGGTGGCGGCCGATCAGATGGAAATTACGCAAGGCGGCTCAGCCGTGGCGGAATATCGAGGTCGGAAAAAAAAGATCGGCAAGATGAATGAAGAAGCCTTTGTTGCAGCACTGCAGGAGCTGATGCAGCAGGATCAGAAAAGAGTACGGATCTTTGAGTCTGTGCCACCGGCAGGTGCGAAGGCTTCCCGTCTTTTCGTCAAGGCCGATAAAATGCTTATCGACGAAGGGTTTTTTCTTGAAACGTTTCCTCCGGGCGCCACCGATGCAGCTGCCTCCGGAGCTGCACTTCTTATTGTTCGGGATATCCATGGCGATGTTCCTACTGGAACGCTTGAAAAGATACGTTTGTTTTTCGAGCAGGGAGGAAATGTGCTCATGATGCTGAACGGTTCCGCATCACCGAATATCGCCGGATTTTTAAAAAAGTATAACATCGATCTGGGCAGTGATCTTATTATTGACCGTGAACATGTCGGGGCAGGGCTCGGAGAGCTGACACCCCTCATTTTTTTTAATAAGGAGCATCCTGCAGCTGCGCGCTGCGAAGCGCCTGCCGTGTTTAATCGCGCGCGCTCAGTGCAGGTCGGAATAAATTTTCAGCCAGGGTGCAAAACCACCATCATCTGCTCATCCGGCCGGGCAACATGGGCCGAGACCGATATTGCAGCTGCTTCCAACGGGACAGCGACCTTTGTAAGCGGCATTGATACCTACGGCCCGGTTGCGGTGGGTGTCAGCATAGAAAAATCCGACAACAGAAAAGGCGTCAGCGCCGGTCGCATGATCGTGCTCGGCAGCGACAGCTTCATGACCGACGACTATATTGACCTGCTTGGCAACGGCGGTTTTGCTAAAAATATGATATGTTGGCTGACAGATCAGGGGCAGACGCAGACCGCCGTTACAAAGCCGCCTTCGTCTGCGCTGCCGCCCATCCGCATGACAGACTTTCAGGGTCGTATATTTTTCTGGTCAGCAGTGGTTGTGGTACCCATGCTGTTTATGCTTACAGGTATGGCTGTTGTAGTATTCCGTCGTCTCAGGCATTAATACTCAGTGAGCCAGGCCTCGTGAGACGAGTAGACAGGCGCGCCTGGCTCCATGCCAAGGCCGGGCATTTTATTGATCACGTGCAGCATTTCCTCGTGTGTGGCAGCGGCAAAAGCCTGTATGCGCAGGGGTTTGATATTTGCAAATCCTTTTGAATACCAGGAAAAAAATTTTCGAAACAGCTTTGTGCCGAGCCCGTCGCCGTAAAATGTGCAGCACAGCTCAAGATGCCTGCTCATGACAGCGACGATTTTTTCAGGCGCAGGGCGGTCAGGCCTCTTATGGTCTGCAAGAAAGGCATGCGTTTCCGGAAAGAGCCATGGATTTCCCAGAGCGCCGCGCGCAATGACAACGCCATCGCATCCGGTTTCATCAAACATTTTTTTAATCAGGCGGGGAGAAAAAGCGTCGCCGCTGCCGATGACGGGGATCGACAGAGCTTGCTTCACCTCCCGGATGGCCTCATAGTTTACCTTGCCGCGATATTCCTGAGATCGAGTCCTGCCATGAATAAATACAGCGCTGATGCCTGCATCCTGGGCATGCAGAGCAACATCTCTGGCATTACGGGTGCTGTTGTCCCATCCAGCGCGTATTTTTACCGTGACCGGAACGGCTGATCGTTCAACCAGTACTTTCAGCAGGTCGCGCAACTTCTCCGGCTCCTTCATAAGGCTTGCGCCTTCGCCCTTACGCACCACTTTGGCAACGGGGCATGCGGCATTCAGATCAAGTATATCAAGCGGGTAGTCGGCAAGCTTATCGACAGCCCTGGAAAGCATGTCGGCATCGGCCCCGAGCAGCTGAACGCCCAGTGGCCGGTCACCTGATTCGGTCTGGAGCATTGTTTCGGTTTTGTGATTGCTCCATGCCAGTGATCTGGCGCTGATCATGGAGGTGAATGCAAGCTCGCAGCCGAAGCTGCGGTTTACGGTTCGCAGGGGCAGATCGGTTATGCCCGCAAGAGGAGCAAGCACGAGAGGCGATTGCAGTGTAACGGAGCCGATTTTCAGCACAATTTGTCCTTGAAATTGTCAAAGCCTTAAGAAACCGGAGGGCGGTTTATTCGAGGCCGAACTTTTTTATTTTTCTGTAGAGTGATGTTCTGCCAATTTGGAGCATCTGCGCGGCCAGAGCGCGGTTATTGCCCGTGTCCTGGAGCGCTTTTACCAGCAGTTCCTTTTCTGCAAGGTCGGTGCTGCGCGATAAAGTATGCCGCAGGCCTTCCTCATGGTGCGAAGAGGGTTGTTTTACAGAGGTTGCTTTGTCGGTGATTTCAGGCGGCAGGTCTTCGGGCAGAATGGTCTCGCCCTCACATAGAATTATGGCCCGCTCGATAATATTTTCAAGCTCGCGAACATTGCCGGGGTACTTGTATTCCAGCAGCAGCCTCATCGCATCGCGCGATATTTTAATCTGCCTGCCGGGCCTATTTTTCTGCATGAGAAAGTTGATGAGCAGCGGTATGTCTTCGCGCCTTTCCCGCAGGGGCGGCAGCTTAATCGTGACAACATTAATCCGGTAATAAAGGTCTTCACGAAAATTTTTTCGCCGCGTTTCTTCCAGCAGATCTTTATGCGTTGCCGCTAGTATGCGCACATCTATTTTGATGGAGCGGTTATCTCCAACGCGTTTAACTTCACGTTCCTGTATGGTTCGCAGCAGCTTCACCTGCATGTCGAGCGGCAACTCCCCGATTTCATCAAGAAAGATAACGCCGCCGTCGGCTTCTTCAAAAAGACCTTTTTTGTCCCGGATGGCGCCGGTAAAAGACCCTTTGACATGACCGAAAAGCTCGCTCTCCAGCAGGTTTTGCGGAATAGCGCCGCAGTTGAGCACCACGAATGGCGTGCCTTTCCGCGGGCTTAAATTGTAGAGTGCATGGGCGATCAGTTCCTTACCCGTACCGCTCTCTCCCTGCAGCAGCACGGTGCTTTCTGTTTCGGCAACTTTGCTCATGAGGCGAAAGATTTTTTGCATGGCAGGGCTTTTGCCCACGATGTTTTCCGGGCCGTAATACTCGATAATCTCTTTTTGCAACATCCTGATCTGCTGCTGTTTTTCAATAAGTTCATTCTGAAGCCGCTCTTTCTCGGAAAGATCATGAATGTTGCGGATAAATCCTGTTATGTCCCCCTGCTTGTTGCGTAAAAGTGAAATATTTACCTCGGTGGGGATGAGACGGCCGTCTTTGCGTTTAAAAAATTGCCTGAAGCCGTAAATTTCTCCATTTTTAAACAGGCTGTCGATCATGGTTGCCATATCAATAAAATACTGTTCGTCGATGGTGACGGTGCCGTCGATTGCAAGCGGATAGGTCCCAATGTTCGGGGCAACCATGGTGATCATCTGATTGATGAGTTCGCGTTCTGTGTATCCCACAAGCCTTTTAAATGAGGCATTTGAGCCGATGATAAGACCCGCCGGACTTGTCACCAGAATACCGTCGATGGCGTTTGAAAGAACGCTCTCGATATACTCTCGCACGCTGATGAGGTCTTTCACCAGATACCGGCGCATCTCCTGCGTCAGTTCGATATTTGTATCCTGTTGCAGATCCTGTTCGATATTGCCCATAACTACGGAAAGGGCATAGTCCGTAGCCTTGTTTTTTTGAATGTCGATTATAAGATAGAGATAACCGGCGGTTTCAATCCCGCCGGAAAGCTTGAGGTCCAGACGCTGCTGCAGTATGGTGATGACGCGGCCGTCGCTGGTGATAAAAGCATCCTCATGCAGTCCATGAAAGTGCTTTTGCTTTACTTCATAAATAAGATAGCCTGCACTGCTCAGGCTGCCGCCAGCCTGATTGTCGGGCCGTTCCGCCCAAAGCTTGCCCTTATAGGCCCCGAGCAGTTCTGCTCTATTATATCCCAGAGCTTCGTGCAGGTTGTCCGACACAGCGATGATGGTATTGTTTGCATCGCACACAATGCTCCAAATTTCAGGATCAAGCAGGGCCGAGCATTGCTGCGGCGGCATGAAACGGTAGCACTGGCTGTACAGGCGCTGCAGATCCTCAGGCGCTGCCAGCGTGATGCCATCGTGAAATGTGGTCATAACGCTTTCGATAAGTTTTTTATGCTCCTCTAGCCGTTCATCAAGCTTAATTTTTTCCTGTAAAAGCCGTCTGAAGTCTTCAATGTAATCGACTTTTGTATCAAAAGCTTGAAATGACATGGTGTTTTCTCCTGTATCACTGGGGAAACCTTCTTGATATTACTTTGTTTTTACTATTTTTTTTTACCTCTGGCAAGTTTTATGTATCATAGCTGAAACGTTCCACTGGTGAAACATATAAATATAAAGCAATTTCAATGGTTTGAATGTTTTTATATGGTTCAAGTGTTCCAAAGCGAAAAAAAGGAACATTGGTGTTTTAGAAAAAGCAAAGTAATTTCAGTACCTTTAAGTATTGTTTGAATATGGCACAGGTATTGTATGTAATCAGCATAATAAGTTCGCTAATTTAATTTCATCAAAAGTAATAAAACCCTAACTAAGGAGCTGCAAATGGACGTAAAAGAAGTCAATGATGATCTGTATAATCTCGATAGTTCACCAGTGGTGAAGAAGCGCTATCTTAAGGTAGTGCAATCGGCGAAACAAAGGCTTAAATACTGCGTCAACAATCAGTGGAAAGATTCTAAAACCACGAAGTATATGCCCATAACCGACTCCAGCACGGGTGAGATCATTGCTGAAGCCCCCTGCTGCACCAAGGAAGAGGTTAATGACGCAGTGGCAGCCGCAAAGGCAGCTTACGTAAAATGGAGCGTTACCCCGGTTCAGCGCCGCATCGCCGTCATGTTCCGCCTGAAGACCCTGATGGATGCACATCTTGAAGCCTTGAGCCTCAGCTGTTCAAAAGAGCTCGGCAAGAACCTTGATGAATCCCGCGGCGACGTGCTTAAGGCAATCGAGGTTATGGAATGCGCCTGCGCAACACCATATCTCATGCAGGGCGATTCACTGCTGAACGTTGCCGGCGGCCACGACACGGTCATGTACCGTGAGCCCCTCGGCGTATTTGCCGGTATCGTGCCGTTCAACTTTCCGGCCATGATTCCCTGGGGCTGGATGATTCCCTTCTGCATCAGCTGCGGAAATACCTTCGTGCTGAAGTCGGCAAGTCTGACCCCCATGACCTCAATGCGCATTCTTGAGCTTGCCATCGAGGCAGGTCTTCCTCCGGGAGTTGTAAACCTTGTAACCTGCAGCCGCAATGAAGCAGACCTGCTGCTTGAGCATCCCGATGTGCGCGGCGTCTCTTTCGTCGGCTCCACCTCCGTTGGCCTGCACATCTACTCAACCGCCGCCAAGAACGGCAAACGCGTTCAGTGCCTGACTGAAGCAAAGAACCATGCCCTTATCCTTCGCGATGCGTCAATGGAAGCTGCGGCAACCCGTATCGTCAACTCGACCTTTGGCTGCGCAGGCATGCGATGCATGGCTCTGCCCTGTCTGGTTATCGAAGAGGGCGGCAAGGAAGAGTTTATGCATCATTTCATGAATCTGGCTAAATCACGCATTGTGGGCTGCGCCTATGATCCAAAGACTGATGTCGGCGCTCTGGTTTCCGCAGAACATGCGCAGTTTGTAAAGAACTGGATCAATACGGCTGAGAAGGAAGGTGGCAAAATCCTGCTTGACGGCCGCAATGTTAAGGTGCCTGGTTTTGAGAACGGCCACTTTGTCGGACCCACGGTTGTTGACAATGTGACCGAGGCCATGACCTGCGGTCAGCAGGAAGTATTCGGCCCGGTTACCTTTATCAAGACCTGCAAGGATTTCGAAGACGGCATCACCCAGATGAACAGAAACGAGTTTGCCAATGGCTCGGCCATTTTCACCGAGAGCGGCTACTATTCACGAGAGTTCGTGTTCCGCACCCATGGCGGCATGGTCGGCGTGAATGTCGGCATTCCCGTTCCGGTTTCCTATTTTCCGTTCTCCGGCCACAAGAATTCATTTTTCGGCGACCTGCACTGCATGGGCCGCGACGGCGTGCAGTTCTATACCGAATCAAAATCAGTTACCTACAAGTTCTTGTCCGGCGGAAAGCAGGGCAAGGTCAGCACCTGGGAAGGCACCATGGCGCGCGAGAAGTAGAATTTCTTTATAATGTAGCTCAAAAAGCCCGGGATGATTTTTCGTTCCGGGCTTTTTGATTAATATCCAAGGATTGTGCTGAGAATAAGATTTTAATCTGCAACATCAGCCATTTAGAAAGAGTGTCTTTTTTTAACCTAATGAAGAGAATATGTTGTGGTAGCGGGATAAAACCTTGACATATAAGGGGTTTTATTTTATAAATTTACGATTATTTTTCCCTACTCGAATATACATCTGGCTCGCTTATATTGAGACGAAGTAACATCCCGGATGTATCAACATACATAAAGTCATGGCTTCGCCGAAGTATACGGCGGAGAGGGTAGTAAAAGCGCTACACGTATAAATGTAAACAGGAGGAACAATGATGAGTATGCAAAAGTTTTTTACGGCCCTGACAAAATTCAGGGCAGGGGCCGTTGCGGCTCTGCTGACGCTTGCCGCACCCGTTATGTCATGGGCAAGTGAAGCGGATCTGGCGATTCCCGAGCTTGCACCCGAACAACAGACACTATTATATATTGGACTGGGTGTTTGCGTCCTTGGCATGGTTTTTGGCTATTTTATGTATGCAAAGGTCAAAAATATGCCGGCTCACAAGTCGATGCTTGATGTTGCGGAGATCATTTTTCAGACCTGCCAGACCTATCTGCTTCAGCAGGGCAAGCTCCTTGCAATTCTTGAGATTTTTATCGGCGCCTGCATTGTGTATTATTTCGGCGTTCTTCAGCAGATGCATGCAAAAGGCGTGGTTCTGATTTTGTTCTGGTCGGTCATCGGTATTCTTGGCTCCTACGGCGTTGCATGGTTCGGCATCCGCATGAACACGCTTGCAAACAGCCGCATGGCCTTTGCCTCTCTTGAAGGCAAACCCGTAAAACTGCTTGATATTCCTTTGACGGCAGGCATGAGCATCGGCGTGCTTCTTGTATGCGTTGAACTTATCATGATGCTTATTATTCTACTTTTGGTGCCCCGTGAATATGCCGGCGCATCATTTGTCGGATTTGCCATCGGTGAGTCACTGGGCGCCAGCGCCCTGCGTATCTGCGGCGGTATCTTTACTAAGATCGCCGACATCGGCTCAGACCTTATGAAGGTTTTCTTTACCATTAAGGAAGACGATCCCCGCAACCCCGGCGTTATTGCAGACTGCACGGGCGACAATGCCGGCGACAGCGTTGGCCCCACGGCAGACGGTTTTGAGACCTATGGTGTGACGGGTGTTGCACTTATCACCTTCATCGTTCTTGCTGTAGGCGGTATTGAAAATCAAAAGCTGCTGCTGACTTGGGTTTTTGTCATGCGCATCCTGATGATTCTTACCTCCATCGGCTCCTACTATATCAATAAAATTTTTACCGGTTCTGCTGAAGCCAACAAAAAGTACGACTTTGAAAAACCCCTGACCTCTCTTGTCTGGATTACCTCGATTATTTCAATCGTCGTTACCTTTATTGTCAGCAAAGTAATGCTCGGTGGGCTTAAAGATCCGCAGTTGTGGATGTGGCTTTCCGTTATCATCAGCTGCGGCACCCTTGCAGCGGCTGTTATCCCCGAGCTGGTCAAGGCCTTTACCAGTTCAAGCTCTCGGCATTGCCAGGAATGCGTTACCGCAGCCCGTGAAGGCGGCGCTTCTCTTGATATTCTTTCCGGTCTTGTAGCCGGTAACTTCAGCGCTTTCTGGCTCGGTATGGCCATAACCTCTCTGATGGGCATAGCCTACTGGGCAAGCACGCATGGCCTTGATGCTTATATGGCGTACTCATCCATTTTTGCTTTCGGCCTTGTTGCCTTCGGCATGCTCGGCATGGGTCCGGTTACCATCGCTGTTGACAGCTACGGCCCGGTTACCGACAATGCACAGTCAATCTATGAACTGTCCCTGATCGAGACGATTCCCAATGTTGAGAAGGAAATCGAAAAGGATTTCGGCTTCAAACCCAACATGGATACGGCCAAGCAGTTTCTTGAAGAAAATGACAGCGCAGGAAATACTTTTAAAGCAACGGCAAAACCCGTGCTCATCGGCACGGCAGTTGTGGGCGCCACGACCATGATCTTCTCACTGATCCTGCTGCTGAAAAAGTCTCTTGGTTTTGAGCCGGAATTAATCCTTAACCTTCTGAACCCCTACTCACTGCTGGGTTTCCTATGCGGCGGATCGGTCATTTACTGGTTTACCGGCGCTTCCATGCAGGCAGTTACCACGGGCGCATATCGCGCTGTTATGTATATCAAGAACAATATCAAGCTTGATGAAGGCGCAAATCTGTCGGCATCAACTGAAAGCTCAAAGGAAGTTGTTAAGATCTGCACGCAGTATGCGCAGAAGGGCATGTTCAATATCTTTATTGCGATTTTCTGTTTTGCCCTTGCCTTTGCTTTCTATTCATCACCCTCTGATGTTGCTGCAACTGCGACCCTGGCACAGAAGATACAGGCATCGCTGGCCTGCTGCTTCTTTATCAGCTATCTGATCTCCATTGCAGTATTTGGTCTGTTTCAGGCAATTTTTATGGCCAATGCAGGCGGCTGCTGGGACAATGCAAAGAAGGTTGTTGAAGTTGATCTGAAGGAGAAAGGTACCGATCTGCACGCTGCAGCGGTTATCGGCGACACAGTCGGCGACCCCTATAAAGACACTTCCTCTGTTGCTTTGAATCCGATCATCAAGTTCACCACACTGTTCGGACTGCTGGCAATGGAAATGTCTCTTCAAATGAAGGGCCATGGTACGGCCATTCTGGGTTCAATTTTCTTTGTAATAGCTCTGATTTTTGTGTACCGTTCATTCTACAACATGCGGATTCCTGTTGAGAAATAAGGTCCGTAGAGTAAGAGTGTTTGAAAAAGGGCGCGGCTTTCGCGCCCTTTTTTTTTATTCACTTCGGGTTGATACCCCGTGGCGTGCCGCGAATCCCGTCATTCCATCGAAAACCGGAATCCAGAAAAAAAATATACCGGATGCCGGATCAAGTCCGGCATGACAACACAACTTCAATACCCCGCTGCTTGCGTTGTGTGGTTTATTGCCTTGCCTGTGTGCTGATGATCTGATAGAATTGTTAAAAATTAACTTGTTTTAAAGATATAAACATATTTTATGTTTTTACTAAAACCTTTGGAGGTTCGTCATGCGTAGAAGAGTTGCGATGGTTGTTATCGGTGTGGCGGCAGCAATCGCTTTTTTTTGTATTGATGGAGCATGGTTTCACAGTTCGGCCAGAACCAATGATGTCTTCGATTCCCTGAAAACCTTTTCCGATGTGCTCACCCTGGTGCAGACTAATTATGTCGATGAAGTCAATGCCAAGACTTTGATACAGAATGCTATTGAGGGTATGGTCTCTCGTCTTGACCCGCATTCCTCGTATATGCCACCCGATTTATACAAGGAGATGCAGGTCGAAACCAAAGGCAGCTTTGGTGGGGTCGGCATCGAGATTACGCTCAAGGATGACGTGCTGACAGTTATTGCGCCTATTGAAGACAGTCCTGCCTTTGTGGCTGGCATCAAAACGGGAGATAAAATCGTTAAAATAGATAATGAGTCCGCAAAAAGCATGTCACTGGTTGATGCCGTGAAGAAAATGCGTGGCAAGCCAGGCTCGATGTTGCGGGTTTCTATTATGCG
>Ga0114951_10000936_pt1 | contig 38600 bp, 33 predicted proteins | sample AM7aDNAmetaG_FD_88677 | JGI IMG/M metagenome (GOLD analysis project Ga0114951, IMG submission 88677) | Freshwater microbial communities from Finland to study Microbial Dark Matter (Phase II) - AM7a DNA metaG | ecosystem: Environmental > Aquatic > Freshwater > Lake | place: Finland: Lake Alinen... | reverse complement strand
CAAGGGCGGAGAATCTTTTTAAAAAGGTCTGGAATCGCTGAAGGATATTAATTGGTTTTAGTCTCTGTATCTGTGCCATCTGTTTTTATCTGTGACATCAGCTGCGCTTTCAGCAGCATAAGGTCTAGAATCGTTGAAGGATATAAAAAAATACTGCGAGCCGTTCTTTGGCGAGACAGTCCGCCAAGCTTAAGGGCGGAAGTGTAATCATTTCAAGGAGTTGAATTATGAAGACGGTATATTTAAAAGTTAATGAGACTAAACCTGACATAAGAAAGAAAACACTTTCCCTGGTTAAGTGGTTACAAAAAGCCGGTGTGACTGTCCTGCTGGATGCCTCTTCGGCAAAACTGCTGGGGAGGAAGACTTCAAAAATACAAAGAAGCGCGATAGACCTTTATATTGCTTTTGGCGGGGACGGTACACTTCTTTCCCTTGTCCGGCAGGCCGGGCCTACGGATGTGCCTTTTGTCGGGATAAATGCAGGCCGGCTTGGTTTTCTTGCGGATATAAAATTGGAGAAGATGCGGCAGGCCCTGGCGAAAATAATTAAAGGCAGATATGATATTGATAACCGCATGGCGCTTGAATCAGAAGTGGAGGTTTACGGGGGCAAAATAAAAAAACTAAGATCCCTTAATGATATTGTTGTTTCAGGTATCCGGGGCCGGCTAATTACCCTTGATGTGCATGTTAATGAAGAGTACCTGAATACCTATAGGGCGGACGGCATAATAATTTCGACACCTACAGGCTCGACGGCCTATTCACTTTCCGCAGGCGGGCCTATTGTTAATCCAAAACTCAGCGGAATTATTATAACACCGGTCTGCCCGCATACAATGTCTAACCGGCCGATAATTTTGCCGCCGGACAGCATTCTCAAGGTCTTTGTCAGCGGGAAAGGCCAAAAAGAAGTAAAGATTATAGCCGACGGCCAGGTCGAGTGTTTAATGGGGAACAGGAATATGCTGGTTGTGCAAAAAGCCATAAAACCGGTGAAATTGATTAGTCCCGGCAGAAACAGTTTTTACGGCATTTTGAGAGAAAAACTAAACTGGAGATAACGGATGGCACTTAAGGAATTAAGAATAAAGAATTTTGCCATAATCGAACAAGCGGCTATTGAGTTTGATTCCGGCTTTAATGTGATTACCGGCGAGACCGGCGCGGGAAAATCGATAATAATTAACTCGTTAAATGCCGCGCTCGGAGAGAGAAGTTCTTCTGAACTTATAAAAACAGGAAGAGAGACGGCCGAGGTAGAAGTATTTTTTGAAAGTATCAACGCGGAAGTAAAAGGCCGTTTAAAGGAAGCTGGGTTGGAAGAAACTGACGACCTGATAATTAAAAGAGAACTAAGCCGGAACGGTAAAGGCCGCTGCTATATAAACAACAGCCTGGTTACCGTTAATACTTTAAAAATTATCTCCGAGTATCTTGCCGATATTCACGGACAGCATGAACATCAGGCGCTGCTTAACACGAAAAATCAGATGGAGCTCCTGGATACTTTCGGTAAACTCCGGCCGGAAAGAGAACAATACTCGTTACTTTACGGCAATCTTTCCGGGCTGGCGGAAAAACGCGCCCGGCTGATGATGAGTGAGCAGGAAAAACAGCGCCGGTTGGATATGCTTGAATATGCTATAAGAGAGATAGAAGCGGCTAAACTTACTCCCGGGGAAGATGAAGAGCTGGATACATTAAGAAATATCCTGGTTAACTCCGAGAAAATAGCCGAAAATGTAAACGAAGTCTATACCAAGATTTACGGAGACGAGAATAACATTTCTGCTCTGGCTTCTTTGGAAAATGCTCAAAAGAAACTTGAACAGCTTGCGCTGATAGATCCTGCCCTTTTAACAACTCTTGAATCTATAAAAACCGTTGTTATTGAGCTCAGGGAAGCCGCGGAGACGGTCTCGGCCTATAAAGAAAAAATGGATTTTGATCCCAAGCGTCTTGAGAGTGTTGAGGACCGGCGGGAGCTTTTGCTTAAGCTTAAAAAGAAGTACGGAGCCTCGGTCGCCGAAATTCTTGTTTTTTATGAAAAACAGAGAACCGAACTTAAAACAATAACTCAAAATGATGAAGAAATTGTAAAAATAGAAGAAGAACTAAATAAACTTAAAGTGCTGGCCTGTAAGAAAGCCGGGGCGCTTTCCGACGGCAGAAAAAAAGCGGCGCTGGAGCTGGAGAGGAAAGTAGTGGCGGAACTGGCGGATCTGGGTATGAAAAAGACAAAATTTAAAGCTGAGTTCTCACGCGAGGAAAATGAAAACGGAGAAATGGAGCAGGGCGGGAAAAAATATCTTTTGACCCGGGAGGGTGTTGATCGCGTACAATTCCTTCTATCTTCGAATATAGGGGAAGAGCCGAAATCTTTGAATAAAATTGCTTCAGGCGGGGAGATGTCCAGGATTATGCTTGCCCTTAAGGTGATTATAGGGAAAGAGGATAAAGTCGGAACTCTTGTTTTTGATGAGATCGATACCGGGATAGGGGGCAATATGGGTAATGTTGCCGGGGAGAAGATGGCTAATGCCGCAAGAACACGGCAGGTTATCTGTATCACTCACTTACCTCAGATAGCCGCACAGGCAAAGCGGCATATCTATATTGAAAAGGATGTTAAAGCAGGTAAAACCCTCATAAATATTGAAAAACTTGATAAAGAAACAAGGATAAGGGAAGTAGCCCGAATGCTGGGCGGAGCAGATAATAAGGCGGCGCTTGTGCATGCGAAGGAATTGTTGAAATAAGGGCAACAGTCCATAAAGGTCTATAAAGTCCATAAGGTCTAAAGTCGTTGAGGGATATTTATTGTAGTCTATGTATCTGTGTCATCTATTTTTTATCTGTGACATCAGCTGCGCTTTCAGCAGCATAAAGTCTAAAATCATTGTGAGATATTTATGTAAGGGATAGGCTTTAACTTCTCCCTTCTCTCCATAAATAGTAGGGTGAAGGAAACTGATTAAAAGGAGATATTATGAAACGGATTTATTTGGATTATTCTGCAACTACACCGGTGCACCCGGAGGTAGTTAAGGCTATGCTTCCCTATTTTACGGAACAATTTGGGAATGCTTCCACTATTTACTCCTTTGGAAGGGAAGCCAGGAAGGCCGTAGAAGAAGCGAGAGAAGTCTTCGCGAAAATGATCGGAGCCGACCAGGCTGAAGTAATTTTTACCAGCGGCGGTACGGAAGCAGATAATCATGCCCTAAAAGGTGTTGCTCGTGCAAATAGGGAAAAGGGCAATCATATAATTACCTGCAAGATAGAGCATCACGCAGTTCTTGCTCCGTGCCATTTTCTGGAAAAGGAGGGCTTTAAAGTCACTTACCTGCCTGTCGATAAGGACGGCTTGCTTCAACTTGAGGATTTAAAAAAAGCAATTACAGCCAAAACTATATTAATTTCCGTTATGACGGCGAATAACGAAATCGGGGTAGTCCAGCCGGTTGCGGAAATTGGGAAAATTGCCAGGGGAAATAATGTCTATTTCCATACCGATGCGGTTCAGGCTTTTGGCTCGCTGCCGATAGATGTGGAAAAAATGAATATTGATCTGCTTTCTGTTTCCTCGCACAAACTTTACGGGCCTAAAGGGATTGGAGCTCTTTATATAAAAAAAGGGACAAAAATTGAGAACCTGATTCATGGCGGAGAACAGGAAAAGAGAAGACGGCCCGGGACAGAAAATGTTGCCGGTATCGCCGGCTTTGGCCGGGCCTGCGAAATCGCAAATAAAGAAATGAAGACGGAAGCTGTAAGAATCACGGCTCTACGCGAAAAACTTATTAAGGGGCTTTTTAAAGCGGTTCCGGAGGTGATTTTAAACGGTCACGCCGAAAAAAGGCTGCCGAATAATGTAAATATTTTCGTGAAATACATTGAAGGAGAATCTATGATTCTCAATCTGGATCTGGAGGGGATCTGTGCCTCCACCGGTTCGGCTTGTACTTCCGGTTCCCTTGAACCTTCGCATGTCTTAACGGCTCTGGGTGTACCGGTAGAACAGTCACACGGCTCTATCCGGTTCTCCCTCGGTAAGTTTACAACAGAAGAAGAAATTGAGGCGGTGCTTAAAAAGTTCCCTGAGATTGTTAAACGGTTAAGGAGTCTTTCTCCTCTTTATAAGCAGGGAAAGACGGGAGAGTGCTGTAAAAATGGGACAGCCTGCAGATAAGAAAAACAAACTTGTGAGTGAGTTTGAAATATCACTTGTGCTTGATACCTACGATGATATTTTCTCGGATTTTGATCCCCGACCCTATGATCACCGGGTACTTTCCTTTGACTTCTTGTTGGAAGCCAAAAGGGCGGCAAGAGAAAAAGTAACAGGATTGTCTCTAATGTTCATGATCCCGTCTGCAGTCAGGGACAGCAAAAAGGAACAACTGATTGTAAAGCGGCTCCACTCGCATTTCGAAAAGCACGCCCGGCTTTTTAAGGAAGAAAAAAAAGCCACTTACTGGAAGGGCGTTGGTATTACTTTATTGGGTTTTTTTCTCGCAGCCTGCGCTGCCGGGGTGAGTTTTCATTATAAAGATTCTATGATCTCCGCAGTAGCCCTGGTTATACTCGAGCCCGCAGGCTGGTTTTCTATATGGAATGGGCTGGATATGGTTTTCCATGGAGTAAATTCCCAAAAAAGTGAGAGTGAGTTTTACCGCAAAATGGCTTCAGCAGAGATAGTTTTTAACGGGTACTAAAAAGCACAGTGGGGAAAGTGAGAAATAATAATCTGACCATCCGCTACGGACTTTACGGAACTTCGGTTAAGCAGGAACAAGGCACAAAAGATGACGTTTGGATGGTTGGAGGCTTAGAGGTTTGGCAAGAGATAATTAGACAAAACGACAAGTTTAAATTTTTGCACCTAAATAAATATTCTGCAATGATTTTAGACTTTATGGACCTTACAAACATTATAAACCTTTATCGACCTTTTGGACTTTACAGACTTTTAGACCGTTCCGGTCGACCTTGCTTTTATTATTTGACAAAAATATAATTGTTATGATAATATTTAGATACAAGGAACAAGAAATCCGGACTTCAGGAGAAACGGGTTTAATTTTCAAGGAGGGCGAACAAAATGGAAGTTAAAGGAAAGGTTAAATGGTTCAATGAAGCAAAAGGGTATGGTTTCATCGAGCAGGAAGGTGGGGGCGATGTTTTTGCGCACTATTCTGCGATACAGGGTGACGGTTTTAAAACACTGGCGGCAGGTCAGGAAGTAAAATTTGAAGTTACCCAGGGCGCAAAAGGACCTCAAGCGGTCAATATAGTCAAAATATAATACAGCAGGCATTTTTGCCGGGCTTGGAATATTCTGACCACCTAGAATCCCCGTGATTTGGGTGGTCTTTTGCTTACTAGGCGGAAAAATTGAAGGTAAAAGGTATAGGGATTGACATCTTTGAGAAAAAAAGAATGAAAGCCGCGCTTTCAAGGAAAACCTCCGGAAAAATTTTGCAAAAAATATTTTCTGCTTCTGAAATTGCCGCCTTTAAACGGTCTCCCGGAAAGGAAATGTTTTTTTCTGAGTCTTTTGCCCTGAAAGAGGCGGTTATAAAGGCTTTTGGTGCGGGTTGGACCGCCTACACCCGTTTCCCTGAGGTTCGGGTTAAGTTGCTGGGAAAAAAAATAAAAATAGTACTCGCGGGGGAAATAAGAGAAATTGCAAAAAAGAAGAGTGTTAAAAAGATTGTCTGTGATTATTCGGTTTCACCCCGCCATATAGTGGCCGTGGCTGTTTTAGTCGGCTAGTTTCTTTAGTATTCCAGTCATTATTTTCTTAATATTTTGTGCTATGTCTTCCGATTTCTTCAGGCTGTCTGATTCTGCAAAAATTCTGAAAATTGGTTCGGTATTTGAAGGTCTGACGCTTATACGCGTTTTATCGCCCGTGATGGTAATTCCGTCTATGGTTTCAACTTTTTCATTTGAATAGAATTTTTTAATCTCGGTCATTACTGTTTTGACATTTTTGGGATTGCAGGAGATTTTTTCCTTTACTATGTAATATGCAGGGAGTGCGGCCGCAAGTTCTGTAATAGTTTTATTGTTTTCCGCCATATTTTGAAGGGTGAGGGATATACCGGCAAGAGAATCTCTGACCGGATGTATTTGCGGCCACATAACGCCGCCGTTGCCTTCACCGCCGATAAGCGCTTTTTCCGCTATCATGCGCTCGGCAACATGGACTTCTCCTACCTTGGTTCTTACCAGCCTGGCCTTGTGCTTTTTTGCGATATCGTCCAGGGCCATAGAAGTGGACATATTGACCACAACAGTCGCATTGTTAGTGTTTTTTAGCAGATAATCTGCCGCCAGAGCCACTGAATACTCCTCGCCGATATAACGACCGTTTGAATCGATGATGGCAAGCCGGTCGGCATCAGGATCCTGGGCAAAGCCCGCATCCGAGCCGGTGGTTTTTACTTTTTTGCATAGTTCCTGCAAGTTGGCGGATATGGGCTCAGGGTTGTGGGGAAAGAGGCCGTCGGGTTTGCAATTTATCGGAATAACTTGACAACCAAGTTCTTTTAGAAGCAGCTGGGTAATTAGCGAACCGGCCCCGTTGCAACTGTCCAGCGTAACTTTAAATCTTTTTTTGCGGATAAGTTTTACATCTATATTTGCGAGTATCTTTTTAAGGTGCTTTTCTGCGCCGGAACTGTCTTCCCGCTCCGTACGCAGTCCGTCCCAGCGGGCCTGCTTGAAAACTCCGTTATTATATATTTCAAGAAGCCGCAGGCCTTCTTTTTCGTTAAGAAACAACCCGCCGGTTTTTAGAAATTTCAAAGCATTCCATTCGACGGGATTATGAGAACCGGTAATAATTACTGCGCCGGCGGCTTTAAACTCTTTGGCCATCAGGGAGCAGGTGGGGGTAGTAACAATACCAAGGTCTATAACTTCGCAGCCGGCGGCGGTGAGGCTGCCGAGTATTAAATGTTTGATCATAGGCCCGGAAACACGCGTGTCCCTTCCGACGACTACCCGGCCGGAGTTCATATAGGTCCCGAAGGCCGCTCCGAAACAGCTGATAACTTCCGGAGTGAGGGTTTCACCCACTATTCCTCTTATTCCTGAGACTCCCACCATTAATGATGATTTTTTAGAAATCATGAATTCTCCTTAAAAGTAGTTTTGTATTTTTGGGGCGGCTTTACGGCAAATCCCTGCTATAAGGTGAGCCGGAGAACTATTTTTGACAGTTGTTCGGCATTGTGCCTGATAAGATGGCCGTCAACTATCTGCACAAGATTATCGCTTATTATTTTAATATCGTACTCCTTCATTTTTTGCAGATCAATTTCAACGGGGAAAGATTTTTCTTCGGCATATTTCCGCATAATCCGCCCGGAAATCTCCTGATTGTTAGCAATAACATGGGTTATTAGCGCCGGGTATTCCGTATGCCTGTTAATGGCGTTTATATGGTCGCTTAAACGGTAATCCCGCGTCTCCCCCGGCTGGGTCATTATATTGCAGACATAGATAACTCTGGCTCCTGAATTATAGATGGCATCAGCTATTTCTTTAATTAAAAGATTTGGAATTATACTCGTATAAAGCGATCCGGGACCAAGGACTATGACTTTAGCCCGTTTAATTGCGTTAATAGCATTCGCGGAGGGCTGAGGATTCGCCGGAACTATGTAAACTTTATCTATTGCACTTTTACTGTGAGAGATGTTGTACTGACCTTTGATAAACATTTTATTTTTAAGTCTTGCTTCAAGAACTATCTTTTCCAGGGAGACGGGCACCACGCTTCCCCGTATTGCCAGTATATTCCCGGATTCTGCTACGCCTTTTTCGAAACTTCCGTTTACACCGGTGAGCGCAGCTATAAAAAGATTTCCAAAGCTGTGGCCGTCAAGATCTTTGTTTTTTGAGGTGAACCTGTATTGAAATACCTTCCCGAGCATGCCTGAAGAATCCGCCAGCGCCACCATGCAGTTACGGATATCGCCTGGGGGTAGAATCTTCATCTGTTTTCTTAGTTTGCCCGAGGAGCCGCCGTCGTCGGCGACGGTAACAACCGCCGTAAGATTGCTCGTATAAAGCTTTAAACCCCGTAAAAGAGTTGAAAGCCCGGTCCCGCCCCCGATTGTGACAATGCGAGGACCTCTCTTTAACTTGAGTTCATCAAAGGAAGCCTTTATGATATCCACTTTAGCGGGATAAAGGGCGTTAATAGCTTTTACGAAAAAATTGAAGCCCAAATATACTCCGATCCCGCCCAGTAATATCGCTATTATATCAATGGTTACGAGCCTGGTGGAGGAAGTAATAAGGTCCCGGAGCGGGTTAAAATATTTCTCTACATTTAAAAGTTTTATGCTGACGCCCTTGAAGGCTTTACCCATTACTCCGGAAACCCCGGAAAAAAAGACAAGGGCAGCGAGAATAAAAAGGAAAATCCATCTTTTCAGACGGACCCCCGGATAAAGAAACTTGATAACTTGTTTCATAAAGGGATTGTAGCATTTAAAAAAGGCAGATACAAGTCGGAAAGACGGTCCGTAAGGGTCTGTAAAGGTCGACAAGGGTTTATAAGGTTTGTAAGGCTGTAAGGTCTGTAAGGTCTGTAAAGTCTTTAAAGGTCCGTAAAGGTCTATAAAGTCCATAAGGTCTAAAATCGTTGAAGGATATTTATTGGTTTTCGTCTCTGCATCTGTGTCATCTGTTTTTATCTGTGTATCTGCCTTCAAAAATGTAAATATTTTGGTATTTGAGCATCCGCCTGGGCGGAAGCTGTGCTTTTAGCAGCGTAAGGTATGTAAAGTCCATAAAAGTATCATCTGTAATTGCTGTGCTTGCTTTTTATATTTTCCTGCTTTTCTTTGCTGCACTTGCTTTCTTTTAGCAAAGATAGTATTATATAAGCATGAATCTATTACTTATTTGCACGGTAATCTTCTTCGGACCCTTAATTTTTCTGCGTTATTGTAAGGATGCATTTTCTGCGCCTAAAAATATGTTTGTTTTTTTTATTTTAAGCATTATTTTCCTTTTTACGGCTTTTAAATATTTTTTTGACAGGCTGAAAGTGAGCAGCACGCCGGTTGTTTTTTTTCTGGTTTTTACCGGTTTTGCTTATATTTCCGTCTTCTACTCTTCAAATGTAATGATTTCTTTCCGCTGGGCGCTGGAGATGACCTTATACTTGGGTTTGTTTACCGCAGTTGTAAACGCGGCTGCCGGGAAAATAAATATTTTAACGGGCATTCTTAATGTGGCTCTTTCTTCAGGATTTCTTGTCGCAGTTATCGGTGTCTTTCAATATTTTAAGCTGGACCTGGTCTTTAAAGTTTCAAACTTCACCGGCCGGATTTCCTCCACCCTGGGTAATGCAAATTTTCTTGCCGGTTACCTAATTCTCCTTATTCCTGTTTCTATGGCGCTCTTTTTTGTTATCAAGAGGCCGTTTTATAAGATAATTTATGCTTTAAACACCGTGGTGCTGCTTACGGCCCTGTTTTTTACGCAGACCCTGAATGCCTGGATAGGCCTCGCCCTGGGCGGTTTTGTTTTTATCGGGTTATTTGCGGTATATATTCCAAAGTATAGGAAAGTTCTTCTGGTTTTTTCTCTTCTTTTGCTAACGGTGGCCGGAACGCTCTTTTTCTTTTTTAAACCTGAGGAGGCTCTGGGAAAAATTGAAAAAATCGGGCAGTTGGAAACTTTTGCCGAACGCGGCCGCTGGCTGATGTGGCGCAGTGCCGTTGAGATGCTAAAAGAAAAGCCGCTTACCGGATTCGGGGCAGGGACTTTTCGCCTGCATTTTACCCGGGTTGAAGCAAAACTGCTGGGCAGACCGGAATTTGAAGGATATGCTCATATTATAACCAAGGACGCGCACAATGATTATTTACAGATAGGAGCGGAACTGGGTCTGCCCGGCTTACTGCTTCTTCTATTTTTTATCCTTTCCGTTATTATCGGCGCTCTGAAAACTATTTCAAAAAGTAACGGTGAAATTCAAATAATCAATATTGGTCTGATCTGTTCTTTGCTGGCTTTTATGGTGCACATGTTCTTTAATTTTCCGTTTAAACTTTCTCCGACCGCGACCTTGTTTTTTGTTTATCTCGGCCTCCTGGCTTCAACTAATTTCTTTGAGGAAAAAAAACTTACCCGGAGGGAACTCCGTCCGGTGCTTCTTTCCGCCTGTCTACTGGTATTTTTGATATCCGTTCCGCTGCAGTTTTGCGCGTTTTGGGCAAATTATAAACTGGGGCGGGGAATCGAAGCCGGTGGTGCGGTGAGACAGTACGGGGAGGGGTTAATCCAGGCCCGGGATTCTTTGCTCTATAGCGACCTATCCGGCAGCACGGTGGATCTAAGAACCCATTTTTATCTGGGGGAGCTGCATTACAAATTAAGGGACTATATAAGCGCCGAAAATGAATTTCGTAATGAGGTGGTCCTTAATCCTTATTATCCTGATGCAAGTTATAACCTGGGTCTTATTCAAGAAATGAACGGAAAAAATGAGGAAGCCCTTAAAAGCTACGGTAACGCGCTCTCTATGGATAAAAATTTTTCGGGTCTCCGGGAAAAAATAGAGAATATTAAAAAAAGGCTCAAAGTAAAATAATATTTCCGGTAATATATATCAGTGAAACAGACAGCAAAGGAGGGGGCGATGAAACTACAGAACTATGAAGTAAAGAATGAAAAAATAAAAAAAGCTTTTCTTCTACTCAAGAAAAATAATCCCGGGAAATTTAAAAAGAAGCTGAATCTTTCGTGGAGTAACTGGGGTTTTGGACTGGAGAGTTTGACGGAATCGGCAAAAAGACTTCGCAGACACAGTGTTCCTTTTATAGAACTCCACGGGAACCATTATGGTGAAGACCTGGGTTATAAAGCGGAGGAAACCCAAAAGATACTTAAAGATAATAATATCAAGGTCTCGGGGATTTGCGGGATGTTTTCTGCGGACAATGATCTTTCGAGCAACCGTCCCCTTTTAAGGCAGAACGCCGTGGATTACCTTAAAAGAGAACTGGATTTTGCGGTAAAAGTAGAGGCAAAGTATATCCTTGTGGTTCCCGGTGCTGTCGGCAGGCCCGCCAAGTATGATGACTCGGAATTTGAAAGAAGCGTGGAGACCCTAAGAATAGTCGCCGGGCTTTTTCAAAAAAGCAAGGTCAGGGCGGCAATTGAACCTATTCGCGCAGCTGAAGTAAGTTTTATCCACACGATTGCGGACGCCAAAAGTTATATTGAATCCGTTGCTCATCCCGGAGTAAGGCATATAAACGGGGATGTTTATCATATGCAAAGCGGGGAAACCCACATAGGTGAAGCATTGCTTGCGGCCGGAGAAATGCTCACAAACTTGCATATGGCTGACAGCAACAGATGTGCTCTTTCGGATGGAGCACTTGATTTGGATACTATAATAAGAGCGCTTTACCTTATTGGTTTTAATAACGACAGTTGTTTTGTCACCCCGGAGCCCCTGGGACCGGGCGGGGATCCTTATCCGGCTATGAACGGGAAGCCTGACTTGAAAACTCTCGAAATGCTGGTCAAAAAAACTGCGGAATATTTTAAGGAAAGAGAAGCGGAGTTGCTAAGATAGGTTTGTAAAGTTTGTAAGGTACATAAGGTTTATAAGGAATAGCAAAGTTGAGCGGGTCGTACTTCTTTGCGGATAAAATATTTATGGAGAAAATATATGAAAAAGAAATATTCTATAGGTGTCGATTACGGCACAAATTCTGTCCGGGCGCTGGTAATAGATATTACTAACGGGCAGGAACTAGGCGTGCAGACTTATAATTATCCGGGCGGGGAAGAAGGTATAATTCTTGACAGTAAAAACCCGCATGTAGCCAGACAGAGCCCAGACGATTATCTTGCCGGTCTGGAAGCCTCGGTTCTGGGTGCGCTAAAAAAAGCGGAGCGCATAAAGAATTTTAGGCGGGAAGAGGTTATCGGCATAGGAGTGGATACCACGGGCAGTACGCCGATTCCGGTAACGAAAGAAGGTACGCCTCTTTCTTTTCTTCCTGAATTCAGATCTAATATTAATGCGCTGGCCTGGCTTTGGAAGGATCATACTGCAATGGAAGAAGCCGCGGAAATTACCTTGCTTGCTAAAAAACTTAAAAAACCTTATCTTGGAAAATGCGGCGGGACTTATTCGTCAGAGTGGTTCTTCTCTAAAATACTGCATTGTTTAAGGACAGACCCGAAAGTTTTTGCCGCCGCGTTCAGCTGGGTAGAATTATGCGATTATATCCCTGCTGTTTTAACGGGCAATACCGACCCTATTACTCTCAAGCGGTCTGTCTGCGCGGCCGGGCATAAGGCTATGTTTAATCTTTCCTGGGGAGGTTTGCCCTCTAAAGAGTTTTTAAAAAAACTTGACCCGCAACTTGCAAAACTGAGAGACCGGCTCTACGATGAAGCTTTTCCGGGAGGCGTGAAAATGGGCAGACTTTCACCGCGCTGGGCCGAAATATTCGGGCTTTCGACGGAAGTGGCGGTCAGTGTAGGGGCTTTTGATGCGCATATGGGGGCTGTAGGCGCCGGTATAAAACCGGGCAGACTTGTAAAAATAATCGGAACCTCGACCTGCGATACTATCGTTGCTGCAAAAGCTTCAAAACTTAAGGATGTAAAAGGCATTTGTGGCATAGTCAACGGTTCTATCCTCCCGGGTTACTACGGATTGGAGGCCGGGCAGTCTGCTGTGGGCGACATTTTCAACTGGTTTGTAGAATTTATGGGAGACAAATCCCTGCATGAGATTTACACGAAGGCAGCGGAAAAACTAAATCCCGGAGAAACCGGCCTTATGGCTCTCGACTGGAACAACGGCAACAGGACCGTGCTGGTGGACCCCAAACTTACCGGGCTTCTTCTGGGTATGACTCTACACACGAAGCCGTATGAGGTTTACAAGGCACTTATAGAAGCCACTGCTTTTGGCGCAAAAGTTATTATTGACAGGTTTGAAGAATATGGCGTGAAGGTCTTAGAAGTGGTAAATTGCGGCGGAATAGCAAAAAAGAATCCCCTGCTTATGCAGATCTACGCCGATATCTTAAACCGGCCGATGAAACTGAGCCGGTCTGCGGAAACCTGCGCTCTGGGTGCCGCGCTCTTTGGCTCGGTGGCCGCCGGTGCGGTTAACGGCGGGTATGACCGTACAGAGACTGCGCAAAAAAATATAACCGGGCTTAAAGCTCTGGTTTACCTGCCTAATTTGAAAAATGCCGTGGTTTATGCCCGGCTCTTTAAAATATATAAACAATTGCATGACGGCTTTGGAACAAAGAATTGCAGTAAAATGAATACGGTGATGAAGGAATTGCTTGAAATTAAACAGCAAGCAACGCAGGCCAAGTGCTAGGCTACAAAGAGTAATAGAAGTTCTAAAAACCTTTAGACTAAAAAAACGGAGGTCTCATGCTGGAAGAGTTAAAAAAAGAAATATGCGGACTTAATGCTGCGCTCAAAAATAACGGTCTTGTGGCAATGACCAGCGGAAATGTTTCAGGGAGAGACAGAAAGCAGCCTGATTACATTGTGATCAAGCCCAGTGGTGTAAGCTATGAGGCTCTGAAGCCAAAAGATATGGTGGTTGTTGATATGCGCGGCCGGGTCAAGGAAGGAAGCTATAAGCCTTCAGTGGACACTATCTCCCATCTTGTGGTTTACCGGGCAAGAAAAGATATTTTCGGAATCGTGCACACGCATTCAAATTTTGCGACGAGTTTTGCCCTTTTGGGAAAACCGCTGCCGGTTTATATGACGGCGCATGCCGATGAGTTTGGCGCGGCGATACCGGTTACCAGATATGCCTCGCCGCTGCCATTTGAAGATGTCGGAAACGCGATTATTGAAACGCTGGGGAAGAAAAATCTTCCCGGGGTACTTCTTAGAAATCACGGGGTTTTTACCTTCGGGGAAAATCCAAAAAGCGCCCTGAAGGCCGCTGTAATGATAGAAGATATTGCCAAAACCTGCTGGCTTGCAATGCAAAACGGTAAAATAAAGCGTCTGCCGGAAAAAGAGATTAAAAAGTGGTATTATCGCTACCACGAAATTTACGGTCAGAAAAAGTGAAAATATTCCGTATGGAGTTGACAAAAGAAAAAATTTGTGATAGAGTATTGATTGTAAAGAGTAAGAAATTAGACGAGGGCGTCTATGCAAAGTGTGCCGGCATAGAGGCCTTTTTTTATTGGAAAAAATAAGATAGAAGAACGGATGAACAGAAGTACGGAAGTACGGAAGTACAGCAAGAGCAAAGTAAATATTTACCTGTGTCCACCTTCGGTGAGATCTCGCCAGGGGCGGAGAATCGTTTTTTATGAAAGGAGAGTTAATGGTAATACATATTGATGAGAGGATTCATAAGGTTCCCTCCGCTTGCGGGGTTACGGGAATAATGAACACCAAGGGCGTCCGAATGAGCGGGAATGATATTACATCTTCAATCTGTAATATGATGTTCCGTGGTAACGGTCTGGGTAGCGGCTATGCGGCTTACGGCATATATCCTGAGTATAAAGATTATTTCTGTTTTCATATAATGTACGGTAAAGAAAGTTCAAAAGAGGCCGCCGAGACTTATATCAATAATAATTTCAGCGTGAAATACGCCGAACCAATACCGCATAAATATGTTAAGACCTTAAAGCATGTCCCTATATTGCACAGGTATTTCTTAACTCCAAGAGAAGACCGGATGCCCGTAAAGCCGTCTAACGCCGTAGAGAAAGAGGCGATGGATCAGGATTATGTGCTGGAGCGGGTAATGTTCATAAATAAAAACATCGGGGATGCTTTTATATTCTCTTCGGGAAAAGACATGGGCGCGTTTAAAGGGGTCGGGTATCCCGATGAGATTTCCGAATTTTACAAGATACCGGAATATAAGGGCTATCTTTGGACTGCGCATAACAGGTTCCCGACTAACTCGGTGGCCTGGTGGGGCGGTGCGCATCCCTTCGGGATCCTGGACTGGACGGTTGTTCATAACGGGGAAATTTCTTCCTACGGCATAAATAGAAGATATCTGGAAAATTTCGGTTACTATTGCACGCTCTCAACGGACACCGAGGTAATCTCCTATCTCTTTGACCTTTTAGTCAGAAAACACGGCCTTTCTTTTGAAGATGCGAGTAATGTCCTGGCGGCGCCTTTCTGGTCGCAGATAGAAAGGGAAGATCCGGTTAAAAAGGACTATTACACTAAATTAAGAATGATCTACGGGCCGGCCCTGCTTAACGGACCTTTTGCCATTATCGTGGCGAAAAATAAAACCATGATAGGTTTAAATGACCGGACAAAACTCCGGCCTCTGGTTGCCGGGAGAAAGGGCGATAATGTTTATATTGCCACCGAAGAAGCGGCGATCAGGTGCGTTAACTGGGAACTGGATGAAATTTGGATGCCTAATTCCGGTGAGCCGGTTATCGTTGAATTAAAGGATTAGTTTTACAAAAACTTCAGCTCAATGCGTAAATCAGAGGAACGGGAAAAAAATGGCAAAGTCAAAGTTCAGGACAGAGTTTAAGATAAAAAGAGACCCGGAAAAATGCATTAATTGTCAGGCTTGTGTCCGGATGTGCAGTAATGACACGCATGAATATGACCCGGAAACCGAAACAATAATGTCTTATGACGAGAAATGTGTGGGTTGTCACTTCTGTGAAGATATGTGTCCGACCGGGGCCCTGGTTATTGACCGGGAAATGCCCAAGATAAAAGAGAACGCGCACTGGGCCTCCCAGGATGTTTATGGAATTATTAAACAGGCTGAAACCGGCGGAATACTTCTTACCGGTATGGGCAGCGATAAAAAATACAAGGAATATTTTGACCACATACTGCTGAATGCTTCACAGGTTACCAACCCTTCTATTGATCCGCTCAGGGAACCTATGGAGCTTAAGACCTTTTTGGGAAAAAAACCGGATATTTATGTGAAAGACCAGAAACCTTTTCCCCAGCTGGTCCTTGAAGCACCTATTATGTTCTCGGCTATGAGTTACGGTTCTATTTCCTTGAACGCGCAAAAATCACTTGCCATGGCGGCTTCCAGATTCGGTACTTACTGGAACACCGGCGAGGGCGGGCTGCATGAAGACCTTAAACCTTACAAGGACCGGGTTATTGTCCAGGTGGCTTCCGGCAGATTTGGCGTGGATGTTGATTATCTTGAGTCCGCGGCTGCTATCGAAATAAAAATCGGGCAGGGTGCAAAACCGGGCATCGGTGGTCATCTTCCCGGGGAAAAAGTTGATGAAGAAGTCAGCAAGACCCGGCGTATTCCTATGGGTTCGGATGCTATTTCCCCGGCTCCGCACCATGACATTTATTCCATTGAGGATCTTAAACAGTTGGTCTACGCTTTGAAGGAAGCGACCCGGTATAAAAAACCTGTTGGAGTCAAAATTGCGGCCGTGCATAATGTCGCGCCCATCGCTTCGGGCCTGGTACGCGCCGGCGCAGATTTTGTGGTGATAGACGGGATAAGGGGCGGGACCGGTGCAGCTCCTGCGGTCATTCGTGATAATGTCGGCTTGCCTATTGAACTTGCCATTGCGGTAGTCGACCAGCGGTTAAGGGAAGAAGGCATAAGAAATCAGGCCTCGCTTATAGCGGCCGGCGGTTTTAGAAATTCCGGAGATATAATTAAAGCAATTGCGCTGGGGGCGGACGCGGTTTATATAGGTAGTTCTGCTCTGATTTCTCTCGGTTGTCATCTTTGCCAGAAGTGTTATACAGGTAAATGTAACTGGGGTATTGCTACGCAGGACCCGTACTTGAAGAAGAGGTTAAATCCTGAAGTGGGTTCTGAAAGGGCCTATAATCTTCTTAGGGCCTGGTCGCTTGAGATAAAAGAGATGCTGGGCGGTATGGGTATTAACGCCATAGAATCTTTAAGGGGCAACAGAGGACAGTTGCGGGGAGTTGATCTTTCGGCGCTGGAACTTGAATTGCTGGGTTTAAAGCATGCCGGGGAGTCCTGGTAAGGATAAGTACAAAGTACAAGCTACGAAGTACTAAGTGTAAGGATAAGTCAAGGTACGAAGTATGAAGCTAAGCGATAAATTCTAAACAAGGAAGCGCTTATGAAAAAAATTGTGATTAGGGAAGAGTATTGTCTGGGGTGCCGGCTTTGTGAGGTGCATTGCGCCACGGCCCACTCAAAGTCCAAAAACATTATTAAAACCTTTAAGTCTGCGCAAGGCCGGCCTTTATCCGCACTGGTTTTTGAGGAGCAGGGTTATACTACCTTTGCGCTTCAGTGCCGGCACTGTAAAGACGCGCCCTGTATCGAGTCCTGCCTGACCTCGGCCATGTACAAAGATAAGCATGGTACAGTGCTTCATGATACGGAAAAATGTGTCGGGTGCTGGATGTGTATTATGGCCTGTCCTTTCGGCGTCATTAAACCAGATTTAAAAGAAAAGAAAGTCGGGTCCAAATGTGATTTTTGTACCGGCAGGGAAAAACCGGCCTGTGTCGAACACTGCCCGAATCATGCCATAATTTTAAAGGAGTACCGATGAGACATCTTATAATTGGCTACTCGGTAGCCGCGATAAGCGCGATAAAAAGTATCCGGGAGTTTGACAAAGCCTCCGAAATAGTGGTGCTTACGGATGAAACCTCGGTTTACTCCCGGCCTTTGATTTCTTACTTCCTTGCCGGGCAGGTTATGAAAAATAAGTTGAGTTTTATTCCCAAAGATTTTGAAGAGGAAATGAAAATAACGGTAAGATGGAACACGGCCGCAAAGAAAATAGATTCCAAAAAAAAGACGGTATCGACTGCCGATAATGAAATAATTAAATATGACCGCCTGCTTATCTGTACCGGCGGGGTGCCCATAAAACTTCCGATAGACGGGTATTTTGAAGATATATCCGGGATTTTCACATTTGTGAAACTTGGCGAAGTAGAAAAACTTATAAAGTACATAGAGAAAAATAAGATCAAAGAATGCGTGATTCTTGGTGCGGGGCTTATCGGCATGAAAGCGGCTGAAGGGCTGCTGGCCCGTAAAATTAAGATAAGGATTGTGGAAATGGCGGACCGGCTTCTCGCTAACACTTTTGATAAAACTGCCTCGGCCCTGCTTGAGGAAAAATTAAAAGAGTCCGGTTCTGAGTTTTTAAAAGAAACAACGATAAAAAAGATAATTTCCAAAGCTAAAAAACTGGAAGCACTGGAACTTTCCAGCGGTAAAACAATTAAAACCAGACTGCTTATAATGGCTGTAGGAGTTCGGCCGGATATTGAACTTTGCAAAGGCACAGGAGTGGCAGTAAACCGGGGGATAGTTGTAAACACAAAGATGGAAACTAATATTCCCGGAATCTATGCCGCAGGCGATGTGGCGGAAGGGCGCGAATTTTTATCGGGTGAGAACGCGGTCATAGCCATCTGGCCGGTTGCGGCCAGGCAGGGCGGAGTAGCAGGCGCAAATATGGCAGGCAAGATTACGGAATATGACGGGATGTTTCCGATGAACTCGGTGACTATTCTTGGCGTACCGTCGATATCCTTCGGCTTAACAAATCCTAAGACCGCGGACTATCAAATCTTATTGTCGAGTGAGGGTGGAAGGTATAAAAAAATAGTTATTAAGGAAGACCGCATCGTTGGCGTGGTACTTGTCAATGCCATCGAGCGCGCGGGTATTTTCGGGCTTCTTATTAAACAAAAACTTGATGTCTCGGCGTTAAAGAAACAACTCTTGCTGGACGATTTTGGCTTTCTGGTCCTGCCAAGAGATTTCAGAAAACATTTTGTCACCGGGGAAGGTACAGAAGTATGAATAAAATCTATATTGATGCGAAAGGAAAGGACTTCAAAGAGTTGAATGAACTTATCCATGAAAAACTCGACCAGGCCGGCGAGATAGTTCTTAATAATGTCTGCGGTCAAAGGTATATCGGTGCGGGTATAAAAAAACAGGTAAAAATAACCATAAACGGTTATCCCGGCGGTGATCTGGCAGCCTTTATGGACGGACCGGATATTGAAATAAACGGTAACGCTCAGGATGCCATCGGCAACACTATGAACTCCGGTTCAATTATTGTTAACGGCAATGCCGGAGATATCGTCGGCTATGGCATGCGCGGCGGAAAGGTTTTCATTAAGGGCAATGTCGGCTATAGAGTGGGCATACATATGAAGGAGTATCAGGGTATGTTTCCGGTTATTGTCGCCGGCGGGGAGGCCAAGGATTTCCTCGGAGAATATATGGCGGGCGGGTTGCTCATAATACTGGGGCTTAATTCCAAAGGCCTACCGGTCAGGGATTTTGTGGGGACAGGCATGCATGCGGGCCGGATTTTCCTAAGAACGGATAGAATAGACCCCCGGCTGCTAGGCAAGGAAGTAAAAGCCGGGAAACTGGAAGATGAGGACAAAAAACTGCTGGAAAAATATGTAGGTGAGTTCTGCTCCGTTTTCGGTATGGAAAAGGAAAAAAACAGCATACTTAGCAGTCAGTTCCTGAAACTTTCGCCATTTTCGCTCAGACCCTACGGAAGACTCTACGCGTACTAAGCAGAGGGTTAGAAGGTCTGAGGGTCGTAAGGGCGGAAAAAAGTACAATGTACGAAGTACAAAGTACAAAGTTAAAACAAAACTCCGGTCTTGTCTTCTATCGTCTTTCTGATAGTACCTTTCGTATCATGCTCTCCGGGATATTTTCTGTTACTACTACCCTGCCTATACCGGCCGGAAGTACAAAACGGTTTACGCCGGAAATAAATTTTTTGTCGCGGCGCATGGAAGCGAGAATCTTGTTTTCCGGAATGCCTTTTACCGAGACCGGGAGTCCCGCGGCAAAAATCAGGCTTTCTATCCGCCCGGCGTCCTTTGCCTGTATTAAACCGAGTTTGACCGCTAATTTGGCAGCCAGCACCATTCCGATGCCGACGGCTTCTCCATGGTTAAATTTCCTGTAATTTGTGGCCGCTTCTAGCGCATGCCCGAGCGTATGGCCGTAATTAAGAATTATTCTGATGTCCTTGTCGTCCCTTTCGTCAGCCGATGTTATCTTTGCTTTAATCTTGATGCAAACCGGGATAATTTTATTTAAGAGCAGGGATTTGCGTTTTAAGAGACCGCTAATATTATTTTCCAGAAAAGAAAAGAGATTTTTATCCTTAATCACCCCGTACTTTATTGTTTCCGCCAGCCCGCAGCGCAATTCTCGAAGAGGAAGAGTTTTTATTACTAGGGTATCCATATAGACCAGCCGCGGTTGCCAGAAAGCCCCAATCAGGTTCTTTGCCTTTCTAAAATTGAAACCGGTTTTTCCGCCGAGGCCGCAGTCAACCAGACCGAGGAGCGTTGTCGGGACCTGAATGTAATTAATACCCCGCCTGTAGGAGGCGGCGACGAAACCGCCCAGATCACCTACGACTCCGCCGCCCAGAGTTAGTATTACTATTTTTTTCTGCTGGTTACGATCAAAATCATAAAGAGCGTTTAAAATACGGAGGAAGGTGCCGGAATTTTTCCGTTCTTCTCCGGCCGGCAGGATTATTTTTCCCGTGTCTGCGAAGCCGGCTTTTTTAAGCGAAGAGACTATTATTTTCAGATAGAGACGAGCGACATTATTATCTGTTATGATAAAAACCGAGGTCCCGCAGTTCAAGGCCTTGAGCGCTTTGCCCAGATTCCCAAGAATATTGTTGCCGATAATTATGTTGTAACTTCTGTCAGTGCCGGTGGTAAGTCTGACCGGTATTTTTCTTATCATTTTTTCTCCGTGGTTCCTCTAAAATCAAAATCCAGTGCCATTTGGATGCGTTTAAGCATAGGCGGGTGAGAAGCGAACCAGAAGGTCAAAAAATCGTTCGTATATAAATAGGATTTGTTGTCTTTTGCCAGACGCACCATGCTGGAGATAAAAACCTCTCTTTTTCCCGTGGACGCAAGCTCATAGGTATCCGCGGTTACCTCCATTTTTCTGCTGATAAAACTGTCCAGAGGGGCAGTGAAAAAAGTATAAATAGTCAGGATAAAAGATAAAAGCGGCAGACCCTCAAAATTCGAAACTAACAGGCTTCCCGCAAACAAAGGGAAGGTCAGGGCTACCAGCCAGGCAATAATAAAAGAACCGAAGAAACCCAGGGCTATGCCTTTTAAGACATGATGGTGTTTCCAGTGCCCGGCTTCATGCGCCACAACCGAGGCGACTTCTTCCGGACTGTTATTTTTTACCAGCGTGTCAAAGATGTAGATGGACTTTTCCGGTCCGAATCCCGTAAAGAAAGCATTGGTGTGTTTGGAGTATTTTGATTCGTTGATCTGAAATAATTTCTTCAGTTTTATACCGGATTTTTCCGCAACCTCAAATATCGGCGCGGTATACTCGCCTTGCTCAAAATTGCTTTTTTTATAGAATAAAGGGAGAAAGATATAAGGATAGAGAAAAGTAAAAATTAGTTCAAAGGCCAGCAGAACCAAAGGAATGAACCAGACCCAGTTAGCGCCTGTTTTTCGAAAGGTTAAATAAGCTGCTGAGATCAATATTATGTTTAAAAAGGCGCTTACGGAAAATTGTTTCAGTGTGTAGATAATCCAGTCTTTAAACGTCATATTGGAGAACCCGAACTTATGTTCCAGAGCAAAAGAAAAGTAGTACTGAAAAGGGAGGTTAAGCAGAAATTCCAGTATAAAATAAGAGAGAATGAAAATGGCGCCTTGAATTGTAAGATAGCCGAAGGAAAAGGGGTGCAGCACGTTTAAAAGATAGACGGAAAAACCGCTAAAGAAGAAGACCGGCGGAAAAACGAAAGAAATAATTTTTCTGGCAACTGAAGCTCTGAAGCCACGATCATGGTATTCTTTTGCTTTTTCAAGGTCTTCTTTGGAAAAATACTTGAGTGAAAGGCTTTCTTTTTCCGGTGTTTTGCCGCCTTTTCTGTCAAGTAGTGTGAAAATAATCCGGAGAACCACATAGAGTACGGTTAAACTTATAAAGAAAAATTTCATCTAAGCCATCCGCCTTTTAAGAAAAATTTATTTTTTGTTGAGGACGGGTGAACTTCTAATCCCAAGGTTGCCTTTATTCCCGCTGTTTCCGGTTTTCCTGTTGTCTGCCTCGAGGAATAGAATTACCGAGAGCCTGTGGGTGTCCCCCAGATTGCCGGAAGAGGCGTAGGCGTAATCGATTTCATAGCCGAAGACTCCTTCCAGTAAACCTTTGTAGCCCAAACCAGCCGTGAAATTTCCTATGTCATAACCGATTTTGTAGCCCAGGCGGAAAGCAATTTCTTTTTGGTACCAGAATTCGGCGCCAATATTTTCCGTAAGTTTTCCGGTATCAAAAGGAAAATAGGCCGTAACGGCAACGGTGAGATCCTCGGGATCTATAAGTTTGAACTTGTCCGAAACTCCGCCTCTTGCCGTGAGCGGTAAATTGTCGCCGCTTATTTGCATCCCCAGGTTGGAGAGGGCAGCGCCAAAAAGAAGATTATCGTCCAGCATTTTAAGACTTACTAGCGCTCCCAGGTCTGCCGCGAAAGCAGAGGCACTGGAGGTGTCAATTGTTTGCAGCGCGTATTTAACCGTAGCGCCGAGTTGAATATCTTTACTTAATAAATAACCCGCGCTAACCGCAAAAGCCAGGTCAGAAGGCGTGAAGGAATCTGTAACTGTTCCGATGGAACCGCTCGGGGTTTCGGAAATTTTTGCTATGGCACCGTAATTCATATATATGATGTGCGCTCCGAGGACAAGTTGTTTTGAAAACGGGTAAGAGAAAGCAGCGTAGTCATAAGTAGAAGAATCCCAATAAAGCATATGGGTTAAAGATAATTCCATGGAATACATATTTGCCAGGCCTGCCGGATTCCAGTAGGAGGCGTCAGCACCCTCGGCGACGGCAACGAAGGTTTCGCCCATGCCTGCGGCTCTTGCTGAAGGCGCAATCCTTAGAAAAGGTAGTGCGCTGGAGGCCGCCGGCAACTTTTCAGTGAAGGCGGCAAGAAGAAGAAAACCCGCGAGAAAAAAATACAAAATCTTTGACATAGTCGACCCCTTTGTACGAAAAAATAAAACCAGAAAGCCGGTATTTTCTACCCTCTGATAGTTTACTGTTTAAATATACCATAATTCGCAGTTATGTGTCTATATTTCTGTGGAATAATCGAAATTGCTGAAAATTAAAGACTACTTGCGTTTTGTGTAACTGTAGCCCTAAACGAAGAATACTGTGGCGAGGTATCTTTGAGTAATTTTTATTTGTGTAATCAATTCTAAAATCTGGTAGAATATATCAAAATATATGTTTTAGGGAGTGCCTTTGAAGAAAACCTTTAAAATACTTGGGCTTGTTGCCGGCAGCGCGGCAGCACTGGTTTTAATTCTCGCTCTTGTAATTTCTTTTCTGATTCCCTGGGATAAAGTAAAAGATAAGCTGGTGGAAAAGGCTTCGCAGGAACTAAAAAGGGAAGTAAAAATAGAAAGCCTGTCCTTTGGTTTATTTAAAGGCATAGAACTTAAAGGTTTTTCTGTAGGCAACAGCGCCGGGTTTTCCGCAGGGAATTTTATTTCCGCGGAGTCCGCAGTTTTGAAATATGATTTTTGGGCACTTTTCAGAAAACAGGTAAAACTTACTAAAATTGAACTCGTAAAACCCTACACTCTTATAGAAAAAGGGAGGAAGGAGAAATACAATTTTTCCGACCTGCTGGAAAATAATGCAAAAATTCCCGGAACAGCTGCGGTAGTACCGGGTAAAAGTACAGAGCTGCCGCTTGAATTCTCCATTTCACAATTCGCCCTTATTGACGGAACCGTAAAATACAGCGACAAAAGCGGCTCGACCGTTTCTGTAATCGAGGTAAATAAAATTTTTATTTCGGTCTCCGGTCTTTCCCTGGAATCTGTGAAGCCTTTTTATGTAAAAGCTTCCGCAGGTATAATCTACAACAATGTACCGCTGGACCTGGCTTTTGACGGGACTATGGAATTGAAGTATAAGGAACAGTTGTTTAAAGCTACAAGACTCTTTTTCCGGATACCCGGGGCCGGTATAGACCTTATCGCAAATCTTGAACTCGAAAAATTCCTTGAAAATCCGAAGTTCAGGCTTGATGCGGATGTTCAGCTTAACGGCGAAAAAATGCTTAAACTTGCGGGGGCACTGGCAGCTAAAGAACAAAAGGCGCTTTTAAATCAGTTCGCCCTGACCGGGAATGCTTCTTTGAAGTTTATACTCGCAGGAAATATGGTAAAGACACCAAAAGCGTATGAACTTAAGGCCTCGGGCTCGGGATCGGCGGATGCTACAGGAATGGGGATAAAATACAGTACTAATTTTGCCAAGCCGGCAAAACATAACTTTACGCTGGATTATAAATTGGAGATAGCCGGAGAAAAAGTCAACCTGGACGCCGGGGTGAAGCTGAAGGATTCTCAATTTGCAGCCCGGATTGAAGTTGTTGGTTTTGAGGCGCCTTTAATTACCGCTAAATTAGACGGGGAGGCCGGTATTGCCGAGATTTATACTTTTTTGCCCGTTATGGAAGGTTTTGAGGCGTCGGGAAAAGTAAAGCTTGCCGGAAATCTAAAGGTTCCGGTTAAGAAAGATTACTTTGTAGATTACAAGGGGATTGTTATTTCTGTCAAGGGGCAGATCTTTGATTTTGGAACCAAAAATAGCAGTTTTAATTATGGAATCTCAAAACTAAATGCCGTTCTGAGTTTAACAGAAAAGAGAATGGAACTTACGGACTTAACATTTTTAAGCGGTACCTCGCCTTTTAACGGGACACTTTCTGCAGCCAATTTCAATCTCGAAACTATGACCGAATGGAAAACAAAATTTACCGGCGAGGTGAAATTTTCGTTAGCCTGCCGCAAATTCCTGATAGACGAGCTAATGGACGCAATGCCCGAGAAAAAAGCGGGTGCGATTTTCGGCAAGGAAAAAACTGCCACAGGCACAACGGGCGGGAAGGTTGAGCCCAATCCCGGCTTTACCGACGGGGAACTGGCGGAATATATAAACTATATAAATCCGGGGCTCCGCGTTGACGGCAAAGCTCTTCTTAACGAGGTTGTTTACAAAAAAGTTAAACTCTCCGAGGTTTCGTCGGCTGTTAAACTGGCGGATAGAAATGTTTTTCTGGACAGCGGGCTGACTGCTTACAACGGCACCCTTAAAAGTGTTGTAAAAATTGACCTTAATACTAGGGGGCTCGGATATGAACTTAAAGCCGATGCCGCCGGCATTGAGTCAGGAAATTTTATAAACGGATTGATAGATTCCTTTTTGAAACCTGATGCAGGCGGGGAATTAAAGGATAAAATTTACGGTAGTGCCCTTGGTAGTTTGGAGCTGAAGGGTGCCGGGGTGAACAAGAAGGCGTTTAAAAAGAACCTTACGGCAAAACTCTCCTACAAGATGATTAATGGTAAGTTTAAGAATTGGAAGATCCTGGGAGATGCTCTGGCGGCTCTGAAACTGAACCGTACCGAGGAAATTAATTTCCGGGAATTTACCGGGAAGGTCAGCGCGGCGAACCAGAAAGCGGTCATAGAGGAGTTCAGGATTATTTGTGATGATATGCGTTACTCTATTGCCGGCGAAGTGAATTATGACCGGGATCTGGAGAGCACTTTGAATTTAAAATTCTTAAATGACCTCGCACCCAATGCGGCAAAACAGATGGGAGATCTCGGCCGGTACGGCTCCGATGAAAACGGCTGGTTTCCGGTGGATTTTATCCTGACCGGCACCCTTCTTAGCCCGAACCTGCCCGCACCAATTTTAGAACGCTCACAAAGAAACCTGGAAAATAAACTAAAAAAGAAGGCCGAAGAGGAATTGAAAAACAAAACCGAAGACCTGAAAGAAAAGGGTATGAATCTACTTAAGGGGCTTTTTGGAAAGTGAGAAAATAATGGAAGAGTTAATAAAAAATATTCTGGGATGGGATATACGCGCCTTTTATTTTTTGAATAAAAGTCTGATGAACCCGGTTTTTGATGTTATTATGCCGGTAATTACCAATGAAGCCATCATCCTCGTCCCGGTAATCTTAGTCGCTTTATATTTTCTAATTAAAGGCAGCAAACGGACCCGGATAGCTATTATCTGTATGATAGTGGCTGTTTTGCTAGCGGACGCCGTTGCCTACCGGCTGATTAAACCATATTTCGGAAGGCTTAGACCCTGCGATGTTCTTCCGGGGGTGCACATTCTGGCTCAAGCCGGTAAATACTCGTTTCCTTCCAATCATGCCGCCAATATGATGGCGCTTTCCGTGATTACCCTTTTCTTTTACCGCAGGTACGGGTGGTTGATTTTCAGCATCGCTTTAATTGTCGGCTATTCCCGCATTTATGTCGGAGTGCATTATCCGCTGGATGTGCTTTCTGGTTTTGTCCTGGGCGGGGTTACGGCTTTACTTGTGCTCCTGGTCTATAATGGTATCGAATTGCAAAAAAGTTCAAAAAAAGAAGCGCCGGAAAACGAAAGTAAAAAACAAAAAAAGAAAAAGGGGGCTCTTTGACCCGATGAAGAGTTTCAGGTTTGTTTTATTCCTGCTAGTTTCCGCTTTACTTCTGCTTCTATGCGTTTCTTTTGTTCAACTAAAAAAAAGGTATGCTCTGGAAAAGTACAAAGTTACCTGCCTTGCAGTCAGTCTTAAAGATTACAAAGAGGGAGGCACAGCAGTTTATTATGTTCTGACTTTTGAAGAGGCGCTTGCTCTTGAAAACCAAAAAATAGCAGGGATACCGCTGGTCGAAATAAAAAAAGGCGAGGATGTCAGGAAAATAAAAAATAAAAAAGCCGTGCTTTTTTTTAAGAACAATGTAATCGGTGAGCCGGCGGTGGTGCGCGAGGAGAATTTTCGCGTAGCCTCTATGGAATTTGAAAAGCCCGCAGGCTTTGAACTAATCCCGGTGGACCGAATCCTGACCCTGCATTCCATTTTGGACAAGGACCTTCAAAATTATAATGAAGAGGAGACCATTAAAAGATATGTTCGGGCGGTGCTGGAAAGAAAAATAAACATTCTTTATCTTAAGAATCCCGCATATCTGGAAAAACTTGCAATGGCCCTTCCCAAGCGCGGGATGATATTAGCGGTTGAAGGGAACAATCCGTATCAACTAAAAGGTATAGGTTTCATAAAAAATGTAGCGGTTAAAAAATCTATGGCTTTTATTTTAGCTCTGTTTTTGCCTCTTTTTGGTTTTTTTTCGGCGCTAAGACTTAAGAATGTTTCGGCCCAGTTTGCGCTTATTAGTGCTTTTTCTCTGGCCGCCGCGTTTATAATCGCCGCACTTTTATCGGAAACTGTTTTCATGCTGAAAATTGAGCAGTTCGCGGGAGTTAAGGCGGCCTTGCTTTTACCTCCGCTTGCGGTGTTTTTCATTCTGGCCCGGGATAATAAAAAACTTTTTACGGGCAAAGTGTTTATTTTTCTCTCGGCCGCGGGACTTTCACTTCTGGTTCTTCTGGTGGTGGCAAGAAGCGGTAATTATTCCCTGCCGCTTTTTCCTTATGAAAAAGAATTAAGAGACTGGTTTGAGAAGGTCTTCTATGCCCGGCCGCGGTTCAAAGAATATTTGGTGGGTCATCCGGCTTTACTTCTTGGCCTTTATATTTATAACCGCGCGCGCTCTGTGGCTAATAGACAAGCGGAGCTGGTACCGGCCGTATTTTTACTGGCACTCGGGATGCTGGGCCAAACTTCGTTGATCAATACTTTTTGCCACGCCCACTCTGATCTGGGCTTGTCCTTGCTCCGGACGGTTTTTGGACTTTTTATAGGAATTTTACTGGGAGGAATGCTTATATTATGCAGGAAAATCGCAAAAAAGTAGTCATCTTCGGGTATTTTGGTTTTAAAAACAGGGGTGATGAGTTGATACTCTTATCTCTGGTGGCCAACCTGAAAGAACACGCTGAACTAACGGTGCTTTCCAAGAGGCCGAAAGAAACTGCTGAGGAACTTGGGGTTGCGGCCAAAAACCGCTGGAATCCTTTTGCGGTTCTTCTCTCTATATTAAATTCCGATATTTTGCTCGGGGGCGGCGGCGGTTTATTCCAGAATAAAACCAGCACCCGGAGCCTTTATTATTATCTGTCACTGGTTGTAATGGCAAAAATATTTATGAAAAGGGTGGTCCTTTTTTCGCAGGGGATAGGACCGGTTACCGGAAAATGGCCGCTATATTTTACGCGGTTGGTTTTAAATCTTGCAGATGTCCTTACCGTCCGCGACCCGGGCTCTTACGAAGAACTAAAAAAAATCGGGTTAAATAAAAAGACGGTAATCTCTGCGGACGCAGTTTTTGGCCTGGATTTTTCGCCTTACATTAAAGAGAAGAAAACGGGGGCCCGGGTGGGGGTAACGCTCCGGCGCTTTAAAAATTACGGCTCGTATGTGGACGGCATCCGGGAGATTGAGGAACAGTTGAAAGACAGAGAAAATTTAAATTTTATTTTTTATCCTTTTCATCTTCCGGAAGATAATGTTATCGGAGGAGAGATACGGATAAAATCCCGGCTTACGGACCTGCTTGAAGAGTTTTCAAATCTTGACCTGGTTGTGGGCGCCAGATATCACAGCCTGCTCCTGGCTTACGCTCTTAATAAACCTTTTATAGGGATAAATGTTGACACAAAAATAAAGTATTTCTGTGAAAGCAGCGGTATGCCTTGCCTGGAACTGAATGAAAATACATTCAAAAACAATCTGAAAAGTAGTATAATCAATCTGATAGATAAAAAACCGGAGTTTGACCCAAAGGAAGCCGGACGCAAGGTAAAGGAATCTTTTTCCCTCATTTTTGAGGATTGACAGGCTGCTGAAAAACTAAAATAATGGACATTAAGTAGTCTGTTCCCCCGTCATTTGATCACAAATGGAGGGTAAAATTATCAGAATTGCAGCTGAAAAAGTCTTAAAAAGAGTTTTTCAGCAACTGCCAAAAATTAATTTAAAAGGAAAGCGATGCTCTTAAAAGCTCTTCTGGCTCTGACTCTGGCGTTGACTGCGGCGCCTGCCGCGGAATACATAGATAGCCTGACAGGAAAGAATGAAACGGGTGTTTTTGCCGGGTGGGAAACCCTTTCCGGGAACTGGAAACAGACCGAGAGTTTTCTTGCGGGGAGTTCAAGCGGCGGTGATGGGTTGCTTCTATATAAGAAGAAAGTATTTACGGACTTTATACTGGAATGCAAAGTAAGAGTGGAGAGCCGGGAAGGCAGTCTGGTTTTTCGCGCCGTTGACAGGCAGAATCTCTATATTCTCGTTTTTAATCCCAAGGTAAATCCGGAGGATCAGGGAAGTATTCTTCTTATACGCCGGGTCAAGGGACGGGAAACCTATTTTGCAGGCAGTGAGCAATACATACGATTGAAAGAGTGGGTGACGCTCAAAGTTGCCTGTGAAGGGAAAAAAATTGAGATTTATGTTAACGGTAATTTGACCGTTTCCGTTGAAGACCCCAATTTTGAGTCCGGTTTCGTGGGCCTCCGTGTTTTCGGGGATTTTTTTTATGGTTGTAACGCCGGCTTTAAGGATTTTTTGGTCAAAGCCGCAGAGGAAAAGAAAAAATAATATGCGTAGTTTTGTGAGTTTTGGCGGAGGCGGCTCGGGTTCTTTTATCGGAAAGCTTATGCTGGTCGTTCTTGTTTTACTGGGTCTGGTTATTTTGTTTTTCTTCTTTTTTGCTTTACTGGCAGTTTTAGTCATAAGCCTACCTGTGGGTCTGGTCGTATATGTTCTTAAAAGAGTTTTTTTCCCGAGGCAGAAACAGCAGGAAGAACCGAAGATGCAAGCGCCGGAAAAAACGAGGGATACCGAAATAATAGATGTGACGGATTTTGAAACAGTTGAAGAAGACAAAAGAAAACTTAAAGCTTAGGAGACTTATGCGAAAAGCAATTATATGCGCCCTGCTTGTTTTCACCGCAGTAAACGGTTTTGCTCAGGATATGGCGGATAAACTTACCGCCAGCGAGGAACTGGAAAACATTAATTATAAAAACAACCTGTTAGACTCTTTTTCGGTAACCGGCACGGGGATAGTAACGGCCAAACCTGACAATGTGTTTGTTCAGCTTTCTATCAGTTCGATACCGGGCACCAATATGGCGTCTTTAGGCCGGGACCTGGATCAAAAGTTGGATTTTCTCATTCGCAGTCTCTGCCGGGATTTTAAACTAAAAAAGGAGAATTTTAAAGTAAGCGTCTCCGGGATACAGATGCAGGAGTCCACTTCAAAAATAAAAACTGCCTCGTCTAAATATGATGATGAGGGCAAATTGATACCTGAAAAGAGCTACACAAGTTCAATGAAAAAAACTATCGTAATAAATGACCTGGGCGCAAAAACTCCCCAGGATTTGCTTGCTCTCATTGATGCCGGGGTAAAATACGGCGCCGTGGCTATTGCCGCCAATGCCGCCGGGGAGGAAACAGCCACAAGCAGTATAACCGAAATAGGTTCGAACAAAGCCAAAATGGCCCTGACCAAAGGCGGGTCGGCGGCGAAAATTACCCCTGACATAAAAGATGCTGCTAACCAGCTTATAAATTACCATTTCAACGAGGAGACTCTCAAAAAACTTATGAAGCAGGCAAAGGACAATGCCCTTAAAGAGATAAGAGAGAAATTCAGCAGGCTTAAGGAAAAGATGAAACTAAATGAGGCTGATTTTGATTTTAATTTGAAAGAGGATTATAACGCTGCCAGCACCGAAGACGGGGAGATTTCTATTAAGGCCGATATTTCGTTGAATTACGCCCGGCCGAAAAAATAGGCCGGGAGTTAGGAGCAAAAGTTATGAAGAAAAAGCAGATAGATGATTTTACGATGGAGGATAACTGGCGGATTTTCCGTATCATGGCGGAGTTCGTCGAAGGTTTTGAGGAAATGGCAAAAGTTACCCCGGCTGTTTCTATCTTCGGGGCCGCCCGGGAAAAACCCGGCGAAAAATATTACAAGATAGCGTCAGAAATAGGCGCAAAACTGGTTAGGAAGGGATTCTCTGTAATAACAGGGGGTGGGCCGGGTATGATGGAGGCGGGAAACAAAGGTGCTTTTGAATCCGGCGGTAAATCCATAGGGCTTAATATAGAACTGCCGCATGAACAAAAACCTAATCCGTACCTGACCAAAACCATGAACTTTAGATATTTTTTTGCCAGAAAAGTTATGTTTGTTAAATACGCTACGGCTTTTATAATAATGCCGGGCGGTTTTGGAACCATAGACGAACTTTTTGAGTCCATCACTCTGATTCAGACAAAAAAAATAAACGAGTTTCCGGTTATATTGGTCGGGACCGAATACTGGCAGGGGCTTTTGGACTGGCTTAAGAAAGAGATGCTGGGCCGAGGCTATATTGATGCCTCCGACCTGGATCTTTTTCTTACCGCGGATACGGCGGATGAAGCTGTGGCACATGTAGTCAAATACTGCAAGGTAGGGATACACTGTAAGAAATAATTGTGGATGACTGATTACAAATAAACGAATATTTGGAAAAACTCCTAATTATAATCTGATTGCGAGAGAAATTTGTCCTGTCTAAATATTGTATAGCTTTCCAGGTAGAAAAATATTAAATGGTTTTTATTTCGATGGCTGCCGGATAGGGTGTTTAGTGAAACGATTTTTTGGATGTTTCATATTTATAATTACGCTTGCAATTTATGCCGAAACCTCTTGTCCTACTGTTTATGTGGGGGATGGAGGGGAACTTATCTCTGCAGCGTATCTTATGGGTATACCACACTCGCCGGGATACCCATTGTTTTGTATCCTTGGCCAACTCTTTACCTGGCTTCCGCTCGGTTCTATAGCTTTCCGTGTTAATCTTGTCGCGGCATTCTTCGCCGCTTTGGCTATACTCCTGCTCTTTAATCTTTTAAAGAAAATATTATCAGGTTCAAACTTATTTGCTCTTATTTTTGCTGCTCTTTTTGCTTTTACAGAGGCCTTCTGGTCCCAGGCAACTCACGCCAAAGGAGCACTCTATATATTAAATGTTTTTTTTCTCGCACTTATCTCCTGGATACTGGTCATTTGGTATTATAAAAGGAAGAATAACTACATTTATCTTGCATCGTTCTTTTTTGGCCTGGCATTAACTAATCACTACACGGCGCTGGCCTTCTTTCCGGGGTTTTTCCTGTTCATATTCTTTTCCGATAGGACGCGGTTTAAGGATATAAAGCTTATTACGGTTTCATTATTTTTGTTCTTATCAGGGCTCCTGGTTTATTTTTATCTTCCGATAAGAGCGGCCGAATATCCTCTCATGAATTCCAATAACCCGGCGGATCTTAAAGGCATGCTGGATCATATACTGAGGCTCCAGTATGGTTCGCTCTCTAAAAACAGTGAGACTTTCCGGTTGTTTTTTTCTCAGGCATTGACCATATTTTCCCAGCTGAATAAGCAATTTACTGTGCTCATTATTCTTCTAGCCTCGTTCGGCATCTATTATTGTAAACAAAAACTAAAACCGTTATTTTATCTTAGCCTAACTGTATTTTTATTTGTGATCGCAGGTATTGTGATAGTCATAAACACTGAAATGACCCCTGTTTCTTTTGCTGTCAATAATCTCTTCTTTATACCTGCATATTTTATGCTTTTAATCTGGGCTTTTTTTGGTATCCATATGTTCAAAGATCGGTTTAAAAGCAGATCTGCATCCTTTATCGCTCTGATGATTGTTTTGCTATTTGTATCCTTCTTTTTAAAGTTGAATTTCAAAAAAAATGACAAAAGCGGTAACTATCTGGCATATTCATACGGGGTAAATACTTTAAGGTCCTGTGAAACCGGCGGTATTATCTTCGCAAATGAAGACACACCTCTTTATCAACTGGCCTACCTCCAGTTTGTGGAAAAAGCCCGGCCGGATGTTATTGTTTGCGATGAGAACGGTATGGCGTACAGGACGCTTCTTACTACGCAAGATAAGGGTATTGTATATAAAAACTTTCTTAATCAGAGGGTAGAGTTGTACCTTGAATCAGTTCTAAGGACTAACAGTCCTATCTACCATACAATAGAGAGCGGAATCTTTTCTTATAAGCGCTTTACAAAAGTTCCCTCCGGTATTCTCTATAGGGTACTGCGGGCTAACGAAGCGGGAAAAGGTGACGGGCGTATTTTTTCTTTTAAGGATACCGAAAAACCGGATGGAGTGAATTATGATATTTTTAACAGGGATATGCTCGCGCGCTACCGTATTTTTAAGGCAGATTACCTTTTTTATATCGCGAAAAAAGAAGAGGCAATTTTAGAACTTGTATCCGCAGATTCTCTTTCTTATGACATGGACTGGGTTCAGCATGAAATCGGCACCGTTTACGCCAGGTACGGTTATTCCAAAGAATATCTTTTACAGATGGAAAAAGCGTTGGCACTGCACCTGACCTCTTTTGAGAGAAGGAATAATCTTGGGAATGCTTACATGGGAGCGGGCCGGCTTGATGAAGCTGTGAAAGAATTTGATGCAGCAACAAGGAATGCGCCGGCAATAGCCGGTCCTTTTCACAATAAAGGTATGGCACTGAACGCTCTTGGCAGAAGGGCGGAAGCTAAAAAATCATTTGAAAAAGCGGCAATGCTCGGACAGGCCGAAAGCTGGCAAGCTTTGCTCGGTATGTACCTGCAGGATAATGAGCTTGATAACGCTAATATGCTGCTCAAGAAGATGATGAGAGCCAATCCGCAAAATATTGATTTCTATGTAAATGTTGGCGTGGCCTATGAAAAACAGGGAAAAACTGCGGAGGCGGAAAAAATATACAGAGATGTCCTGGCGGTCAAACCGGAAGCTTCGCATGCAAGGATAAATCTCGGAAATATTTATATGAGTAAGGGGCTGGCGAAAGAAGCTGCGGGAGAATACGAAACTGCCATCAAATGTTCCCCGGGTTTTGTGGATGCCTACTATAATCTTGGGATAGCTTACCTGAGACTAAACAGGTTTGACGAAGCAAAGCATTCCTGGCAGAAGGTACTGGAGCTAAACCCCGGTCATGCAGGAGCAAAAGAAGCGCTTATATATATTAGAGTTTTATCCACCGCTCATTGAACAGTCCAAAAACTTTGTTGCAATTTTTTTTGCCGTTAAGTTGTTTTGTTATCTTTTATGGCAGGAAATTGGCTGAGTCCGGTGATGTTACCTTATAAAAGTATTCGTGCTTATTAAACTTGCACTTAGATATAAAAAATGCTATAAATCGATACGGGTGACAGGGGTTTATTAAAAGGTAACTCGAATAAATTAGTGTAGGGGATAATGCTAAAAAAAATTAATGGTAGCCACTTTTAATGATGAAAAAGAGAGCGCACAATTTTCGAATAAGATTGAATTTTTCAACAAAGGTTCCAACGGAATAGTTTTCTCCGGAGGTTCCAACCTTGGAGTGAAGAACGAAACTTTCTATTTCGATGATATAGAGATAGATGTTAAAGATGCGGCAAAGGAAGTACCGAAGCCGGTCAAATAAAGATTAAACAAAATAGTCGCCTGTTTTTAGGCATGAAATATCCCGAAGTGGGTTAGTTTGCAGGGGGTGTAGAAGGAATAAATAAGAAGTTTGAAAATATATCTAAAAAAAGATGTTTATGCTACAGGAAATATTATTATTTTTAACAAGAACGAGAAATAAAGGAGAGTTCTTTATGGCAAGAGCAATGTATCTAAAATTGCCTGTAGTAGGTATGGTTATGGTTATGGCGTTCTCAATTTCCTGTTCCTATGCAGGCACAGGCTCTGACTCCGGCTCCTTCTTAAGAATAAATCCCACCGCAAGATCCTCCGCTTTAGGAAACACTTACACCGGACTTTCTGATGATCTTGAATCCCTTGTGATGAATCCCGGCGGGCTCTATCAGTTAAAATGCCCCCAGTTGTCGCTTTTACACATGATCTACATGGAGGGCGTAAATCTTGAATATGCCGCGTTCGGTATGCCTCTGCCCAATAATTCCGGGGTGGTGGCTTTCAGAATAGAATATTTAACCAGCGGGGATATTCCGCGGAGTCTGGAAATAAATAACGGAACAGATTACACGCTGAGCGGAAGCTTTAATGTGTCGGAATTATTGGCGGGCGTGTCCTACAGCACAAATGTGAGCGGCCTGGGAATAGGGATCAACGCTAACCTTCTTATGGAAACACTGGATACGGTTTCTGGCACGGGATTATCTTTTGATGTGGGCGTGCACTACCCTCTCAGCAAGGAAGTGAAAGCCGGACTTAGCGCACAAAATATAGGTTTGGGTTTTTTAAAACTCGGGAACGGGAATTATCCGCTGCTGTTTCGCGGCGGGGTGGTTGTAAACCAGAAGATAGAATCGTACGATGTGCTTTTCCTGGCGGATGCGATCTATGACACAGAAGCCTCAAAACTAAGGGGCGGGCTGGGAGTGGAAGGCAATGTACTGGGTATGGTGCTTTTGCGGCTAGGCTATGAGCTAGGGTATGATCTTGGAGGTTTTACCGCGGGTATTGGCTTTGGCTTTAACGCCATGGGCGAGAGGCTGGAACTTAATTATGCTATGGTACCGCGGGGTGATTTTGGTTTAACCCACAAATTTTCCTTGACGGCAAAATTCGGAGAAAAACAGGCTCCGGCTGAAATTAATAAAGCAGAAGCTGATAGGGCCCCGGTAGCTCCGGTAAAAACCGTACCGCCGGTAAGCAAAGATACTGTGCCGGCTCCTGCTGTTGTGCCGCCTGCAGAAAAAGTTAAGGCCGCGCAACCGGAAAATACGGTGCTCAAGGAAGCAAAACCGGATGTTACCGCCGAACAGCCTGCGCCTAAAAAAATAAGAAGAATAATCAAGAAAAAGAGAGCTGCGGACGGTTCCACAACCAGTACTACTATATATCCTGACGGCCAGCCGGTACAGGACGGAGAAAAAGACAAGTAGAAACAAAATTAATTTAGCGAGGCAAAAGTAAAAAATGAGAAAAAACATAATAAAACCATGGATAAATGCGGGGTTACTGGTATTTGCCGCGATCAATATATCCTTCGCTGCAAACAGATACTGGGTGGGTGGGGACGGAGACTGGTCAGATAATACTGCTCATTGGTCTTTTTCCAGCGGTGGAATCCCCGGGGGCGGTATTCCAGGGTCATCTGATATTGTGTTTTTTGACAGCGGTTCCGGTGCTGGTACCTGTAATATAGATACAGCGGTAAATGTTTCAGGATTTAACTTGAGTTCCTCCACAATAACAGTATTACAGGGAGCCAACACGATAACAATCGGTGCCTCCAACGCATATTTAAATGCAGGAACATTTTTAGGCGGCAACGCGGATATGAATATAAATGCTCTTACAATTTGCGGAGCAAATTTCACATCAACATCTACCAACCTTACAATAACAGGAGCGGGTTATTGCTTGTGGGTTTCAAGCGGATCCTTTATTCATAATAACGGTACAGTAAATATTGCCGGTGCCAGTTTTACAATTCAACCCGGCTCCGGGACATATAATAATGTCAATTTTCTAGCCACAACAACGAGTGCCTCTGTGGGACAGGTGGGAACATGGTATGTTTCCGGGAATGTATATAGCGCAAGAGGCAGAGGCACCGATATAGTCGGCCCTCTAGAATTTGTGGGTACCGGGCCGAGTATAGTATCGTCCACTACGGTAAGTAATGCATGCGGTCTTGGCTACATAGTAGTAAGCAAGACCGGCACCGGAACGGTGTCTGTGGCCAATATGATGACCATCTCCAATCTGGTGATCAACCCATCAGGCGGGACCGGCGGATTTGACGCTTCCGGAACCCCTATCTTGCTTGGTTCTTTTATTAATAAAGGAAACTTTATCGCCGGCACAAGCACCGTGTCTATTGATTGTTCTAACTTAACCATTACTCCCGGTAACTCAACATACAACAATGTGGTATTTGCGCATGAAGGAAACCAGAGCACATATATTAACGGCACAATGCTGGTTGGAGGAAATCTTTATACTTACAATACAAACTGGAACTATATAGGAACAAACGGATATATTCAAATGACCGGCGGCGGAGCGCATACGGCAATGTCAATATCAACGAATGTCGCCCTTGGCACTTCCGGAGTTGCCAATTTGATAGTAGATACGAACGGAGGCACAGTTTCTTTGGGTAGTAATTTTAAAACTACCAGTTTGATAGTGAACAGGGGAACTCTTGATTGCGGGGTTGCAAAATGGGTTTCTGCAACTATTCTTAGCATAAGTCCTGCCGGAACCACGCAGTTGACGAGTACCGCTCTAACTAATTTCACTGCTACAAATATAACGAACTATGGAGCATTCAATTTTACCGGAGGCACCTGGATTACAAACAACAACATGGCAAATTATGGTACTTTCACGATGGGAGCTGTCGGTACCTGCGTGCTCAGCACCGGCACCGTAAATAACTATGGAACATTCTCGTTCCCCGGTAATGAACCGTATACTCTTACTACTTTCAACAGTTATCCCGGATCCAATCTAAAGTACACGGCGAATGGGACTATGGTGACGATGAGGATGCAGGCAGCGTGGACTTACTGGAATGTAGAACTTGCCGGTACGAGTACCATATCGATAACCCTTGCTAAGAGTTTTAATGATATAAAGATATCCGCAGCGGGTACATTGGATGCAGGTACGGTGGCAAGTACAATAACGGTAATGGGGAACTGGAACAATACGGCGGGAACCTTCACGCCAAGAACTAACGGAGTATCCTTCACGGGTACCCTTCCGCAGACGATAACCTCGAACGGACAGGCGTTCAATGTTGTAAACATAATGAATACCGAAGCGCCCGTAATATTTGCGGATGCTCCGTCGAGAATAGCAAATTTGAATGCCATAACAGCGCCGGCAACGGTGAATTTTAGCCCTACCGCGACCGCCAACTATACGATAACAGCCCTTACCATAAACGGAGCCGCGGCCAACAATATTAAATTAAGGAGTACAAGCAGCGGGACCACACCCTGGACTCTGGCTATTGCCACCGCAACGAGCGGTATAACCAATGCTGATGTTCAAAATTCAAAGGCGGTAAATGCGGTAACTGCGTTAGGAACAAGTGTTGACTCCGGGAATAATACCGGCTGGACTTTCGGCGGTACATCGTTTGCAAACAGATATTGGATACCTAATACATCCGGAAACTGGAGTAACACTGCAAACTGGTCAACAACAAGCGGAGGAGCCGGCGGAGCCAGTGTTCCGGTAGCAACCAATGCCGCTATTTTTGATACCGGTTCGGGTACGAGTACTTGCACAATAGATGCAAGTATAGCGAATGTAGGCAAAATAAATCTAACCGGGGCGAATGTCTTTATACAGCAGGGAACGAGTAATATAACGCTAGCCAACGGTGCAGAACTCTCCGCGGGTGTCTTTAACGGAGGGAGCGGTAATATAGTAAGCAACGGCCCGTTTAATATATCGGGTACGGCCTTCACGGCGACGACGGCGACAATAGTGATAAACAGCACCTATAATTTTTATAGCGGCAGTTACTATCATAATAACGGTACGATTAACT
>Ga0114951_10000934_pt1 | contig 38720 bp, 38 predicted proteins | sample AM7aDNAmetaG_FD_88677 | JGI IMG/M metagenome (GOLD analysis project Ga0114951, IMG submission 88677) | Freshwater microbial communities from Finland to study Microbial Dark Matter (Phase II) - AM7a DNA metaG | ecosystem: Environmental > Aquatic > Freshwater > Lake | place: Finland: Lake Alinen... | reverse complement strand
GGAAGCCGAACTTCTTCACGAGGTCCGGATGCGCCATCGAGTCATAGAGGCCCGTGCGCGCCGCGTCGGTCAGCAGTTTGAAATACGCCGTCCACGCCGCATCCACGTCGCAGTCGCGCCAGCGCGCGACAGCTTCCGGCGCGTCGTGGTTCCAGTCGCCGATGTAGTGGACGCTGCCGAGAAAGAAATCCCATTCCTGGCGGCGTTGCAGTTCGCGCAGTTCGGCTTCGATGCCCGGCAGATAATCCAACTCCAGGCCAAGCAGGATGCGCAGTTGGGGGAACTCCTTGCGCGCCGCCTCGACCCAGCCGGCGTAAAGCGGCAAATCGTCCATCCGCATGTGCCAGTGGGTGTGCCGGCTCGCGAACGGCATGTGATCGGTGCAGGCGATTTCCGCCACGCCCGCGGCGACGGCGGCGCGGGCGTAGTCGCACGGCTCGCCCTGGCCGTCGGTCAGCCGCGTGTGGGTGTGGTAGTCACAGAGCACAAGTGACTCTAGAAATCCCACTGGCTTTATGTCAAACTCAACTGCGGCTGGAAAATGAAGAAACTGGTGCTCACATTATTGTTTTGGATCGCGCTGGCGGGATTGTTTTTTGCCGGCGCTTGCCTCTACGAGCAACACTGGGGGCTCGAAGGGCCGTTTCCGCACTCGCATCACCATCATTGATGAGAGCGGGATTTGCGCGTCGGGATTGACGGCTGCGCGCGGCGCGGCTAGGCTCGGCGCGTGGAATTTCCGCCGCTAGACTGGAGCCGGATCAAAACATATCCGTTGCGCGAGCGGCCCAACCGGGTGCGGGCCGAGGATTTCGCGCGCCCGTGGAGCAAGGGCGGCTCGCTGAAGACGTTTCTCAACACGCTGCCGGATATTCTGGCGGCGCGGGACTTGCGCGCACTGGCGGCTGCGATGGTTGGCGCGGTGCGCCGCAAGAAGCCGGTGTTGTTGTGCATGGGCGCGCATCTGGTGAAGTGCGGTTTGAGTCCGGTGGTGGTGGATTTGATGCGGCGCGGCGTGGTGTCGTGCGTGGCAATGAATGGCGCCGGGTCGATTCACGATTTCGAGATGGCGCTGATCGGCCAGACCAGCGAGGACGTGCAGCATGGACTCGACGACGGCAGTTTTGGCATGGCGGACGAAACGGGGCGTCTGATGAATACCGCGATCAAGAACGGCCTGTCGCAGGGGATTGGCTGCGGTCGCGCGCTCGGCGAGACGATCGTGAAGGAGAACTTTCCGAACCGGGATGTGAGCATCTTGAACGCCGGCGTCACGGCGAAGGTGCCGGTGACGGTGCACATCGCCATTGGCACGGACATCATTCATCAGCACCCGGCGTGCGACGGCGCGGCGTTGGGCGAGGCGAGCTATCTCGATTTCCAGCGGTTTGCGGCGGCGGTGGCGGCGCTGGGCGACGGCGGTGTCGTGTTGAACGTCGGCTCCGCCGTGGTGTTGCCGGAGGTGTTTTTGAAAGCGCTGACGGTGGCGCGGAATCTCGGCCATAAGGTGGAGAATTTCACGACGGCGACGTTGGACATGATCCGTCAGTACCGCCCGACGGAAAACATCGTGCGCCGGCCGATGCACAAGGGCGGCCAGGGCTATTATCTTGTGGGCCATCACGAACTGATGCTGCCGCTGCTGGCCGCGAGTGTGATCGAGGAATTATGAACAAACTATCACGCATCCGGGTGGAGAAGCTGCTGGCGGATTTCCGCAAGCGGCGCGTGCTGGTCGTGGGCGATGTGATGCTGGACCAGTTCATTTACGGCAGCGTGGCGCGGATTTCGCCCGAGGCGCCGGTGCCTGTGCTCGAGGTGGTCCGCGACGAATGGCATCCGGGCGGCGCGGCCAACACGGCGCGCAACGTCCGGTCGCTCGGCGGCCAAGCCGTGCTGGTGGGCCGCGTCGGAAAGGACGCGGCGGCGGATCAACTGCGCGCGCTGTTGCGGGAGGAAGGCGTCGAGGTCGGTGATTTGTTGATGCGCGCCGACCTGCCGACCATCAGCAAGGCCCGGCTGATCGCACAGCACCAACAACTGTGCCGCGTGGATCGTGAACGTTGCGCGCCGTTGACACCGGAGGAAACAGCCAAGGTCATCGGGTTCGTGCGATCACAGCGAAAGTTCGATGCGATCATTGTTTGCGACTACGGCAAAGGGTTCGTGACGCAGGCGTTTCTGGACGCCATCAAGCGGCTGGCGCGGGTTGTGACGCTCGATCCCAAACCCACGAGGTCGTTGCGGCTCGGCGGCCTGACTGCCATGACTCCGAACCGTGCCGAGACGCTGCAACTGGCTGGACGGCCGGGCGGCGATGGCGATTGGCGCGCGGCGGGCGAGGCGGTGCTGCGGAAATGGCGGCCGAAGATGCTGCTGAGCACGCTCGGCGAGCACGGCATGTGTTTGTTTCAGCGCGGCACCGATCCGGTTCACATCCCGACGGTGGCACGGGAAGTGTTCGACGTGAGCGGCGCGGGCGATACGGTGATCGCGGCGTTCACGCTCGCGCTGGCGAGCGGGGCGACGCCGGTGGAGGCAGCTGTGATTTCCAACCACGCGGCAGGCGTGGTGGTTGGCAAGCTCGGCACCGCCACGTGCAAACCGGAGGAGTTGCGGGCGAATTTCCGCGCATGAAGAAAGACACCCACCAACGCGCCGTGTTCCTAGACCGCGACGGCACGATCATCGAGGAAAAGCATTACCTGCACCGCGAGCAGGACGTGACTCTGGTGAAGGGCGCGGCGGCCGCCTTGAAGAAGCTGAAGCGCGCAGGATTTCTGGTTTTCATCGTGACCAACCAGGCCGGCATCGGTCGCGGCTACTACACCGAAGGCGACATGCAGCGCGTGCATCGGTTCCTGCTTGGCCTGCTCAGCAGGGATGGTGCGCAGGTGGACGGAATTTATTTTTGCCCGCATCATCCGGAGGATCACTGCAATTGCCGCAAGCCTTCGCCGAAGTTTTTGTTCGACGCGGCGGCGCAGTTCCACATCCGGTTGGTGGATTCGTTCATGATCGGGGACCGTATCAGCGACCTGGAGGCGGGGCGGCGCGCCGGCGCGCGCAGCGTGCTGGTGCGGACCGGCTACGGTGAGACGGAGATTCGCGAGACGGGCGCGAGCCTGCCGGCGGACCATATCGCGAAAGATCTGCCGGCGGCGGTTACATGGGTACTGAACCAGAAATGAAATTCATCGGTGTCATTCCAGCGAGGTGGGCTTCGACCCGGTTTCCGGCGAAGATGCTCGCGCTGATTGCGGGCAAGCCGCTGATCCAGCGGGTCGTTGAGCGGGCGCGGCAGTCGAAGCTACTGTCCGAGGTGATTGTGGCGACGGACGACCGGCGCATCGCCGAGTGCGTCGAGGCGGTCGGCGGGCGCGCGATAATGACGCGAGCCGACCATCCGAGCGGCACCGACCGGGTGGCGGAGGTGGCGCGGAAAATCCGCTGCGACATCGTGGTGAACATCCAGGGCGACGAGCCGCTGGTGGAGCCGGCGGTGATTGACCGCCTGGCGCGGGCGCTGGCGCGCGACCGGTCTGCTTCGATGGCGACACTGGCGCAGGCGGCGGCCGCTCAGGATTTGGAGAACCCGAACGTCGTAAAGATGATTGTCAACCGGCAGGGAAGGGCCATATACTTCAGTCGGCACGCGATTCCCTACGTGAGGGACGCGGTCGGCAAACCTGTGACTGCGCGGCTGAAACAGTTTCGGTTTTTGAAGCACCCCGGCATGTATGCGTATCGCCGGGACTTTTTATTAAAACTGGTGCGGTTGCCGCCGTCGCCGCTGGAATTGGCGGAACGGCTGGAGCAGTTGCGTGTGATCGAGAACGGTTACACCATCAAGGTTGTCGAAACGACGCACGCGTCGGTCGGCGTGGACACGCCGGAGGACGTCGCGCGCGTTGAATCGTTTTTGAGGAAAGCATGAGCCATCCAAAATACATTTTTGTGACCGGCGGTGTGGTCAGTTCGTTGGGCAAGGGCCTGACGGCGGCGTCGTTGGGAACGTTGCTGGAGAACCGCGGACTGCGGGTGTCGTTGATGAAGTTCGACCCCTACCTGAACGTAGATCCCGGCACGATGAATCCGTTCCAGCACGGCGAGGTTTACGTGCTCGACGACGGCGCCGAGACCGACCTCGACCTCGGCCACTACGAGCGATTCACCGACAGCAAACTGAGCCGCTCCAACTCCGTGACGAGCGGCCAGATTTACCAATCGGTGCTCGAGAACGAGCGCAAGGGCGATTACCTCGGCCAGACGGTGCAGGTCATCCCGCACGTCACCAACGAAATCAAACGGCGGATCAAGGAGGTTGGCCGGCGGCCGGCGTCGGACGTGGTGATCTGCGAGATCGGCGGCACAACGGGCGACATCGAGGGACTCGCGGTGCTGGAAGCCATCCGCCAGATGGGCCATGAGATGGGGCCGGGCGGAACGCTGTTCATCCACGTGACGCTGGTGCCTTACCTCCGCGTCGCGGGCGAGATCAAGACCAAGCCGACGCAGCAAAGCGTCGCGAAACTGCGTGAGATCGGCATCACGCCGCAAATCCTGGTGTGCCGCAGCGAGAAGCCGATTGAGAAAAACGTCCGGGACAAAATCGCGCTGTTCTGCAACGTCGCCGAAGAAGCGGTGATCGAAGAGCGCGACGTGAAGACTTCGATTTACGAAGTGCCGCTGATGCTTCAGCGGGAGAAGCTGGACGAACTGGTTTGCCGCTGGCTGCACATGAAGCTGCCGCCGGCCAAGATGGGCGAGTGGAAGCGGATTGTGCGGCGGCTCGAACAGCCCAAGCAGAAAGTGCGCATCGCCGTCGTCGGCAAATACATCGGCTTGCAGGACGCCTACAAGAGCGTTTATGAGGCGGTATGTCACGGCGGCATCGGTAACAACGCCGGCGTGGAAATCGTCAAGGTGGACGCGGAAGACATCGAGCACGACGGCGCAGCGAAGTATTTGCGCGGCATATCGGGCATCCTCGTGCCGGGTGGATTCGGCAACCGCGGCATTGAGGGAAAAATCGAGGCGGCGAAGTTCGCGAGAGAGAACAAGGTGCCGTATCTCGGTCTGTGCCTCGGCATGCAAATTGCGACGATCGAATTTGCGCGCAACGTTTGCGGATTGAAGAACGCGCATTCGACCGAGTTCGACCCGAAGTCGCCGCATCCGGTGATCTGTCTGCTCGAAGAACAGAAGAGCGTGAAGAAAATGGGGGCCACGATGCGGCTCGGGGCGCAATGGTGCCGGCTGGCGCCGGCTACGACGTCGCGGAAGCTGTATGGCACTGAGATTGTCAGCGAGCGGCACCGGCATCGCTACGAGTTCAACAACGACTACCGCCAGCAGCTCGCCGACAGCGGCCTCGTGCTGGCAGGCACGACACTGGACGGCGAATTGGTGGAACTGATCGAGCACAAAAACCATCCCTTTTTCGTGGCGAGCCAGTTCCACCCGGAATTCAAGAGCAAACCGCATCGGCCGCACCCGCTGTTCCGGGGTTTCGTCGCGGCGGCGTTGAAACGGAAACAAGCGTGACGGCGGCCGGCAAAACAAACGCAAGCGTGGTCACCATCGGCGCGGTTCGCGTGGGCGGACCGGCGCTGACGCTTATCGCGGGGCCGTGCGTGATCGAAAGCGAAGTGCTTTGCCTGCGCGTTGCTGAAAAACTTTGCGTGCTGGCCCAGCGGTTGCGAATGCCGTTCATTTTCAAGGCCAGCTACGACAAGGCGAATCGGTCTTCAGGCCGGTCTTTCCGTGGACCTGGTTTGAGAGAAGGGCTGAAAGTTTTGTCCAAGGTGAAGTCGGCGGTCGGCGTGCCGGTGTTGACCGACGTGCACACCGAGGCGGAAATCGGTGCCGCCGCGGAAGTGTGCGACGTGCTGCAAGTGCCGGCGTTTTTGTGCCGGCAGACGGATTTATTGCTGGCGGTGGCCCGTTCGGGGCGCGCGGTGAACGTGAAGAAGGGCCAGTTTCTCGCGCCGGGCGACATGGCAAACGTCGTGAACAAAATCGTGGGTGCCGGTTGCCGGCGGTTGCTGCTGACGGAGCGCGGGACGACGTTCGGTTACAACAATCTCGTGGCCGACATGCGGTCGTTGCCGATCATGCGCGCGTTCGGTTATCCGGTGATCTTCGACGCCACGCACAGCGTGCAGGTGCCCGGCGGCGCGGGCGACCGCAGCGGTGGCGACGCGCGTTTCGCGCCGGTGCTGGCGCGCGCGGCGGTGGCAGCGGGCTGCGACGGGGTGTTCTTCGAAACGCATCCGGACCCGGCGGCAGCGCTTAGCGACGGCCCCAATATGATTCCGCTGCGCGATATGCGCGGCGTTCTGGAAACACTCTGTGCCATCCAAAAATCTCTCCGCTAAAGCGCGCCGGGTCCGGCTGCTGTTGCTGGACGTGGACGGTGTGCTGACGGACGGGCGCGTTTACATCGGCGACGCGGTCGCCCCCGGTGGGCGTTCGGTGGGCGTGGAACTAAAGGCTTTTCACATTCAAGACGGGCATGGTATGAAAATGGCGGCCCGTGGCGGGTTGCACGTGGGCTGGGTTTCGAGCCGGTTTTCATCTGTCACGAGTCGGCGCGCCAGGGAGTTGGGCATTGGCTTGGTTTCGCAGCCGGCCCCGGGACAGAAGCCGCCGCCGCCCAAACTGAAAGTGGCGGAGCAGATGGCGGCGGGACTGGGTATTGGGCTTGACCGCGTTTGTTTCGTGGGCGACGACTTGGTGGACGCGCCCGTCATGAACGCCGTCGGCTTGCCCGTGGCGGTGGCCAACGCCGTGCCGGAGATCCGGCGGCTGGCCGCCTACGTCACGCGCAAGGCCGGCGGAGAGGGAGCGGTGCGCGAAGTGATCGAGTTAATTTTGAAGAGTCAGGGTTTGTGGCGTAAACTGGTCAGCCAATACGTAATCAAGGTCCAATGAAACGATGGTTGGTGATACTTGCGGCGATGGTGGCGCTGGCCGCGCTGGTGGGTCAGGCGCAGACCAACGCGCCCGCGCTGCGCGGGCCAGCTCTGGTTCCACAGACCGATGCCGGGAACTTGAAAGGGTTCATGGTGCCGGAATACGGCCCGGACGGTCAGTTGACTTGGCGGATGTTTGGCGAAACGGCGCGCGTGGAGCTGGTCGGCGGCAAGGTCGAAGTGCACGTCATGAAGCTGGAGCTTTATCAAAATGGCGCGGTGGATGCCACGATCTATTCGCCGGTGTGCCTGTTCGATCGCACGGCCAAGACCGCGGCTTCAGAAGACGCGGTGAAGATTGTGGCGACGAACATGGTGGTGACGGGAACGGGTTTTGACTGGAGCTCGACCGACAACCGGATGCGGATCCGCACCGACGCGACAATGACGATTTTGAACCGGAAGGGCATGGCCTTTCCGACAACGGGCGCGAAATGAAATTGATGAGATGGCAAAATTGTTTGTGGATGGTTTTGGCAGGCGTGTTGAGCAGCGTCAACGCCGGGGCGCAGAACAGCCCGGTGCCGCTGCCGCCGCCGGCGGTCCCCATGCTGCCACTGGTCCCGGAGCCGGCACCGCCGCCCGGGGCAGTGCGGCTGCGGCCGCCTGACACTGCGCAAGCCAAGCGGTCCGTGCCGCTGGCTCAGTCCACCGTGATCACGTCGGACGATTTGGTGATGGACATGGAGCGGAAGGTTGCGACCTTCACCGGTCACGTGAAGGTCGTGGATCCTCAGGGAACGATGACAGCCGACAAGATGGTTGTTTACCTGACGCAACAAGGCGACAACGAGAACGGCGTGAAGCGGATTGAGTCCAGCGGTGGCGTGGTGATCGCGCAGGAAGGCAGCAAAGCGATTGCCGACGAAGCCGTTTACACCGCGGCGGACCGGACGGTGGTGCTGAGCGGCGCGGCGCAGGTGCAGAACGACCAGGGCATCGTGACTGGCGAAACGGTGATTTACGACATGGCCAAAGGCACGACGCAGGTGAAAGGCCGGCCGCGCATGATCCTGCCGGGGCAGGGCGGCGGCCGCAAAAAAGGGTTGTTTCCGCCGCCCGTACAACCGCAGGCCCCACCGAAACCGCAGTCCACACCGAATCCATAGTCAACGGCCGGATGGAACAGGTTCTACAAACCAAAGGGCTGGTCAAGGCCTACCGAGGCAAGCGCGTCGTCAACGGCGTGGACATCGGCGTCAGCCGCGGCGAAGTGGTGGGCTTGCTCGGGCCGAACGGCGCCGGCAAGACGACGAGCTTCTACATGATCGTGGGTCTGCTGCGGCCGACGACAGGGAAGGTGTTGTTCGAGGGGCGCGACATCACGCGGTTGCCGATGTATCGGCGCGCTCGCGTGGGCGTTGGCTACCTGTCGCAGGAACCTTCGATTTTTCGCAAACTGACGGTTGAGGAAAACATCATGGCGATCCTGGAGACGCTGCCGATCCCGGCGCGTGAAAGGAAACTGCGCCTTCAATATCTGCTGGAAGAACTCGACATTGCCGCGCTGGCCAAGCACAAGGCCTACACGCTTTCCGGCGGCGAGCGGCGCCGGCTGGAGATCACCCGCGCGTTGGTGACATCGCCAAAGCTGTTATTGCTCGACGAACCGTTCAGCGGCGTGGACCCGATCGCGGTCTATGAAGTGCAGCAAATCATCAAAAGGCTGCGCGACAAGGGCCTCGCGCTGCTGATCACGGACCACAACGTCCGCGAGACGTTGTCCATTGTGGACCGGGCGTATCTGATTTACCAGGGCAAGGTGGTCAGCGAGGGCACCAGCGATTTTTTGATTAATGACCCAACGAGTCGTAAGCTTTACTTGGGTCCAGAGTTCAACATGTAACACAGTCCGCGAATCAAACAACAAAGGAGACAAGATCATGCCGCATACTCAGGCTCACACGCATACGGAACCCGAAATCTCGGTTACGGGCCGGCACGTTGGAGTGACGGAAGCGATCAAGGAATACGCGCGCAAGAAGATCAACCACATCGGCTTCGATTATCCTCGAATCCTGAACGCCCAGGTGATTTTGGATGTGGAGAAATACCGGCACATCGCCGAAGTGATTCTGCATTGCAACAACCACATCACCATTGAGGCGCAGGAGGTCAGCGAGGACATGTATGCCTCGATTGACCAGGTGGTGGGCAAGCTGATGCGCCAATTGCGCAAGGCGAAGACGAAGATTCAGCGGCACCAGCCGCGACGGGGCATCGAGCAGGCCGTGCCGTTGCACGTGATCGAGACGGAGGGTGCCGAGGACGCAGAATCGGACATCACGCATCATGTGTTGCGCACGGAGCAATTCACGGTCAAGCCGATGTTTGTGGACGAGGCGGTGCTGCAACTGGAGCTGTCGCCGAAGGTGTTTCTGGTGTTTCAGAACGCCGAGAATCAGCGTGTGAACGTTCTGTATCGGCGCAAGAACGGCGACTTTGGATTGATTGATCCGCAGGTAGCCTGAGTTGCTGATGGAAGCGAAGCCAATCACGGTCCGGGCGATCAGCGCGGAGGCGTTCTACACCGCGTATGGACGGCAGCTCGGATTGAAACTGGAAGCCGGCGAGGCCGGCTTGGACCGGAAGATCCGTGAGGCCACGGTCAACCGCCCGGGCCTGGCGCTTGCGGGATTTTTCCGTTACTTCGCCTGGATGCGCGTGCAGGTCGTCGGAAAGGCCGAGACGTTTTACCTGAAGTCGCTCTCCACCGGCGAGCGGCGGCGGCGCATCCAGGATTTCTTCCAGCGGCGGGTTCCGTGTGTGGTGTTTTCGCGCAACATCCGTCCCTTGAGCGAGTTTTTGGAGGAAGCGGACGCGTATCGGGTGCCGTTGTTTCGCTCGCCGCTGGTGACGGGGCCGCTGATCAACTCGGCGACCTTGATGCTGGACATGGAGTTTGCGCCGAAGATCACCGAGCACGGCACGATGGTTGACATCCTTGGAATCGGCGTGTTAATCAAGGGCGAGAGCGGCGTCGGCAAAAGCGAGTGCGCGCTGGCGCTGCTGGAGCGCGGTTACAGTCTGGTGAGTGACGATGTCACGCGCGTTTACGTGCTGGACGGTCGGGAGTTGATGGCGAGCAGCCCGGAGGAAACCCGCTATCTGATGGAAGTGCGCGGCTTGGGCCTGATTGACGTGTGCCGGGTTTTTGGCGTGGGCGCGATTCGGATCGAGAAGCGCATTGACCTCGTGGTGACGCTGCAAGACCCGCACAAGATGGAGGATATCGAGCGCGTGGGCATGGAACAGGAGTTCCATGAAATCCTGGGCATTCGAGTGCCGCATGTGTGCATACCGGTCAGTCCTGGACGCGACTTGGCGCGGTTGGTCGAAGTGGCGGCGCTCGATCAGAAACTGAAAACGATGGGTCACAATACAGCGAAAGAATTTAACAACCGGTTGATCGCTAGGATGCGCGGCGAGGCCAAAAAATGAAACCAGCAGCAAGTGGCGGAGACGAACAGCGGCGTTCGTTGAAGCGGGAAGTCGCGGTTATCAACAAGCAAGGCATCCACGCCCGGCCGGCGGCGCTGTTCGTCAAGACGGCAGGCAAGTTCGGTTGTGAGATCGTTGTCGAGAAAGATGGCGAAGTTGTGAACGGCAAGTCCATCATCGGCCTGTTGATGCTGGCGGCAGGGCAGGGCACGAAGCTGGTCATCACCGCCGACGGCCGGGATGCCGACAAGGCGCTGACGGAGTTGGCAAAGCTGTTTGACGATAAATTCAATGAAGACTGACAGCCGGCGCCGAGGAGCGCGGCGTTTCGATGGAATTAGAGCGGGCCGTTGTGACGGCGCAAGAGCATGAGCGATCCTGAGTCGCCCAAAACTGAGAGCATCTATCGCGGCATTGCCGTTTCACCCGGCGTTGCCCGCGGAACGGTTTACGTTTATCGGCCCCATGAAGATGTGATCGAGCGGCGCTCGGTGCGGGACGAGGACGTCTCCGGTGAATTTGTGAGGCTGGAGCAGGCGGTCATCAAGACGCGCCAGCAACTCATCGAGATTCCCCAACGTCTCGGCAAGGAGATGGGCGACGACAAGCCTGGCATCTTCGACGCGCACCTGCTCGTCCTGGATGACCCGATGCTGATGGAGCAGGTCTTCAAGCGCCTCAAGACCGAGAAGCTCAACGTCGAGTTCATCCTGAGCGAAGTGGCCGACCAATACACCCAGGCGTTGGCCAGGCTCGAAGACACCTACCTGCGCGAACGCGCCGCGGATGTCCGGGACGTTTCGCGCCGCATCCTGCGCAACCTCATGGGCGCGGAGCACGACGAACTCCAGCGGCTGCCCGGCCCGCGGATCGTGCTGGCGGCGGACCTGTCGCCGTCGGACACGGCGTTGATGGACCGCGCCAAGGTTCTGGGCTTTGCCACGGAGATGGGCAGCCGAACGTCGCACACGGCCATCCTGGCGCGCTCGCAGGGCATTCCGGCCGTCGTCGGGCTTCATGAAATCGGCCGGCAGATTGCCAGCGGGCAGGAGGCGCTGCTGGACGGCTATACCGGCCTGCTCATCGTCAATCCAACCAAGCAGACGCTCTACGAATACGGCCAGATCGAAATCCGCTGGCATAGCATCGAGGAGCGTTTGCGCCAGCTCCGCCACGAACCGGCCTGTACGCGCGACGGCTGCGCCATCCGGCTTGGCTCGAACATCGAACTGGAAGAAGAAGTCCAGATGGCGATCGAGCACGGCGCGCAAGGCGTGGGCCTTTACCGCACGGAGTTTTTGTTCCTCAACCGCGAGGGATTTCCGACCGAGGAAGAGCAGTTCGCCGCTTATCGCAATGTCGCGGTGGCCATGAAACCGCACGAGGTGATCATTCGCACGCTGGACGTCGGCGGCGACAAGATCCTCCACGGCAGCGAGCATTCGCGCGAGGCGAACCCGTTCCTAGGCTGGCGCGGCGTCCGGTTTTGCCTCGACCAGCCGGAGATGTTCAAGACGCAACTGCGCGCCATCCTTCGGGCCAGCGCGGAGGGCAACGTCAAGATGATGTATCCGATGATCAGCGACCTGCAGGAGGTCAAGCGCGCCAACGAATTGCTGAACATCTGCCGCGAGGAACTGCGCCGCGAGGGCAAGCCCTTCAGCGACCAGATGGAAGTCGGCTTGATGATCGAGGTGCCCAGCGCAGCGATGATCGCGGACGTGCTGGCGGAACACGCGGCGTTTTTTTCCATCGGCACCAACGACCTGGTTCAATACAGCATGGCCGTGGATCGCGGCAACGAGCGGGTGGCGCACCTTTACGAGCCGGCGCATCCGGCGATCCTGCGCCTCATCAAGAACGTCGTGGCCGCCGCCCGCGCCCGCAACATTTGGGTCGGCGTGTGCGGTGAGATGGCAGGCGACCCGATAATGGTGCCGTTGCTGATAGGTTTGGGCGTGAACGAACTGAGCGTGAGCGCGGTGGCGTTGCCGGCGGTGAAATACGTCATTCGCAGTCTCACAATGCCCGAGGCCCAATCGCTGGCCGAGCAGGCCCTGCGATGCGGCACGGCCGGCGAGGCGGTCGTTTTGCTGGAAGCTTTCATCCGGTCTGCCGCGCCGGATCTTGTCGAACTGGTCAAACCGGAAAAATCCCCCCAATGAAACTACTCGTCCTGGCCGCGGGTTACGCGACGCGGCTCTACCCGTTGACGTTGAATAAAGCCAAACCGCTGCTGGACGTGGCGGGTAGGCCGATGATCGAGCACCTGCTCGACAAGTTCGCCGACCGCGGCGACGTGGACCGCATTTACGTCGTGACCAATGCGAAGTTCGCGGGCGACTTCGCTCATTGGGCCTGCGGCTACACCACGCGGCACCCGCGCGCGCCGATCGAGGTAATCAACGATCGCACCACCAGCGACAAGGATAAACTCGGAGCCATCGGCGACATCCATCTGGTTATCAAAGACACCCAGCTCGACGACGACCTCATCGTCGTGGCTGGCGACAATCTTTTTGAGGAGAGCGCCGACGGCTTTCTGGCGGCGGCCCGGCGCAATGCGGCCAAAGACCAGCCGACCGTCATCACGTACGACGTGGGCAACCTCGAAGAAGTGCGCAAGAAGTATGCCAACATCCAGATGGCGCCGGACGGCCGGGTTGTGCTGTTCGTTGAGAAGGACCCGAACGCGACCAGCACGGTCACCGCAATTTGTCTTTACTATTTCCCGCGAAATACCATTAAACTGGTCGCTCGCTACCTGGAGGAAGGGAACAACCCCGACCAGCCGGGCCGATACATTAGCTGGCTCTATAAGCAGGTGCCGGTTTATACGTATCAGATTCACGGTCGTTGGCTGGACATCGGCTCCAAGGAAACGCTGGAGCAGGCCAACCGCGAGTTCGCGCGAAAGCAGTAGCACCAAGCAAAGGAATAAAACAGAACATGCACTTGAGCCGTCGTTACATTTTTAGTTCAGAGTCGGTCACCGAAGGTCATCCTGACAAGGTGTGCGATACGATCAGCGATTCCGTTCTCGACGCCTGCCTTGCGCAGGACCCGAAGAGCCGCGTCGCGTGCGAGACGCTGGCGAAGTCCAACCTCGTTGTTCTCGCCGGTGAAATCACCACCAAGGCGAACCTCGACTACGTCAAGATCGTCCGCGAGGCCGTGCGCGAGATCGGCTACACCAAGGATGTCAGCACTGTTTTCAACGACGAGGATTGTTTTGTCACCTGCGCCCTCATCAAACAAAGCCCTGACATCGCCCAAGGCGTGGATGACCGCGCTGTCGAAGGCAAGAAGACCGCCGAGCAGGGCGCGGGCGATCAGGGCCTCATGTTCGGCTACGCCTGCATCGAGACGCCGGAATTGATGCCGGCGCCGATCATGTATGCCCATAACCTCGGCAAGGCCCTCCGCGAGGCCCGGCGCAGCGGCGCTATCAAGTGGCTCCGCCCCGATGGCAAAACCCAGGTCAGTGTCGAATACGAGGGTTTGCGCCCCGTCCGCATTGACACCGTCGTCATCTCCAACCAGCACTGCGATTGTGTCAAACACGCCGAGATCGAGAAGGTCATCATCGAGCAGATCATCAAGAAGACCCTCCCGGCGAAACTCCTCGATAAAAAGACCCGTTACCTCGTCAACCCCACCGGCCGGTTCGTCGTCGGCGGTCCCGAAGGCGACAGCGGTCTCACTGGTCGCAAGATCATCGTGGACACCTACGGCGGCATGGGCCGTCACGGCGGCGGCGCGTTCTCCGGCAAGGACCCCAGCAAAGTGGATCGCAGCGCCGCCTACATGGGTCGCTACGTGGCCAAGAACATCGTCGCCGCGGGCCTGGCCGACCATTGCGAAATCCAGTTCGCCTACGCCATTGGCCACCCGGAGCCGGTCAGCGTCATGGTTCACACCTTCGGCACCGGCAAGATCAGCGACGACAAAATCGAGAAAGCGGTTCAGGAAGTCTTCAGCTTCAAGCCTGCCAACATCGTCAAGCAACTCAACCTGCTGCGCCCGATCTACCGCAAGACGACCAACTACGGCCACTTTGGCAAGATTGACGACCTCGACTCCCTCACGTGGGAGCGCACCGACAAGGCCGAGGCTCTCAAGAAAGCCGCCAAGTAAGCGTCGGCATCAACCCTCATCTTGAAACGGCCGCGTTCGCAAGAGCGCGGCCGTTTCATTTTTTACGGGAAGCGGGCAACTTTGCGCGCTCGGGCCTGCCAGCAGCCGCCTGGTTTGACAATGGAGCGGGACCTACTAGTCTTATGTGGCTATCCGAGGACGGGGAATGAAAACGCATTTATGAAAGTCACCGAAATGCTGGTCAGTCACCATGCAATGCTTCGCTCCGTGTTCAAAGAAGTCGAGCGTGCGATGGGCGAGGCGGAGACAACCGAGGTGATTGTGTCGCTCGCCAAGGTCGTGGAGGGATTGATACGCGACCACGCCGAGGCGGAGTCGAACATGCTGTTTGCGCCGCTGGACTCTCTCTTGTTGGAGAAAGGCCAGTTTCAGCAGTTTTACACCAAACACGAGGAATATCTCGATATGCTCGAAAGGGTAGGGCGGCCGCCGCCGGGACGGGATGCCAGGTCGTTGTTGTCGGTGGCGATCACTGCGTTGCAGCGCCATTTCGATGTCGAGGAGCAGGTTGTCATTCCACTGGCCGAGAAGACGTTTGAGCCAGAGTCGCTGGAGAAGCTCGGCGAGGCATGGTTGCATCGGGACACGGATTTGGTGACTTTGGCGGCGCGATAACGCAGCGCCGCCATCCGTGGCAGATCAGCTTTGTTTTCCGGCTTAACTTCTTGCCCTTCACCCGCCGCGAAACGGTGCGCCGTCCAGGTAAGGAGTTTTCCTACCCCAGTTTTAGTTTTGCTCCGATGGCGCACGCGGTCTTCCACATGTAGCGTTCCTGCATGGAGCTTAACAACCAGGAGCGCTTTATGGAAAACCGAGTGGAAGACGCCACTTGTAAACCGAGTCGGGGATGCAACGCCGTGGTCATTTACGAGGATAAGGCCACGGAAACGCGCGCCCGAAACATGTTGCAGGCCATCTTCGACGAAATGGGGTCGGACATCCCGTATGCGATCACGTCGATGACCGTGGCTCAGATGGCAGGCTTGCCGGTCTGCGAGGGAGCCGCCATGGTTGATTTCGTGATCATCTCCGTCCACGACGCCGTCCGTAGTGTGTCTGACGGGAAGTGGTGGCTGACCCACTGGCTGAATGAAATCAGCCGCATGCCGCGCGCCTTATTCCTTTTGCATGATGGCGAGGACAAATCGGGTTGGGTGCGGGGAATGCGGTCGTTGGCCGAGAGCGCGGGCGTGAGTCTGCTCAGCCGCGGCCGTCAGACGGAGGCGGAGATTTCCGCCAGCTCTTTGGCGACTGAACGCCGGCCCGAGGCCGTCGAGGTATAGCGCCCGCAGGTCTGGTGGTTTAGCGCGTCTGCGCGACGATTTGCTCCCTTTTCGGTGTGACCCGGCGCAACACTCCTGTCTGGCACTCCTGCGGGGTGCTTTCGATGGCCGGGCATTCCGGAGGGTCTCGCGGCCTCCGGCCTCCGGCTACGCTCCATCAACCCTTCGGGTTGGAAGCGGCCAGCGGATGCCCTATGAAAACAGTGAAACTAACGGTGCAGGAGCGGAATGCGGTGCCGAAGATGACAGGGGTAGGGGAGTTTTCAAAAACACCTCTTGCGTCGCGTTGCGTGTGGGGGCTATCGTTTCGCGACTTTTTTCATGGATACATCGAAGATACGTAACTTTTGCATCATTGCCCACGTGGACCACGGCAAGACCACGTTGAGCGACCGCCTGTTGCAGGCGACCTCGACGATCGCCGACCGCGATCTGGAAGAACAGCATCTGGACTCAATGGACCTGGAGCGGGAGCGGGGCATTACGATCAAGATGCACCCGGTGACGATGCGCTACCATGGCGACGACGGGCAGGACTACATTTTCAACCTGATTGATACGCCGGGACACGTGGATTTCTCCTACGAAGTCTCGCGCAGCCTCAACGCCTGCGAAGGCGCGTTGCTCATCGTGGACGCGGGGCAGGGCGTGGAAGCGCAGACGGTGGCCAATCTGCACCTCGCGCTGAAACAAAACCTGACCATCATCCCGATCATCAACAAGATTGATCTGCCGCAGGCGGACGTGGAGCAGGTCAAGAAGCAGTTGGAGGACATCCTCGCCATTCCCGCCGAGGAAGCGATTCTCGCCAGCGCCAAGCAGGGGATTGGCATCCATGAGATTCTGGAAGCGGTCATCAAACGTGTGCCGCCTCCGAAGCCGCTGATGATGGTCGAGGCAGGAGCGTCGAGCGTTCCAGCAACGACATCAAACGGTGCGCGGCCTGTGCTCCAGGCTCCACGTTCCAAGTCCCACGCTGCGCAGATCGAACAACTCGCCGCGCTGGTCTTTGATTCCGTGTTCGACAGCTATAGGGGTGTCGTTGTCTATGTGCGCGTGTTTGGCGGCGTGCTCGAGACCGGTTCGCAAATCAAGTTGATGATGTCTGGCCATACTTTTGACGTGAAGGAAGTCGGCGTGTTCACGCCCAAGCCGATGCCGCGGCCGAAACTTGGGGCAGGGGACGTGGGTTACATCGTGGCCAACATCAAGTCCATCGCGGACGTGAAAATTGGTGACACCGTGACGGATTCGCGCCGGCCGATTGCCCAACCGTTGCCGGGCTACGCGGAAGTCCATCCGATGGTGTTCAGCGGGATTTATCCGATCAACACGGCCGATTACGAGGCGCTGAAGGCGAGCATGGCCAAGCTGCGACTCAACGACTCGTCGTTCGTTTATCAGAGCGAAAGCAGCGCGGCGCTCGGCTTCGGGTTCCGGTGCGGGTTTCTGGGCCTGCTGCACATGGAGATCGTGCAGGAGCGGTTGCAGCGCGAATACAACATGGACATCATCGCCACGTATCCGAGCGTGGTCTATCGCGTGACGCTGACCGATGGCACGACGAAGGAAGTGGATAACCCGGCGAACTGGCCGGACCCGACATATTTGCAAAAAACCGAGGAGCCGTTCATCCGGTCGTTCATCATCTGCCCGAACGAGATGATCGGCGATGTGATGGCGCTCGTGGCCGAGAAACGCGGTGTGGTGAAACACACTGAAACGCTCGACATCCGTCGCGTGATGATGACCTGCGAGCTGCCGTTGAACGAGATCCTCGTGGACTTCGTGGACAAGCTGAAGACGATCACGCGCGGCTACGGCTCGATGGATTACGAATACGCCGGCTATCGCGATAGCGAGTTGGTGAAGCTCGATATGCTCATCAACGGCGAAATCATGGATGCGTTTTCCAGTGTCGTCCACCGCAGCAAGTCCGAAAGCCGCGGCCGGATGCTCGCGGAAAAATTGAAGGAAGTCATTCCGAGACAGCTTTTCGCCGTGCCGATCCAGGCGGCCATCGGCGGCAAAATCGTTGCGCGCGAAACCATCGGCTCCGTCGGCAAGAACGTGACGGCGAAGTGCTACGGCGGCGACATCTCGCGCAAACGCAAGCTGCTGGAGAAACAAAAGGAAGGCAAAAAACGGATGAAGCAGATAGGGAAGGTGAACATCCCGCAGGAGGCGTTCATCACCGTTTTGAAATCGTCATGAAGAGCATTTTGGAAGTCCCGCCGTTCAGTTGGTGGCGTCAGCACCGCGCCCGCAAGCGCGCGGCCGAAGTGTCGAAACACGTCCGCCGGCTGCTGGCGACGCATCGCGACATCATGGAATCGGACAAAGTCAAAGCCGCGGAGAAGGCCATCGGCGAGTTTGACGCAGCCCGCCGCGGCACGATCGACGAGATTGGGCAGGGCATGAACCGCCTTGACCGGGCGTGCGCGAAGCTCTTCCCGACGCCGAAGCACGCACAGTGGCGGGAGGCGATTGAAATCGGCCTGGTGGCTGCCGTGGTGGCCTGGGGCGGCATCCGCACGTTCTTCCTTCAGCCCTTCAAGATTCCCACTGGCTCGATGCAGCCGACGTTGTTTGGTGTCCACATCGAGCCGTTGGGGCCGGACGAGAAGGTTCCGATGTTGCCGCAACGTGTTTTGGAGAAGGTTTTTCTTGGCCGGACGTATGTTGAGGCGATTTGCGAAGAAGATGGCCAACTAAACTACGTCAACCCGTTTAAACAGCATATCGGGCCGTTTGAGTGGCCGTTTGAGAAGACGGTCCTCACGGTCGGTGGACGGGATTATACGCTGGCCGTTGACTCTGATAGTTTCAGAAAGGCGGAGAAAGCGCTTGGGTTGAGTTGGGGTCGGACCTTCCACCGCGGCGAGCCGATTGTGCGGTGCGTGGTCAACAATGGCGACCATATCTTCGTGGACAAGGTCAGCTACAACTTCCGGCGGCCACAGCGTGGTGAAGTGTTTGTGTTTGAGACCCGGGACCTGCCCGGAACGCGCGGCGAGTTCTACATCAAACGCCTGGCTGGCGTGGGAGGCGACGTGTTGCAGATCAAGGAGCCGGAACTGTTCGTGAGCGGCCAGCGGGCGGCCGAGCCGGGTTTTGTCCGGGTAATGTCTTTGAAGGACGGCTACCACGGTTATACGAATCCCGATGCCGCGAACCATCTAAGCGTGCCGGGTGACAAGTTTGAGGTCCCGAAGGACCAGTATTTTGCGCTCGGCGACAACAGCGCGAATAGCGCGGACAGCCGATACTTTGGCACCGTTCCGCACGCGAATCTGGTGGGCAGGGCGTTTCTTCTTTATTGGCCTTTCACACGGCGGTTTGGGCTGGCAAATTAATGGTTCGCGGGCGTTTCATCAATTCAGGCTAAATTCAGGTCCTTTTCAGCTCATATATTATGTCGCACAATATGTATTATGATACTTTAAATAGCCGGCGAAGGCGAAATTGTCATCTCCTCTTCCGTTAAGAACCCCCGCCTTGTGTCAAACCAGCCAACTCTGGCCCGAAAACGCTGCGTCCGGCACCTTTAGCTCGATCTCGCCCTCGCCGGGATGCTGTTCCTGCGTATGGCCCTTGTTCTCCACGCAAACGTTGAAACCAAGCCTCTCGCCCGGTTTGAGCCCAAAAAATTCAAGCGGCACGGCCACCTCCAGCATCTTGTCATGGGCCGCCTCGACCGTCCTGCCGTCGCCCGTCTGCTTGTGGGGCCAGTCCCCTCTCAGCTCCTGGCTGACAGCCTTGCCGGTCTTCGTTCGCAGGTCTCCAATCCAAAGTTCCGCGTTCGCTGGCGATGAGAACCGTATGCGAACGGCGTCGCCGCCGGGCAGCGGCGGGGTGCCCGTCCATTGCAGACAGAAATAAAAGTTCGCCTTGTCGAAACCGAACCAGATCTCCTTGACCAAATCCGCCGACTTCGCCATGGCGTGCTGGCCGGCGCCGCCGCGGTAAACGCCCGCGCCCAGCCATTCGTAATACGACGTCCGGCGGCCATCAATGGTGGGCGTGATGAAGTCGCGCGGTTCCTGGTAGGCCCGCACCGGGCCAACCGTGAGCAGCGACTTGTCCACCGCAGGCGGCACCGGACGGCCCATCGCGCGATAGGCGCAGCGCACATGCCGGCGGAAAAGGTCGTCGAACAGCGGCTTGTCCTCGATTTGGAACTCCGGCCCATACCACCAAAACCAGTCGCTGCCCTCGGCCGCCAGCAACGATTGCAGCGCGGCCTTGCGCGCCGGTTCCGGCAGCGAGTCCTTCACCTGGGAAAACACATGCCGGGCTTCGCGCAGCAGATCCCACGCCCGGTTCTCCTCTTGGTCGCCGATCCAGATGTCGAAATTCGCGTAAATCCACGAGCCGGTATAGAGCGTCGTCAGTTCCTTCTGCGGCGGATGCTGGCGGAAATATTCCGTCAGCGTCACCGGCTTGAACCGCCGGTCGTTGGCCAGCGCGCCATAGAGGTTCCGCAAAAAAGTCTCGCCGCCGTCCGGGAAGGATTCCCACGCGTTTTCGCCGTCGAGCAGGACCACCGCCAGCGCATCCGGCTCCATCACGCGCATCGCGATCGCGCCCAGCGACTCGGTCAAATACCGCGCCGCGTCCTCGGGCCGTTGCCGCGCCGCCGTGAACCCGATGAAGTCCGACAGTCCGCGGTCGCGGAAACACATCCCGACGCTGGCATCGCCATGCTTCAACAGATACGGACGGAACAACTCCTCGCGCTGCACCGGCGTGCGGTTGCCGCGCATCATTTGGAGCGACCGGAACAAAATCTCCTCGTCGGTGGCCATCCACTCGAAGCCCGCCGCACGCACGAGTGGTGCCAGCTCCGGGCAGACCGAGCCTTCTGACGGCCACAAGCCCGTCGGCCGTTTTCCAAACACTTCCTCGTGAAACCGCGCCGCCCGCTCCAGGTGTTCTCGCACGTCCTCCGGGAACGAAAACGTCGTTGGCAACGGCGTGTCCGGCATGCACCGCCGGGTAAAGTCGGTGTTATACACCAGCGGCATGATCGGGTGATAAAACGGGCTGGCGGTCACCTCGATGCGCCCGGCCATGTTCAACTCGCGGTATTCCGCCAGCGAGCGCCGCACCAGTTCCAAATGCGCGTCGAGCACAAGCCGTTTGTCGGTCTCGGTAAAATTGCGTCCCTTCCGGCGCAGTGCCGCCAGTTCCGGAATGTCGCGCACCGCGAAGTAGCCGCACCACGCCAGGTTGAACCACACCTGCAAGTCCCGCCAGTCGGCCGCCAGGAAATGCCGCGCGGCCTCTGCCAGCGCTTCCGGCCGGCTCTCCGGGCCGCGCATTTCCCACAGCTCCGCGTAGCGCGGATAGGGACGCAGCATGTTTTGGTGCGACAGGCTGAAAAAATGCCGCAGCAACTCCTGCTGCTGTTCCGGCGTCAGCCGGTCCGCCGGCGCCCGGGACAACTCCAGCCACGCGTCCTGCACCTCGCCGCGTTGCAGCTCCAGCATCTGCTTTACCAGCACGGGCGTCAGGTTGAACGTGAGCGGCACCGCCGGGAATTCTTTCGCCAGCCGCGCCATGTCGTAGTAACCCTTGGCCGCGTGCAGGCGCACCCACGGCAACATCGCCATCCGACGGTCCGGGTCCACATAATCCGGCTGGTGCATGTGCCAGAAGAAGGCGACGTGTAGTGGCATAAAGTTTGGAAATGTAGCTGACGTGACGCGAAAGTCCAGAGCCCACCGACGCGAGTGCTCACCCGTCGTCCCTGCCCTGCTCTCTCGGCGGCCCTACGCGCGCAACTGCTCCGCGAGAAACGCCTGCAAATCCATCTGCTTGATCTGGTCGACCTGCGCTTCGAGCCAGTCAATATGGTCCTCCTCGTCCTTGAGAATGTGCTCGAACAGCTCGCGCGTGCCGTTGTCGCCCAACTCGGCGGCCTGGGCGATGGCGCTATTGTAAGCCTTGATCGCGCCGGCCTCCGCCTCGTGGTCGTCACTCAATTGCGCGGGCACGTCCGCGCCGATGTTCATTTTGTTGAGGCGGCTGACCACCGGCGTGCCTTCCAGGAAAAGAATCCGGCCGATCAGCTTTTCCGCGTGCTTCATCTCGTCAATCGCACGCTTTTCCGTCGCCTTGTGCAACCGCTCGAAGCCCCAGTTGGCGCACATCTCCGAGTGCACCATATACTCGCTGATGGCCGTCAGTTCGTCGGCCAAGAGCGCGTTCAGCGTGGCAATAACCTTGGCGTTGCCTTTCATGAAAATCTCCTTCGTTGGTTGATCGTTTCGACGCACCCAGTCTAGGCGCGTCGTCCGGCGAAAGCAAGTGCCACGGGATTTACGCGCAATGAACGACCGGGGCGCGTGCGGCGATTTCCAGCCGCCGGGGATGACGGCAAAAGCGCTTGAGGCCGAATTCCAACGCAAATTCGCAGTAGTGGTTGGCTTCCGACTGGCATATGATCAAGTCGCTGTCCGCGACTTGCCGCGCGGTGCACCGGCTCTCGTCGGGCAGCCATCGCGCCACGGCCGGCACGGGTGTAGTCGTGGTCAATGTTTTCGCCGTCGTCGTCAACTCGCTCACTTGTGTAAATTCTCCATTCATGGCTGCGCTCCAAATTTAGAAATGCACCATCTTCCGCCGCGCGCGCTTCGGCACCAGGGCACCACCTGACAACGACACAGGCAAAATACCAGGACTGCTCCTCGACCCCGCGTCCTTTGCACCGCGGACGCGGCCCGGCAACAACCGGCGGCTCCCGTTCCTAGCAACGTTGACTGGCCCGCTTCTCTCGCTCCAGGCTGCGCGTGCGCGCCGCAATCTCCAGCCGGCGCGGATGAGCGCACAAGAGCAGCTCGGACGAAAACAACGAGAGCTTGCATGGGCACTCTGAGTCCGCCTGGCAGAGAACCATGCGGCTATCCATGATTTGCTTGCCGGCGCAAATCACCGGATCGGGCAGCGAATGCGTTATAAACGGCACCGCCTCATCCGCGCATGGCATCCGCTCTTCACACCATTGCATTTGGTTTGTTTTCACAGTGTCATTCCACTTTCAAAAAAGTCTCTCGCCGCAGGCATTTCGTCACTAAGGCAGATTCGTAAAACGACCTAGGAAAATAGCCTAGCTCTGGAGCGACCTGGCCTGGAACGTTTCCGCAGCCGGCATCATGATCCCCTGCTCCTCCTCGACGACGTGGTCGCGCAGCATGTGTATCGCCAGTAAGAGCAGACTCTTGGCTTCCATGACAGGCCGCGCTTGCTGCGCCTGGATCAGAAAACTGACACAATCCTGGTGATTAGAGTAACCCTGCGCGTCTTGGACTTTTTCAATCGCGCCGTAATCGCTCATCATGCGTTCGGCCAGTTGGGCAAACGCGGCGACCTCCGCCGAGGTTTTTACGTCGCGCAGTTCCCGCTCGATTCCATCGAACAGGGAGCGAAGAAAGGACTGATGACCGACCAGCACGCCGGTGGCTTTCATAGGACCGCCCCAGGTTTCGACTGGGGCACTCATCATGAGGTTGCTCCTTTCACTCCCGTCACTTTTTTCCTATCCATTTGCCGCCGGCGCGTTGTGTGATAACGCGTTAAGCGCAGGCGGGCTCTGCCTCCGGCTTGACGGAATAAACGACTTTAGTTTTGAACGGGCGGGTTCAATATCTCGGCGCGCTCCATGTCGCGGGTGCGGTCGGCGATCTCCCGGCGCCTTGGGTGACCACAAAACAACAAGTCGCGGCAGACCAACAGGAATTCACATCGGCGGTCCGGATTTGCCCGGCAAAGAACCAAACGGCCGCCATTAATCCGCCTGGCAGCGCACACGGCCGGGTCGGGCAACTCAGGTATCCACGCGGACCGGGCTTTGTCGCGGCGACTCTTCCTGTCCAGCACCGACAGTATTTGTCCCAATGTAAACAATCTCCTCATACTCATATTCGCGCCCCACCATTCTCATCCAGCGCGCACGCGCCGTCATTAGGACAGATTCCAGCCGTGAACTAGGAAACTCACCTAGGGGACTCCTTACATTCTTGTCAGCGTCGCGCGGCATGGACCGGCGCCTTTTCCTCCAGGTTGGCGCAACGAGGCCCTGAAAGATGTCCGGAGCATGTTGGTCTAATGATGCGAAAGCCCGTTGGCGGCAACGGGCTCCCGGCCCGCGTGGTTTCGAGAAGCGAAAAGGACGAATACCCGCTTGGTGGTGAAGACGGCGGCATAGACGACACCCGAGAGCGCCACGTCCGTCGGCCCGACGGGGAAATCAAAGCGGTAGGCGATGCAGAAACCCACCAGCGCCGTCGCGCCGCCGATGAGCGAGGAGAAGACGAAGAACTGCCGCATGTTGGCCGCCAGCACCCGCGCCGTCAGCACCGGGATGACTAGGAAGCCAAACGCCACCAGCGGCCCGACCGACAGCACCGCCGAGGAGACGGTCAGTCCGATCAGCAAATACAACACCAGGTCCCAGACGACGACGTTTTTCGGAGTGTCACCGCCATCGTGCGGTCGAAGGAGACCAGCAGCATCTCTTTGTGGAAGATCCAGAGTGTGGCGAGCACCAAACAGAACGTCGCCAGCGTGGCCGTGAGGTCCACGCCGGAGATGGCGATGATTTCGCCTTTGAGCAGGTCCAGCCAGCCCAGCTCGGCGATGGCGTTTTTGGAGAGCAGCAGGATGCTGATGGCGGTGGCGACGGCGTAGGCGGTGCCGAGCCGCCCTTCCGACAATCCGCGGTGGCGGCGTTCGAGGAAGGCCAGCACCAGAATCGCCAGCACCGAGGCGACCACCGAGCCGATGATCGCGAACGCATGCTCGCGCTCGCCCTGATGCGCCCCATGTCCCCATCCGAGCCACAGCGGCAGGGACAGCGCCACGGCCACGCCGGTGGAGGAAATTTGAGGCAGCGCCACGCCCATGAAGATCAGCCGGCGCAGCACGAGAAACACGCCCACCAGCGGACAACCGAGGCCGACGAGCAAGTTGGTATAGACGGCGTAACGCAGCAGGAAGTCGGGATCGAAGATGGTGCGCAGCGTTTCCATTTTTATCGGAACTCCATTTCCATGATTTCGGCCAGATGCTGGGGGTTGAGCAACTCGACGACCGTGCCGATGCGCGCCTCGCCCTGGTGCAGCCAGATCACCAGCTCGGCATATTCGCGGACGAGGTGCAGGTCATGCGTGACCAGGATGACCGTGAAGCGATGCTCGTGATGGATGCGGCTAATCATGTTCATGACCGCCTGCGTCGCCGCAGTGTCCACCCCGGCGGTCGGCTCATCCAGCAGCAGCGCGTCCGGCCGCGTCGCCAGCGCGCGGGCAATCAGTACCCGCTGCTTTTGGCCGCCGGAGAGTTCCGAGAACCGCCGCTTCGCGAACGCCTCCGCGCCGGTGGCGTGCAGGCATTCGCGGACAAATTCTTTTTCCGCCGACGGCACGAAACGCCCCGCGCCGATGCGACCGTAAACGCCCATCAGCGCGACCTCGAAGCCGGAGAGCAGATAGACCGGATCGAAATCCCCCTGCTGCGGGACGAAGCCGAAGTTCAACGGCCGGCCGTTGACCGGCTCCATCGTGATGCGCCCTTGCAACGGCGGGATCAAACCTAGAAGCGTCTTGAGCAGCGTGGACTTGCCGGAGCCGTTGGCGCCGAGCAGCGCGGTGAAACTGCCGCGGCGGATTTGCAGCGAGAGGCCCGTGAGCACGGCGTTGGCGTCGTAGCCGATGGTCAGGTTCTCCAAGCTGATGATCATGTCGTTCATGGGTTGGGTGAAAAGGTCCGTTCGTTTGGATCGGGCCGCGAGAACGGTCGTTCAAGCGAACGGCCCTCGCAACAACTATTGGGCGGCCACATGCGCTTTCTCCGCGGCGTTCACGCAGGTGAGAATGATGTAATCCATCATCGCGACGTAGTCCGCGGCCTCCGGCACGCCGCCCACCATGATCGGCAGCTTGATCAGTTCCGCGCCGGTCCTCGCGGCGACTTCCTTTGGGAGCTTTTCGGGGAACTGCGGTTCGCGCACCACGACCTTCACGTTCTCTTTCTTCATCATCTCAATCAATTCGGTGATGTGGCGCGGCGTGGCGTCAATGCCGGCCTTGACCTCGATGGTACCGACGTATTGCAAACCGTAGCGCGACGAAAAATACGGCCAATGGTTGTGGTAGGAGATGAACTTCACGCCCTTCAATGGCCGGGCCAGTTGCTGCCATTCGGCGATTTTTGTATCGAGCTTCGCCAGGTAGGTGTCACGGTTCTTTTCAAACTCCGCCTTATGCGCGGGCGCGTAGTCCACCAGCGCGGCGCAGAGGTTGCGGATGGCAGTCTTGGCCAGCACCGGGTCGAGGTTGTAGTGCGGGTTGCCCGCCGGATGCACGTCGCCCTCGGCGCGATCCAGCGTGCGCGGCGCCTCCGCCGGCGGGATGTTGACCGAGCAATCCACGTAGCCCGCCGCGCCCTTCATGATCTTCGCGTTCTTCGACACGTCGAGCAGCGCCGGCAAGAAGGCGTGTTCGCACTCTAGGCCAATGAGCACCACCATGTCTGCGCGGTGCAGCAACGGCAGAAAGCTGGGCCGCATCGGCACACCGTGCGTATCCTCGACGCCCGTGCAGAGGCTGCGAACCTCGACGAAATCGCCGCCAACAGCGCGGGTCCATTCGGCAAGATCGGTGAGCGTGGTGACGACGCGGATTTTGTCCGCCGCCTGCGCCGGCAACGCCAGCGCCAGCAGCGCCGCGATGAACGGCATCGAAATGAGCATTCGGTTTTTCATGTATATATTTGTCCCTCCCGATCAGCGTTCAGTGAAGCCGTGCGAGTGTGAGCCAATGATCCAGACCCATTGCAAATAAATCGCGTCGTCGCCGTGCAGTGAGGAGCCGGCGCGGTCGGAGTGCGTGTATTGCAGCCGCAGTTGTTGGAAATGGCTTGGATACCAGGTGATGAACGGCGAGTAGGAGAACGTCACGTAGCGGTGGTTCTCCGGGTTCTGGAGGTAGTCGAACTCGAAGCCAACGTTCCACGCGCGGGAGAGCTTTGCCGTCAGCAACGAGTAGAGGCCGAACGAATCCTCAAACCGCGTGGTCTCGTCGCCGGAATTCGGGACGCCGTTGGGATCGAACTGGAATCGGGACGAACTGCGCAACGCCTCCGTCCGCCACGTGATGCCCGCGAACTGGTTGTTTTGCAACGGCTGATAACTCAGCGTCACATCCACGCCGCCCACGCGCCGCTCCTTTTCCGTCGCCGTGCTGACGCCATTCGGGTCGGTGATCGAGCCGCCGCGATCCGTCTCGCTTGGTGTGGTCATGACGGAGAGACCGGTTTCCAACGTCAGATCCGGCGTCAAAGTGAAGAACGTCGCCGCGTGCGCCCAATATGTCAGCCCGCCGGCTTCGCGATACACGCCGGGGTTCGCCAGCTTGTCGCCCATTCCATCGCCGACGCCGGCCGTCAGGCTCCAGTAATGCTCGGTGGGCAGCAGCCAGTTCATCTGGTAGCCATCGGTCCTCGTCTCACCGCCGATGTAACGATCCAGCACCAACGGCCGGTTGACCGTCGGCAGTTCGTGATCGTGGATGTAGGCTTCGCGTCCGAACTCCGCGAAGAATCGCCCGCCCGTTGCGGTCAGACCCCACGGTAGCGAGGTGGTCACGAGCGCCACCTCTTCCACGTCCATGTTCGCCGTGCCGGTTTGCGCGTCCGCCGAGCCGTTGATGACGGCATAGCCGAGCGCAAACGGATCCACCGATGCGGAGAGGTTCATCTCCACCGAGCGCTGATATACGTCGAATCCGCCCGGCCGGTTATTGGCGGTTGTATTGTTGCCATTCGAGTCGTAGGAGAAGATCGTCTCGCCCACCAACCCGATGGCGGGGTTGAACTGGCTGGGGAATGTTTTCTTTGACGATTCGGTCAACTCATCCACCTTCTTCTCCAATTCCTTGAGCCGCACCGTATCCGCGACCGCGGCGGCGGCCGTCTCCGGGGTTCCGTTTGGCCCGGCGCCAGTCAGCGCCGGCGGCGCAGTCCCCTGCCCCGCCGGCGGTTGAGACTTGGCGACGGTTCCAGTCATCAGCTTTTGCAACGCGTCGATCGTTTTCTGCTGATCGGCGATGGTTTGTTGAAGCCGCTGCTGGTTATCCCGCAACTCCTGAAGCTGCTTCATGACCAGTTGCGGATCGAAAGCGGTCTCGGTGGCCTCCAGCGACGACGCCACGGCCATCATCAAACAAACTACACTGGGATAAATTCTCACGGTTTTCTCCTTCTCATTCCGCATACGCCGCCTGAAGCGGCGTGAATCAAACAATACTACTGCAAGTCACAACCGCAACGCCCCGGCAAAAAACCAGGCGCGCGGCGTGATGGATTCAGGAGAGCAATGAAGGAGGGCCGCGAGGCCGGAACAATGCCGGCACTTGCGCTACTACGGGAGGGATGGAAGGAGTGACAAGCTCAACGAAGTGTTCCGGCTGGCTCGGCAGCGCCACTTGCGGGCTGGCGCAATGCACCGCGCCGCTGTGCCACGCCGCTGCCGGACAATTATCCTGCGACTCGTCGCTGTCGTGCTGGTGGGCAATTAGCCCCAGCAACGCCAGGAGCATCGACAGTCCGGTAATAGCGCGAAAGAATCTCATGCGCGGTCGAATTGACCGTGATTATACTTCAAATCGTCAGCTCGCGCAAATACTGGGCGCTTTCTTCCGGCGGCGTCGGGTTGATGTAGAAGCCCGTGCCCCATTCGAAGCCGGCGGGTTCGGTCAGGCGCGGCAGGATTTCGATGTGCCAGCGGAAATCCTGGTCGAGCGTGTCCCAGTAATCGCGGCGCCGGGCGCGGCGCGCGGGCGCGGTGTGAAGGATGAGATTATACTGCGGCCGGTTCAACGCGAGAGCCAGTTTCTTGAGCGTGATCTTCAGGGCGTCGGCAAGCTGGTTGATTTCTTCGCCGGTGATGGCGTGGTAGTCGGCGGCCTGCCGCTTGGGCAAAATGCACAGCTCGAACGGAAACCGCGCGGCGTAGGGACAAAAGGACAGGAAGCCGCCGTTTTCATAAACGGTGCGACGGCCGTCGCGCTGTTCCTGCCGGAGAATGTCGTGAAACACGCACCGCTCCTTGCGCCGGTAGTATTCGCGCGCGCCTTCAAGTTTTCGCTTCACGCGCGACGGCGTGATCGGCGTGGCGATGATCTGGCCGTGCGGATGACTGAGCGAGGCGCCCGCCTGGCGGCCGACGTTCTTGAACATAAGGATATAGCGCAGCCGCTCGTCCCGGAGCAGGTCGAGCATCCGCTCCTTGCAGGCCGTCATCACGGTGGCGATGCCTTCGACAGGCTGGTCTTCCAACTCCGTCTTGTGATCCGGCGTCTCGATGATGACCTCGTGTGCGCCGATGCCGTTCATGCGATCGTAAATCCCATCGCCTTCACGGTCTATCTGGCCTTCCACGCGCAACGCGGGAAACCGGTTCGCCACGACACGCACTTTCCAGCCGGGTTGATTTGGCCCGCCGCTGGAGCGGGCGACCCAGATTTCCGGCGGCGTCTGCGCTTCGTGTCCGGCGCAGAACGGGCAATTGGAGTCTTCGCTTTTGACAGGTTCGCAGCCCGCCTCCGTCGGCCGGCGCGCGCGCTCGGTGGCGATGATCACCCAGCGCTCCGTTACGAGGTCTTGGCGTAGTTCAGGCATGCCCGCATTCTTCCCAGTCAGGGCATTTGATACAAGCTCAGATATTGCAGCGCGCTCTTGCGCCAGGAGAAATCGCAGGCCATGGCGTTTTGAACGGCGCGAATCCAGTGCTGCCGCTGGCGGAACGTCTCCAACGCGCGCGCCACCGCGGCGAGCATCGCCTCCGTGGTGAAGGCGGTGAATAAGAACCCGTTGCCGGTCTGCTGGCCGGGGTTGTAGGGCTGCACCGTGTCGGCGAGGCCGCCCGTGGCCCGCACGATCGGTACCGTGCCGTACCGCAGCGAATACATCTGGTTCAGCCCGCAGGGCTCGAATTGCGACGGCATCAGAAACATGTCCGCGCCCGCCTCCATCTGGTGAGCCAGCTCCTCGTCGAATCCGAACTTCACCGCCAGTCGCGTCGGATAACGCCGCGCGAGTTCCTGCAGTTGCCTCTCCAGTTTCGGGTCGCCAGCGCCGAGAATGGCCAGCGTCGCGCCCATCGTCACGATTTGCGGGATGGCCTCGGCGACGAGGTGATAGCCTTTCTGCTCGACGACGCGCGACACCATGCCGATCAACGGCGCCCACGCGCGTTCGACGGGCAGTCCCAACGCATCGAGCAGCGCGCGCTTGCAAGCGACTTTGTTGGCGAGGCTGTGGCTGTCGTAATTGGCCGCAATGTGACGGTCCGTCCGCGGGTTCCACGCCTCGTAGTCCGCGCCGTTGAGCACGCCGTGCAGCTTGTGGCGATGCGCCCGCAACAGTCCTTCGAGGCCGCAGCCGTATTCCTTCGTTTGGATTTCCTCAGCGTAATGTTCGCTCACGGTCGTCAGCACGTCGCTGTAAAGCAAACCCGCCTTCATCAGGTTGAGCTGGCCATGAAATTCCAGCCCCTTTACGCCGAAATATTCCGGTGGCAGGTTCGTCAATTCAAATTGTCTCGCCGGGAACAATCCCTGATATGCCAGATTGTGGATGGTGAACACGGTTCGCAGCCGCCAAGCGGGCGCCAGCGTTCGCGACCACCACAACGGCACGAAGGCCGCCTGCCAATCGTGGGCGTGCAGCACGTCCGGCACGAACCGCAGCGCGGGTATGCTCGCCGCGACCGCCTTCGAGAAAAAAAGGTAACGAGCCGCGTTGTCCGCATAGTCACGGTCCCCCTCGCCGTAAAGTCCCGCCCGGTCGAACATTTCATCCTGCCGCACAAACACCACACGCTGCCGCTCCGCCACCGGCAGTTCGTAAATCGCGCCGACCACGCTGCGACCGCCAACCGGCACCCGGATGTTGTTCGAGACGCATGGGGCGGCGGCGATCTTGTCCCGAACGGCGCGATAGAGCGGCAGGAAGGTCACCACGTCGTGGCCAAGCGCCGCCAATTCGCGCGACAAGGCGCCAATCACATCCGCCAAGCCGCCGGTCTTGACGAACGGCGTCATTTCGCTGCCCACGATGATAATCTTCATTGTTTCCGCGCTGGCGCCGTCCCGGTTTCGCTGGTTGCCGGTGGCGTTCGCAACGCCACATCCACGCGCGAACCATTCTGTTTCAATTCCAACGTCACCGCCGGTTGCCGGCGCACGTTCCTTCTCGTTACCACATCGCGGTAGGCGTTCGCAAATCGCTTCGCCGCCGCCTCCGACGCCCAAATGCTGCGCCAGAACAACCATCCGTCGCCGCCCGCCGCCTCAAACGCCGCGTAGCGGTCGCCGCGCCAGCCTTCCGCAATCGCCGCCGCGTCTGTTTCGTGGCCGTATTGCCGCAACAGGACAATGACGCCGAATTCGCCGACGACGTTGGACTCCAGCCGCCGCCAACCCGGTTCCGTTTTCACTTCCGGCTCGGCGGGCGCCGGCTCTTGCCGCTTCGGGTAAAACTTTTCCGGATGCAGGATTTGCGCGGTCGAGGTCGGCGGTTTTTGAAACGCGCGGTCCACCAGCGCCGGTCCGCCGATGCGCTGCAGCTCTTCGATGAACGCCCTGCCCTCCTGATACGGAAACAACAGCATGTCGCGGAAGTAACGCGGCGCCCGCGCCAGTTTGCCCATGTCCTGCGCCAGCGCTGTTTGGAGGTCAGCCAGCGCGGTTTTCCAATGCAAGGCGCGCTTGTAGATGTCTTGCATCGTCACGGTCGCGTCCCCTTCCAGCACGGCCATGTGCGCCGACACGAGGTCGTCGTCGTCCTTGCGCTTCAACGGCCACCGCTGGATATGATAATGCTGGTCCTGCAGCGCGTGGGTCATCTCGTGCGCAAGGATCATCCGGTTCAGATTCCCCGTCAGCGGCGAATCGGTGAACGTGTAGAGTTCGCCTTTGTCCTGATCGTAGAACGCCGCCACCTGCTCGTCCATCACCTCCATCACCCTCGCCTCGAAGTCCACGCCTTCCGGCACCAGCCCGATCATCGCCAGGGAGCGCGAGTAATCGCGGACTTCCGCCGGCGTGTATTCCTCACGGATTTTTTTGACAAGAAAGTTTTTGAACTCGGCGCTCTTCATGGAACGATAGACCAGTGGCTGTAGAAATTTTAATCCCCTCACCTGTTCCACCTCGCGCTCCAACAGCTCCCGCGCCCGGACCTGTTCGGCCTGGGTCGGACTGCCGGAGGGCGCTGTCGTCGCGCGCGTTTCGCCGGAGCCGGCGGGCGGTGCGGCCAGTTGTTGTCGCAGCGCTTCCGCGTCCCGCTGCTGGCAAATCAGCCGCAACTGTAACACCGCCGTGTCCTGGCGCAACGAGCCTGCCTCCGCGGCCAGCTTCCAGTGCAGCAGGAAGCTGGCAGCGATCAGTAACAACGTGGCTGTTTGCAGTGCTCGCTTCATGGTCCACGCCAGCTTGCCAAACCTCGACTCCAAGTCAAGGAGCCACGCGAACGCGAAAGAGCCGCCCCTTTCTGCTCACGAACCGTCGGGAAGATTGCAGGGACCATCGTCACGCCGACGTGCGACGGCGTCCGCCTTCGCGATTCTCCGTTTTCTCAGGCGGGCCTTGGTGTGCTGCGTCGTTCAACCGGGCTTTGAGCACCCTGATTTCTTCGAGGGCATCCAGGTATTGCCGCGTGGCCTTCCGAAGCGATTCCTCATAGCGGCGGACAATGTTCAAGGCGAAACCGATGGCGGAATAACTCAAAAAACATACAAAGGCGTTCCAATAACCGAACCACGAGTGCGCATAATGATGGCCGCCCGCCCAGTCGGTGAACAACCACACAACGGCACAGATCACGGATGCGATCAAGGTCGCAGGCAGGGTCGAATACCAGGCATACAAAACCACCGGAATAATGTAGAAGACGAAAAAGGAAAACTCCGACCCGGTGACATAGTCAAGGAAGCTGACCACGGCCAGACTGGCGATACTCGCGTAGAAGAGCTTCATCCGCGATAAGACCCGCAATTGTCGCGCCATGTCGGCGGTTTGGGCTTGCACCAATCGAAACGCCAAATAGCCGACCACGATGAGGTTGACGACAAGCGTTGCCTGCCAGTACACCGTGGGCTGTTTCACCAGTTCATAAATCTCTGCCGGTATAAACGCTGTCGCAAGAACAATGACCAGATACGGTGCCCACGCCTTTTCAAACCACAGCCCAAAACCCTCGATAAAGAGCTTCACCGAGTATAAACCGGACACGAGACAGATCAACTCCATGCTTCGTTCCTGCACGAAGCCGTGCCTGACCAAAAAGCTTCGGATAAACTGGTGACTGCCACCGAGATGCATCCAGTGAATCCAACGCCAGATGGCGTGCGGGTGCGCCGATTCCGGGGAATTTTCGTGGATGCCTGCCAACGCCCACAACGCCACCAGGACGAATAACACGCCTCGCGCCAGCTTCCAGATCGCGATCGTCAGGAAACCCAGATCCTTGTGCCGGCGATGAATTTTTTCCAAAACCGCCATTGAATTTGTATTCTAGTAACACGCTCCGGCGACGATGACCAGCGCAGATGCGCCATCCGCTTTGTGTCCGCCGTTCACTCCCTGGCGGTAATTCAGCCGCGCGCGGCGGCCTCCATGGCCCCCGGATGACTGCAAAACCAGTGATTGCCGAACTTCATCTCAAATTCGCAGCCGCGCGTCGGACGCGCCAGACACTCGATCAAGCCGGTGTTGCCGATGCGTTGGGTGCGGCAACTGGGGCGCATCCGGAGCGATTGCGCTGCAAATTCCTTCGCCGTGCCGCTTCTTTTTTTCCTCTCCTTTTCGTTCATGGATTCGGACTTCCGACTTCACGACGGACGCGTTCGGTCTCAGAACTAAGCGTCGCGAAATCAACGCGCCCAAAGTGCCCATAGTCTAACACAACACCCATATCTTCCGTAATATAGAACTTTACCGGCATGTCCCCTGCCCTTGCATTGGCCTGCTTCCGCTGATAGCGTGCAGTGCTGCTTTATGGATATTCAACAGAAGATTTTGAACCTGCTCGCCGCGCCACACTATCGGCCGCTGCGGCGGCATGAGTTGGTGAAGGCGCTCAAGCTCGCCGGCAACGAGGCCACGGAATTTCGCCGGACACTGGCGGAGATGCTCCACAAGGGCGAGGTCGTCCGTGTCCGCAAGGAACGGTTCGTCCTGCCGGCCGAAGCCGATCTGGTCGTCGGCAAGCTGGAGGTGAACGAGCGCGGTTTCGGCTTTGTCATCCCGGAAGCCTACGAGGCGGGAAAATTGACCGCGCCCGCGGACATCTACATTGCCGCGGACAACGTCGGTGTCGGCATGCACGGCGACCGCGTCGTTGTGCGCCTCCTTAAGGGCTCCATCCGCCGCGACCGCCGCGGCAAGCCGCATCCGGACAAGCTCGAAGGCCGCGTCATCCGCATCCTGGAGCGCGCGAACGATACGCTCGTCGGCACGTTGCAGAAGCCGAAGTATTTCTTCATCGTCATCCCCGACGACCCGCGCATCGTCAACGACATTTACGTCAAGCCGCATCCGAAGGCGCGCGTCGGCGACAAGGTGGTGGTGAAACTCCAGCCGTGGGAAACCCGGCATGTCAACCCCGAGGGCGACATCATCGAGGTCCTCGGCGCCAGCGACGCGCCCGGCGTGGATATGCTGGCGATCATTCGCAAGCATCGGCTGCCGCAAACGTTTCCCACCGATGTGTTGCACGAGGTGGAACGCTTGCCGGAGAACCCGACCGAGGAGGAAATGCGCGGCCGGCTCGATCTGCGCGGCGAGTTCATCGTCACGATTGATCCCGACGACGCGCGCGACCACGACGACGCCGTCTCCGTCGAAGCGCGCCCGGACGGTTCGTGGCGGCTCGGCGTCCACATCGCCGACGTCTCGCACTATGTCCGCCAGAAAACGCCGCTCGACCGCGAGGCACGCGCGCGCGGCAACTCCATCTACCTTGTGGACCGCGTCATCCCGATGCTGCCGGAAAAGTTGTCGGCGGGACTGTGCTCGCTCTTCGGCAACGTAGACCGGCTCGCGAAGACGGCGCTGATTGACTACACCGCGCAAGGCGTGCCGAAGTGCGTCGAGTTCCACAACAGTGTCATCCGCGTCAAGCACCTCATCACCTACCGCGAGGCGTTTCAGCGGCTTGACGGCCCCGACGGCAACGGCGACGAGTTGACGCGCAGCCTGAAGACGATGTGGCAGCTCGCGTCGTTGCTGCGCAAGAACCGCTTCCAACATGGCTCGCTCGACCTGGATTTTCCGGAACTCAAAGTGCGCCTCGACAAGCTGGGCAAGGCGGTCGCGCTGGAGAAGATCGAGAACGACATTTCGCACCAGCTCATCGAGGAGTTCATGCTCGCCGCCAACGAGGCCGTGGCGGGTCATTTCAAAAACTCGAGGGTGCCCGGCCTCTACCGTGTCCACGAGAATCCCGATCCCAAAAAGCTGTTGGAATACCGCCAGTTCGTCGCCGGCTTCGGCATCAAGGTCGGCGACTTGACGCTGCGCACGGAAGTCCAGAAACTCATCGCGGCCACGCGCAAGCACCCGCAGGAATACGTCCTGAAGGTGGGCCTGCTGCGCTCGCTCAAACGCGCGCTCTACTCGCACCAGCCCATCGGCCACTACGGTCTGGCGAAGGTGAACTATACCCATTTCACTTCGCCCATCCGCCGCTACCCCGACCTGGTTGTCCACCGCATCCTCGACGCGCTGATGAAGCGGCGGCCGACCGGTTATCTGACGGAACATCTGATAGACGTGGCGCGCCATTGCAGCCAGACCGAGCGCACCGCGGACGACGCCGAGAACGAGTCGAAAAAACTCAAGACGCTGGAGTATTTCAACAGCATGCGCAGCAACCGCCGCTTGGCCCCGTTCGACGCGCTCGTGTCCGACGTGCGCAATTTCGGCCTTTTCGTCGAACTGCCCGAACTGATGATCTTCGGCCTGGTCCACGTGTCCACCATCGACGACGATTTCTACGCCTTCGACGACGTGCGCCGCCGCCTCGTCGGCAAGCGCACCAAGCGGACATTCAAAGTTGGCGACCGCGTAAAGGTGATCGTGTCGCGGGTGGATCTGTTCAAGCGGCAGGTGGACTTCCAACTTGCCAAGGACGCGTGATCATTGACAACAACGCGCAAATGTTTCTCGATCGCCGCGCTTGCGCTCGCTTTGACCGGCTGCGCTACCACCGACGGAGGCCGGCGGCCCCAAGTCACGCTGAGCGACGGCAAGCTGACGCAGATTGATTTTGCCGGCGTGGACCTGCGGTTCGATCTGGTGGTCAAAAATCCGACCGACCGTTACGTCAGGCTGGACGCTTATCGCTGGGAACTGCTGGTCGCGGGCAAAAAACTAGCAAAGGGCCAAAGCCACGGGTCGGAGCCGGTGGATTCCAGCAGCGAGATAGTCGTGCAGATCGAGGTGCCGGTGAAGAACGGCGACGTGTTCAACCTCATCCACACGGATCGTCCAAAAACGCCGCCGGCTTACGAGTTGCGTCTCACCGCCCTTCTCGCCGGCGGTTTGATGACACTGCCGCAAGATTTTGAAAGGCACGGACAGTTGCCCATTCTCTACAGACCCGTCGTGACGTTGCAGAATTTCCACGTGGCGAAGCAAACGGATCAAGCCGCGACGGTCCGGTTCGACGCGTTGCTGGAAAATCATAACAACTTTTCGGTTCACCTCGACAAAATCGTCGCCAACCTCCATCTCGCCGGCCGGCCCGTGGCGCAGGAATTCCAGGCGTCGGCCAAGGACATTCCGGCCAACGGCCGTGCCGTCGCCGCGTTCGATCTCGACCTGGATTTGGCTGTGCTGGGCACAACCGTGGTTAACGCGCTACGCCAGCCCGATGTGAATTATGAATTCGACGGCGCGACCGCGTTTGACACGCCGTGGGGCCGGAAATCGCTGAACTTCGCTCAGTCGGGCCGGTTGCAGATTCAACGCTGAGGTTCTGTCATGTCCACGCCCGTCGTTTCTCCCGGCCACCCGGAACTGCTCGCCAGCATCCACACTGAAATCGCCGCCGGCGGGCCAATGCCGTTCGCGCGTTTCATGGAACTGGCGCTCTACCATCCATGCTGGGGTTATTACACCGCGGTCGGCACGCCGGCGCGAATCGGCCGCGGTGGCGATTTTTTCACGAACGTTTCCGTTGGGCCGGTGTTTGGCGAATTGCTTGGAGTCCAGTTCGCCGAAATGTGGGAAGCGATGGGCAAGCCGGCGCTGTTCACGCTGCTCGAGCTCGGCGCTCATCGCGGACAACTCGCCGCCGATGTGCGTGCATGGGCCGGGCGCGATCGGCCCGACTTTAACGCGGCGCTCCATGTGACGGCGTTGGATTATCCCGGCGAACTGCCCGACGCCGTCACCGGCTGCATTTTCTCCAATGAACTCGTGGACGCGCTGCCTGTGCACCTCATCACTCGTCGGAGCGGCAAATGGCTGGAATTGTTTGTGTCCGTGCAGAATGGCCAACTTACCTTCGCGCCGGGTCCCTGTTCCAGCGACGCATTGCGAGAGGAAGTCTTGCGCCTGCCGCTGCCGGACAGCGACGGCTTCGTCACCGAGGTTCATCTGGAAGCCGGCCGCTGGATGGGGCGTGTCGCCCGCTGCCTCCGCCGCGGTTTCGTGCTGACCATTGATTACGGCTACGCCGCCGCCGACTACTACGCGCCACATCGCAAGGGCGGCACCCTGCTTTGCTATCATCAGCACTTCAGCAACAGCGATCCGTTGGTCCGCGTCGGCGAGCAGGACATCACCGCTCACGTGAACTTCTTGGCGCTGGCCGGGCGCGGCACGGCGGCTGGCTTGGCGCTGCTCGGCTTCTGCGACCAATCCCGCTTCGTCGCCGGGCTGCTCGAAAAGGCCGGCGCTGCTTTTCTTGAAAACCTTTCGCCGGGAGCCACCTCGCAACTCAAGACCCTGCTGCATCCCGAACTCATGGGCTGGACATTCCGAGTGCTCGCACAACACCGCGGCATGGAGGACACTCAACTCAGCGGCATGAAGTTCGCGAAGGAGGAAGCACTCGCATAGCCGTCAACAATCAACCACGCTCATATAGGGTTTGTTGAGGAAATACGGTGACACTCGCCCCCAACTTCCATCTTCGATGCCCTCGGCCTCCTGCCTACTGCTTCGCTCTCGTTCCCCAGTCAAACGCGCCCTTCTTCAACGCGTAGAGGAAACCGACGAAGAGGATGCCGACGAACGCCAGCATGGAGGCAAAGGCCGTATAAACCACCGCACCGGTCTGCGGGTCTTTCGACAGCGACCTGAACACCACCGCCCACGGATAGAGAAACACCACCTCGATGTCGAACAGGATGAACAACATCGCCACGAGATAAAACTTCACCGAGAACCGCGTGTGCGCCGCCGTGATCGGCAGCATCCCGCACTCGTAGGGCGTGTCCTTGATCGCCGGCCGCCGGCCCTTTTGGCCCATCAGCACCGACAACCCCAGCAACCCCGCCGAAAACGCCATAGCGATGACGATCAGCATCCCGATCGGAACATACTGGTTGAATTCCGCGCTCATCACGCCGCGACGTTACGTTCGCCGCATAACCGTGGCAAGCCCGAAAAACGGCCAGCGAGAAGCCATTGAGTGGGACCCGTTTGCATTCGCGTTCCACGCCAGTCTGTCAAAACTCTTTAGAAATGTCCCCTTGTTAACTCACGAGAGAATGTCCCCTTCGTTGCTTGTTGTCTGCGACCCTCTTCAGCCCGGCTGGGGGTGCGGGACGGAGGGAGGCCGAGCGAAG
>Ga0114951_10000933_pt1:0-35000 | contig 38732 bp, 32 predicted proteins | sample AM7aDNAmetaG_FD_88677 | JGI IMG/M metagenome (GOLD analysis project Ga0114951, IMG submission 88677) | Freshwater microbial communities from Finland to study Microbial Dark Matter (Phase II) - AM7a DNA metaG | ecosystem: Environmental > Aquatic > Freshwater > Lake | place: Finland: Lake... | reverse complement strand
TAAGGTGAGGCAGAAATGCGTAACCGATGGAAAACAGGTTAATATTCCTGTACCCGTGTGTGAGCGCGATGGAGGGACGCAGGAGGGTAGGTTGGCCAGGTGTTGGATATCCTGGTGTAAGCCCGTAGGTTTGGAGTGCAGGCAAATCCACACTCCTATATGACCGAGAAGTGATGCCGTGGCCGCAAGGCCTGAAGCAACTCATCCCAGACTGCCAAGAAAAGCTTCTAAGTTTATCACATACGGACCGTACCGCAAACCGACACAGGTGGGCGGGTCGAGTAGACCAAGGCGCTTGAGAGAACTCTGGTTAAGGAACTCGGCAAAATGACCCCGTAAGTTCGCAAGAAGGGGTGCTCTCCTAGGTGATGGTTTTACTATCAAAGCCATGGAGAGCCGCAGAGAATCGGGGGTGGCGACTGTTTACTAAAAACACAGGTCTGTGCGAAGTCGTAAGACGACGTATACGGACTGACGCCTGCCCGGTGCTGGAAGGTTAAGGGGTGGGGTTAGCAGCAATGCGAAGCTCTGAACCGAAGCCCCAGTAAACGGCGGCCGTAACTATAACGGTCCTAAGGTAGCGAAATTCCTTGTCGGGTAAGTTCCGACCTGCACGAATGGCGTAACGATCTCCCCGCTGTCTCAACCAGAGACTCAGTGAAATTGAAATACGGGTGAAAATGCCCGTTACCCGCGGAAAGACGGAAAGACCCTGTGCACCTTCACTATAGCTTGACATTGGGTTTTGGACGAGCATGTGTAGGATAGGTGGGAGGCTATGAACTCGGGGCGCCAGCTTCGGGGGAGCCACCCTTGAAATACCACCCTTGCTCGTTTAAGATTCTAATTCCATGCCGTTATCCGGCTGGGAGACAGTGTCTGGTGGGTAGTTTGACTGGGGCGGTCGCCTCCAAAACAGTAACGGAGGCTTGCAAAGGTTCCCTCAGCCTGATTGGAAACCAGGCGTTGAGTGCAAAGGCATAAGGGAGCTTGACTGCGAGAGAGACATCTCGAGCAGGAACGAAAGTTGGTCTTAGTGATCCGGTGGTCCCGCATGGAAGGGCCATCGCTCATAGGATAAAAGGTACGCCGGGGATAACAGGCTGATCGCATCCAAGAGTTCACATCGACGATGCGGTTTGGCACCTCGATGTCGGCTCATCACATCCTGGGGCTGAAGCAGGTCCCAAGGGTACGGCTGTTCGCCGTTTAAAGTGGTACGCGAGCTGGGTTTAAAACGTCGTGAGACAGTTTGGTCCCTATCTTCCGTGGGCGTAGGAGAATTGAAGAGGGTCTGCCCCTAGTACGAGAGGACCGGGGTGGACGAACCTATGGTGTTCCTGTTGTCACGCCAGTGGCATTGCAGGGTAGCTAAGTTCGGAAGGAATAACCGCTGAAAGCATCTAAGCGGGAAATCTGCCTCAAGATTAGTTCTCCCTCAGCTTTATGCTGCTAAAGACTCCCGGTAGACCACCGGGTTGATAGGCCGGACGTGTAAGCGCTGTGAAGCGTTCAGCTTACCGGTACTAATAAGTCGTGCGGCTTTTAGCTTATAAAAAGCTCCTCTCTCCCCTATCTAACTTATATATTTGTCCTGGTGGTCTTGGAGGCGGGGGTACACCCGATCCCTTTCCGAACTCGGAAGTTAAGCCCGCCATCGCCGATGATACTACGGTTCTAATCGTGGGAAAGTAGGTCGCTGCCAGGACTTTATTTAGCGGCCCAGTCGAAAGACTGGGCCGCTTCATTTAAGGTTCTTGAAGTCTCAACTCATTTGAAGTTGGGACTTCTTTTTTTGCGGTATGAAACCTTACAACCGGGTGAGGGGGTGAGTGTTTATGACTATGAGTGATACGACAAAATTTGCAAAGCAGATGGGTCTGTATGCCGGATTTGTGGTGGCCGTTTGTGCTGCATGGGTATTCATGAGTGAGGGGTTGGTTGAGCTTGATAAGTAAGAGTCGTTTGAGGGCTGACTATGAAGGGATGTGGCCTCGTTTAGATTGAGGGGGGCCACATCCGTCATTCCGGAGCGGATACACGTGTGAAGTTGTGCGCCCGCCGCACCCGAAATCCCCGCGTTTGTGCCCTCTCCCCCCTTGACCTGCCGGGCCGGGCTTTTTACAACGTTGTGGCTGCATCAATTCCCGCCCCGCCCCGCACCAAACGCAAGGAGTCCCCCATGGCCGTCCATGTGGTCAATCACCCGCTGGTCAAGCACAAGCTTGGCCTGCTGCGCAAACACGACGTCTCCACCAGCCTGTTCCGCGACGTGACCAAGGAGATCGCGCGGCTTTTGACCTACGAGGCCACCAAGGACCTGGAGGTGGAACAGCGCATGATCAAGGGCTGGGCCGGGGAGGTCGAGATCGAGCGCATCAAGGGCAAGAAGATCACCGTGGTGCCCATCCTGCGCGCGGGAATGGGCATGATGGACGGGGTGCTGGACATGATCCCCGGCGCAAAGGTCAGCGTGGTCGGCTTCTACCGCAACGAGGAGACGCTTGAGCCGGTGAAGTACTACGTGAAGCTGGCGCGCAACATCAAGGCGCGCATGGCCATCATCCTCGACCCCATGCTGGCCACGGGCGGCACGCTCGACGCCACCATCGACCTCTTGAAGAAGGCCGGCTGCAAGCAGATCCGGGGCCTGTTCCTGGTGGCCGCGCCCGAGGGGCTTAGGCGCATCACCGCAAAGCACCCGGACGTCGACCTCTACTGCGCCTCCATCGACGAGCGGTTGAACGAGCAGGGCTACATCCTGCCCGGCCTGGGCGACGCGGGCGACAAGATCTTCGGCACCAAATAATTCCCGCAGGCACACCCAACCCACACGGAGCGCACCCCAATGAATGCACAGACGGCCAGACGCATCATCCAGGTCGAGGAAAAGGTCCCCTTTCTTCAGGGCATCCCCCTAAGCTTCCAGCATCTTTTCGCCATGTTCGGGGCCAGCGTGCTGGTGCCCACGCTGTTCAAGATCGACCCGGCCATAGTGCTTCTGATGAACGGCGTCGGCACGCTGATCTACCTGTTTTTGTGCAAGGGCAAGGCGCCCGCGTTTCTGGGCTCCAGCTTCGCCTTTCTCTCGCCCGTGTTCGTGGTGCTCGGAGCCAATCCGCAGTTCTGGGGCGCCAATTACTCCTACGCGCTGGGCGGGTTCATCGCCGCAGGCTGCGTGTTCATCTTCGTGGCGCTGGTCATCTGGCGCTTCGGGTCGGGCTGGATCAGCTACGTGCTGCCCCCGGCCACCATGGGCCCCATCGTGGCGCTCATCGGCCTGGAGTTGGCCAGCGTGGCCACGGGCATGGCCGGGATCATGCCGGACAAGGCCGGAAACTACGACATGAACGCGGTCATCGTGTCCATGGTCACGCTGCTGACCGTGGCCTTCGGCTCGCTGATCTTCCGGGGCTTCATGGCCATCATTCCGGTGCTGGTGGGCATCGCTGTGGGCTACGCCACGGCGCTCGGCCTGGGCATCGTCCACTTCGAGGCCATGCTGGCCGCGCCGGTGCTGGCCATGCCCACCATGTACGTGCCCAAGTTCGACCTGGGCGCCATTCTGATCATCATCCCGGCGGCGCTGGTGGTCATCTCCGAGCACATCGGCCACCTCGTGGTCACGGGCAACATCGTGGACCGCGATCTGACCCGCGACCCGGGCCTGCACCGCTCGCTCATGGGCGACGGCGTGTCCACGGTGCTTTCCGGGTTCATGGGCTCGGTGCCGACAACGACCTACGGCGAAAACATCGGCGTCATGGCCATCACCCGCGTGTACTCGGTCTGGGTCATCGGCGGGGCGGCGGTGATCTCCATCTGCCTGGCCTTCATCGGCAAGCTGTCGGCCTTCATCCAGTCCATCCCGGCCCCGGTCATGGGCGGCGTGTCGATCCTGCTGTTCGGCGTCATCGCGGCCTCGGGCATCCGCATGCTGGTGGAGGCCAAGGTGGACTACTCCAAGCCCATCAACCTGATCCTGACGGCGGTGGTGTTCATCGTGGGCATCAGCGGCGCTGCCGTGAAGCTCGGCACCGTGCAGCTCAAGGGCATGGCCTTGGGCACCGTGGTGGGCATGGTCCTGTCGCTGACGTTCCGCCTGCTGGAGCGCTGGGGGCTGCTCAATACGCAGACGGACCTCTAGCGCTTCCGGCTGGACCGAAAACGAAAGGCCCCTGCGAGAGCGATCGCGGGGGCCTGTTTTTTTGGGGGGGGTAGTCGGCGGGGCTGGCTACCGGCTTGAATGTTCGGTGGCGACCTTGCTCAGGGCCTCGGCCGCCCAGGCGTTGAGGCTCATGCCGTCCTGGGTCTCGCGGGTGGCGATGCGCTGGTGCAGTTCCGGCTTGATGCGCACGTTCAAGGGCCCGGAGCAGGGCCGCTGCGGCCAGCCCCGGTCAGGCGGGTGGCGGCTCAAGGACTGCAGGTTCAGGCTCCGGCGTCGGGTCCGGCTTCGGCTCCAGCTTCGGAATCAGGCGCGATGGGGTTCAGCGCGGCCCGCTTGCGGCGCAGGCAGGGCTTTTCCACAAGAATCCAGGACAGGGCGGCGCAGGCAAAGGCCAGCCCCAGGCCCAGCAGCACGGATCCAGTGGAGCCGGTGATGCCCAGGTAGAGCAGGGTGTTGATCACCGGCATGTGGTAGATGTAGATGCCGTACGAGATGTCGTTTCTGCGCAGCAGGGCCTGGGCCAGCAGGGGCCTGGTGTAGGCCAGGGAAAAGACCGTGGCCGCCAGCAGCAGCGCCAGCAGCGGGTGGATCTCGTTGCCGGTTTCCAGGCCCACGACCCGGGTGAGGAACAGGGCCGCGAGCGCGTAGCCGACCACGACAACGCCGCCCCGCCCGACCAGCAGCGCATGCAGCCGCTCGAAATTCCGCTGGAAGATGACGCCGAGCAGGAAGAAGCCGAACCACGGCAGGAAGGACACGCCGATCAGCTTGCTCGCAAGCGGGATTGCCGCGCCCGTTGGCAGGGCCATGTACAGCCGGTTCAGCAGCGCGAAGAAGACGATGAGGCTGGCCAGGGCGAGGTTCCAGCGTTTCGGGTCCAGGCGGCGCAGGGCCGCGTAGAGCAGGGGGGTGAGGACGTAGAATTGCAGCTCCACCGAAATGGTCCAGAGGCTGCCGTTCAGCGCGCCCACGCCGAAGCCGCGCAGGAAATCCGGGTTGTAGAACTGCATGACCGTGGACTGGGCCGCAAGCCAGGCCAGCAGACCCGTGGCGGTCACGGCATGGTCGCGGAAGTAGCCTGTCCCCGCCACCGCGAGCAGCGCAGCGCACAGGCAGACGATCAGGGCCGGGTAGATGCGCAGAAATCTGTTGCGGGCGTAGTTCCCCAGGCTGGAGCTGTTCTCATGGGAGCGGCTGATGAGAAAGCCGCTGACGAAAAAAAAGATCGGCACGCCGGGGAAAAGGCGCGTGGCCTGGAACAGGAGCGAGCTGGCGTGGTCCACTTGCAGGTGCCGCAGGGCGTGGTGCCAGGCCACCTGCGTGGCCGCATACAGGCGGATGAGGTCGAAGTTGTTCTCGCGGAAGGTTTTTGCGCCGGTCATTGCCGATCATCTTCCTGGTTTTGGTTTGGCCCGCTTTTGGCTCGTCCCGGCTACCGGCCCGGATGGTCTGCGGCGACCTTGCCCAGTGCCTCGGCCACCCAGGCGTTGAGGCTCTTGCCGTCCGCCGCTGCGCGGGCGGCGATGCGCTGGTGCAGCTCCGGCTTGATGCGCACGTTGAAGCGCCCGGAGTAGGGCCGCTGGGGCTCCTTGCCCTGCTCGGCGCAGAACTCCAGGTAGTCCTCCACGGAATCGGCCAGTGCCTGCTTGAGTTCGTCGATGGACCGGCCCTGAAAGGTGATGACGTCCGTCAGTTCGAGCACGTCGCCGTGGAAGATTTCGGCCTCCTCGTCGTACTCGAACTTTCCGACGTAGCCCTTGTAGGTCATGATGCTCATGGTTGCACTCCCGCGTTGAGAAGAAAGCGCCGCGCGCTGCGTACGGAACCTCTGTCCGTGACCATACGCGGGTGCGGCCTGTGAAAAACGGCTGAACGGCTTCCGAGGGTTATCCGCACGCGCGACCCGCTGCCTTCGCGCAATTGCGCACCGCAGGCCACGAACAGGGCCTCAATGTCGGCCCAGGGGATGTCCGTGCGCGTGGGCTCGCTGAACAAAGCGGCCAGGGCTTTGCGGTGCTTGCTGTTCACGTGGAAATGGTACTACTTTGTGGTGACAAGTCAAGAGGGCGAGTCACGCCCCTGCGAGGCGATCGAGGGGAACTATTGTTGCATAAAATGCAAAGATCTTCTTCTCTAGTTAAAATAGTTATTGAGATGTATCAGCGAGTCGAGTGGCGAAAGATGCTTGAAATTTCTGAAATATGATGAGGGGACTTTCTTGATGTTATAGGTAGTGATCAGCGGCGCAAGAATATCGCTTGTCGTTGGCCGAAAATCGTCAATACTTGCTCTTAGGGTAGCAAGCGTTTTGTCGCATTGCGCCAGAGCATCTTTCTCCTTGCTATTGTGAGCTTCGATTTCAGCGATGCGTTCCTGCGGTAGAGAGAAAATTGAGTGAATGTCTGGGACAACACAGTCGTTCGCATATTGCAACTTTGACTCCAAGTCCTGAAGGCGAAACGCCATTGATTCTACGTCAGGTGTCGTTGTGAATACAGCTTGACGATACTTGCACAGGTAGGATATTGTTCCTAAGCTACTGTATTTGTGTACCCTAGCTTTCAATGCAGCAATTTTCTCAGGAAAATTAATTGCCTCATTCTTAATCTTTTCAATTCTCATGATTGACTTTTCAAGTTCCTTTCTTGCCTCAATTTCCGGGCTTAAAATATTGTCCCAGAGTTTACGGCAGTTAAGTGTTTCAATTTCTTTATGCCGTTTGAAATACTCTCGTCCGACAATTGTACAGCGTTCACTAACACTACCAAGGATGTCCTTTACTTCCGCTGCACTTTTTCCGGCAATCTTAATGAAATAGCATTGCTGAAGCTGTGGTGCCTCTAGGCTGTTTATAAAAATAATGATGGGAAGCTGATCCGTAACACCAAATTCATGCGCTATAGATTTCGATTGTGAAATATGGTCTTCTTTGAATGCTTTCGACATGTGACTAATGTCAACGGTTTTAGATTCGTAGCGATCATAAAATAAGCCAGATTGCAATATCTCAACGACTTCTGGTGCTGAACACAGCTTTCCATAAAAATTTGCCATGCGAAATTCTGGTACAATTACATCCATTCCTTCCGAGCTTTGACTAATTGCTGACATATATATATCAACATTGCTACGGAAAAAGTTTTCTATGTCCGTACACTTACTTATAACAAACGCGTACAGTAATTTTTTGCATTCAGATCTTCTGGCGAACATGTGAACTAAACCGCCCATCCCAAAAATTGAAAATTCCATGCTTTCTCCCCCTGTCTTCGCGAAGGCATATGTTGAATTTCGTCGAGTTTGCTTAAAAGTATAGGATTGCTATGGAAATAGTAGCAACTTAATGTGTCCCGCCCTTTACCCCCTCTCCACCACCATCTTCCCGATGGGCGCCATGCTCGCTCCCACAAGCTTCAGATGCTGCAGGCCGAAGGGGATGCCGATGATGGTGACAAAGCAGAGCAGGGCCGAGGCCAAGTGGCCCAGCGCCAGCAGAAAGCCGCCGCAGCAGAACCAGATGACGTTGCCCACAAAGCCCCACGGCCCGGTGCCGATGTCGTCGTGGCCGGTGACGTCCCGGCGGTTCACGATCTCCCGGCCAAAGGGCCACAGGCAGAAGTTCCCAAGCATGAAGCAGGCCCGGCCCCAGGGGATGCCGATGATCGACACGAACATGAGCAGGCCCAGGAGGTACCAGCCCAGGCCCATGACCAGCCCGCCGAAAATGATCCAGATGAGATTGCCGAGCACAGTCATTATACCCCCGCCTCCTGGTTCATTCCTTCCACCACGTTGTCGACCAGGACCTCCTTGGTCGTGTACGAGCCCTTTGTGATGACATAGCGCGTGAGCGCGTAGTCGATCTGGTCGATGTAGTCGAGCTTGCCCCAGCCGTCGGCGTCCATCAGCCGGGCCACAGCCTCCAGAAACGGCTCCACTTCGATGTAGTGGCCCTCGAAGTCCACGGCCAGGATGCGGTCTTTGTAGACCACCTGGTCAAAGGGCATGGACTGGCGGATCTCCGCAAAGGCCTCGGGCGAGAGCCCGTGGATGTCCGCATACACGCGCACTGCTTCCATGTTTTCCTTCTAGCGCCCCAGGGCGCGCAGGTCGTTCAGGATGATTTCCGCCGCGCGGCCCGCTGCTCCAGGGCCGCCCACCTTGGCCCGCAGTCCGGCCAGGTCCGCCCGCGCCGCAGCCAGGGCGACTTCATCAGTAAGCCAGGGCCGCAGGCGCTCGGCAAAGATTTCGGCCCTGGCCTTGTCCTGGATCAGCTCCGGGTAGACCTCGCGGTCCAGGATGAGGTTCGGCAAACTGCCGAACTTGACCCGCACCACCATCTTGCCGATGGCGTAGCTCAGGGCCGAGAAGCGGTAGGACATGACCAGCGGCGTGCCGATGAGCGCGGCCTCCAGCGTCACCGTGCCGCTGGCCGCCAGCAGCGCGCGGCTCATGCGCATCATGCGGTAGCGGTCTTCGGGCTCGTAAAATTCCACAGGCATTGTCGTCGTCAGCTCGGGCGGCAAAAACGAGCGCAGGTACTCCAGGTCCAGTCCGGGCGCGCGGGCCAGGGCCACGCGCAGGTCCGGCAGATCGCGGCGCAGCAGCAGCGCGGTCTTGGCGAACTCCGGCAGCAGCGCAGAGACTTCCTTGCGGCGGCTGCCGGGCAACAGGCCCAGCAGGTTCGGGTCGGGCGCAAGGGCGTCCAGCTCTTCAAGCGGCATCTGGTCCATGAGCGGGTGGCCCACGTAGTCCACAGCCATGCCGCAGCTGGCGTAAAAGTCCTTTTCAAAGGGCAGGATGCACAGCACCCGGCGCGTGAACCGGCGCAGAAACTCCACCCGGCCGCTGCGCCAGGCCCAGACCTGCGGGCTGACGTAGTAGTACACCGGAATGCCGAGCTTTTTGGCCATGCGCGCCACGCGGAAGTGGAAGTCCGGGCAGTCGATGAGGATGAGCGCGCGCGGTTTGGCGGCCACGAGAGCACGCTTGACCTCGCCCAGCAGCCGCAGAATGCGCGGCAGGCCGGAGAGCACCTCGGTCAGGCCGACGAGGGAGATCAGGCGCATGGGGAAGCGCAGGTTGCAGCCTGCGGCCTCAAGGGCCGGGCCGCCCATGCCCAGGGCAGGCAAGCCGGGGTCAATGGCGCGCAGGGCCGCGAGCAGGGAGGCCGCGTGGATGTCGCCGGAGGCCTCGCCCGCGCTGATCCAGATGGGGTGTGTGTTCATGCGGCAGAAGTAGCGTGAATTGGTCGACGCGGCAAGGGTGCGCGGCAAGGGTGCCGGGCAGACGGGCGGGGCGGGGAGAGCTGGCGCGGGTTGCATTGCCGGGGCGGAGCATGTAGGAATCCCGTTGCCCGCGCCAATGCCGGGCGTCACACGCGAAACTGGAGTGCGAACATGCTGAACGTTGGCGTCATCGGCCTGGGTTGGATGGGGAAAGTGCACCTGCGCAATTACAGCGAGATGCACGGAGTCAAGGTCATGGGCGTGGTCGACACGGACCAGGCCACCCTGGATGAGGTTGCCGCGCGCTTTGGCGTGGCCACGTTCACCAACCTGGACGAACTGCTGCGGCAGGGCCTGGACGCGGTGAGCGTGTGCGTGCCGACCAGCCTGCACCATGAGGTCGGGCTCAAGGTCATCGCCAGCGGCGCGTCGCTGCTCATCGAAAAGCCGCTGGCCGCCACCTCGGCGGAGGGCGCGGAGCTGGTGGCCGCAGCCAGGGCCAAGGGCGTGTCGCTCATGGTCGGGCACATCGAGCGCTTCAACCCGGCGGTGCAGCGCGTGAAGGAGCTGGTGGGCGAGACGGGCGACGTGATCTCCATCCAGATCGAGCGGGTGGGGCCGTACCCGCCGCGCATCCAGGACGTGGGCGTCATCCGCGACCTGGGCTCGCACGACATCGACCTGATCCGCTTTCTGACCGGCTCGGAGTTCAAGGACGTGTACGCCGTGATGACCTCGAGCACCGGCGGGCACGAGGACAACGCGCTGATCACCGCGCAGATGGAGAACGGGGTTCTGGCCAACGTGAACACCAACTGGGTCACGCCGTACAAGTCGCGCAAGATCCGCGTGGCGGCCAAGACCAAGTTCATCGCCGCCGACCTGGTGACCCAGGACGTGAAGGAATACAGCCAGTTCTCCACCTACGACAAGAGCTACTCCGTGCGCGAGTGGCCCATGGTCTACCGCGAGCCGGTGAAGGAGGAGCTGACGCAGTTCCTCAAGGCCGTGCGCGAGAAGACCCCGGTGCCCATCAGCGGCGAGGACGGGCTGGAGGTCTTGAAGGTCATCGAGCGCATCTTCGCCTGCGGCGAGGACGGCTGCAAGCCGTAGGGGCAGGAAGTTTTTGTGACGCTTGCAGCGGCTCGCCGGGGAACTGGCGGGCCGCTTTGCTTTTGCCCGTGCCTCGTGTAGACTCCACTAATTCTGAAGTCGCACCCGGAGGACCGCAGCCATGCCCAGCAGAATCCTGCTCATCGAGGACGACGAGGCCTTCCGGCGCATGCTGGAGGAGGCCCTGGCCGAACTTGGGCACGAGGTGGTCCCGGCAGTGAGCGCGGAGGACGGTCTGGACCTGGTGCGTGCGCTGGCCGGGCCACAGGGCGGCGGCGAGGTTTTCGACCTCATCCTGACTGACGTGCGCCTGCCGGGCATGACCGGAGTGGCGGCCATCCCGCACCTGCGCGAGGCCTCGCCCGGCACCGAGATCATCGTCATGACCGCCTACACCGACCACGAGACCGCGCTGGACGCCATGCGCCAGGGCGCCAGCGACTTCTTCACCAAACCCTTCCGCTTAAGCGAGATGCAGATCGTGGTGGCTCGTGCCCTGGAGCGGCGCGGGCTCAAGCGCGAGATCGGCGCCCTGCGCGAGGTGCTGCGCCAGGGCCGCCCGGCGCGCAAGGCCGTGGGCGACGGACCGGCCATGCGCGCGGTTTTGGCTTTTGTGGAGCGCGTGGCCGGGCTCGACACCTCGGTGCTCATCCTGGGCGAGTCCGGCACGGGCAAGGAGGTCGTGGCCGACCTGATCCACGAGGCCAGCCCGCGCGCCAGCGGTCCCTTTGTGAAGGTGAACTGCGCCAGCATCCCGGAGAACCTGCTGGAGAGCGAGCTCTTCGGCCACGAGAAGGGCGCGTTCACCGGGGCCTTCATGGCCAAGGCGGGCAAGTTCGAGCTGGCCAAGGGCGGCAGCCTGCTGCTCGACGAGATCGGCGACATGCCCCTGCACCTGCAGCCCAAGCTCCTGCGCGCCGTGGAGCAGAAGCAGTCCGAGCGCGTGGGCGGGGTCAAGCCCCTGCGCTTCGACGTGCGCATCATCGCCGCCACCAACGTGGACCTGGTCCGGCGCGTGGCCGACAAGACCTTCCGCGAGGACCTGTACTACCGGCTGAACGTGGCCGCCGTGCACCTGCCCGCCCTGCGCGAGCGCAAGGAGGACATCCCGCTCCTGGCCGCGCATTTCGTGCGCCAGTTCAACGAGCGCACCGGCGCGGACGTGCCGCCCCCTGGCCAGGCCGCCCTGGACCGGCTCATGGCCCACCACTGGCCGGGCAACGTGCGCCAGTTCGCCAACGTGGTGGAGCGCGCGGCCATCTTCAGCCGTTCGGGCATCATCACCGCAGCCGACGTGGAGCTGGCCCTGGCCGAGGGCGCGCAGGTGCTCACAGCCGGGGCGGACGGCTGCCCGCTGTCCCTGCGCCAGACCCTGAACGAGGTGGAGCGCAGCCTGATCCTGGCGGCCCTGCGCCAGGCCGGGGGTGTGCAGACCCGCGCGGCCAAGGCCCTGTGCATCACCCCCACCAACCTCTGGAACAAGATCCAAAAGCACGCCATCGACCCCTCGGAAGTCCTTTCGGCCTGAAAATTTCCCATCAACTATTTGTGGAGAAAGAGCATTCTCTGCGCGAATAGTCCATTAAATGTGGATTTCAAGAGAATCGCTACAAAACCACGATGTTTTGCACATTGAGTGTGGGCATTGGCTTGGTGCGGCGTTGTGAAATCCGCACACAGGCGCAGCTGATCCATTAATTATGGATTGACATGACCCTGCCAGCCCACAAAGAACGCACGTCCAGCAAAGAATCTTCGCCCCCAACCAGCCACCATCTCAGCACAAAAACCGAAGGCAAGGGTGCGGCTTCCGCCCGCGCCCAAAGCTGGCACGTTGGTTGCTCAAGCAGAAGCATGATTCGACGGAATGAACGGAACTGAAGCCAAACCACAAACCCCAGGAGAACGCCATGTTGACCAGACTGCTGCAGCTGACCCGTGACGAGGAAGGCGCCACCGCCCTTGAGTATGGACTGATCGCGTCCCTGATCGCCGCCGTCATCGTCGGCGCTGTCACCGCCCTGGGCACCAAGGTCTCGGGCACCTTCGCCACCATCACCAACGCCATGCCGTAAAGCTGCACGACAGCACGTCGCGCACAGGGTCAAGGCAATGCAGAGCACGAGGCAGAGCAGGCGGGCCGACCGCCGGAACCGGACGGGGTGCGTGGGAACGAGCGCCACGGCCCCGTCCGGGCCCTAGGCCCCACCGCAACAGCACAGCAGGGAGCGCCCCATGGACCCCATCATCTTCGCCACCGTTGTCCTCTCCCTGACCGTCGCCACCGTCATCGACCTGCGCAGCCAGCGCATCCCCAATCTCCTCACCTTCCCCACCGCCTTGACGGCCCTCGCCTACCACCTGCTGATCCGGGGGCCGCAGGGCCTCTGGTTTAGTCTCGCCGGTCTGGGCCTGGGCTTTGGCCTCATGTTCGCGCCGTTTCTGCTGCGGGTCATGGGCGGGGGCGACGTCAAGCTCCTGGCCGCCGTGGGCGCCTGGATCGGCCCGCAGCTGGTGCTGGTGGCCTTTCTGCTGACCAGCCTGGCTGGCGGCGTGTACGCCCTGGTGGTGTTGGCGCGGCGGCGCAACGTTCTGCACGGCGTGCTTTTGCGCCTGCGCGCGGCCCTGTGTGCGGTGTGCGCCACGGGCGAATTTTACTACCAGCCCGCTGCGGAGAGCGTGGGCCTGCCGAAGCTGTGCTACGGCCTGGCCATCGCTCTGGGCACTGTGGCCGCCATGACGGTCACGGTGCTCAACTCCGGCTGGCTGGTGGAGTAGGGGGCCGCCATGAACGGCTCGCTCAAGTCCATGGTCCAACTGGGTCTGGCCCTGTTGCTCGCGCTGTGCGCGGGCATCCTCGTCTTCCAATGGATGCAGGCCAAGACCACAGCCGGTCGCGGCCAGCAGGCACGCACCGCGCCGCTGGTGGTGGCGGCGCGCGAGCTGCCCGCTGGCGCGCGGCTGGCGCCGGGCATGCTGCGCATCCAGAACTACCCGGAGACCATGCTGCCCGCCCAGCACTATGCCACGGTCCAGGAGGTTGAGGGCCGCATCCTGGCCTCGGGCATGTCCGCCAACGAGCCGCTCACGCCCTCGCGCCTGGCGGGCGAGGCGGCGGCGGGCGGCATCAGCGCGGTCATCACCCCGGGCAAGCGGGCCATGGCGGTCAAGGGCAACAAGGTCATGGGCCTGGCGGGCCTGATCCGCCCCGGCAACATGGTCGACGTGCTGGTGACCCTGCCCGTGGGCGACAAGAACTCCAAGACCATGACCAAGGTGGTGCTGGAGAACGTGCCCGTGCTGGCCGCCGGGTCCCAGATGACAGGCGAGCAGGAGGAGGGCGGGCAGCATGCGGACATCTACACCCTGGAGCTGACCCCGCAGGAGAGCGAAAAGGTCGCCCTGGCCTCCACCCAGGGCACCCTGCACTTTGCCCTGCGCAACGCCTCAGACACGGAAACCGTGTTCACCGAGGGCGCGGACGCCAAGACCGCCCTGGCCTCCTACCGCACCGCGCGCGTGTCCCGCGCAGGACATGGCCCGGGCAACGCTGTTGAAATCATCACCGGCTCCAAGCGCAGCCAGGTGACGTTCTAACCAAGGCAGGTCCACCATGCGCGCCGCTCTCGCCCTTTGCACCGTCCTCGCCAGCATGGCGGCCCTTGTCCTGACCCTGTCGGTCCTGGCCCTGACGGTGCTGGCCCTGCCTGCCCAGGCCCAGCCCCGGCAGCAGGCCCAGGCCACGCCGAACGTCACCGTGTCCCAGGCCCCGCAGGCCCTGGAGCTGGCCGTGGGCCGCTCGCTCATCGTCAACAGCGACCAGGACATCCGGCGCATCTCGCTCGCCGCGCCGGACACGGCCGACGTGCTCCTGCTCTCCCCGCGCCAGGTGTACCTGACCGGCAAGGCCCCCGGCGCCACCAACCTGACCCTTTGGGGCAAGGGCGACGCCGTCATGGCCGTGTTCGACCTGGACGTCTCGCCGGACCAGACCCAGCTCAAGCGCATGATCGCCAGCGTGCTGCCCAACGAGCGCGGCATCCGCGTGGTGACCAGCGGCAAGACCATCATCCTGACCGGCAGCGTGTCCAGCGCCCCCAGCCTGGCCACGGCCCTGTCCCTGGCCGAGACCTTCGCCCCGGGCAAGGTCCAGAACCTCCTCAGCGTGGGCGGGGTGCAGCAGGTCATGCTGGAGGTGCGCGTGGCCGAGATGAGCAGGAACGTGCTCCAGCGCTTCGGCATCAACTTCAGCCTCATGAGCGGCGGCAACATCGTGCACTCCATGCTCGGCGGGCTGACCACCTATGCCGCAGGCGCGCTGACCCCCACCAAGGACGTGGGCGCGGTGGTCAGCCCCAACCTGGGCAGCGGCAACTCGCTCACCACCTTTATCGACGCCCTCAAGGACAACGGGCTGGTCAAGGTCCTGGCCGAGCCGAACCTCATCTGCCTCTCGGGCAAGAGCGCCAGCTTCCTGGCCGGGGGCGAGATCCCCATCCCCATCCCCCAGGCCCTGGGCACCGTGGCCATCGAGTTCAAGCCCTTCGGCGTGGGGCTCAACTTCACGCCCGTGGTGCTGGAGTCCGGGCGCATCAGCATCCAGGTGAACCCCGAGGTCTCCGAGCTGGACTACTCGCTCGGCGTGACCATCAACAGCTGGCAGATTCCGGGCCTGACCACCCGCCGGGCCAGCACCACGGTGGAGCTGGCCAGCGGCCAGAGCTTCGCCATCGCCGGGCTGATCAAGGACTCCACGCGCGAGAGCATCAAGAAGTTCCCCGGCCTGGGCGACCTGCCGGTGCTCGGCGCGCTGTTCCGCAGCAGCGAGTTCCGCAAGAACGAGACTGAGCTCGTGATCATCGTCACCCCGCACCTGGTGAAGCCGCTGGACATGGCCAGGCAGACCCTGCCCACGGACGGCTTCAAGGAGCCCTCGGCCTATGAATTCTTCGTGGCCGGAGAGCTGGAGGGCAAGGCCGCCCAGGCCCAGAAGCCCCAGCAGCCCCAGGCGCACGTTGCGCCGCAGGCCCCTGCCCAGGGGCTGGACGGCAAGTCTTCCGGATTCGATGGACGCTTCGGCTCGGCCCTGCCTGCCGGGGAATAGACGCAAGGAAACAGGAAGGAGATCGCCATGAACGCCCGCCCGTTGAACCGCATCGCCGCCGCCTGGGCATTGGTCCTGTCGGTCCTGCTGGGTCTGCTCGCGGGTTGCGGGCTCGACGCCGCCCGTCCGCCGCTGGACGCCACCTGGGGCCTGTCCGTGCGGATGGCCGTGGAGAACCAGAAGCTCGACCCGACCCCGGCCAGCGACCGGCCAGTGGCGGGCCTGGACGGGGTGTACGCCAGGAACGCCCTGGAGGCCTATCGCAAGAGTTCCGAGGCCGACCCCCAGACCGGCAGGCCCAGGGAGTCCAAGCCGGAATCCATCCTTACCGTCAAGGAGACGAAGTGATGAACGCCACACCGCGCCATTCCCATGTCCGGGGCCAGCGGGGGTCCATCTCCCTTGAGGCCGCGCTGCTCCTGCCCATCTTCATGGCCCTTCTGCTGGCCTTTGTGGATTTTGGCCGGCTCATGTGGACCCAGACCGTGGTCAACTCCGCCGCAGCCGAGGCCGCGCGCCTGGCCGTGCTGCCAGAGCCCAGCAACGCTGCGGTGGTCAGCCTGGCCGCCAAGCGCATGTCCGACGGCGGCATCAAGACCGCGCCCACAGTGCTGGTGGGCGCCAGGACCGCGAGCCAGCCGGTGTCCGTCACCGTGAGCGTGGGCTTCGACTTCCTGCTGCTGAGCGAGCTGGCGCCGGATATCCTGGCCCACAGGACCCTTTCCTCCACCTCCGTCATGGTCCACCAACCCTAAGGAGGACGCCATGAACGCCGTCATGAACACCGCCATGAACGCAGCCGACAACGCGGCCATGAACGCCAGGAAGGCGCGCGAAAAGGGCTCGGCCACGCTGGAGTTCGCCCTGGCCGTGTCCCTGGTGCTGGCCCCGATGCTGCTCGGCCTGGCCGACTTCAGCCGCTACCTGGACGTGAGCCACGCCGTGTCCCGCGCCGCCCACGAGGGCGTGTTCGAGGCCTCGCGCGGGCATGACCCGGCCTTCATCGTGCAAAGCTGCGTGGCCGCCGCCGGGCTGGACTCCAGCAAGGTCCGCGTGAGCGTGTCCCCGGCCTTGAACGGGGCCACGCGCGGCACGGCCATGCAGATCACCGTGACCTACAACCTGGTCGGCTACGCCCTGGCCTCCTGGGGGGGGCTCTTCCCCCAGGCTTTTTCCACCAGGGCCACAGCGCGCCATGAATAGGCGGGAGGACATCATGTACACAGCCACAGCGCGTTCCCTGTACCGCAACGAGCACGGCGCCTCGGGCGTTATCCTGGCGCTGGCCCTGGCGGCTTTGGCGGGCATCGCCGCCCTGTCCCTGGACCTGGGCGTGCTGCACGTGCGCCGCAGCAGCCTGCAGACCTCGGCCGACGCCGCAGCCCTGGCCGGGGCCAATGCGCTCATCTCCTACGGCTCGGACCTGGCCAAGGTGCGCAGCGTCATCCTGGACTACGCCAAGGCCAACCTGGACAGCCAGGACAAGCCCGATACGGCCGTGCAGTCTGGGGACATCATCTTCTACAAGGACGGCGTGGTGAACACCAGCGCGCCCAACCAGGTCGAGGTCACGGTGCGCCGGGCCCAGGCGCGCGGCAATGCCGTGAGCCTGTTCTTCGGCCGGGTGGTGGACGTGGACACGGCCGACCTCACGGCCAAGGCCAGGGCCGGGGTGGTCAACGCCGCGTCGAGCAAGTGCCTGCGGCCCTGGAGCGTGACCACCAAGTTCACCTGGAACGACTACGCCGAGTCCTCGAAGTCCAAGTACTACGGCAACGGCATGCTGGATACGGGCAGCGCCAAGGAGATGGCCTCGCTGCAGGTGCAGGGCTACGGCGCGGCGGACGTGGGCGCGGTCATCGTGCTCAAGGCGGGCGACCCCGCCACCGCCATGGTTCCCGGCCAGTACAACGCGGTGGACTACCCGCCGCTCAACAAGGGGATCCCTTCCCCTGGCGCCTGAGAATACTCCACCAACATCGCCGGGTGCGATGGATCGAATGTGGCGGTTGTGGAGCCGGGCGACAAGCTGCAAACCGAGACGGGCAACATGAGCGGACCCACGAGGTCGGGTGTGATCGATCTGATTTCCAATGACTCCGGGGCCTATTGGGACACGGGGAGCAAGTCGGTGAAGGGCAGCTCCTACAAGGACCCGCTGCTCAGCCCCCGCGTGGTGCTCATCCCCTTCTACAGCCCGCTGTACCCGCCGACAAGCGGACGCAGCTACGTCACGGTGACCCAGCTGGGCGCGGTGTTCATTGAAGGCATCGACAACTCCGGCAATGTCACGGGCCGGTTCCTCAAGGCCGTGCCCTATTCGCCCAAGAGCAACGGCACGGGCAACGGCATGCTCGCCGTGGCCAGGCTCATCGAGGATTCCGGCCGGGGCGCGGGCGGGTAGCGCGCAGGCCCTGCCGACAGTTGATGTAAATGTAAATGTTGACGTTGATGTTGAGGACACAAGGAGACGCGCATGAACAGCCGGATGATCACCGTTGCCGTGGAGGCCGTGCAGGAACAGCGCCGCGAGGCCCTGGTGCTGGCCCTGGCCGCCCTGGACGGGGTCGCGGTGCTCCCGCGCGAGGCGTTCTGCGGCGACGGGCCGGTGCTTTTGGCCCTGGGCGCGGACCCGGCGGCGGACCTGGCCCTGGCGGCCAGCCTGTCTGAGCGGGATAGGGCCGGGCAGGGGCAACCCGCCCTGGTGATCCTTGTGGGTCCGGCCCCGACCCCGGAGCTGCTGCTTGCGGCCATGCGTGCGGGCATCAGCGAATATCTGCCCGAGCCCGTGGCCGAGGCCGACCTGCGCGCCGCCCTGGACCGTGCGCAGCGCCTCCGGGACCGGGGCCAGGCCTCGCAGTCACAGGCTGGCCAGTCCTTCCAGGCCGCCCAGGCTGCTGGCCAGGGTGGCCAGGCGGGCCAGGACGGGCGCATCGTGCTGGTGCTGGGGGCCAAGGGCGGCATCGGGACCACCACCGTGGCCGTGAACCTGGCCGACGCGCTGACCCGCCAGGGCGCGGGCCGCACGGCCCTGCTGGACCTGGCCCAGCCCCAGGGCGAGACGCCGATCTTTCTGGACCTGGAGCACACCTACACCTGGGCCGACGTGGCCCAGAACATCGAGCGCCTGGACGCCACCTATCTGGAGAGCGTCATGGCCCGGCACCGCTCCGGCCTGGCCGTGCTGCCCGCGCCGGACTTCAGCGCCGAGGCGGCCCTTGAGCCGGAGGTTCTGCTCCAGATCCTGGAGCTCTTGCGCCACGGCTACGCCCAGGTGGTCGTCGACCTTGGCACCGGGGCGGGCGCAGGCAACGGCGAGGCCATTCTGGAGGCCCTGGACATGGCCGACGACGTGTTGCTGGTCCTGGACCTCTCCCTGCCGTGCCTGGCCCGGGCAAAGCGCTTTCTGGAGGCCGTGCGGGCCACGCAGCCCCAGCTGCTGCCGCGCCTGCGCCTGGTGGCCAACCGCAAGACCTCGGAGTCCGACATCGGCACGGGCGAGGCCGAGGGCATTTTGCAGCAGCGCATCAGTTGGGCCGTGGTCAACGACTACCGCGCCGCGCTTTCGGCCATCAACCAGGGCAAGACCCTGGCCGAGGCCGATCCTGCCTCGGCCCTGTCCAAGGGCTTTGCCGCCATGGCCCGGGACCTGTGCCGCGATGTTCTGCCCCAGGCCGAGCAGACCTTGGCCTCGGGCTCGCTCTGGGCGCGCCTGCGCCAGTCTCCGCTGGCCCAATCCCTGACCCGCCGCAACGGCTGAGGCGCGCCATGGACCTTGCCGCCCGCCTGCACAAGACTGCACAGAGCGCCGCCGTCTCCAGGGTCGTCCCCAGGGCCGCCATTCCGGCGGCGCGCCAGAGTCCGGCGGCCAGGGCCGAGGCCCACCCCGCGGTCGAGGTTACGGATCAGCCCAAGGTCGACCATACCAGAAGCGACCAGTACCACGAGATCAAGAACAGCATCCACGACCGGCTCATCGACGTGCTGGACCTCTCCCTGCTGGACAGCCTGCCCAGGGACGAGATGCGTCAGGAGATCATGCGCGTGGTGGAGCGCATATTGCGTGAGGACTTTGCCCAGGCCCCGCTCAACGCGGCTGAGCGCAAGAGCCTGCTGGGCGAGATCGAGGACGAGGTGCTGGGCCTGGGGCCGCTGGAGCCCTACATCAAGGACCCCACGGTCAACGACATCCTGGTCAACGGTTACCGCAACATTTACGTGGAGCGAAAGGGCATCCTGGAGCTCACCCCGGCCCGGTTCAAGGACGACGAGCACCTGCGCAAGATCATCGACCGCATCGTGTCCCAGGTGGGCAGGCGCGTGGACGAGTCCTCGCCCATGGTCGACGCGCGTCTGGCCGACGGCTCCCGCGTCAACGCCATCATCCCGCCGCTGGCCATCGACGGCCCCTCGCTGTCCATCCGCAAGTTCTCCAAGGACCCGCTGGAGCTCTCCGACCTGATCCGCTTCGGCGCCTTGCCCCCGGAGATCGGCGAGGTGCTCATGGGCATCGTGCACTGCAGCCTGAACGTGCTCATCTCCGGCGGCACGGGCAGCGGCAAGACGACCATGCTCAACGTGCTTTCGCGCTTCATCCCCGAGGAGGAGCGCATCGTGACCATCGAGGACGCTGCGGAGCTGCAGCTCAAGCAGGCCCACGTGGTTCGGCTGGAGACCAGGCCCATGAACATCGAGGGCCGGGGCGAGGTGACCCAGCGCGAGCTGGTCAAGAACTGCCTGCGCATGCGCCCGGACCGCATCATCATCGGCGAGGTGCGCGGGGCCGAGGCCCTGGACATGCTCCAGGCCATGAACACCGGCCACGACGGCTCGCTCGCCACCATCCACGCCAACACCCCGCGCGATGCGCTGATGCGCCTGGAGACCATGGTCGCCATGTCCGGCCTGAACATCTCCGATGTCTCGCTCAAGCGCTACATCAGCTCGGCCATCGACGTCATCATCCAGGTCTCGCGGCTCATGGACGGCAGCCGCAAGCTCATCAGCTTCCAGGAGATCACCGGCATGGAGGGCGAGATGATCACCATGCAGGAGATCTTCGCCTTTGAGCAGAGTGGCCTGGACGAGCGCGGCAAGGTCAAGGGCCGCTTCGTTTCGCGCGGCATCCGGCCCAAGTTCTCCGACCGGCTGGCGGCGCGCGGCGTGTCCCTGGACCAGCACCTCTTCGCCCCCCTTGGCGGGGCGGCATAGGCAGGCCCCATGCCCGGACTCATCGCCCTGCTCCTGGCCCTGGCCACCCTGTTCTTCGCGCTGTTCGCCATGAACGCCCTGGGCGCGGCGGCGCGGGCCCGCCAGGAGCGCGTTGGGCAGCGGCTCAAGGCCCTGGCTCTGGCCGGTCCGGAGGTCTCGTCCCAGGACATCGTGCGCCGCACGGTCTATAGCGAGGTGCCCTGGTTCCACCGCCTGCTGGCCGGGCAGGACTGGACCCGCAGCTTTGAGCGCGTCATCCGCCAGGCCAGGATGACCGGCACCCCCGGGGTGTATCTGCTGCTCTCCGCCGTGGTGGCCGCCGTGGGCTTTTTGCTGGCGCTTTTGGCCACGGGCGCGGTTTTGTTCGCGTTCTTGGCCGCGTGCCTGCTCGGGGCGCTGCCCATCGTGCGCGTATACCGCCGCCGGGCCGCGCGCATGCAGAACCTGCAGCGCCAGCTGCCCGACGCGCTGGACCTCATCTCCCGCGCGCTCAAGGCCGGCAACACCTTTGCCGGGGGCATGCGCATGGTGGCCGCCGAATTCGCCGACCCCATCGGCCCGGAGTTCGCCACCACGCTCGATGAGATCAACTTCGGCATGGACACCGAGAAGGCCCTGCACAACCTCATGGAGCGCGTGGACTCGCTCGACCTCAAGTTCTTCGTGGTTTCGGTGAACATCCAGCGCGAGACCGGCGGCAACCTCTCGGAGATCATCGGCAACACCGCCGCCCTGGTGCGCGAGCGCTTCAAGATCCACGGCCGCATCCGCATCCTCTCGGCCGAGGGGCGCATCTCGGCCATCGTGCTGTTGGCCCTGCCCTTTGTGGCGGGCGGGGCCCTGTACCTGATCAAGCCCGAGTACATGTCGCTTCTGTTCACCGAGCCCCTGGGCCGGACCATGATCAAGTCGGCCCTGGGGTCCATGGTCATCGGCTTTTTCGTCATCCGCCGCATGGTCAACTTCAAGGTCTAGGAGGCGCGCCATGAACGCCATGCTCATCCCGCTTCTGGCCTCGGTCCTGGCCTTCGCCTCGGTGTTGCTGCTGGGCTTCGGCGTGCTCGGTGCGCGGCGTCAGGCCGAGCACTCCTCGCGGCTGCGCGGCAAGGTGGCCGGGCTTGCCGGGGTGGGCGAGGCAGGCGCGCAGGCCGAGTCCGTGCTGGTGCGCCTTGGCCGCCTGTTGGCCGGGATGCTGCGCGTGCTGGGCGCGCGCCTGGGACCCAAGGACAAGGACGGCCTGGACCGCATCAGGCTTGACCTCATTCGCGCGGGCCTGCGCGGGCCCAATGCCGCACAGTCGTTCCACGGGGCCAAGGCCGCGCTCATGCTCGTCCCGCCCGCCCTGTTCCTGGGCGTGGCCTGGCTGCTGCCCAAGTCCCCGTCGGTGCAGGTCGTGATCTTCGGCGTGCTGGCCCTGGCCAGCCTGGGCTCGCTTTTGCCGGGCATGTGGCTGCGCAGCCGCATGGCCGAGCGCCGCCTGGCCCTGCTCTGCGAATTGCCCGACGCGCTGGACCTGCTGGTGGTCTGCGTGGAGTCGGGCATGGGCCTGGACCAGGCCATCCACCGGGTGAGCGAGGAGCTGCGCGAGTCCGCCCCGGTGATCAGCGCGGAGCTGCGGACCATGACGCTGGAGATGCGCGCGGGCCGCCAGCGCCAGCAGGCCTTGAAGGACCTGGCCGAGCGCACCGGCATCGAGGACGTGCAGAGCCTGGTGACGCTGCTCGTCCAGGCCGACACCTTCGGCATCAGCGTGGCGCGCACCCTGCGCGTGTATTCCGACACCCTGCGCACCAGCCGCTTCCAGCGGGCCGAGGAAACCGCAGCCAAGCTGCCGACAAAACTCATGTTCCCGCTGGTGCTGTGCATCTTTCCGGTGCTCTTCGTGGTGCTCATCGGCCCGGCGGTGCTGCAGTTCATGCATGTTTTCGCCCGCACGGGCCAGTAAAAGGAGTCTGTCATGCCCAAGCTGCCCTCATGGTTGCAATGGTCCTGGCCGTTGATCTGTTCCGTGGCCGTCGCCTTCCTGCTTCCGGCCTGCTCCTTCCGTCCGGACAACAGCGCAGCCCGACAGGACAACGGCGCAGCCGGCCTGCTTGATCCGGCGAATTCCGCCCGGCAGGAGTTCGTGGCCGACGTGCAGCTCAATGCCGGCCGGGCCGTCCAGGCCGTGGCGGGCTACGACAAGGCCCTGGCCGCGCGCCCGGCCGATGTCGGGCTGCTGGTCAAGAAGGGCCAGGCCCTGCTGCGCCTGAACCAGCCGGAGGCCGCGCTGGCGGCCTTCCAGCTGGCCCTGGCCGCCCGGTCGGACGCCTCCGGCGCGCACTACTGCGCCGGGCTGGCCCTGGAGCGGCTGGGCAGGGGCGACGAGGCCCGCCAGGCCTTTGCCCGCGCCGTGGCCCTGGCTCCGGGCAGCTGGCGCGCGCGCTGCCATCTCGGCGTGCTGCTCGTGAACCAGGGCCGAGCGGACCAGGGCCGGGAGCAGTTCCTGGCGGCCCTGGCCCTGCCGCAGTTTCACGGCCAGGCTGCGGCCCAGGCCATGGCCCAGGCCGGGGGGCAGGAAATAGCCGGACGCGAAGAGCTTCTGAACAATCTGGCCGTGGCCCAGGTGCTGTCTGGCGAGGCCGAGGCCGCAGTGGGAACCTTCCGCCTGGCCATGCAGAACGCCCGCGACCCCGAGCGCAGCGCCAACAACCTGGGCCTGCTGCTGGTGCGCCTGGGCCGCCCGGCAGAGGCCTTGAGCGCCTTCCGCGCAGGCGGAAGCGACGCCCGCGCCCTGAACAATCTGGGCTATGCCCTGTACCTGCGGGGCGAGGTGGGCCAGGCCCAGGCCCTGTTCGAGAAGGCGCTGGACCGCTCGCCTGCGTACTACGAGATCGCCGGGGAGAACTTGAAGCAGGCGGTGCAGGGCGCGTATTTTACTGGCGCGAGCGCCCAGGGTGTTGGCAGGGGAGCTGGCACGAACGCTGGCGCGCGGGCTGATGTGCAGGGTGCGGCGTTCCGCAGCGCCAGCTCTATCGGGGCCCATCAGGAGGTGATCAGCCAGCAAGCGATCAGCCAGCAAGCGATCGGTCAGGAAGTGATCGGTCAGGAGTTCATCCCGGACGAGGCCAGCCCGGTTCTGGCCCGGCTGTCGCTGTCCGCGCGGGCAGGAGCGGCCCTGCGCTTTGGCCGGGCCACCCTGCTCGGCGGCGGCGTGGCGCAGGACCAATCGGACCGGGAGCTGTGAACCGGCGGCCTTGTGGCCCTGGCGCTGGCTGTGCTACAGAATGGGAGAGCGTGAAACGATGCTGTTCCTGGCCCAATACGACGACCCCGGAAAGCGGAACCCCATGCCCAAACCTCCCCAACGCACCAGCCTGGGCGCCGCAGCGCCGCGAGCCGCAAGCTCCCGCGCGGGCGAGGGCTCCCTGCGCCTGGCGCGGGGACTGGCGGCCTGCTCGGACCTGCTGCACGGGGCCAGGCGCAACGGGGGCAGCCTGGCCCGCGCCCTGGGGGCCCTGGTGCGCAAAGGCGGGCTCCTGCGCGCCGCAGTATTTCTGAACCACGACGACCCGCAGCACGGCCTGGCCCTAAGCCTGATGGCCGAGGCCCAGGGCAGCGGCTGCGCGCCGCTCACAAGCCCTGCACCGGGGCAGCCGGTGGGCTACGCCGCCCTCGGGCTGGGCCGCCTGGCCCAGGACCTGTTCAAGGGCAACGCCCTGCACGGCGTGAGCGCCGATTTTCCAGAGCCGGAGCGGCCCTTCCTGGAGCAGGACGGGGCCGTGGCCACGGCGATCCTGCCCATGCGCCACGACGGGGCCTGGCTGGGCTTTTTGCGCGTCGACGCGGCGGCCTCCCGCCGCTGGACCCTGGAGGACCTGGCGCTCCTGCGGGTGCTGGCCGATCTTTTGGGCGGCCGGGTGGGCCGGGAGCGGGCCGAGGCCTCGCTTCTGGTCGGGGCCCAGGCCCTGCGCGCCATGGTCGAGAACATGCCGGTGCTCGTGATGGCCTTCGACGCCCACGGCGAGATTGTCTTTTGGAACCGCGAGTGCGCGCGCGTCTCCGGCTTTGCCGCCGCCGAGGTGCTGCACGACCGCGCCACCCCGGAGCGGTTGTTCCCGGACGACGCCTTCCGCCGCAGCCTGCGCGGCCGGGGCCAGGACCACCGCGACCTGGAGAGCCGCCTGCTGTGCAAGGACGGCAGCGAGCGCATCATCGCTTGGTCCGACATCTCGCGCCAGTACCCGCTGCCGGGCTGGAAGGCCTGGCGCATCGGCGTGGACATGAGCCAGCGCCTGCTGGTGGAGCAGGCCGTGATCCAGGCCAAGCAGGAGTGGGAGTGCACCTTCGACTCCGTGCCCGACCCCATCCTGATCCTGGATGCGGACATGCGCGTGCGGCGGCTGAACATGGCCCTGGGCGCCCGCCTGGGCGTGCACCCGCGCAGCCTGGTGGGAAAGTTCCTGGTCGAGGTGGCCGAGGAGGCGGGCGCGAGCGTGGTCTGCGAGCGCATCCGGGCCATGGCCGGGCTGTCCCTCAGCTCGTCGGAGGAGCTGACCGTGCCGCGCTGGGGCGGGCACTTCCTGGTGGCCGTGTCGCCCTTTTTCGACCGGGGCGCGGCGCGCACCGGCACCATCGTGGTGGCCCACGACATCTCGCACTGGAAGGAGCTGGAGCGCCAGCTCGAACAGTCGCGCCGGATGGAGGCCCTGGGCACCCTGGCCGGGGGCATCGCGCATGATTTCAACAACATCCTGGGCGTCATGCTGGGCTATGCGGAGATGCTGGAGCTGGCGCTGCGCGGCGGCCCGCAGGAGCGCCGCGTGGAGGAGATTTTGCGCGCCGGGGCCCGCGCCAAGGAGCTCATCGCCCAGATCCTGACCTTCAGCCGCCAGCGCGAGGGCCACCTGGTGCCCCTGCGCCTGACCCCGCTGGTCAAGGAGGTGCTCCAGCACTTGATGGTGACCATGCCCCAGGGCATCAGCCTGCGCCGCCGCTTCGACTCCGAATCGGACCTGGTGCTGGCCGACCCGTCCCTGGCGCACCAGGTGGTGCTCAACCTGTGCACCAACGCCGTGCAGGCCACGCGCGAAACCGGCGGCATCCTGGAAATCGCCGTGGACGAGCTGTACCTCGGCGCGGACCGCGCGCCGGACCTTTCGACCCTGGCCCCGGGCACCTACGTGCGGCTGCGCGTGCGCGACACCGGGCCGGGCATCCCGGTGGCCATCGTCGAGCGCATCTTCGACCCCTTCTTCACCACCAAGCGCCCCGGCGACGGCACGGGCATGGGCCTTGCGGTCGTCCATGGCATTGTGCACAAGCTCGGCGGGGCCATCGCCGTGGAGAGCGTGGAGGGGCTGGGCACCACCATGCGCGTGCTGCTGCCGCGCGCGCGCAGCGAGGGGGACCAGGCCCGGCCAGAGGCCCAGGACACGCCCCCAGGCCAGGCGCGCATCCTGCTCGTGGACGACGAGGCGTCCCTGCTGGCCGTCTGGCGCGAGGCCTTGACCAACCTGGGCTATCAGGTGACCACCGCAGACAGCGGCGAGGTGGCCCTGAAGATCTTCGCCGCCAGCCCGGACGGCTTTGACCTGGTGCTCACGGACCAGATCATGCCCGGCCTGTCCGGCACGGATTTCATCGGGGGGGTGCGGGCGCTGCGGCCCGTGCTGCCTGTGGTGGTGTGGACCGGCTACAGCGATGTGGCCGCGCGGGAGGCCGCAGCCGGGCTCGGCGTTTCCGAAATTTTGCAAAAGCCCATGCGCCAGGCCGACCTGGCCCGCTGCCTGGAGCGTGTGCTCAAGCCCGGCCCGGAACCGCTGGAGCCGCTGGAATCGTAGCCTGTCCGGGAGGTTGCAATTTTTCTCCGCCCGCATGACCGGACCGGCCCGAACCAGATAGGATGGAACCGGCCCGAACCGGATGGAACCGCATGCGCCGGGCGCTCCCGGATTCACTTGCCAGATGCGGGCTGGCGGCGTTTCCCCGGCAATGCCGGAACGACCTTGGCGCGGCGCGCGGAGCTCGCCCCTGCACAGGGGCTTCAGGCGGGCCGGTAAAGGCCGCCCGGCTACAGCGCCTGCTTGAGCAGGGGCAGGCGGCGCAGCACGTAGTGCGTCAGCGGGAAGGTCAGGCCGATGCCCAGCACCGTGACTGTGAAGAAGGACCCCAGCGCGCCCAGGCCGCTGCCCGCCAGCGCGTACTGGAGCAGCGTCACTACAGGCACGTGGAAGACGTACACCGCAAAGGCGTTGTCGGACAAAATCTTCATCAGCGGGGTCTGCCGGGGCAGGCGCTCCCTGGTCAGGGTCAAGAGGCCCGCGCAGAAGCCCACGCAGAGCAGGGCCTCCCACGCAGCGCGGTTGGCCGCAGCCACGGAGAATCCGCCGGTCCAGATGGGCAGGGGCAGCCCGGCCCCGCGCGCCATCCACACCGCCACGCAGGCCAGGCCGATGCCCAGCCAGGTCCAGCCCACGCGGGCCGGGAAGCGCTGGAACCAGTTCCTGCGCGCGGCCACGACGCCGAGCGCGAACATGGTCACGTACTGCGGCAGGTGCGCGAACTCGATCTCCCAGATGGCCAGCAGCACCTTCCAGTCGTCCACGCTCCACCAGATGCGGATGAGAAAGGTCGTGGCCGCGAGCCAGAGGGTCAGCCCGGCCAGGGCCAGGTGCGCCGTGCGCGGGCCGATGGCCGCGGTCAGGCGGGGGGCCGGGGCGCTGTCGCGTTTGCCGACGACAAGCCGGTGCAGCGCCCGGTACAGCGCGTACACGCCGCCGAAGATGAACAGGTTCTCGATGAACCAGAGGTGGATGAACTCCAGGTGGATGCCGTGTTCGCCGGGCCAGCCCAGGGGGCGGTCGGCCAGGCCCAGGTACGCGCCCTTGAGGAAGTCGACATAGCCGCAGGCGGGCAGGTGCTTGAAGAGCACCTCGTGGAAGTAGATGAACACCGGGGTGATGCCCAGGACCATGACCGCTGCGGGCACGCCGAAGCGCCACAGCCTGTCGAGCACGAAGCGGGCCGGACCCTTGCGGTCCACGCTGCCGGGGTGGAAGTACCCGGCCATGAGGAAGAAAAGGCCCATGAAAAAGGCCTCGTTGACGCCGAAGAACAGGTGGATCCAGTTCGAGCGCAGGGGCGACTGGAACAGCCACCAGCCGTCGCTGCCGTAGGGCTGGCCCGCGTGGTGCGCCACCACGAGCATGGCCAGGAAGATGCGCACGTTGTCGATGTACGCCAGGCGGCTGGACGCCTTGGCGGGTGTGGCTGCTGCGCTCACGTCATGCTCCCCGCGCCCGGCTACTGCTGCGGCGCGATGCCCGCGCCGTGCAGGATGGCCTGGGCGATCTGGCGGTATTCGTTGTTGAAGTGGTGCCCGCCGGGCAGGACCAGGCTCTTGACGTTGGCGGCCTGGTAGTTCTGGCACAGGGTGCCTTCTTCCTCGCTGCCGCAGACCAGCAGCACCGGGGTCTTTTCGAGCCTGGGCATCTCCGGGATCAGGGCGTGGCCCTCGGGCCGGTTCTCCTCGGTCAGCCAGTTGGACAGGCGGAACTCGAACTCCGTGTGCGTGCCCGGCCCGAGCATGGCCACCAGGGCCAGCTTTTCCCGCGTGGCTGCGCTCATGCGCCCGGCCATGAAGGGCATGACGTCCGCCCCGATGGAGTAGCCGACCAGGATGAAGCGCTCAGCCCCCCACTTGGCCGCGTAGTGGGTGAGGGTGCGCTCCATGTCATGGGCCATCTCGTCGGCCTCGCGCTTGTTCCAGAAGTATTTCAGCGAGTTGAAGCCGATCACGTTGACCCCGTGCTCGGCCAGGATGCCCCCGATCTGCTGGTCGATGCCTGCCCAACCGCCGTCGCCGGTGACGATGACCGCGAGCGTCTTGCCCGGATGCGCGGCGGGCAGCTCCACCAGGGGCAGGTCGCTGGCGTCGGCGGCGACGCTTTTGCCGCCGCTGGCCGTGGCCGGGGCCATGGTGTTCAGGGTCTCCTGGAAGGCCGCGCGCCACAGCTTCGGCTCGGCCAGCTCGCTGCCCGCGCCATCCAGGGTCACGGCGCGCGCGCCCGGCACCTTTTCGGCAAAGGCCCGCGCCGCCTCCGGGCTGAAGGTCTGGTCGGCCGCGCCCTGAAGCAGCACCAGCGAGCCGAAGGGCTTTTCCACCGGGAGCAGGATGATGCCAGGAGCCGCGCCCGGAGTCGTTTCCGGGGCGCTGTCGAACTTCAGGCCGTTGGCGGCGCAGAAGGGCTTGCCCAGGTTCAGCCGCGGGGAGAAGCCCAGGGTGATGGCCCCGGCAAAGGTCTCCTTGGGGGCCTGGGCAAAGGTGGCGTAGGCCACGGCCGCGCCCTCGCCAAAGCCCGCCAGCACGGGCAGGTGGTAGCCCTTGAAGTTCAGGTTCTTCTGCACGATCTTGGAGAGGCCCTCGAACTCCCAGGCCTGGTAGAAGCAGCCCTCGGCCTTGGCGCGCAGGGGGGCCACCAGCCGGGCCGTATCGATGCCGACCACGGTGGCGTCCATGGCGGCCATGGTGCGCGCGGCGCGGTCCATGCGCGCGTCCCAGGCGCCCTCGGACAAAAGCAGCACGGTGCGGCCGGGCTCCTGCGCGTTGCGGTAGATGAGCACCTCGCCGAACACGCCGAAGGTGAGCTTTTCCGGGGCCTTCTCTGGCTTGGCGCAGGCGGCCAGCAGGAAGAGGACAAGCAGGGCCGGGACAAGCAGGACCGAAACAAGCAGGGTCCGCACAGGCAGGACCGGAAGTCTGGTGCGTTTCATTTGACGATGACTCCGCGCATGCCGCCCGAAACCAGGGTGGCGATGTTGGCCAGCACGCGCGGCGGCACTGTGCCGCCTGGGCAAGCCAGGTATTTGGATTCCCAGATGGGATCGAACTTGTCCTTGAAGCGCCGCAAGCCTTGAAAATTGTACAGCGTGCCGCCGTAACTGTACAGCATGCCGCCCAGCCGCGTCCAGGTGGGCGCCAGGAAGTGCCGCTCCAGCCCGGAGAAGGGCGCCATGCCCAGGTTGAACCACTGGCAGCCCTGTTCGCGGCCCCAGAGCATGAGCATGATGTACAGGTATTCCATGACGCTGGTGGGCGCCTCCGGGGAGTAGCGCATCAGGTCCACGGAGAGTTCCTCGCGGCCCCGGCATTCCCAGAGGTTGGCGAAGGCCACGATGCGGCCCTCCCGGCGCACCAGGGCCATGGCGCAGTCATTTAGGTATTCATCGTGGAAGAAGCCCAGGGAGAACTTCTTCTCCCGCGCGTGCTTGGAGGCCAGCCAGGCGTCGGACACGGCCCGCAGCTCCGGCAGCAGCCCGGGCGTGGCGCTGGCGGGCGAAAGCTCAAAGACGCAGCCCTCCTTCTCGACCATGTTGCGCGTGTAGCGCAGGCCCTTGCGCGCCTGCCCGGCCAGGCTGAACCCGGCCAGGGGCACGCGGGCCTCCTCGCCGATCTTCACGATGGCCAGGCCCAGGTCCAGGTACAGCGGCAGGTTGGCCTTGCCCGCCTGGTAGAAGGCCGTCCACCCGGCGTAGAGGTCCACCATCTCGCGGAAGCGCCAGGCCAGCTCCGTGCGCGCGGCCTCCGGCCCGACGGGGTCGCCCATGCAGACCCAGCTGCGGCCGACCACGCCGTACATCAGGAAGCCGGTTTCGTCCTGGCTGACCAGAAAGCTCTTGTCGCGCAGCAGGGCCAGATGGGCGAAGGTGTCCGGCGACTTGAGCACCAGTTCGCGCACGGTGCGCATGTCGCCCTCGTTGGCCGGGGCGTAGCGCGGCCGGGCCGAGCGCATCAGCCGCATGGCGGCCATGCAGACCACGACCACCAGAATGCCCACGGTGGCGCGCATGAAGCGGCTGGCCTCGTCCTCAAAGGTGAACACCCACCACAGCGACTGGTCCAGGGCGTCGTCGCCGTAGGCCATGATGCCCAGGAGCACGGAGCAGCCCAGCGCCAGCACGATGGCCGTGATCCAGCCCAGGGTGAAGCCCTCGGACAAGAGCGAGGCCTTGCGGTAGAAGTACTTGTGGCAGGGCAGAAGCGCCAGCAGCAGCACGGTGAGGAAGAAGGCCTCCTCGTAGTCCAGGCCCTTGAGCAGGCTGGCGATGATGCCCATGAAGAGCACCATGGAGGTGACGTAGTAGGCGGCGTCCAGGCGCTTGTGCAGGCCGCGCGCCAGGATGAGCAGGACCAGGCCCGCCAGGCTGCCCAAAAAGTGCGAGGCCTCCAGCACGCCCAGCGGCAGAAAGTTTTGCAGCCAGTCCAGGCGGGAGGACACCGCAGGCGTTGCGCCGGAGAAGAGCAAAAGCGCCCCGGCCAGGAAGGTTGTTACGGACAGGGCGTGCGGGGCCAGCACGGGCAGCCAGTCGCCCAGGAAGGCCAGGATGCCCGTGAGGGTCTTCTTGGCGGCGATGGTCTCGCGGATGCCCAGGAGAGCGCTGGCCACGGCCAGGGGCGCGGCGTAGTACACCAGGCGGTAGGCCACCAGGGCGGCGAAGAGCGTGGGCGCGGGAATGCGCGGGGTCAGCAGGAAGATCAGACAGGACTCGAACACGCCCAGCCCGCCGGGCACCTGGCTGATGAGGCCCGCGATCTGCCCCAGGAGAAAGGCCCCCAGCACCAGCGGAAAGTTCACGTTGGCCCAGGGCGGCAGCAGGGCATAGAGCACCGCCGCAGCCAGCGCCCAGTCCAGCGAGGCGATGACCACCTGGACCAGCGCGTTCTTGAAATCCGGCAGCAGCAATTCATGCCCACCCACGCGCCAGGGGGTCTTTTTCCAGGCGGCGGCCGCCAGGTAAAGCGTGGGCGGCAGAATCAGCAAAAAGCCCAGGGGTCGGGTGGTGTGGAAGGGCAGGCTGACCCAGCCGGGCAGGGGCAGGGGCCGCAGGGTGAAGATGATCCCGCCGATGGAGAACAGCCCCAGCCACAGGGTCAGCGTGGTGAAGACCACGAGCTTGGCGATCTCCCCGGGGCTGAGCCCCCAGGAGGTATACAGCCTGTAGCGCACGGAGCTGCCCGCCAGGGTGGAAAGGCCGATGGTGTTGCTGAAGGCGTTGCCCGCGAACGAGGCGAAGGCCGCGCGGATGTGCGGCAGCGGATGGCCGATGTAGCGCAGGGCCAGGATGTCGTAGCCCGCCAGCACGGCGAAGTTCACCGCCGTGAGGCCGAAGGCCAGGAGCAGGTCGCGCTCGGTCTCCGAGGCCAGGGTGTCCAGGATCTCCTGAAAGCCGTGGCCGGACAGCTGCGCGGAAAGCGCCCAGCCCGCCGCCGCGAGCAGGGCCAGGGCCAGGGCTGGTCCGAAAAATGGCTTGAGCCGCTTGAGCATTGCTTCTTCCCGCTAAAGGGGGGCGGCGGGCGCTGCCCTGCCGCATTCAGTGTGTGTGCGCCCCAATGCCTGATCCGTGCCTGCAACGCGCGTCGTCAATCAAAATGCTTGGCGAATCTAACAGCTTGGCGCAACAGGGCAGCTTACCCCGCAAGGCGCCGTTCCGTCAAATGCCGCGAGGCCCCTTGCTGTAGACCGTGCAGGGCAGGCCCACCTCTCGCCCAGCCACGAGAGCTCCTCGCCGTACCGCGCGGCGACAAGCTGAATGTCCGTCGCCAGGATGTCTGGCGCCAGGCTGCCCGTCGACAGGCTGTCTGGTCCGCTACTCGTCATGTCCGTGGCAGCCGCAGTCTTGCTCATCTTCAGCGCCGTCCCCGAGACGGTCGTCCATGAGGCCGTCCTCAATGAGATACGTCCGCAGGAAGGTCGGGTACGCGCCGCCTGAGTACGTGCCCGAGCCGTAGCCCACGGCCAGCACGCCGCCCAGCGGCAGCGGCCCGTACGAGGCGGCCAGGGTCTTGACCAGGGTTAGTCCCGTGGGCGTGGCCAGCTCAAAGCCGGAGTCCGTGGCAAAGGTGCGCATACCCTTGGCCAGCTCTGCGCAGGCCGGGGCAGGCACCGGGAAGCGCCCGTGCGAAAACGTGACGAACCCGGAGCCCAGGTTCACGGGCGAGGCCGCCACGCGGTCCGCGCCGCTGGCCTCGACCAGCAGGAGCGCGCCCAGCACGTCGACCACGGTGTCCACCGCGCCCACCTCGTGAAAATGGATCCGCTCCAGCGGCTCGTTGTGGACCGTGGCCTCGGCGATGGCCAGCCGCGTCAGGGCCTCCAGGCCGCCCTGCTTGACCCGCTCCGGCCACAGGGCCGACGGCGCGGCCTGGATGATCCGCGTGAGGTCGGCCAGGTGGCGCAGGGGCTGGGGGCTTTCCTCCAGAACCTCCACCCGCCGGGTGCGGATGCCCTGGATCATGGGCTCGGAAAAGCGCACGGACACGCCGGGCAGGTTCAGGCTTGCCACGGCCTCGGCCAAGAGCTGCGGCCCGCCCTCGATCATGTCGCTGAGCGCGGCCAGGAGCATGTCGCCGGAGACGCCCAGGGCGCATTCAAGATACAGTGTCTTCACGAAGGGTTATCCTTTGCTCGCGGCCACGCACTGGGCGTTGATCACATGGGCCATGTACCCGGCCCCGAAGCCGTTGTCGATGTTGACCACGGTGACGCCCGGCGCGCAGGAGTTGAGCATGGTCAACAGCGCGGCCAGCCCGCCGAAGCTCGCGCCATAGCCCACGCTCGTGGGCACGGCGATGACCGGCGCGGCCACGGCCCCGCCCACCACCGAGGGCAGCGCGCCGTCCATGCCCGCCACGGCCACCACGGCCCGGGCGTCCAGAAAGTCGTCCAGCACGGAGAGGAAGCGGTGGATGCCCGCCACCCCACAGTCGAAGTGGCGCACCACGCGGCTGCCCAGGTGCTCGGCAACGCGCGCGGCCTCCTCGGCCACGGGCAGGTCCGCCGTGCCCGCGCTGACCACGATGACCTTGCCCACCGGCTCCACGGGCTCGCGCACAATGCTGAGCACGCGGGACAACGGGTCGTAATTGGCTCCGGGCAGGTCGCGCACGGCCTCGTACTGGCTGGCGTCTGCCCTGGTGCCCAGCACGCGGCCATTGGCCTGGGCCAGCTCCGCAAAGATGTGCGCCACGTGCTCCGGGGTCTTGCCCTGGCAGAAGACCACCTCGGGCTGCCCTTTTCGCAGCAGGCGGTGGTGGTCCAGCCGAGCGAACCCGGCGTCGGCGTAGCTGTGGCCGGTCAGCTGGCGCTTGATCTCCTCGGCCGTGACCCGCCCCTGGCGGAATTCCTCAAGCAGCGCGTCCACGTTCACGTGCGTTCTCCCAGTTCAAAGTGTGCAAAACCGATGAAGCGCGCCCGCTCGGCCAGCCGGGCGGCCAGGCTTTGGGCCAGCAGCAGCTGGGCCGGCCGCACCAGAAGGCGCACCCCGTCTTGTCCGCCATTTACTCCGCCATTCCTACAGTCATTTGGGCCGCCATTTTGGCCGGGCGCCAGCCGCGCGCGCAGGTCGACGAGCCCCAGCTCCCGCGCCGCGCGCTCCAGGCCCTCGATGGCCGTGAGGCGCTTGAAGGTCAGTTCGTGCCCCTGGGGCACCCGCGTGGCCAGGCAGGAATTGGCCGGGTCGTCGGCGTTGGGCAGGCCCAGCTCCCGGGCCAGCTGGCGCACCCCGGCCTTGTCGATGCCGCAGGCGGAAAGCGGCGAGTGCGCGCCGACCTCGGCCACGGCCCGCAGGCCCGGACGCGCCGGGTCGTCGTCGGCGTTGGTGCCGTCGGCCAGGGCCGCGCCCGGCCCCAAATGCTCCAGCGCGGCCTGGCGCACCTGGGCCAGCACCAGGGTCTTGCACAGGTAGCAGCGTTCGGGCCCGTTGGCCCGCAGGCCCGCATCGGCCAGGGCGGAAATGGTGCGCACCAGCACCCGCACGCCGGTTTGTCGGGCCAGGAAGGCCGTGAGCCTGTCGGCGCGTTCGCGTTCCTGCGCGCAGACGAACTCCGAGCGCACGGTGACGCCCACGGCCTTGTCGCCGAGGGCGGTGGCCGCCGCCCAGAGGGCCAGCGAGCTGTCCACCCCGCCGGAAAAGGCCACGGCCACCGGGCCCATGGCGCAAAAAGAGTCGATGAGTCGCGTCAGTCGTGGGTCCATGGGCATCCAGTGGTCAGGGGGGGAACATTCACGGGCCAGGTCGCGCCCCCTGCCCGCTAGCTGTGAAGTTATAGGAGGTTGTTCACTCGGCCCGAATCGGTCAAATTGGGTTTGCGAGAACTCATTTGCCGAGGGAGGACCGAGTGAACATCCATAGAAAT
>Ga0114951_10000931_pt1 | contig 38780 bp, 45 predicted proteins | sample AM7aDNAmetaG_FD_88677 | JGI IMG/M metagenome (GOLD analysis project Ga0114951, IMG submission 88677) | Freshwater microbial communities from Finland to study Microbial Dark Matter (Phase II) - AM7a DNA metaG | ecosystem: Environmental > Aquatic > Freshwater > Lake | place: Finland: Lake Alinen... | reverse complement strand
CTCTATTTGCACTGGCTGTTTTTGGAGGAAAAGCGGCCGTTTTTCGTTACCGATAAATTCATCAAGCCAAATTACGGGATCTGGTTTTTTGCCTGTACCGCATTGCTCCTGGTAGGTCTTTTATACATGGCGCGCCAAAATCCGGTCTTGATGCTTTCAGCTTCCATCGGTAATGCCGCCTTTTTCATTCTTTATGGTTTTCGGGAGCAAGCGGAAAAACAATCGGAGGTTTTAAAAGAGAAAGCGGTCGAGATGAGCAATTTTTCCAAGTTTTTATATCTGGAAGTGCTTGACGCTTCATTTTCTTTCGATGGCGTTTTGGGTGCTTTTGCTTTTACCACTGCCGTTCCGTTGATTCTGATCGGCAACGGCATAGGCGCTTTGATAGTAAGGGAGCTTACGATCAGGGGGGTCGATAGGGTGGCCAGTTATAAGTTTTTGAAAAACGGAGCTATGACCTCGATCGGATTTTTGGGATTGATTATTATCTCGGAAAGCTTTGGCTTGGAATTTCCCGGTTTTCTGCCGACAGCGATAACTTTACTATTCGTCGGAGTCGCTTTTTTTGCCTCCCGGAGTTTGAATCAGAAGGAAAATAATTTATCCATACCGTTATGAGAATCATTGATTCCCACGCTCATCTTAATTTTACGGATTTTGCCAAAGACTATAAGCAGGTGATCGAAAAATGCCGCGATGAAGGTATTTCGATCGTTAATGTGGGTACTAACTATTTAACCTCGGAAAAAGCCGTAAAAATCGCCAAAACCGAAAAAGATGTTTACGCGGCAATCGGTTTGCACGCGTTAAACATCAGCCATTCGGAAGTTGAAAAGAAGGTTTGCGAACATTCGGACGGTTCGGTTCTTGAAAAACCGGAAGATTTTCTGGAATGCGAATTCGATTACGAATTATACAAAAATTTGGCGCGATCGGATAAAGTGGTGGCAATAGGGGAGGTTGGCCTCGATTATTATTACAAACCAAAAGCCAACATCGATCCGGAGGCATTCAAAAAAAAGCAGCTGGAAATTATGAAGCGGCAAGTTAAGCTGGCACGGGAATTGGATCTGCCGGTCATATTTCACGTGCGGATGGCTCATGCCGACTTGATCCAATTTCTGGAGGACGAACGAAAATCGGGGAAAAAGATCCGCGGGGTCATCCATTGTTTCACCGGGACGCCGGAGCAGGCAAAAACTTATCTTGATTTCGGTTTATTCATCGGTTTAAACGGCATAATTTTTAAAATGGATCTCGATCGGGTGATCGCTAAACTTCCGAGCGATCGCATTGTCGTTGAGACCGATTGTCCTTATCTTGCGCCGCTAAAGAGCGGAGGAAGAAACGAGCCGTCGAATATAAAATACGTGATTGAGAGAATCGCAAAAATCCGGAATGAAGAGATCGCAAAGATCGAGAAATATTCAAGCGAAAACACAAAAAAATTGTTTTCGATCGTTTAAAGAAAAAACTGCTGGTTCAGCAGTTGTGTCGGGAATTTATCTTTTCGATAAATCCTCCATAAAAGCGGAGATGGGCCATTGTCCGGTCGTTGGTTTCCTCTATTTGAGGTTTGATGATCTTCTCGTAGCCTTCTACCTGGTCAATGCGGAATCCAGATTGGCGGGGATTGATATAAACGTATTTTTTTCCTTCAAACCGTTCTGGACCCCGGGCGCCCAAGCTTGTTCCGTTTCTAAAGGCTTTTGATAAAACGTTGTTAAGGAATGATTTGGCTTGTTTTTCGCAGAACCCCAGATAGTGGAACGTCCAAATCGGTTCTTCGTCTTTAAAAATATTTATCATGCCCGAAAGGCCGTTGGTCAAAGAGTTTTCGCAATATGTTTCGGCGAGAAAATAGTCTCCCTTACGGAAAACAAACATTTTGTGACCGGGAACGACACTTCCTGTTTCGGTTTTGGTTCCCGAAGACCAGCGCTTTGCCATGGCCTTCCAGTAAAATTCCCTTATTTCTTTTTCGTTCAACGTTTTGATGCCTCCAAAGGAGCTGATAAAAAACTAGTACGGATTGGCAAAAGAGTCAAGGTTGGCCGCCGTTGATCGGTATCGCAAATTTTTCAAGAATGATTCCGTCATATTTGTCGTTAATTAGGATTATCAGAGCCAGATCTCGCCTCATTTTTTATAAAGTCGATAGTTTTATACGTGAGCCAGCCCGTAACTATTCCCAGCAGGGCGCCGGCCAAAATATCGGATGGCCAGTGTACTCCGACAAAGATTCTGGCCAAGCTTATGGTCGCGGCGGCGGCGAAAAAAAACACTCCCATTTTTTTGTCGTAACAATAAATGGCGGTCGCGGCGGAGAAAAAGAACAAAGCGTGGCCGGAAGGAAAGGACTGGAAATCTTCGCCGGGCGTGGCAACCAGCTGATGAGCCAAAAAATCTCCGGCGTAAGGCCGAGGATTGGAATAAAATATTAGGATCAAGCCTTTGACCGCAAAGCGGGCCAGGAGGGCGGCCAAGACCGCGGTGAAGGCCATAAAAACCTTCTTTGTTTTTTTTGTTGAGAATACAACAAAAACAAGGAATAGCCCCAAAAGATATTGAAAATATTCGGCAAAAAAAATCCCGGCTTGATCCAAAATAGGCCAATGACCGGCCAAGCCGTTGATCGAGTTGAAAATGACTAGGTTTAAGTCCATTTAAAGCTTTGTCGTTAAAACCGTTTCGTATTTTTTGGAAAAAATCGAGTTTAGGGTAATATCAATACAAAATGCCTTGACTCGTGTTGGTGATTGACTCCGCCCGCCCTTTATCGGGTTTCGGCAAGACAAAATTGCCGAAACGGACCTTCGGCGGTGTAGCTCTGCTTCGGCGGACCAAAGGCGGCAAGCGAATATTTTTTGGAAAAAACTGCTGAAAACTAATTTGGAGTCGGCAGGGCAAACTTGCCTGTCCGCCTTTGGAGGAGAATTGTCCTGCCTTGGTTTCTGTTTTGCCCGCAGGAGGGGTCTGACGAGGAATTCGGGCGGTTTTTTTAACCTTTTCTTTTTTCGTTTCCGAATTGTGGGCCAGTGGAGCTGGTGCGCAAAATAAAAAACCTAATCAAAAAATTGAAATGTAAATAATATACCAAGCAAGCTAAAAATTATGCTTTACGGCAAAGTTGTCCCAGGGCCACAGTAACATAAACAGCGCTCAAACCAACAAGCGCGTATACTCCGCGGGATAATGCCGACATATCGCCGAAAATTGTTGCGACAAGATCAAAATTAAATAGGCCTACCAACCCCCAATTTAATCCCCCCACAACAACAAGTACTAAGGCAACCCAGTCAAACACATTTAGATTTTTCATATTTTTATTTCTTAAATTAATTTATCAATTTTTGACCTTATATCGACTTTATAAAGCCTTTTTTAATTATAAATTATTTTTTTATAATTATCTACGCTTGTAATTTTTCTGTTTCCTGATATCCCAAAAAAGTCGGGTATGCGCGCCATCTATCAAATATCAATCCGGCATTCGCACGGCTTTCTGTTGAGAATTATTTTTTGATCGTTTATCGCGTTAATGAAAACTCGCTGACTGCCGGAACCGGTGGCGAATTTTTTATCAAGCGGGGTATGGTGTTTATACCCACGTCGAGAAAACTCTTTTACCAATATCTCATGACGATTGTAGAGAGCTTTTTGTTTACCCGTCCAACGCAAGGTTTCCGGATGCCTTGAGTAGCCTCCTTTACTTTTGTGTTTAGTCAGAATATTCCAAAGTCCATGAAGTTCGCGATGTTCGGCAAGCAAGTGTTTTCGGCACAAATATTTTGGATGTATGTCCCAGATGCGCATCGGCGTTAATTTATTTTTTATAAATAATTCTTCCCGTAAAAAATATAAACAACATTAAGCAAGCCATTACTGCGCTAATTACGCTTGTATTGCCCATCAAAACCACCAACGGACAGGTGCTTGAGTATTATTCCCAAACGAGTGCCAAACATAGTCGCCAATGCCAAATCCGTTCCAGCCAATACTCACCCAAAATACCGCGAAATTAGCAATGGCCGTCACCGTAATCCAGCCAAAGTAGACGCCAAAAGAGTAGAAACGAATATTTTTTCCCGCATCGTTATTTGTTCCACGCAAAGATTATCGGCAATCTTAATAAGGAGGATGAGGAGTACCGCCATAATCAGCACCGATGGGCCGATCAAATCGTAATGCTAGGCAAAGATCCGCGAGATATTGGAGAAGCGAAGTGCCGATAAAAAAATATTAACCTTCTTCAAAATATCTTCTTTCTTTTGATTGCTCTCTTTTTCAGATGATAAGAATTGATAGAGAAAATATCCGGCAAGCAGAAGGTAGATCAAGCCCCAAATGGAAAACGTCAGCCCAGCCGGCGCGAATAGATTGGAATAAGCGTTTATCGCGCCGGTTGACCGGTTATTGATCGGCAAACCGTTGGCCAAAAAATTCACTACCACCACGGCGACATAAGCCAACCCGGCAATAATTTTGATAAGCACATTTTTCATATTATTATTGGCTGGTTGTCTTATATAAGATTAATTACTAATTTCCACCAACACTTCGCTACGGTTCATCCATGGCGGAGTCCAAGGAGCGTTGTATCCTGCGTATGCGGTGCTTCCTTGCACCATTACTCCGTCGCGAGCAAGAGTTGAGAGCAATTTTTTTTGCATTTTTTTCACCCGCGTATCTGAGTGATACCATGAGAATCGCAGTACTGCATATTTCTTAGTAGGAATCATCACAATTTTCACTCTTGGATCATTTGGTGTTGGCAGTGTCTCCATAGTATAGGAGCGAGGCATACCAAAAGATATGATCTGTGAATTACCCTCGGATGTCGCCATTACGGGGGCGGTCATGGCAATACTTTCTGATGTTTTGTCGTTTTTTTGCGCGACGACCGGAGCAGTCATGGCGATACTTTCTTTTTTTGTATTCCCTCCGAAAATATATCCAGCTACAATACTAAAACCTTTTTCCATCGATTTTTCATAAGAACCCTGCACGGTCGTCTGCGCCACGATATGCGCCGGATATTCCCGTATTTCATATCCATTCATTTTCTTTACCACGGTATAGTCAGCTTGCTCAACGCGAGAACCAAAGAATCCCCAAACAGACCAAAGCGCAGCAATGACGACGAGAACGATAAGTATATTAATCATAGTTTTATGAATAATTATAAATAGCTTTCAAACCATATCGCATGACAAGTGTAGCTACCTTTATTTTTTTGAAGATAATCTTGGTGATAATCTTCGGCTTTATAAAACACTTGGAGCGGTTCAAGCGTTGTTGCGACGGGGTCTTTCCACCGTTTGGATTTGTTTACGATCTGAATAAAATCTTCACCTTCTTTTTTCTCCTCTTCATTTCCATAAAAAATAGCGGATCGATAGGATGTTCCTCTATCATTTCCTTGCTGATTTAGAGTAGTTGGATTATGAATCTGAAAGAAAAAATCTAAGAGCTTTTTGTATGATGTTTTTGTCGGGTCATATTCAATTTCTACCGCCTCGGCGTGACCCGGGTGATTTTCGTAGGTCGGATTATCGTTTGCGCCGCCAGTGTAGCCGACTTCTGTGTTCAACACCCCAGGTTGATTTCTAATAAGAGATTCAATCCCCCAGAAACAGCCTCCCGCAAGCACGATTTTCTTATTCATATTATTTATCATTGAAATCTTCAAAGCAGGCCGAATTCATACAGTACCTTTTTCCCGTTTTCGTCGGACCGTCATCGAACATATGACCAAGATGTGAATTGCAAACCGCGCAGACGGTCTCAATTCTCTTCATGTTCCCGGAGTTATCCTCTATATTTTTTACCGCTCCGGGAAGTGTCTCGTCAAAGCTTGGCCAGCCGGTGCCCGAGTCAAACTTTGCTTCCGCCTTAAAGAGCGGATTGCCACAGGCGGCACATTTGTAAAAGCCGTCTTTGTCAGGATGAATAAGCTTCCCGGAAAAAGCAGCTTCCGTGCCTTTTTGTCGAAGGACAGCATACTGCTCTGCTGTCAACTTCCTCTTAAATTCTTCTTCGTTTTTTGGTATGCCAGAGTTCATTTATTTTCCTGTCTTTTTGATTATCGTCTTTGCATAACCTTTGACAATTCATTGCAGTCGTTTACCCACCCTCGTGCCAAGGGGTTATGTGAGCGGTTTCCATTTACGATTTCACAAAAGAAAATTGGCGGAGGGGGCGGGAATCGAACCCACGGACAGCTTTAAGACCGTCAGAGGTTAGCAACCTCTTGCAATGCCATTATGCGACCCCTCCAAATAGTTAAAAAATGCAAATGGATATTCCAATATTAGCGTTAAACCGGTCTTGGGTCAATGATTTTTTCCATTTATCGAAACGAGACCGGTACTGGTATTTGCTTGACATTTTAATTAAACGATGATATAAAATAAACGGTGGAATACATCCATGATATCGGGAAAAGATGGGAATCGCTATGATTTTAAGATAATCAAAAAAGCGAGCTTGAAAGACGGAAAATTAGTGATCATTGTGAACGGCCTTGAAGGCGTTTCGGAGATTCGGCTAAACGAACCGAGCAAAAAGGATATAGAAAAGTTTATGGCCGGAAAACCGATCATCGTAATTACGAGAGGGCTCTTTGAGGTCGTTGGCTTAGTGGAAGTGCTGATGGGGCACACAAGATTAGATTATTCGTGCGAAGGAATTAAGATAGAGCCCGTTGATTGAATCTTGGATTGAAGCTTTGACCTGCCTTTAGGCGGGTTTTCTTTTTTCTTTTTGACTTTTTGTGAAAAAATGCTATAATCTATAGCATAAACCCGAAGAAAGACGTATTATATTGTTGAGTTTTAGGGTAAGAAAATAGGGACGAAAAGGAGGAATGCGATACGAAAATAGGAGTAAGCGCTATGGTGGGCATTCCTGCCTACCGGGATAGATACCTGTTGTTCCTGGGTGTTTCCAGGGCTTCCCTCGCGAACCTGGGCTATACCCAAAAAACCGCGAAGAATTACGGTTTAAAGTGGGTGGAACTGGCGTTCCCCTGGCCTTATGGGAGTGTTGCGGACTTTGACCAGCTTGTTGACCGCAAAGTGGACGAGATGATGGCAAAATTAAACATCACCGTCCATCTGCCCATGGCCCCCATTTATACCGACGAGGGGTTCGCCGAAATCTTGGCTGGATTGGAGTACGCCAGGATTCACGATGCCAAGCAGGTCGTGGTCCATTGCGCGGATTACGAGCGGGGTTGGTTTGGGAGAAAAATCGCTTCCAAGCTGAGCCCGGCGGAAATCCGGGAAAGATCTTTAGCCAATCTGGAAAAGATCATTCTTGATCCCCGATATGCCGATATGACGATCGGGATCGAGAATATGGCCGGAGACGATGTGCCGGAATTCGCCAAAACTCCGGAAGGATTCGCCCGTCTTTTCCGGAAGGACGCGAACAGGATAGTCGGTTGGTGCCTGGATATCGCCCACGCGGTGAACGCCGGGATCGATATCCTGGCGATGCTTGAGAAATACGGCGAGTATCTGGTGGAGGTTCATCTGGCCGACACCAAGATCATCGAGGGACCGGACAAGCACTGTGCTCTCGGAGAGGGAAAGGCAAAGCTTTTAATCATCCTTGCGGCAGTGAAGAAGTTCGATGTTCCCGTCATCATTGAGGTGGGCAAGAAAGAATTTGCCCCAAGCCACAAATGGTTGACGGAGAACATCGAAAAAATTTAAAAGACCTCGCGGAAAAACCGCGAGCTTTTTTCTTGACGTCTTTCAATGGAAGTACTTTAATTGCTTTAAAGGTGCCTGGCTGTTCGCCGGGGTGATTTGCGCGCAACGGATAATAACTATTCTCATGATTAAACTAGTGGTAATTGATTTTGACGATACTCTTACCATGTCCGAGGAGGCTTGTTTTGCGATCGAAAATCGGATCGTGGAATTGATGGGGTATTCGGCTATGACGAGAGCGGTTCACCGGGGCAATTGGGGGAAGCCGATCAGGGAGGCGATTGTCGAGAGAATTCCGGGAATCAACGCGGAAAAATTCATGGAGTTGCACCGGGAACTCTGGCCCGGTTTTGTGAAAGCCGGGAATATGGATGTAGCCGATAAAAACATAGAAACATTGAAATTACTTAAGGACCGCGGTAAAGACTTAGCTATTTTAACGGCTCGTAGTTTGTATACGATTAAGCCCTTATTGGATGAAAACCAGCGCATCGGCAAATGGATCGAAAAAATTTACCATCTCGACAATTCGAAGTATCCAAAACCGGACCCAAGGGCTTTCGATCAAATACTTAAAGATTTTGGAGTTAATCCGCAAGAAACGGTTTATGTCGGCGATTCCATATCAGACGGGATATGCGCCAAAGGAGCGGGGCTTAATTTTATCGCTTCACTCGAAAGCGGTTTAAGAACAAAAAACGATTTTGAATCGGTCGCGGTGGATTTTTTTGCCGATACTTTTTCCGACATTCTTGATTATTTTACAGAATACTGATTATTATCGAATAAGGAAAAATCAATAATTTAGCGCTGCTTTGAATAACAAAAAGCCTTATCGCGCGATAAGACCCTTTGTTACTCATTTTATCCTATAAAATAAAACCATTTTGACAATTAGTTGACGGTGGGAGCTAAAGCCGATCCGGATTTTTGACCTTTGCAGCCAAAACGGCCAAGGGAGATCGAGGTCGCGGTAACGTTGGTACCGCTGGTTGTTCCCTGCACGAATATTTTGTCGCCAACTTTAAGAGCCGAGAGATCGGCGGCAGCGCCGTTATTGGTTATCGTGGCGTTGCCGGCATTCACGGTATAGATAGCGCCGCCTTCATCGGCCTCTTCTTGCATGGTAATGGTTGTGCCATCAATAGCTGTGACAGCGCCATCGCCGCCGAGCGGGGCATGGCTTTTGGTTTTAGCATCAGGCGTTGTCGCTGTTCCGGTTGTTGCGCCAGCCGCAGTGTCCGTATCGCCGGTTTGTGATATAACAGCTGCTGTCGGGTTTGCGGTCGTCACGGACCCGGCAGTGGCGTCCGCAGCATGGGTTTGTATGGCTATGGCTCCCGCTATTCCGCTGATAAGCCCTAAACCAACCAACAACATTGCGTTTTGTTTTATGTTCTGCATATTTTTTTCGTTAATTTTTTTATTTGATCTTATTTCCAAGCCGACCTTATGTTTTGGATACCTATTACTACAAGCCCAATATTCAAAAATTTCAGTTTATGGTCAAATGGTTTCCCGAAAAGGCGGCAAACAGAGGCAACTTCCGTTTGCATCGGGGTATAAAAAAATTATTTCCGGTGAGGAAATAATTCTATTGACCGATCTGAAAAATTCTTGGTATTCGACCGGGCCGTTGGTGGCGATTGTCAACCGCACACCGGGTTTTGATGGCGGCCGGGACGAGCGCATCCCATGCGCAATGGGGTTTTATTCTATCATTAATTCGACTTTTTGTTGTTGGTGTCCGGTTTTGATCCAGAGGGCGGTGATAGCGCCGACGAGCAAAAAGATCGCGGCAGTGGTATAAACGGCGCCGTAAGCGGCGACTTGGGCTTTTAATTCCATAAGAGCTATCGCTTGGCCGTAGCCAGCTTTGTCGATAATGTTTACGGTGCTGTAGCGGGTAATCGCCATTAGTTTATTTTCGGTTCCGTTGCTAAGGATGGTGGTGAACAAGGCTATGCCGAAAGCGCCGGCAATATTGCGTACCAAAGCCAAAATCGAAGAAGCGATGCCGATTTCTTGTATGGGAACCGCGGAAGCGATGACGTTCGTCCGTTGCGCCATTCCAAAGCCCATGCCAAAAGCCATGACCATCAAAGGTATTATGATGTCTAGCGCCGTTGACCTTGGGTCCAAAAAAGAGAACATATAAATTCCGATCGCGGCGACCAGGGTGCTTAAAGCGATAACATAACGCGGTTGGATTTTGCCGGTAAGCGAAGCGCCAAGCGGAGCCGCCGCAAGCATCATAACCGCCATAGGGATGAAAAGATAACCGGTTTGCGTCGCGCCGTATCCGAGAAAGGTGGAGGCAAAAATAGGAATGAGCAAAATTCCGCCCATCATGGCCATAAAAACGACGAAGTTATTAAGCAGGGTATTCACGAAAACCATATTCTTAAAAAATTTAAAATCAACTATGGGGTCCGGATGTTTTTTTTCGATGAAATAAAAGAAAATCGAAAATATGACCGTAGCGGCGTAGCACAGCAGGCTGTTGTCGGAGCTCCATCCCCATTCATATCCTTTATCCAGTACCAGTACCAACGATGAGAGCGCGAAGCCCAGCATGACCGCGCCCCAGACGTCAAAGTTCACTGTTTTCTTTTCCGATGTCGATTCCTTGATGAATTTCCAGGCCATAAAAAGGCCGATTAAGCCGATGGGCAAATTTATCAAAAAAATGGAACGCCAGCCAAAATTGTCTATCAGCGGCCCGCCGATAAGAGGTCCGAAAACCGCGGCGGCGGCGAACGCCGAGGACCAGATTCCCATTGCTTGGGCGCGTCTTTTCCCGTGCGGGAAGGTTAGGGCAAGAATGGCCATTGCCGACGGATAATCCGCGGAAACCGCGATTGCCTGGATTATCCTGAATACGATCATTGAGGGAAAATTCCATGATAATCCGGCCAAAACCGATCCGACGATAAAGATGATAAAACCAGCCAGGTACACTTTTTTGCGTCCGATCGTATCTCCCAGCTTTCCCCAGATAGGCACAAATACCGCGTTGGCCAGAATATACGCGGTAGCGATCCAGCCCGCGGTTGATACCGTAAGGGAAAAATCATTTATCATTTTTGGCAGTGCCAGATTGACGATCGTTGAATCAAGACGGCCTAAAAATGTCCCGATAATGACGGTTAAAAGCACCAGCCACGAACCTCCGTCGTTTTTTACGATATTATTGGTCATTGGTATATATCCAGACTTTGGCTGACATACCATTTTTCAATTCGGGATAGATGCCGATATTGAAGCGTATCTTAACGTCGAACTGCGCGGTTTTTCTCTTGTCGGAAATATTGAACACGATATCTTGAGCGCGGGAAGTGGAACTTACTTCGTCAACCACTCCGCTATATCTTTTTGGTCCGAAGGCGTCGACCGTAAATTCGACTCTTTGTCCCGCTTGGATGTTTTTCAATCCTTTGTTTTCGTCTATTTGAGCGATGATACGCAACTCGTCCGGGTTAATTATCGTTACTACGCTTTCGCCGGCATTAATTATTTTACCGGTATCTTCCGTAGTAGCCACGACCAGTCCCGAAGTTTTTGTTTTTATCAATTGATTGCCTACGCGCGCCACTACCTCGTTCGAAGCGATAATGTCGCCTTCTTGGACGAAAACTTTTTCCAGGGTTCCGGGATTTGACGGTGCCAAGATAATTTCGGGAGCGAAAACTTGCGCTTTGTCGGTATATATTCTGTCTTTTGTAACCAGCCAATAGCCATATACCGATACAGCCGCTACGATGGCGAAAAAGGCCAGTCCAAAAAATACGAACGGTTTTCGTTTTGCTTTATCCGGAATTTGGTTGGTCTGATTTGTTGTTGATTCTTGGGTTGTTTCCATTTTAATAATTGATTATCGTTTCGCCTTCTTTTAAACCAGCGATGACCTCGATATAACCATTTTGGCCGGTAATTCCGGTGGTTATTTCCCGTTCTTCGCTTCTTTGGTCATCGATTTTTACCATGACGAAGCTTTTATCGTTCTTTTTGATTATCGAGCGGGCGGGGATAGCAACTACGTTATCCCGCTGGCTAACGTCAATATTGACGTTAGCGGTCATTCCCAGTTTTATATCGCCGATATTTTGATCGAGTTGAAGGGTGATTTTATAGCTTTGGGCCGAGCCTATTTTTTGGGATCCGGGGTCAGTGCCGATAACATGCGCCCCAAAGGTTTTTCCGCCGATAGCGTCCATTGTCACCGTCGCGGTTTGGCCGGTTTTGATCTTGGCGATATCGGATTCCGCCAGATAAACATCGATTTGCGGACGGGAATTCGAAAAAATACCGATCAAAGGAATGCCGGCCGACGCGGTCTCGCCGGTCTTCGCGTTTTGCATGCTAACGATGCCATCAATAGGCGAAAAGATCGTTGATTCGGCGATTTGGTTTTGGATAAAACCAAGCTGGTTTTCGGTATTAGAAACGGCGATTTCCTGTATTTTCACGTTGTCGGGATTAGCGCTCGCCTTTGAACTGTTATAAATCTGCTTGGACGATAAAATGCCGGCCAAAGTCGAATCAATGGCGATTCGGGAGTTTTGGATGGCCGTTTTGTAAGCGCTATAAACGAGATTATCGCTGGCGCTGGTTGAATTGTAAGAATTGATAATAACCGCCAGATCGGTAAGCAAAGACTGGATTTTTCCCAACGAAGTTTCGGCATCGCTTTGGGCTCCGTCGATATTTTCTTGATCGATATTGCCAAGATCTTTTTCCCATTTATTCATCGAGTCAGTAATATCGCGGCGTTTTTTGTTTAAATCAAAGGACGCTTCATAGGGAGCGTTGATCATATAAACTGAATTTCCCTGGGAAACGGTCAAGCCGAACATCGGGTGATCGCTTTCAGGCTGGCTAAAAAACTGGTCTATCGAAGAACCCATTATTCCATCGGTGGCAATATAAGATTCCTTGATTTTATTGGTCGCGTTTTCCAAGCTATTGTCAATCGCGGTTTTGATTTCCGTTGATCCGCCGGCGGCGGAATCGGCCGCATTTTCGAGCTGGTTTAATTTGATCCGGGCCCCATCCAAGGAATTTTGGGCTAAACGAAGCTGGATTTCAAGATCGGAAGTATCGAGGCTGGCCAAGGCTTGGCCAAGACGCACCGTTTGGCCGATTTTAACGTTGGTGTTGGCAATCTTGCCGCCATGTTCGAACGAAAGGGAAAGATCGTTTTCGGCTTTAACTTGTCCGCTAGCCGTTACGGTTTCGGTAAGGTCCGCTTTTTTTGCGGTTGCGTAATCAAGCGGTTGCGGGCTGGCATTCGCCCGGCCAAAATAAATGTAAATGGCGGCCGCTCCGCCGACGATCGCGATCGACAGTACCGCGGTAAATAAGTTTTTTTTGGATATTTTCATGCGATTATTTTATTTAAAATCGTTCTCAAGTCTTCTTTTTCTTTTTTACTTAATTTGGAAAGAATTTTTTCCATACGCTTGGACAGATCCTTGATCCCGTATTCGTACGCGATTTTTCCTTTATCGGTCAATACCAGGCGGACGATCCGGCGATCGTTCGCGTCGGGAACGCGGCTGATGTTATCCAATTCCACCAGCCGTTCGATAACCGCGGTTGCCGAAGGGGAAGTGATGCAAAAATTATCGGCGATATCTTTCATCGTAGGCTCCTTGTTCGAATCGATAAAACTCAGCACTTTTATCTGAAAAAACGAAAAGTTATGCTTATCTCCGAGCGGGGTTTTTTCGCGCATCAGGCGGCCTATTTTGAATATCAGCGAGATGAGTTGTTCTTGCGTGTTCATTTTTAAGCTCCCGGTTTTTTTGGAAAATCGGGAATTATTAGATTATCTAACTATTAAACATCAGAAGTATATTCTTGTTTGCCTTTTTTGTCAAACAGAGATGCGGGGTCGGCCGGGCCGAAGTTTTTTTATGGTTTAAGCCAATGGCAATCGTATCCGGGAAGAATAAAATGGTTTGCGGGTATTTGATCCATACCGGCAAAAATATTCCTCTTTTTTTAAAATAATATTCATTTGAAAATAAGCGGAAAAAAAGATACATTGGATAAAATAGGTTTTTGACGGACATGAAAAAATATACTTTATTCACCGGTGCCGATTTCAGGGTTTTTTTGGCGGAAATGGCGATGCTTGGCGGGTATGACGACTTGGTTTTTTTACATAGCCGGCCTTTTGGCGGTATTTATATTTCGGAGGCCAATCAAAAGAAAACGGCTTCGGCCGGTTTCGAATTGTATTCCGATACCAAGGCGTTCAAGGATTTGATCAAAAAAGGCAATGACTATTCGGAGCGGGTGAAAGAATCGATCGCGCGCTATCCGGAAGCGGAATTCAATAATAAGACTTCGACGGAGCTAAAGCGGATCTTGAATGAATATTACGCCGTAGGGATTCCGTTCCTTAAAATTTACAGCTTTACCGAGGGAATTTATTCGCCGCTGATCGATAGGACGATAAGGAGCTTTGTTTTTCAAAACATCAAAGAGGAAGATCAAGCGGCGCGCGCGTTCGGGCTCTTATTGAATCCCATTGATAAGAAAAAAATCAGGGGCGAACGGGAGCGGATTTTCAAAGTTACGGCGGCGCCCGGTATCATAATAGGCTTGTGCCGGTCGGTCCGGGAAATGGGGAAGGCCAAATTCGCGATGCGCAAAACGCTCAATCAAAGCTACGGATTTTTAACTTCTTTGCTCAAAGTTATTGCCCATAGGAATTATTTTTCCGAAGCGCAACTACAGGCGTGCAAGCATTGCGAAACCAACGCGATTCTGAATAAAAAAAAGATTGATATCGGAGAGATCAATCAACGGGTAAAGTGTTTCGTGGCTCTTTGCCAAAACGGAAAACCCGAGTTTTTTACCGGAAAGGCCGCGCAAAAAATCATTAACCAGGTTAAATTCACTGTTCCAAAAAATTTAACGGAGTTTAAAGGAGATCCCGCGAGCGCGGGGCGGGCAGTCGGTCGGGTAAAGATCATTCCGGTGATCATGGCCAAGAGCGGCCAGGGGGTGCTTTGGGCGAAGATCAGGGAAATGGAAAAAGGGGATATCTTGGTTGCCAATACCACCGGACCGGAAATGGTGATGGCTTGCAAGAAGGCCGGGGCGATCGTGGCCAATGAAGGAGGGATCAATTCCCACGCGGCAATCGTTTCCCGCGAGCTGGGAATTCCCGGAATAGTGAATACCAAGATCGCCACCCAAGTGTTGAAAGACGGTGATATCGTTGAAGTGGACGCGAACAGCGGAACCGTAAAGATCATTAATAAAGCAGCCTAGTGCCCCATTAACTTAATTTCGTCGATTTAGAACATTCAAATCCGGCCAGTTTCAATGAACGACGACGAAATTGTACGCCTCGGCGGTACATTGAGGAGGAGTGAAGCGGAAAATGGCCGAATTTCAATGTTCCCGAAGGGCGGAATCTATTTAGCCTGTCTTCGTCGTTGCTCGTCGCTAATGTACCGCACAGGGTACATTACGCTCCTCGCGCCTAGAATTCAGGCCAAATAGATTCCGCTAAATCGACGAAATTAAATTAATGTGGCACTGGGCAAAAAAAAAGAGGAAGGTTAATGCCTATCCTCTTATACGTCTACGGCTATATCGAATACCAATGGTTTGGCATTCGGCACATTAACAGACAGGGCGGTGGTGAGCGGGATGCCGACCAAGCTCAAGAGAGCCAGATAGGTTTCCGAGTGTCCCACCAGGACCACGGGTCCGTCAGCCGTTTTGAGTATCTCCAAGATCGCTTGGGCAGTTTTGGAAACATAATCCCGGCATGATTCTAACCCGGGCCAGCCTTTTTCGTACCAGTACCATTGCCAAGTCATTCCGCTGGCTTCAACGGCTGCCAGAAGTTCTGCGACATTCACGCCGGAAGTATCCAGGCTCGCTATCGATTCTTTTTTTGTCCACGGGACATTCAGCCCCGCGGAAAGGGTTGTGGCGGTTTCTGCGGTTCGGTTCATCGAACTGGCTACGATAATCGTGGGTTTATATCTTCCTACCTTTTCAATTATCGCCATTACCTGGAGCAGGCCATCGCGCGTGAGATGCGGGTCGGAACAGTCCTTGTATATATTGACCAATCCGACTGATCCATGTCTCACGAAGATAACCTTTACCCTTTTTTTCTTATTTTTCCTCGAATCAGTTTTCAATAGAGCCACCTCCTTAGGCAACCTAATTAATTATAAAATAAAATTATTAAAAAGTCAAGATATGGAAAATTATAAATTCATTAGTTTTTTTGAACAAATTTCGGGCAGCGACGCAAAAACAGCCGGGGGAAAGGCGGCTAATTTGGGCAAGTTGGCCAAAGCGGGCATTCCGGTGCCGGCCGGGTTTGTGATTTTAGCCCCAGCTTTTTTGGAGATTGAAAAAACCACGGATATCGGCGAAAAAATAAGAGCGGCTAAGGCAGGGATAGAAATCGGCGATGCCGAGTCGGTAAGAAAGGGGTCGGCAGCGATCAAAAAAATCATTATGGCTGCGAAGGCGGATGATTTGGAAGAAGAAGCGCTGGCCGCTTTTGCGGCCTTGGGCGCCAAACGCGTTTCCGTGCGCAGTTCGGCTACCTCGGAAGATTCCAAAAGCGCTTCCTGGGCCGGCCAGCTGGAAACGAATTTGAATATCGCTAAATTTGATTTAATCGAAAACATTAAAAAATGCTGGGCATCCTTGTATGGTGAAAGAGCGTTGTTGTACGCAGCGGAACAAAAGCTGGAAGAGAAAAAGAATTCCGTGGCTGTAATCGTCCAAACAATGGTTGATTCCGAAGTTTCCGGCGTTTGTTTTACCGTTCATCCGGTTACGCAAAATAAAAAACAAATGGTTATCGAAGCGGTGTGGGGATTGGGTGAGAGTTTGGTTCAAGGATCGGTAACGCCCGACCGTTATGTGGTGGCGAAAATCGGCCGGATAATCGAGGAAGTCGATGCCAACGACCAGGAAAAGATGATTACCCAAACAGTTAAAGGTGCGGATTGGGCCAAGGTGCCGGCGGCAAAGCGATCGGCGCAAAAGCTGGCCGGTAAAGAGATCATTGAGTTAGGCGATTTGTGTTTAAAGATCGAACGGCTCTATAAATCGCCGCAAGACATCGAATGGGCCAAAGAAAAGGGTAAATTCTATATTTTGCAGACGCGCCCGATCACGACTTTATAAAATTTTTTGAAAACAGTGCTAAAAAAAGATAAACTGAATAAAGTCAATATACGCGTTTAATGATATTGCCTAAAAATATGGATAACAATTTTAATCAAGACATCGGAGGTTCGAAGGGCAGGTTGTTTATGGCGTTCCTTGGGCTGGTTATCGTGATTTTATCGTCGATCATGATTTTCCTCTTCACTTCGGAACGGCCTTCGCCCGACCCCTTGGAGAAATACGTGGCTGGTTTTGTGCTTGTTGTTTTTGCGATAATAATTTTTGTTCCGGCTCTTCTTTTTAAGCCTCAGCCAGCTGTCAAAAAAATATTTTTTCGTTTTGAAATTTTAACAGGGTTGGCTTTTTTAGCGGTCGGGTTTTTTTATAAAGATTGGTCTGTGGCGGTCTTTTTGGGTCTTGGCACAATCATTGCCAGTTTGATAAGCAAGTTTAGGCAGAAAAGAATGGAAAAATCCAGCGAACCGCTTTCCGATCAAACAACAGTTAACAATATTTCTTCTAAGGAGCAAAAACAGGTCAGGATTTTTTTTATGGTATTGTACAGTCTTGCGGCCATTTGTTCTTTGCCGTTTTTGTATTTTAGGTATCTTTACGTTCAAAATAACGTACCAGAACCAATTACGGAACCCAAAACAAGCTTGGATATGATGGAAGCTGTTGCGATCGCAGAAGAGTCATGTATTAAAGGCGAAGAATTTCTTGGCCTTCCAGTCTTTAACAAAGAAATCGAGGCTTGGGTGTTCGATATAAATCTTAGCATTGCTAAAGAAGGGTGCGAGCCGGTGTGCGCGGTTTTTGAAGATTCGAAAAGCGCGGAAATCAAGTGGCGCTGCGCTGGAGTTATTTCAGCGGTTGGTGATGAAACGGGAGTGATAACCAATTTTGAAAAATGCTTGGCGGCCGGTAATCCGGTTATTGAAACTTATCCCCGGCAATGCCGCGCTAATGGTGAAGCGTTTGTTGAACAAATTGTCGGACAAGAAATTAAGTGAACATTACGCAATTTCCTGTACGGATTAAGTTCCGGCTATCGAAAGAAGGAATTTTAAAATTATGCATTGGATCATTCCGGCGCTTATCGCGCCATTTTTGAACGCGATCGTAAACTTCATCGATAAATATCTGGTTACCAGGCAAGTTAAAAATTGCCTGGCGATGCAATTGTATACCTCGATTGTGAGTTTTTGTTTTGGGGTGCTCGTTTGGGCAGGGCTTGGTTTTCCTTCTTTCGGCGGTCTGAGCGTTTTTTATGGGCTGGCCGCGGGCGTGTTGTTTTCGGTCGCGGGAATCGGTTATTATTATGTGCTTTCCCGAAAGGATGTGAGCGATATGATTTTTCTTTACGCTCTGACACCGGTGTTTGTTTTTCTTTTTGCAAATTTCATTCTTCGGGAGGCGATATCATATAGCCAGTTTCTCGGTTTTTTACTGATTTTGTCAGCTGCGATATCGGTATCGGCGAGAAAAAAGGCGAATATTCCGCTGCTTTCATTTACCGCTTTTCTAATATTGGGGATGGATATATTGTTCGCGCTGGCGATCGTGATGGTGAAGCTGGCATTCAACGCAAGTTCTTTTGCCGTTATGCTGGTTTATGAAGGCTGGGGATTGGGCTTGGGTGGAATTTTGATTTATTTTTTTTCCGCCAGGATGAGGAGTGCGTTTTGGGAAAATTTTAAAACCACGTCGGTTAAGGCATTTGGCATTATAGGAATAAGCGAAACTTTAACGGTGTTGTTGAACTGGATCGGTTATTACGCGTTATCGATTGGCCCGGTGGCTCTGGTGAGCGTGGTCGGTGGAGTGCGTCCTTTTTTTGCCATAATCCTCGGTTATCTGTTGACCCTGTTTATTCCTTCGGCTATCAGCGAGGATATTTCCAAAGAAACGTTATCGCGGAAAATTCTCGCCGCCATAATTTTAACTATCGGCTTGTATTTTACTTATACTTGATATTTTTGAGGCGAAAGAATGAATGGATTAATTCACGGTAATCCCAAAAAAAAGTATGTTGATTTCTGATCCCTGAATTCTTGACGTTTTTGGAATAATAGATAAGTATCTAAGAAGAACATTGAGGAGGTAAGAATATGTGCCAAGAAAAAGGAGCGGAAAAACCGATTGAATATAAAATGGAGTGGCAGAAAAAAAGAGATGAGTTTCGGGAAAGATGGAGTTTTGTCAGAAAGATCGACGAATACTCGATGAAGCTGATTTCCCTGCAATGGCAGGGGGATAACGTTTTTCATACCGGAAAGCGGGTGGATATGACGATTCCCGGTCCGGTGATCGATTTGGCCAAGGGTATTGCCTGCTGGAACACCCCGGTGAAGATCTTTATCCTTGGGAGCGGAAAATGCCGCGTGACGGTTACTAACGATTTGGATTGGAAGATTCAAAAGATCATTGACGCGTACAGCAGCCAGAACGGCCGAAATCCGCCCGAATGGGAAAGGCGCCGGCTCTATATGGGCTATGACGGGATTTGTTTGAAAGGAGGGCCCGACCATATTGCTGACATGGAGAAAGCCCAGAAATTTGGATATTTCCTCTGGTATCTTGCCGATGATTTCAAATGGGGATATGCCGGTATTGTAGCGGGGATATGAATCTCCGCTTTTTAATTGTCAAAGCGTCAAAATATTGACGAATCTAAAAAAACAATTTACAATATAAATAAGGTGATTTGGTTGCAAATAGGGTTGATTTTGGCTGCTACGGTGGCTTTCGGACTTGCCGCGCTCCTGTTTGGAGCAGCGACTGCGATCTCATACCGGCAGCAGAGGAAGGGATTAGCCGGGATCATGGCTATTGCCACGGCCGTGATGTTGGCAATGGGCTGGTGTATTTTCAGCCCGATAGCCTGGTTGCCCTTGAAATAGCGAGCTGGCAAAGCGGATAAACATCTCCGTTTTTATTTTATTCATTTTTTGTACTATTATTTAAGAAATAATAATGGCTAACGAAACAAAACAATTTGACGTGGCGGTGGTTGGGGCCGGGCCGGCCGGGATGATGGCCGCGGTCGCGGCGGCCGAGCTTGGCGCTCGGGTCATCGTTTTGGAAAAGAACAGCCGGCCGGGGATCAAGCTTATGCTTACCGGTAATGGCCGGTGTAATTTTACCAATGCCGAACAAGACATTCGCAAGCTGGTTGGCGCCTATGGGGACAATGGATCGTTTCTGTTCCACGCGTTTTCGCGTTTTGGTTCCAAAAATATCAGAGCTTTTTTTGAAGGTATGGGGGTTCGCTTAAAGATCGAAGACCGGTTCAGGGTATTTCCGGAAAGCGATAGGGCTAAAGATATTCTGGATGCTTTGGAAAACCGTTTAAGATGCGCCGCGGTCGCCATTAAATATGAAACCGCGGTAACGGGTTTTTTGCGCGAAGGGCGCTTGCTTAAAGAAGCGGTTTTAAACGACGGAGCGGTAAAGGCCCGTAATTTTGTTATTGCTTCCGGCGGAAGATCTTATGAATTGACCGGTTCAACCGGGGATGGCTATCGCTGGGCGCGGGACCTTGGTCATAAGGTTATCAAGCCCAAGCCAATGCTGGTGCCGGTAAAGATCAAAGAATTTTGGGTTAAAAATTTGTCGGGCGTGAGCCTAAAGAGGGCGGGGATCAGGATAGTCGAGAATGGCAAGAAGAGTCCGATGGCGATCGGGGAATGTCTGTTTACCCATTTTGGTTTGAGTGGTCCGCTGGTTCTTGATTTAAGCGGCCGGATCGGGAATGCGCTCAAAGGGGGGCCGGTAAAACTTTTGATCAGTTTCTTCCCTCAAAAAAGCCCGGCAGAGATCGAGCAGGATATCATAGCCGATCTGAAGAATGGGAAAAACAAGGAATTAAAAAACTGCTTTACGGAATTAATGCCCAAAATTTTAACCTCGGCCATCTTATCGCTGGCCGGAGTTGATCAAGAAAAACACGCCAACAGTTTAACCCGGGAGGAACGGCAGAAGATTGTTTCTTTATTATTCCAAACGCCGGTAACGGCTACGGGTTTATTGGGTTTTGATCTGGCGATCATAACCGGCGGCGGGATCGATCCAAAAGAGATTGATGCGAAAACCATGAGGTCAAAGCTGGTTGATAATCTGTTCTTTGCCGGCGAGATCATTAATGTTCATGGTGTTACCGGGGGTTATAATTTGCAGCAATGCTGGAGCACCGGTTATCTGGCCGGAACAGCGGCCGCGAAAAACTTTTAAGAAAGCAGGAAAATAATAACCAAGAATAAAACGGCTTTTATGAGCCGTTTGGTTTTTCATCGGTTTCTTCCCAGCCGTCCAGTATGCGCTTGGTGCCGATGGCGATGTTGTCGCAAACAGGGCACTGGCAGAAATTTCCCGCCAGGATCAGGTCGCGCAACGTGTTTTCGCAAATGCCTTCTCCCAGGTTTGACGCGACCTTGATGATGGCTGCCGCCAAATTCTGGAAGGCGAAGAATTCGCAATTTTTTGCGCGCAACCGGATGTTCTTTATCAGGAATTCAGCCTCGTTTTCGTTGACGTACGTAATCAGCCCTTCGGCCTTTTTATACATCAGATGGCTCATCCGCTGGCATAGGACGACATGCGCCAGGTCGATAGGAAATTCCGTATCGATCAAGGCTAGCTTTACCGATTCTTCGAAATGGTAGCCAAGCGCTCCCAAGATCGTCAAGCCGGATTTTTTGTTCTGCATCTGTTCGGCGATCGCAGCCAGGGCGATGAAGCGGGGAATTTCCGTTGCGTAAGCCGGGCTGCCCAGAAGTTCGGATATGCAGCCTGCCATTTTGAACGGTTCGTCCCTGATCATGAGGCGGCCGAGCTTTTCGATCGTTGGTTCCCGGTTTACAACCGAGATCGTGCCTTTTCTTTCGGGAATATCTTTCATTTGATTCCTCCGTATACAGTAATTATAGAACAAAATTTAAAAATGTCAAGGATAATTCAGGCTTTACATTCCCACTGGCCGTATTATCATTATTCCCAGTTTTATTAAAAAGAGGGTTGAAAACGGAAAGGCGGGAGAAAAGAAGACGTTTGCAATTGGAAGTCATCAAATCGCTGGCCGGGTTTTTCGAAAAAAATGTTTGTTGGCTGGCCGGCGGATGGGCAGTTGAGGCCATTACCGGCGTCCGGTTTTTTCACGACGACATCGACCTGTATTTTTTGGACGAATTCCGGGGTTTGTTGCCGGCGGAGAACGATTTTCTGGACATCCATATTGTTTCGAAGAAGCCAGACGGTTCGTATCGGCAAGTTACGATGGGTGAGGTTTTGCGATTCTCGAGCCACGCGTTCGAACTGAAGCCGCGGATTATTGCCGGGCTGGAGGTGAGAACCGTATCGCCCGAACTGTTGTTCGCTTTTGCCGACGGTTCGCCCGACCCGCGTTTTCAGGAAAAACGGACTCTTCGGTTGCTCCGCGGCATAAATATGGAAAAGGTCGGAGGAATCATTCAATACCTGCCCGAAAAATCGATAAAATAGCGGCACCCAAGAAGGTGCTTTTTTGTACAACCGTTTAAACAATATCAACGGTGAGATGCTTGATTTTCTGTCTCAATGGATTAAACTTAGGGGAAATTACTTTTTTGCGATATGGATTACGATAATTTCGGAGCAAATATTTCGGCTGATGACGCGGTAATGGCAAAAATGGATAAAACCGGCTTTGGTCTGCCTTTCTACGATCCCGGCCGTCATTATAAGGATGTGGCGACAAAAGACTATTTCTTCGCTTTGCTTACTTTAAGGCATTATATCAAGCTTGCCAGCGACCATTATTTCTCATCGATCGTCGGGGCCAAAAACGCGGATCTTTTCATGCTGACCCCGAGTATTTCTTCGCCGAGCGGTTCTGGTTCCGATTCGGCCGCGATCAAGATAAAATTCGGCGAACTGGATACTTATCTGGTCGATTCTTCACAGTTCGGGTTCGAGCCTTTGCTGTTGAACCATTTTACGAAGGTTTATTGCTATCTTCCGTCAATGCGCGGTGAAGATCCCGATGCCCGGCATTTAAACCAATTTTTCCATTGCGAGCTGGAAATGAGGGGAACACTGGACGATTTGGTTCCCGTGATCGAAGGCTACGTGAAATATCTTTGCGAAACCGTTCTCGCGATGGACGCCGTTATTGAACGGATCAGCGGGGATCCAGGCAAGACCCGGTCGGAGCTCAAGAAAGTCGTCCAAGCCGGATTGTTTCCGACAATATCTTTCGATGACGCGGTAAAAACTTTGGCGGACAATAAACGATCGGAATGCGTCAATTATACGGACCAGGGCCGGGATATCAACAGCCGCGGCGAGATCGAGCTGATGAAGATACTTGGAACGGACGGGCCGGTCTGGCTGAAAAATTTCGACCGCGATCGCGTTCCGTTTTACCAAAAGCCGGATCCGGCCGATCCGGAGAAGACGATCAATGCCGACTTGCTTTTTCCGCCGCTTTTGGCGGAAGCCTTCGGAGGAGAAATCGCGGGAAGCGGCCAGCGGCAGGACGATCCGGCCCAGATGTACGGGTCTTTGAAAAGACAGGGTGTATCGTCGGAGCCTTATGAATGGTATATCGATCTGCGGAGAATGCCGGGTTATCTTTCCACGTCTGGATTTGGTTTGGGTATCGAAAGGTTCCTGGCGTGGGCGCTGGCCAAGGAAAAGATCGGCGATGTGATCCCATATCCGCGTTTAAAAAACATTGAAACCAAGCCTTAAATCAAACGACAGACCAACATGGACAAAAAAGAATTCAAAGATTTTTTCGAACCTTATTCAAAAAACGTCGATAATGCCAACACGCAGGCCTTTTGGAAATTGTCGGACGCGTTGATCTTGGAAATCATCAAGCAAAATATTCCGGCGGATGATTCCCGCGATAGCGTTATTTTTGATGCCGGCGGCGGAACGGGCCGATGGATTTGCGATCTGGCCAAGGTTTATGAAGCCGATTTTATTTTATACGATCTATCCGAAGACATGCTGGCTGTGGCAAAAAACAATATCGCTAAAGCCGGGATTGAGCCGCGCGTAAATTTAATTCAAGGCGATCTGGCCGATATCAAATCGGTGCCGGATTCATCGGTTGACCACATTATCAGTATTTACAGTCCAATCAGTTTTATAGAAAAAAAAGAGAGAGCGGCGGCCGAGCTTTTCCGGATCTTAAAGAAAGGCGGTACAATATTGATAATGGGGCATGGATATTGCAACGCCCTGGCTTCAAAGATCAACAACTATGCGGCCGGGCCCCGGGAGCTGCGGCAAATTGCCGCCGGATCCATGGTTAAATGGGGCGATTCCGTACCCAAGCTCAATATATTTTCGCAGGAATCGATGGAGGCGCTGCTGGCGGATGCCGGTTTTACGCCGGTTCGCACTTACGGCGTGCCGGTGTTCGTCCAGCCTGGCAACGAGGATTTTGACGCGGCCAATTCCGCGAAGAGCCGTATTTCGGCAGCGCTGGAAGATCCCGCTTTTTATAACCAGGTATTTCAAACAGAAATGGAATTCAATTGTAAAAAAACAATTGCCAACCGCGGAATGAACATATTCTCGGTGGCTAAAAAACAATGATAAGTCCGATAATTCCCGATAAATTAAAAATTGGCGATACGATTGCGCTGGTGAGTCCATCGGCGGGTTTGGCTCCTTTTGCCATGCATCGTATCGATTCGGCGGTATCTTTTTTCAAAGATCAGGGCTTTAAAGTAAAGATCGCCAAAAACGCTTTGCAGAATGCCGGCTATGTTTCGGCTACGGCCAAAGAGAGGGCCAAGGATTTGAATGAAGTTTTTGCCGATCCTAAAGTCAAATGCGTGATGACTACGATCGGCGGGAACCATTCCAACCAAATCTTGCCGTTTATCGATTGGATTACGATCAAAAACAATCCTAAAATATTCATTGGCTATTCCGATATCACGGTGTTGCACAGCGCGATCTTTGCCCAAACCGGCTTGCAGACTTATTATGGACCGTGCGCGATGACCCAATTCGGCGAGAACCCGAAAGTGTTCGATTACACGTGGGAAAATTTTAAACGGGTGTTGTTCGCGGGACCGGCCGAAAAAAAGATCGAGGTTAAGCCGTCGGAATTTTTTTGCGAAGATACGTCTTTGGATTGGTTTAAAAGAGAAGACTTAATCCGTCCGCGAAAGATCGAAAAAAACGGGGGCTGGGCTTGGTGGCGGGAGGGCCGCGCGGAAGGGAGAATCGCGGGCGGTTGTGTTCCTTCAATCAATCATTTGTTGGGGACTAAATATTGGAACGACCCGAGGGGCTCGGTTTTTTTCATCGATATTCCGGAAGGCGCGTCTTATGATTTGGGGTTGGCGGTCAGCGAAGCGGATTCTTGTTTGGCCGACTTGGCCAACGCCGGGGTTTTTGACGATATCGCCGGTTTGGTCGTCGGGCGGCCCTACCGGTATTCGGAAGAGGAATCAAAAAAGCTCCGGGAGATCATCATCGGATACGCGCAAAACAAGGATTATCCGATTCTCGCGAACGTCAATATCGGTCACGTTGATCCTATTATTACCTTGCCTTACGGGGCGCCGGCCGTTCTGGATTCGGAAGCCGGCAGATTTAGTTTCGAGCACTAGCCGTTTCCATTAAAAAAACCCCGGATTTTTTCCGAGGTTAAAATAGGCTGGCATAAAGCTGGGTGCCTAAACCGCTTACAAACAATCTTTCTTTTTGGTTACAGAGCAATTTCTTCATCCAGTCGCTGGCTCCTCCGTCTACGAGGGGATAGGTTGCGCCGCCGGAGTTTTTCGCGGTTATTTTAAAACAGAGGCCGCGATAGTATCCGATGCCGGCGCAACGGGCGAGGTTGTATTGGAACCGGATGTCCGGATACGCGAGGCGCATGGTTTCGATTTCTTTTTCTTCCAGCAGCTTGAGCCGTTTAAGTTCGTGTCCGATTTTTGATTTTGAGCTTGTTGGCATCGGCAATTTTTCGGTGATTTCGGGCAGGTCGATGCCGTACTGCTCAAACGGATGGAAGTCCGGATCTTGCGTCCGCCGCATCAATTCTTTTTTTTCAACCGAGCCTTGCGCCGCCAGTTGTTCTATGATGTTGATATTGGAGACAGCCACCGTGATTTCTTTTGGCGCGTAGCCCAGTCTTCTCGAATTCTGCAAAAATCGGATCCAGATCTCCAAATGGGCGGCCAGCGATACGGCGGCAAAATTTTCGCGTCCGTAATTCTTACCCGAACTGGCCAGGCAAAATGATCTGAAGTGAGGTTTGAAACCGGATTTATCGGTGAACAATTGCAGCCGCAAGGAGCGGTGGCTCGTAGCCAAATGTATTTCTTCGATGTCGTTTTGCTGCCTTCTTTTGCGGGCGCATTCCAACGCCAGCGCGGTGGTCGGGTCGGCGTTCACTTCGACGCTTCGGATGGTTTCCAGAACCACTTTGGGGCTGATCTTTGTCAGGGCGCAGTTTGAACCGATAGCGCTCACCGGCGATAATTCGATATCTTCGAACCGGTCCGGCAATATCTTATAAATCAAAGAGTCGATTTCCAACAAGTCTCTCTGTCCGGTATTGGCCGGCTGGCACAAACGGTTATTCTCGTAATTTTTTATTACGTCCAGCGGGGTAAGTTTGGCGACCTTTTTTTCCATAATAGGGAGAAGCAAGGTCGTAAGGTCCCGCCAAGATAGTTGTCCCGCTGTTTTTATGACCGGGTAGCCGTTGAACGGCTCCAGTATCCTTTCCAGGATCTTTTTTTTATTCATCATCTTCACTTCCTTTGGCTTTAAATGACAAGGTGCTTTTGTTGGTAACGATAATAGACCAAACATAAACCAAGTCAAGAAAAAATAATGGCCGTAAGCTTGACGCAATACTATTATTATGATTTAATAATTTGGAATCGAGGAGTGTGTTAAAGTGAGTCTTAAAGAAGGAATCGAGAAAGTTTTGGCCCTGCCTAATGCCGGGCGCGAAAGCGTAAACTTGGATGATCCGGAACACCAAGCGCTTGACGCCGACGGATTTCATTATTTAATGAATGATGTGCGCAGCCGGAACGATATCGCCTTGGAAGCGTACGCCGTGGAAAGTATGCATGTGATATTAAGCGCCATACCCGGAATAGAATACAAGACGGCGCGTGCGTACGGCGAAGGTCTGAAGCGTATCCCGGAACAAGAGGGAGTTGTGAGTTTCTGGGTCAGGAGAAAGAAAGCACCTAAACAATAGGAGGCTAAAATGAAATTATTGCTGGAGCTGAGGGAAAACCGGTATTTTTCCGAAGAGAAGATCAAGGAACTTTACCGTCTTGTCAGAGAAATGGGATTGAAAGAAACGAACTTCCGGGAGCTTCGCGTGAGGCTGATATATCCGTCTAAAAACGCGGAGGGTAACCCCGGAGTTCCTTCGGAAAAAATCGTTTTCCAGGGAAAGTACCGGGAAATTTACAGCGATGATACCTTGGCCAATGTTTGTACCCTTAGCGTGGTATTGCAGATAATCGGTGAAGAAATTTTCGGATCGTTTAACATAATCGATCCCTTGCATCCGGATAAATTCATCGCCAAAACCGAGAATATGCCCTATGGGGAGCTTTTAAAAATTCTCGCTAAGGCGCAAGACATCGGGGCGTTGCCCTGGGAGGCGAGATCAAGATGGCACAGGTATGATGGATGGAAATCGCTTTTGGGCAAAGTCCAGCATATTGACGACAGGAATGTTCAATAATCAAGCGGATCAAAAAATCCGTTTTTTATTTTCGGTCTTTGGTCGGCCGGATTCCCGGGAGGCCGGATCTTCACGGGTTTGCGTCTTAGTGCTTGACAAAATAATAGTATACTGTTATGTTATTATTTGTTTCCGCCCGGTATGGCGGACGAAAAAGGAGTGTCAAAAATGTCAGAGAAAGAGAAGGAAAAGAAAACAACGTTTGGCGGTATAAGGATAACGACTGAGTCAGAGAAAAAAGAAGACCCATTCGATAAGCTCTTCGATCTGGGTAAAGAGCGACCGGAAGCAGAAGAGGGGGAGGAGAAGGAGGAAGAAAGTCCTTTCCAGAAACAGCTCACCGGGATCCTGGATCTCCTCGGGAACATCGACGGGATGCCAGCGGAGATGCTCCAGGCTATGATTGAACCGGCCTACGGCAGCATATCCGAAAAGGTCAAACCGCTTCTCGAGCTCCTGCCAATTTTGACGGAACTGGTTGGTAAAGACCTGGATCCGCTGATCCTTGCGGCTCTCAAGCTTTCCAACAATTCGGGGGAAAGCCCAGAAGTCAAAGCTGAACGCAAGATCAACCGGAAGCTTAAAGCGGAGGAAAGGAAGGAGCGATACGACGCCTATTTCCAGGTCGGATTCACGGAGGACCAGGCGATGACGTTGCTACTCAACGATATCGCCCGCAGCTCCGGCGGCCTGGTCGCGCAGTTTGCCTCAAAGGCTGCCGCATCGGCAGTAAGCGATGCATCGAATCCAGTGGTCAAAATCGTTAAGAACCAGGCAAAAGAAAAGATTCCAAGAAGCAGGGGTAAAAAATAGGTCCTTAAAAAGGACAACCAGACAGGCAGATTAATGCCTGTTTTTTCGTTACCGGCCGGGGTATTTCCGGCGTTTTTTTGTCCAGATTTGAAAACCGGCGGGAAACCGGCTTTGGCTTTAAATATAAAATAAGAGCAATAAATCGAAATAAATACTATTAGCAGGCCGGAGAAGAGAGTGGGCCAAGCAGTCACTTTTCGCAAAAGATTATCCGTAAATATTGTATTTACTTTATTGCAGACCGCGTTCCGGTGCTTTCCAAACGGCTTGTATTGACAGAGTTATATTTTTATGATTAAATATAAACAAAAGCCGGCAAATTTCGGGAGTGATTAAAGTGACAGAAAACAAAAAGGATGCAGGAACAGAAAAGACATTGGCAAGAGGAAAGATTATGGAAAATAAGGTCTACGCGGCAGCAGTGATCGGTTTCATTTTAGGCGTAGCGCTGACGGCAGTTTTCTTCATGGGGTCCCAGCATTATCAAGCTACAGAGGAGTTGAGGATGGCGGGGATCGTAATTTCGGATCTGCCCAGCCAGACGATAATTGATTTCCCGAAAGAGGAAACCGAGTTAGTCCGGTTTAAAGAGGGCGGAAGAATCGATCTCGTTGCCAAGAGCCGCAATGGCGTATTTTTGGCCAGGACGCTAAACGGTAGCTCTCGGCTGCCATTGGCATACGTGATTACCTGGGAAATCCCAGCAACCGCAGCTTGATCGGTTAGAGGTTAAGGAATGAAAATAGAATTCTTGCCGCCTCCGGACAAAACGCTCTTCTTTATCGGTTTCGCCAAAATTCCCGTTTTCGTTCGGGGCAGAATTCTTATGAAAAGATTTGGCAAGGCTTATGCGACAAGCTCCGTCATAGAGGAGATTAAAAAGAGAAGGCCGAGCCGGATAAGAAAAAGGAGATTTCTGCTGGGTTTTGAAACGGAAGTGGTCTATCGCGGCGGTATCCGCCGCGTGTAAGGAAGAAGCCTGTCTACGCGGAGTGGGAGGAAGAATATTGAGTCCAGTCGCATCGCGGCTGGTTTTTTGTTACCAAAAAAGCGTTTTGGAAGTGTGGAAAACCGTTGATGGATATTTTTTCTCCGTTCACGTATAATCGAGGATAACGCGAGCGTATTTTTTTACGCCACCAAGAAGCGGAATCATGAAAATCAAAGAAATAAGCCCGAATATTTGGAATTTTAAGGTGGTTGGCGGGCAAGACGCGTGGCAAGAGGTGGCTTATTCGGCGCGCATGAGCGGCGTTCCCGAATCGATTCCCGGCGAGCAAATTTTTACGATGATCTTGGAAAACGATTACAGCTCGGCGTTGGAGCACGTGATCATCAAATTCGATCTTAAGATGAGCAAGGGCAACGCTCCCGAGTTGCTTGAGCATCGTATGGCCAGCCATAGCGGTTTTTCGACCCGTTATATCGCGGCCAGCAAGGGAATGTTGCAGGGGCAATCCGGCCAAAAAGATCTTCTTTTGGAGTTTAAGCAGGAAGACGAACTTCATGAGGTGATTATTCCGTGGCATTTGTTATCGGGCCGGCCCGAATTTGAAAAAGAAAAGGAGCGGCTTTTTGAAGCCATCGAAGAAAGCATTATTTCTTACGAAAGCATGCTTAACCGGGGAATTCCGCGCGAGTTGGCTCGGTACGCGTTGCCGTTTTGCCAGGCGGTGGGTATTTACCATTTTACGATTAACTTAAGATCGCTTTTAAACTTTTTATCTTTGAGACTATGCGTGCGCGCTTCGGTGGAAATGAGATGTTTGGCCGCGCAACTTTATTTTGCCCTGGAAAAAGAGTTGCCTATTTTGAAGGGGATGATCGGATGCCGCGGATTTATGCGCGGCGTTTGTCCCGAAAGCGGCGTTACCGGCGTGCGAGTCGGAAAACCGCTTACTTATTATCCTGTTTGTCCTTTTCGCGCGGAGGGCAGTAAAACTTATATTCCCACCCAGAAAGAATTTTTAAAAAATGGAAAGGTTGGCGGTTTTGACCCGGAGGCCGCCCAAAAAATAAGGGAAGTTATTTATTGGCAATGGACCGAGTGGGGCGGAGTAGCGGGTTAATGAAAATCACCACACGGGGAATTTTATGCAAAAAATAAACGAACTGGTAAAAAAACATAACGAATGGAGAAATAGTTGCGTCAATCTGATCGCGTCGGAGAACGTGATGTCGCCGGCGTGCGAAAAAATGTACGTATCCGACTTGATGCACCGTTATGCCGAAGGCACACCGTTCCACCGTTTCTACCGGGGATTGAAATATGTTGACGAAATCGAAAGCTTGGTTCAGGAGGAATTCAAAAATCATTTTGGCGCCAATTTCGCCGACATCCGGCCGATTTCGGGAACCATTGCCAATTATGCCGCTTTTTCCGGTATTTCGGAGCGCCAAGACAAGATCTTGTCGTTGGGCATCGAGAATGGGTCGCACGTATCCCACGAAAAAGCGGGTGCCGCCGGTTTCCTTGGATTGGAGGTTGATACTTTGTGTTATGACAACGATCTTTCCATGGATTTGGAAAAAAGCGCGGAAAAAATCCTAGCCGTTAAACCTAGATTCATCGTGATCGGAGGTTCGGTGATCCTTTTCCCCCAGCCGGTGAAGGAATTGAAGGTTGTGTGCGATAAGGTGGGCGCGAAAATTATTTATGACGCGGCGCATGTGTTCGGCCTGATCGCCGCCGGGGTTTTTCAAGACCCCTTGAAAGAAGGCGCCGATATTATTACCACCTCCACCCACAAAACGTTTCCCGGTCCGCAGGGCGGATTGATTTTGGGAAATATTGACGAGTTTACCGCTAAAACGATCCAGCTCCGGGTTTTTCCGGGCTTCTCGTCGAACCACCATCTGCACCGGATACCGGCGCTTTATTGCGCTTTAAAAGAAATGCAGGCGTATGGCTTGGATTACGCGGGCCAAATTGTGAAAAACAGCCAGGCGTTGGCGCGGGAACTTTTCGACAACGGATTCAAAGTGTTGGGGGAAAAGAAAGGTTTTACCCAAACGCACCAGGTTGTCGTGGACTTTGAAAGGCCGGGCGCGGGCCATGAAGCGGCGGCAAAATTGGAGGAGGTAAACATTATTTTGAATAAAAACATCATCCCGGGGTTAAACCAAAGCCCAAAAATGCCGCGCGGTATCCGGATCGGCGTCCAGGAAATGACGAGGTTCGGTATGAAAGAGGGGGAAATGAAAGAGATCGCCAGGCTGATCAAAGAAGCGATGCGCGACGAGCGGGGATTGGAAGAAATCAAAAAAGACGTGATCGGTTTGCGTTCGGGTTTTCAAATCGTCCGATATTGTTTCAATGAAGAGTGACCGCTTTTGGTTGGCCTTGACATTGTGAGCGTTATGTGATAACATGCTGCTATTGAGTTGCTTGATAATAAACAAAGGAGGGCAAACGGATGGAAAAAGAAGCCAAAGAAGCCAAAGAAGGACGGGCTGAAAATGGGCTTGATTGTCCCGACGGAGGCGGTTGCCGGTTCGCCAATCCGGCGCTGGAAGAGGTCGCGAGACTTGCAGGGTCCAATAAACGTTAGCAAGGGAGCGGACGCTCTCTTTTTTCATAACCCGGCGGAGTATTGCAATTCGATTAAAAATTTTTTAAGATAAGCTTGTAATCCAATTATTATCCCTAGAGGAAGTAGGTGTTCTCAACTGGTTCTTAAATTCGTTAGAACTTAAGTGAGCTAAGTGAGTGGTCGCCCTACTAAGTAAACAAACAAACAAATGAACAAGAAATTATACGTTGGTGGTTTATCTTACAGCACCACTCAAGATGTTTTGAAAGAAGGATTTTCCAAGGCAGGGACCGTTGAATCGGCGATTGTTATCACCGATAAAATGTCCGGCCGCTCGAAAGGTTTTGGTTTTGTCGAGTTCGCGACCGAAGATGATGCCCAGAAAGCCATCGAAATGTTCAACGGAAACGATTTCGACGGACGCAAAGTCACCGTGAGCGAAGCAAGGCCCATGGAAGAACGTCCGAGAAGGAATTTTGACCGTGGAGAAAGAGGTTTTGGCAGAGACGAATAAGGTTGATCTTATTGGCAAACTCCCCCGCATTTCGCGGGGGTTTTTGTTTTAATACGCCTGGCAGTGCTATAATGTATAAATTAAAGAGCGAACGGGTCGTTTTAGGCGGGTTATTTCCGTTAAGCGCGGAAAATACCGCTGGATCCGTTTCCTAAATATTATGGAAGATACTCAAAAAACCGAAGCGGCTGTTGCCGCCGCAGAAGAAAAACCGCAGGAGAAAAAGATCAATGCCATGGCGTTGATCAGTTATATCGGCGTCTTAAGCCTTGTTCCGTATCTGGCTCAGGAAAAGGACGGGTTCGCACGGTTTCATGCCAAACAGGGATTGGTGCTTTTTATCGGCGAGGCCGCTACTTGGGTTTTATTGGTAGTTCCGTTTTTCGGGCTTTTGGCGGCCAATATTTTGAGTTTGGCGTGGCTCGTTCTTTCGGTGCTCGGTATTATCAATGTCGTTAACAATAAAAAGGAGAAATTGCCGGTGATCGGTGATCTGGCCGATCGGCTCAAGTTTTAAAAAAGGGGAAAATAAATCAATGTTTGTTTTTAAGTTTGGAAAGAAACAAGAGAAAAAGATAGTGGGTCCGGGAGCTAAACGGGTAAAATTGACCGCCTTGATCAGTTACCTGGGATTTTTTTGCCTGATCCCGTTATTTTCGGAAAACAAGCTGACGCGGTTTCACGCCAAACAAGGGCTGGCCATTCTTTTGGCGGAATTTATTTTTACCGCTGCGGTTTTGACAACCGCTTTTTTTGTGGAATACGGTTCTGTCTGGCATTCTATTCTGATATGGTCAACAATTTTATTTTGGTCGCTAACGACCGTTTTGCGGGTGATTGGGATTTCTTACGCCGCGAGGGATATGGACAGAGAAGTTCCCTTGGCCGGTTATTTGGCCGGGAAATTGTTCCGTTTTTAGGATTAGCGACGCGGTTTCAACTAATCGATGTTATTCGATAGATCGATTGGCATGCGCCATATTCATCTTGGCGGTAATTTGGTTTATGAATAATCTAGTTTTTCCCTATTGTAAAAACGTGGCTTAGCTATTCTTTTCCTTGTTTTTAATGTTGGAGATTTGTTTTTTTGGCGGTATGATGAAAAAGTTAGCCGCTTTTTTCAGTCGCAAAAAACATGCCGATCGATCTCTCAAAACTGAACAGCGAACAAAAGAAAGCCGTAAGCCATGAAGACGGTCCGCTTTTGATCGTGGCCGGAGCCGGTACGGGAAAAACGACCGTGATCACGAACCGCCTGGCCCGCTTGATCGAGGAAAAAGGGATAAAGCCGAACGAAATTCTTGCTTTGACGTTCACCGATAAAGCCTCGGGCGAAATGGATGACCGGATCAGTCAGTTGTTATCGATCGGTTATGCCGATCTTTGGGTATCGACTTTTCACGCTTTTTGCGAAAGGATTTTGCAAAACCACGGTTTGGATATCGGCCTTTCCACCAATTTCAAACTGGTTGACCAGACGGCGGCCTGGCTTCTGGTGCGCCGCAACATCGACCGCTTCAAATTGAAATATTACAAGCCGCTGGGCAATCCGACCAAATTTATCCATGCGATGCTGGCGCACTTTTCTCACTGCAAGGACCAGGAGGTTTTTCCGGAGGATTATTTGAAATACAGCCGCGGTAAGATCGAGGAAAAAGAGAAGATCCGCGAGATTGCCCGCACTTATAAAATCTATCAGGAACTGCTTTTGGAAAACGACCTTTTGGATTTCGGCGATCTTCTTAATTACTGTTTAAGTCTTTTCCGCCGCCGCCCGGCCATTCTAAAAAAATACCGCGACCAATTCAAATATGTTTTAGTCGATGAATTCCAGGACACCAATTGGATTCAGTATGAACTGGTAAAACTTTTGGCCCAGCCGAAAAACAATTTGACCGTTTGCGCCGATGACGACCAGGCGATCTATCGGTGGCGGGGGGCTTCTTTCGGCAATATCATCCAGTTCAAAAAGGATTTTCCGGACGCGATGGAGGCGGTCCTTATAAAAAATTACCGGTCCTGTCAGAACATCCTTGACCTTTCGCACCGGTTCATCCAGGCCAATAATCCCAACCGTCTGGAATATTTGAACAAGATCGATAAAAAACTGGTAGCCGTTTCCGGCTGTACCGGCATTATCAAGCATCTTCACTATAAGACCTTGGATCAAGAGGTCCAGGGGACGGTGAGTTCCATTATCAATATATTAAAAGAGGAAAAAGACACTACTTTCGGGGATTTCGCTATCTTGGTACGGGCCAATGAGAGCGCCAATTCGTACTCGCGCGCTTGCGAGCGAGCCGGTATCGCGTACCAGTTTCTGGCGTTAAAAGGCCTGTATTCGAAACCGGTGGTTTTGGATATCATTTCCTATTTCAAATTGCTCAATGACTATCATGAGGGGTCGGCGGTCTGGCGGGTATTGAACATGCCTTTTTTGAACATTCCAATGGAAGACGTTGCCAAGGCGACCCATTATAACGCCAAAAAATCACAATCCCTTTTTGAGTCGCTCAAGGAATTTAATGAGATTCCCGGTTTGAGCGAACCGGCTAAAATGACGATTGGAAATTTACTTTCGATGATCGAAAAACACTCGGCTATGACTGCGGAAAAAAACGTTTCCGAGATCATGGTATCGTTTTTATTCGATTCCGGTTATTTGAAATTCCTGGAAAAGCGGGCTAAAAAAGAGGATTTCGATTATATCAGCCAGCTTTTCAACAAGATCAAAGCTTTTGAGGACGCCAATCTTGATCCCAATCTCCGGCATTTCATGGAAGAGCTTGAATTGGAGCTTGAATCGGGCGAGGAAGGGAAGTTGGAGTTCGATCCAGGTTTGTCCGATACGGTGAAGATCATGACGGTACACGCGTCCAAGGGGCTGGAGTTCAAACACGTTTTTATGGTGAATTTGGTGGATCGGAAATTTCCGACCATCGAGCGGAAAGAGCAAATAGAATTGCCCAAAGCCTTGATCAAGGATATCGTACCCGAAGGCGATGTTCATCTACAGGAGGAACGGCGTTTGTTTTACGTGGGAATGACGCGGGCGAAAAGCGGGCTGTATTTCACGTCGGCTAAAGATTATGGCGGCGTCAATCAAAAAAAATTATCGTTGTTTTTGGCGGAGCTTGGCTATAAAAACGGCGAACAAGAGGAGCCGGTGAAAAACATCAGGATCAGTAGCTATAAAAAACCCCAGACCAGGCTTCCTTTGCCCGATCATTTTTCCTTTACTCAGCTGGCGGCTTTCGAAAAATGTCCGCGACAGTACCAATACGCGCATATCTGGAAGATCAGGCCGCGCGGAAAAGCGGTTTTCAGCTTTGGAAAAACAATGCATAACACTCTCTACGAATCCTTGTTGGCAGGGGGAAAAGTGACGCTGGGCAAAATAAAGAAAGTGTACGAAAAGGAATGGATCAACGAATGGTTCGACGACCAGGCGGAAAAGGACAATTATCATAAACTTGGCTTAAAGTCTTTAAAGCTTTTCTGGCAGGATTATTCGCGCCGTTTGCCCAAGGTTCTTACTTTGAACAACGCGCCGGCTTTAGAGGTTGGGTTCAATCTAAAGATCAATGGCTACACGATCAACGGAAAAATCGACCGCATCGATGAGGCGGGCAAGGGAGTTGAGATCATCGACTACAAAACCGGTACGGTCAAAGACAAGTTGCGGCCCGAAGAAAAGCAGCAGCTTTTGATCTACCAGATCGCGGCGCGGGAGGTTTTTGGATTAAAGCCGGAAAAACTTACTTATTTTTACCTTGAAAACGCGACGACCACTACATTTATAGGCAGTGAGGGTGATATCGAAAAACAAAAGGAAAAGATTGCCGGGCAGATCGAAAAGATCGAAAAAAGCAATTTTTACGCTACCCCGGGCTGGCATTGCGAGTGGTGCGACTACAAAGGGATATGCGAGTTCGCGAGAAAATAGCAATTTCCATTATTAATATCCGTTTCCGCATAAAGCAAGAGTCGTTTTTTTTGCTCCTAAAAAAACAGAAAAAACCGCTTATTACTCCTGTTCGCACGCGCAGTAGGCTGCTGAGCTGTGTTCATCGATCTGTCTGTGGTAGCGCAAATGGTCAAGGAGAATCTCTTTGATCTTTTAATAATTTTTTGAAACTAGCGGACTTGGGTTAAGAAGCTTTGTCTGGTTCGGGATTTTTTAAAAAATCCAATCAGTGTTATAATTTAGCCAAGAAATCAATATGAACGGGATATTAAAATTTATTTTTACGATCTTTGGCGGGGTCCTGATCGGGTTCGGTCTTGGTATCTTTGTTCACAAAAGCGCTTTTTTGGGACAGGGGCAGTATGATATCGCCATGATCTTAAGCCTGATTTTGGGCGGTTTTTTTATTGCCTTGGGGATTCCCGGCAAGCGGATGATGCGTATCGAAAAGGAACAAGCCGAACAGCAGGTGTAGGATTTTGTCAAAGAAAACCCCGCGTGAGCGGGGTTTTCTTTTTTAATTGGCCGTAAAATTTTTAAGTCAGTTCCCGAAAGCATTCATTAAAGGCGGGAGGAGGTCTTTTTTGCGCGACATCATCCCTTTGAGATAAACCAAATTGTTCGCCAGCTTCACGCCAAAGGCAATTTCTACCGGCGCTGGGTTGCCTGACACCAGAAGCTCCGATCCTTCTTTGATGATGTCGGTTTCCATCAGGGCGATGAATTCAAACTCGTTTTCATTCCTTATTTCTTCCATTCTCTTCCAAAGCTCTTCTTTTCTGCTTTTGGCTTCGTCGAGTTTGACCACTTCGATTTGGCCGATAGCGAATTTTTTGCCTCCGGCTTCGAATTCTTTGAAGTCCGATTTAATAATCTGGTCGGCGCTTAAGCCTTTTAAACTGGCTTTTTTTTCTTTGATCTCGATGCCGAATTTTTTGAGATCTTTGATCTTTGCTCTTTTGCCAAGCAATAAAGAGAGTTCTTTATCTTCCTTGGTTGTCGTAGCCGATTTGAAGACGACCGTGTCCGAAAGGATCGCGGAAACCAAGAGGCCGGCGGTCTGGGGCGTTATTTTGAACTTTTTATCGGCCCGCAAAATTTTAGCCACCAGCGTAGCGGTTGATCCGAGGGGTTCGGAGCGAAAAACAATAGGGTGGCCCAATTCAAAAGATACTTTGTGGTGATCGAGTACCTCGATGATCCTTGAGTCGCTGACGCCGTCGATGCTTTGACTTTTTTCGTTATGGTCAACCAGAACCAGCGATAATCCCGCGCCGGAATCGAGCTGGGCGGGCGTTTTTACCTTGAAAAAATCCAGAATGAATTTCGTTTCGGGATTGATTTCTCCAGCCACAACGGGAACGGCATTAACCCTTTTGGCTTTTTTCAAATAATCGGCGTAAACAATCGCCGAACATACCGAGTCGGTATCCGGAGATTTGTGACCGACAACGTAAATTTTTTCGTGAGGCATGTTGGTTTTAATTTAGTTGTTATTATATTAGAATAAAGGGTGATTGTTGTCTAATTAAAAATTTAAAGCTCAGGATATAAAACGACAACGCAAAGTTTAAAATTTGAATAGAATTGATGATTTTACCTTTTGCGGCGTCATTTTTATTTTTGATATTTACATTTTAAATTTGTTTTATGGTTAACGCTTTAATCTACGCATTGCTTGGCGTTCTTCAGGGTATCTTTGAGTGGATTCCTGTTTCCAGCGAAGGGGTGGTGGCTTTGGCTGCTAAATTTTTGAAGACGGGTTTTAATCCGGTCGATCTGGCGCTTTTTTTGCATATCGGCACTTTAGCTTCCGCTTTGGTTTATTACCGGAAGGACTGGGCCGGGGTATTCACTTTCAAGGACCGGAAACTGATCATTTTTTTAATGATCACTACCGTGGTTTCCTTGCCGCTCGGTTTTGTATTTTATAAGCTGATCGAACAGGCGGCGGTGGGTACCGGCCTTTTGGCTTTAACGGGGTTCGGGTTGCTTTTTACCGCTTACTTCCAGAAAAAGAAGATCCTTCTTGATATCCGTGAAGAAAAACTGGCGGCGATCGCCGGCGTATTGCAAGGCTTGGCGGTGATCCCGGGATTTTCGCGATCGGGTTCCACGATCTTTGGTTTATCGCTCGCGAAATCCGATCCCAAAGAGATCTTAAGGCTTTCCTATCTGATGTCGGTACCGGCCGTGACTGCTTCTACTTTATATTTTCTGGTTTTCAAGGGAGGGGATTTTTCGATTCAGCTTTGGCCGGGGGTTCTCGCGAGTTTTTTGTCGGGCCTGCTGTTCCTTGACGTTTTGACGAAAATGGCGGGGCGGATCAATTTCGCGAAATTCGCTT
>Ga0114951_10000929_pt1 | contig 38806 bp, 31 predicted proteins | sample AM7aDNAmetaG_FD_88677 | JGI IMG/M metagenome (GOLD analysis project Ga0114951, IMG submission 88677) | Freshwater microbial communities from Finland to study Microbial Dark Matter (Phase II) - AM7a DNA metaG | ecosystem: Environmental > Aquatic > Freshwater > Lake | place: Finland: Lake Alinen... | reverse complement strand
TTGCGTTCACGACTCCGGTCGGGCGACACTGTGGTCATGGTGGACATCGACGACACGGGCATCGGTATTTCCGAAGACAAACTACCAAAAGTTTTCGACCCGTTCTTCACCACCAAGACCCAGGGCAAAGGCACGGGTTTGGGGTTGACGGTTTGCAAGACCATCGTCGGTTTTCATGGCGGCGTGCTCAACCTCCGCAACCGCCCGGAAGGCGGCGTGCGCGCTTCCGTTATGTTCAAAGCCTGATGGTGTTTTAGCCGGTCCGTATCTCCAAACGAAAACGACCGGTGGTTCGTTTGCCGCCCATCGCCGATGTTCTCATCCAGTCACCTCTTCGCGCCTCGTTGCTTCAGCGCCTTGAAATGTTTTGCCCAGGACTTGGGAGGTGACAAACACATGTCGTCTTGACGGACAAACGCACAGACTTTCGGCATGCTGTTCTTGGTGCAAACCGCAGGTTGTGTGTGGCGGCAGCCAGCCGTTTGCTTCTCCGTGTCCTTTCGATGCAGCGGCGCATGCGAAGCTTTGTCGTTCTTCTGAGTCGGCATCATCTTGGTATTCTTGACCGCCATGCGTAAACTTAGTTCATTCTCCACTGCAAACATATCCCCACCAAACGCACTGCCCTCTTGGACACCCGCGCCCGCGCAGTTTCTGCTGTGATTCCCGGCTGATCGGGAGCATCTTTAAGCGGTTTCGGACAACAACCGAAACCGTAGAAGGAATAAACTATGAAGCGTTATCTGATTACAACACTCGCCCTGATCGCCATGCTGAGTTGCTTGCTGGTCGTGCCCAGCGCCCAGGCCGAAGACACCAAAGTCACCTTGAAGGTGGACGGCATGATGTGCTCGGCATGCAGCGCCAAGGTCACCGCGGCGCTCAAGCAGGTTGATGGCGTTAAGTCCGCTGAAGTCAGTCTGGACAAGAAACAGGCCATCGTCTGCTTCGACTCCTCCAAGACCAGTGCTGACAAACTCATCGCGGCGGTGACCAAGGCCGAATTCAAGGCGCAGCAAGTCGCGTTCAAGTGCGACTCTTGCGGCAAAACCGCCGGCGCGCCGGGCGCCTGCTGTGGCAAGGCGTTGACGCAAGTGCCCGCGAAGTAAATCTGCCGGTTTCGCCGCCGGGACGGTGCCCGCATCTCCCGGCGGCGGGACGCGGTGTTCACGGGACGAGGCGGCAGAGCCGGGAAGAATCCCAACGGGATTCCGGAGCAGGGAATATGTGCTTGCCGGTGGCGTGAGCTTCCAAGCTCGCGCGGCGATTCTCTGGCATGACGAGCGAAGCTCCGGAAAACTTCACCCCACCTATGGGATGACCGCGCTCCGAAAGCGTTCCGCCTGTGCTGCATTTCGGCGGTCATTGACCGCCGCTTGTATTTTGACAACGACGAGGTATGCTATAACACGTCTTTTAGAGTCATCAAGGAAAACGAAACCGATGCCGAAGCGTCATGCCAACGAATGGGACCGCATCCAGCGAGCGGTGGAGAAGTCGCTGATGGAGCCGTTTGGCGAGGAATTGACCGGCGGCATCGCCAGCGGGCATCAATGGATTCCAGCCGCGGATGTGTATGAGACGCCGGAGCGGTGGGTGGTGAAGATGGAGGTGGCGGGCATCAGCCGGGAGGATGTGGAAATCACTTTGGAGGACCGAACGCTGATCGTGCGCGGTCACCGGCCCGATCCGTGCCGGACGGGGAAGTGCAAGTTCCGGCAGGTGGAGATTGATTACGGACATTTTGAACGGCGGTTTGTGATCCCGCGCTCGGTGAACGCGGAGCAGGTGACGGCCAGTTACCGGAACGGGTTTCTGGTGATCGAGCTGCCGAAGTCGGAGAAGTCGGAGCACGCGACGGTGACGGTGGTGGTCGAGCCGTCGGAGTCGTGAGCGCCGAAGAACAGCAATCGCCAACATAAACCATGACAGACAAATCGGAACAACCCGTCCCGCCGTTGCCAGCGGCGCCGCTGACGCTGCCGGCGCAGTTGCCGGTGCTGCCGTTGAGCGATCTGGTGGTGTTTCCGCACATGGTGGCGTCGTTGGTGATCTCGAACGCGTCGAGTATCCGGCTGGTGGATGACGTGGTGGCCGGATCGCGGCTGCTGGCGTTGGTGTTGCAGCGGGACGCGCACGTGGAAAATCCGCACAAGGAGGATTTGCACGAGTATGGCTGCGTGGGACGCGTGCTGCGGATGTTGAAATTTCCCGACGACAGCGTGCGTGTGTTGGTGCAGGGCGTGCAGCGCGTCCGCGTCGTGAGGGTCGAGCGCGAGGAGCCTTATATCCTCGCGCGCGTCGCGGCGTTGCGGGAGGAGGCGGACGCCTCCATCGAGGTGAGCGCGCTGGCGAGCAACGCCAGCAAACAATTCCAGAAAATCATCAGCCTCTCGCCCGCGATGCCCGACGAACTGAAGGTGGCGGCGCTCAACACGCAGGACCCCAGCCGGCTCACGGATTTGATCGCATCGAACCTGAACATCGCGCTGGAGGAGCGGCAGCGGTTGCTGGAAACCAACAGCGTCAAGTCGCGGCTGGCGCGGCTGACGGATTTGCTCAATCGCGAGCTGGAGGTGCTCGAACTCGGCAGCGAAATCCAGAGCAAGGTCGCCTCCACGCTGTCGAAGGGCCAGCGCGATTTCTTCCTGCGCGAGCAGCTCAAGCAGATTCAGAAGGAACTGGGTGAGGAAGGCGAGCACGGCCTTGAGATCAAGGAGCTGCGCGAGAAAATTGACAAGGCGCGGATGCCGGAGGAGCCGAAGAAGGTCGCGTTGCGGGAACTGGAGCGGCTCGCGGCCATCCCCAGCGCGTCGGCCGAATATACTGTCGCGCGCAGTTACCTCGACTGGCTTGTGACGCTGCCGTGGTCGCACTGCACGGAGGACAATCTCGACATCGCCCGCGCGCGGCGCGTTCTCGACGAGGACCATTTCGATCTGAAGCGCGTCAAGGAGCGCATTCTGGAGTATCTCAGCGTGCGCCGGCTCAAACCGGACATGAAGGGCCCGATCCTCTGCTTTGCCGGTCCGCCCGGTGTCGGCAAAACCTCGCTCGGCATGAGCATCGCCCGCGCGCTCGGCCGGAAATTTGTCCGCCTCTCGCTCGGCGGCGTCCGCGACGAGGCGGAGATTCGCGGCCATCGCCGCACCTACATCGGCGCGCTGCCGGGTCGTGTCCTCCAGGGCATCCGCAAAGCCGAGAGCGCCAACCCAGTGTTCATGCTCGACGAGATTGACAAAGTCGGCGCGGACTTCCGCGGCGATCCGAGCGCGGCCTTGCTGGAGGTGCTCGATCCGCAGCAGAACCACAGTTTCTCCGACCACTACCTCGAAGTGCCGTTCGACTTGTCGAAAGTGATGTTCATCACCACCGCCAACGTGCTCGACACGGTGATCCCGGCGTTGCGCGACCGGATGGAAGTGCTGGAGCTGCCCGGTTACACCGAGGAGGAGAAGGTGAACATCGCCACCAAATACGTCCTGCCGCGCCAGCTCAACGAGCACGGTTTGAAAAACGGCCAGCTTCGTTTCGATCGCAACGCCCTGCGCACGCTCGTGGCCGATTACACGCGCGAGGCCGGCGTGCGCAACATGGAGCGCGAGATCGCCTCCGTGTGCCGCAAGATCGCGCGCCGCATCGTCGAGGGCGATTTGAAAAAGTTCCGCGTCTCGAAGCAAGCACTGCCCGACCTGCTCGGCCCGGCGAAGTTCCAGGCCGAGGTCGCGGAGCGCAAAGGCGAGCCAGGCGTGGTCACCGGCGTCGCGTGGACATCCACCGGCGGCGACATCCTCTTCATCGAGGCGACGCGCATGGCCGGTAAAGGCAGCCTGCTGCTGACCGGATCGCTCGGCGACGTGATGAAAGAATCCGGGACGGCGGCGCTCAGCTTCGTGCGTTCGCATTGCGAGCAACTCGGAATTGACGGCGGCGAGTTTGCCAAGTCCGACATCCACATCCACGTTCCCTCCGGCGGGATACCGAAGGACGGCCCGTCGGCGGGCGTGGCGATGGCCGTCGCGCTCGCGTCGTTGATGGGCAACCACGTGGTGCGGCCCGACGTGGCGATGACCGGTGAGATCACGCTGCGCGGCAAAGTGCTCGCCGTCGGCGGCGTCAAAGAAAAAGTCCTCGCCGCGGCGCGCGCGGGCATTCGCACGATGATCATGCCGGAGCGCAACCGCAAGGATCTGGCGGACGTGCCCGCCGAAGTCCGCCGCAGTTTGAAATTTGTTTTTGCGAACCACGTCGGCGATGCGCTGGAGGTGGCCATGCCGAAAGCCGCCGCGTCCGCCCGCCGCGCGTAATTGGTCGGCCGCTCCGTCCGGAAGGGGACAATCCTCGGAACAATCTTTTTTGCCTTTTGGGATTGACGGTGGAGCAAAGTGGAGTAGAATCCCATTCAGTGGTTTGTAGAGGAGTTGATGCCCAAAATGGCTGCGCGACCGTCCAATATTCTGAGCGGCGAACACCGCCACACGCTCGACGAAAAAAATCGTCTGATCGTGCCGCTCGCCTTGCGGGCCAGGGGCGCGCGGGAGTTGATCGTCGTGCAGCACCCGGACGCCTACCTCGCCGTGTTCACGCCGCAACAGTTCGACAAGTTTCATCAGTCGTTGGTGGAGAAGAACATGGAGCCGGAGGAGCGTCGGCGTTTTATTTTCATGATGAACCACGTGGCGCGGCCGGCGGCGATGGATGCGCAGGGCCGGATGAGTCTTTCGCAGATCGAGATTGAGCACATGGGCGCCGGTCGCGAGGTGGTGTTCACGCGCGGCAGCGAAGTCTCCTTGTTTGAGATCTGGAACCCCGTGCGCCACGGCGCGGCGGTCCAGGATCAACGCGACCGTTTCCGGCAGACGCTGGTGAAGGGAGGCGTCTAAACGCATGAGAGGCGTGATGGATTTCAAGCGCGGGCAAAATCCGGAATCAGGAGGTGACCGATGCACAGCATGAGTTTGGTGCGATTTCTGAAAGCGAACCACAGCGTCCGGCTGATGCGGGAGAACGACCGGCATTTCTCGCTGCCCCGAGGCCCCGTGTTTCCGCAGTTTGGCAGAGCGGCCCACTCGGCGAAGGAAGTGCTGGCGGAGGTGATGGTTCCGGCCGGCGGCGCGAAGTTGCGCCGGGTCCAACGCGAGCCGGACATCCTGGACGACTACCGGTTGCCGGCGGAACACCCCGGCCACGGTTTGGGACGCTGGGGCGAAGCGCTGCGGCGTGTATTTGGCGGCGCGCCCAGACCGTAAGCGCGGGCCGTCGCCCGGTTGGCAACGGCGCAAAGACAGAACTCAAGGCGCGAGCGTGAGAAATGACATCAACCAGTTTTCATACACCGGTGATGCTCGCCCAGGTCATCGAAGTTTTGCGGCCGGCGCCGGGAGAAATTTTTGTAGACGGAACCGTGGGTGGCGGCGGCCATGCCGAGGCTTTATTGGAACGGACCGCGCCGGACGGCCGGTTGATCGGCCTTGACGTGGACGACGAATCGCTGGCGGAGGCCGGCGATCGGCTGGCGCGGTTCGGCGAGCGGGTGCGGTTGGTGCGGTCGAATTTTGCGGACATGAAAGCGGCGAACGCGAGCGCAGGAGTGGCGGCAGTGGACGGGGTGCTGTTGGACCTCGGCGGATCGTCGCATCAATTCGACACGCCGGAGCGCGGCTTCAGTTTTCGGGAAGACGGTCCGTTGGATATGCGCCAGGACCGTCGGCTCGGCCGCACGGCGGCGGACATCCTCGCGGAATCGAGCGAGGAGGAATTGGTGCGGATTTTTTGGATTTATGGCGAGGAACCCCTCGCCAAATGGCTGGCGGCGGCTGTCGTGCAGGAACGTGTGCGGCAGCCTATCACACGCACGACCCAGTTGGCCGATTTGGTAAAGCGGGTCAAGCGCGGCGGTCACCGCAGCTTTCATCCGGCGACGCTGGTGTTTCAGGCGTTGCGCATTGCCGTAAATGACGAGTTGAACCAGCTCCGGCGTGGCCTCGAGGCGGCGGTGGACTTGTGCCGGCCCCGCGGGCGGATCGCGGTGATCGCGTTCCACTCGTTGGAAGACCGGATTGTGAAGGATTTCGTGCGGCGGATGGCGTCCCCGTGCATATGCCCGCCGGGTCTGCCGGTGTGCCGCTGCGGACAACGGATGCGGCTGCGCCTGGTGCAACGAAAAGCTTTTCGACCGACCGAGGCGGAGGTGGCGGCAAACCCCCGCGCCCGCAGCGCGCGGTTGCGCGCGGCGGAGAAACTTGAGGAATAAACAACAGGGCCCCGAGGACGCAGAGTCACCGGCGGCCGGGAGAATGGAACGATGGTTGCGGATGCATTGGATACCAACAGAGGCCGGATCACGGCCCACTTGCTTTGCCTGGGCCGCAGTTTGCGGCGGGGACGCCTGGGGTCTTTGGGATTTTTCTGCGCGGGCATCTGGCGGGAATTGCAAATGATGCGGCGGGAAGCGTGGCAGTCGAACCGGACGGAAATCGTAAAATGATCGTCGTGTCGCCGGCGCGCTTTGGCGCGGCAGCGACAACCGGGGAACAAAATCATGGCTCAGTGGATGCGGAATAATCGGCGGCGGGAGAGCGGCGTGGTGCGGCTCTGGCCGGTGATGAAACTGATCGGCGTGGCCGCGATGCTGGCGTTGGGCGCGATGCTGGTGATCTGGCAGCACACGCAAAACGTGGCGCTGGCCCGTGACATCGAAGAGTGCCGGCTGAACGCGGAGAAAAAGCGGCGCGACAACACCCAGCTCGATTTGCAGATTGCACAACTGGAAAAACCGGAAGTGTTGGAGTGGAAGAACCAGGCGTGGCATCTCGGCTTGGTGACGCCTTACGAAAGCCAGATTGTTCGCGTGACGCCGCGCGATCGTTACGCGCCGGTGCCGCGGCCGGCCGTGCGGCCCATGCGCAATCCCGGCGCGGTGGCGATGCGCCCGTGAACCTGCGGCCGCGACCATGACTTACGACCGACATCGCTGGCAAGGCTGGATGGTGGGAATTGTGCTGCTGGTGGGATTCCTGCCGGTAGGCGCCCGGCTTTACCTCTGGCAGGTGGAGCAGCGCGACGAGATGCTGGCCAAGGTGGGCGACCACACCAAAAAACAGGTTCTGGAGGGTTACCGCGGCAACATCCTCGATGCACACGGCGCGATTCTGGCCACAAGCCTGCCGAAGAAAACACTGGTGGCCGATGCGATGTTGTTGAGCAGTCTCGATTTGCCTGCGACGGTCGCACCGGCGATTGTGGCCAAGACCGCCGAGGTGATCGGCGTCAACGAGCGGCAGATTTGGGACCGTTTCAATCGCAACAGCCAATACGTCATCATTGCGCACAAAGTGGACGAGGCGGTCTTCAACCGCCTGACCAACGAAATCTCGCGGCTCGACTTCGGTGTGGACCTCCGCCAGCTTTCCTCGAAGCAGCGAGCCAAGTTGAAACAAGCGCGGCTCAGCGCGATTTACGCCGACGACAAGGACGAGTTTGTGCGCGTCTATCCGAACGGTCAGTTGGGCGCGCACGTGCTCGGCTACGTGGACGGAAGCCACCGGGGTCTGACCGGCATTGAGCGGCAGTTCGACAGTTTGTTGCGAGCCTACGACGGCGCGCGCGTGACCGAGCGCGACGCGCTGGGCGAGGCGTTGTGGATTTACAAGAAAGAGGAGATTTTGCCGCACGACGGCTTCGACGTGCAGTTGACCGTGGACCAGGTCATCCAGGGCGCGCTGGAAGAGGAGTTGCAGAACGTCATGGACGAACGCCAGCCGGACGCAGCGATGGGTATCGTCATGCGACCGCGCACCGGCGAGATTCTGGCGATGGCCGCCTGTCCGACGTTCGATCCGAACGCGCCGGGCAAGAAATTCCCCGGTGACACGGAATTGGCGGCGCTGGACCGGCTGCGCAACCGCTGCATCGCCGACGTGGCCGAGCCGGGTTCCACGTTCAAGATCGTCACGGTGGCCGGCGCGCTCGACAAGGGCGTGGTGACGCTGAGCGACGCGTTCGACTGTCACATGCCGTGGTTTTTCTGCGGCGTGCCGCTACGCGACTCGCACCATTACGGCACTCTCACCGTGAAGGAGATCATCACCAAGTCGAGTAACATCGGCGCGGGCAAGATCGGCGCGACGCGGCTGGGCCAGCAACGGCTCTACGATTATATGAGGGCGTTTGGTTTCGGCAGCCGTTCGGGCGTGCAGTTGCCCGGCGAGGTCAACGGCATCGTGCATCCTCCGAAAGCGTGGTCCGCGATCAGTATCGCGCATATTCCGATGGGCCACGAAGTCGCCGTGACGCCGCTGCAGATGATCACCGCCATGAGCGCCATTGCCAACGGCGGTCTTCGGATGCAGCCGATGATTGTCAGCGGCGTGCGCGACCGCTCCGGCCAGCTCGTGGGCCGCTTCAATCCGAAGCCGGCTTGCCAGGTCATTCGCAAGGAGACGGCGGACCTGATGGTGGAGGCGCTCACGACCGTGACGGAAAAAGGCGGCACCGGCACCAGGGGCGCCGTGCCCGGCTTCGACGTGGCGGGAAAAACCGGCACCGCGCAAAAACTCGAAGGCGGCCATTACGTGCAGAAATATTATTCATCCTTCGTAGGGTTTTTCCCGGCGCGACAGCCGGAGATTTGCATTCTAATTTCACTGGACAACCCGCACGATCCGAAGGGCGAATACTACGGCGGGGCCATCGCCGCGCCGGTGTTTGCAGCCGTGGCCGGGCGGGTGGCGAAATACCTGAGCGTCCGGCCGGACCGGCCGGTCGAAGAAATGGCCGTCCAAACGGCAAAGGCCAACGGTCATTTCAAAACTGTGCAGAACCATGCAAATTAAAAAACTGATTGAAGTGTTGAGCGGCGCGGAAGTGGAAGGACCGCTCGACCGGGACGTGCTTTCGATTCAATACGACTCGCGGCGCGTGACGCCGGAGAGTTTGTTCATCGCGTTGCCGGGACTGAAAACCGACGGCCACAAGTTTGTCGAGCACGCGGTGCAACGCGGCGCGGCGGCCATCCTCGTGGAGAAACCCGTGGCCGCCATCCGGCGGGCCACCGTCATCCGCGTGCCCGACGCGCGCGAGGCGATGGCGAAGTTGGCGGGGCAGTTCTATGGCCATCCGCATCGAAAGATGAAGGTGATCGGCATCACCGGCACCAACGGCAAGACCACGACGGCGTTCATGATCCAGCGCATCTTGCAGGAGGCCGGCATCAAGACCGGACTCATCAGCACCGTCCGCTACGAGATCGGCGAGCGCGTCATTCCCGCGGCGCGCACGACGCCGGAGGCGGTGGAACTGCACGAGATGATGGCGCAGATGGTGCGGCAGAACTGCGGCGCGGTCGTGATGGAGGTCAGCAGCCATTCGCTGGTGCAGAAGCGCGTGCTCGGCGTTGATTTCGATGTCGCCGTGTTCACTAACCTGACGCAGGACCATCTCGATTATCACAAGACGATGGACGGCTACTTCGACGCCAAAACCGTTCTATTCAAATCGCTCTCCACCAACGGCAAAATCGGCATTGCGGTCATCAACGTGGACGATCCGCGCGGCCGCGATTTGGCGGCGATGTCGTTGAAGGCGGCCAAGCTCACATTCGGCATCGAGAACGAGGCGACGGTTCGAGGCCAGACACTCGCGGTGAACTGCGTCGGCTTGAAGTTTGAGGTCGCCACGCCGAAGGGCGTCGACCGGATTTCGCTGCCGTTATTTGGACGTTACAATGTGTCCAACGCCCTCGGCGCCATCGGCGCGTCTTTGGCGCTCGGCGTGAAGCTGCCGGCGATGGCGCGCGCGCTGAAGTCGCTGCCGCCGGTGCCGGGCCGGCTGGAGCGGATGGATTGTGGCCAGCCGTTCCAAGTGTTTGTGGATTACGCGCACACCGACGACGCGCTGAAGAACGTGCTGACGACGATGCGCGAGTCCGCCAAGGGCCGGCTGCTGGTGTGCTTCGGCTGCGGCGGCAACCGCGACACTCGCAAACGCGCGCTCATGGGCCGCGTCGCCGGCGAACTGGCCGACTTCAGCGTGCTCACGTCCGACAACCCGCGCAAGGAAGAGCCGCGCGCGATCATTGCGCAGATCGAGGAAGGTTTCACGCACGCCGGCGCCGCGGCGAAATACGAGGTTGTCGAGGAACGGCGCGAAGCCATTAACCGGGTCCTGGCGGTGGCGGAGGCCGGCGACGTGGTGGTGATTGCCGGCAAAGGCCACGAGACCTATCAGGAATTCGCCGATACGGTCATTTCATTTGACGACCGCGAAGTTGCACGGGAGTATTTGACGCAATGCTGGAAAAACCAACCCTCGAATACGCCGCCTGCGCCTGCGGCGGGCAATTAAAGGGCGCCATGGTGGAGACTTTCTTCCACGGTGTGTCGGGCGACTCACGCCAGGTTCGGCCTGGCGAAATCTTCGTGGCGTTGCGCGGCGGCCGGTTTGACGGGCACGATTATTTACAGCAAGCCGCGGAACGCGGCGCGGTCGCTGCGATCATCTCCAGCCCGCGCCGGCTGCCGGACGCGTTCAGGCTCCCCGTTATTGAGGTGCGCGACACGCTGGTCGCGCTGCAACAATTGGCGGCGGCTTACCGGCAGGCGATGCCGCTGCGCACCGTGGCGATCACCGGTTCCAACGGCAAGACCAGCACCAAGGACATGCTGGCCGCGCTGCTGGCGGAACGGTTCTCCACGATCAAGACCGAGGGCAACTTGAACAACCACATCGGCGTGCCGTTGAGCCTGCTGCGGATTCGGCGCTCGCACGAGGTCGGCGTCTTTGAGATGGGCATGAACCATCCGGGCGAACTCGCTCCGCTGGCGGCCATGGTCGCGCCAACGGTGTCCATCGTCACCAATGTCGGCCCGGCGCATCTCGAAGGCATGGGCGACGAGGCCGCCGTGGCGCGCGAAAAGGCCGCCGTCGTTCTGGCGCTTCCGAAAGAGGGCGTTGCCGTTTTGAACGCGGACAACCCCTGGACGCCGCAGCTTCGCCGTCACACGTCGTCGCGCGTGATCATGGCCGGTTTTTCGCCGGAGGCCGGCGTGCGCGCCGAAAACATCCAACGCTTGGCGGACGGCGCGGAATTTGATTTGATCCTACCGCCGCTGGACTCGCCGGACTGGCCGTGCGCGGTGCCGCCGCGCGCGCCGGTGATCGAAAGTCCGTCGCCCGTCCGCGTCAAGCTGGCCGCCATCGGCGATCACTGGATTTCCAACGCGCTGCTGGCCGCCGCCGCCGCGCGCGTGTTCGGGCTGACGGCGGATGAGATCGTTGCCGGTTTTGGAAAGATCGAGTTGCCGGCGATGCGAATGCAGTCGTGTGAGATCGAAGGCGTCCGGTGGATCAACGACGCTTACAATGCAAATCCCGATTCGATGCGCGCGGCGTTGCACACGCTGGCGGAGCGGCCGTGCCGTGGCCGGCGCGTGGCCGTGTTAGGCGACATGCTGGAGTTGGGCGCGGAAAGTGAACGCTGGCATCGGCGTCTCGGCGCCGAGGCGGCGGGGCTGGGGCTGGACTTGCTCATCACCGTCGGTTCGCAAGCGAAATTTATTGCGGAAGAGGCCACGGCCCATGCGATGCCCGCCGGCGGGGTCATCATGTGCGACGACGTGGCGCAAGCGGTAGCGGTGTTGCGAGAACGTTTCCGGCCGGGAGATTGCGTGCTCCTGAAAGGTTCGCGCGGCATGAAGATGGAATCGCTGATTCCCGGAGCCGGGCCGCGAGGGGTGAAATAGCATGTTCTACTTCCTCCACCATCTGACGCACTACGGCGGCGCGTTGGGGCCGCTGAATGTTTTCCGTTATGTCAACTTCCGCGCGGTGATGGCGGCGGTGACGGCGATGCTCGTGAGCGTCTGGTTGGGGCCGGCGATCATCCGGTGGCTGCGACGGCTGAAGATCGGCGAGCACGTGGGCGGCGACGCGGATCTCGCGACACTGGCGGCGTTGCGCAAAGGCAAGAGCGAGACGCCTTCGATGGGCGGCATTCTGATCGTCGTTGCGCTCACAGTCTCGACGCTGCTATGGGCGAACCCCGGAGTGAGGTTCGTCTGGCTGACGTTGTTCTGTCTGCTCTGGCTGGCGGCGCTCGGCTGGGCGGATGATTATCTGAAAGTTCGCAACAAGGCGCGGCAGGGACTCAGCGGCTGGCAGAAACTCACCGGCCAGGTCGCGCTCGGTTTGCTCGTAGGGGCGTGGTTGTGGCTCGATCCAGACACGTCGCGGCAGGTGCGCGAACTGTGGCTGCCGTTCGCGAAGAAGCCCGTGATCGCCGATGTCGGTCTGTGGGCGATCGTGTGGATCGAACTCATTGTGGTTGCCAGTTCCAACGCGGTAAACCTGACCGATGGCATGGACGGGCTGGCGATTGGTTGCACAATCACCGCGGCGGCGGCGCTCGGCGTGATGGCCTACGTGGCGGACCAACCGAAACTGGCGGCGTATCTGCACATCGCGCATTTGAAAAACGCTGGCGAATTGACGGTGTTCTGTTCGGCGCTGTTCGGCGCGGGCATCGGGTTTCTCTGGTTTAACTGCCATCCGGCGCAGGTATTTATGGGCGACACCGGTTCGCTGGCCATTGGCGGCGTGCTGGGCATTATCGCGGTGTTGATCCAGCAACCGGTCACGCTGCTCATCATCGGCGGCATCTTCGTGGTCGAAGCGGCCAGCGTCATCATTCAAGTCAGCTACTTCAAATGGACCAAGCGCCTTTACGGCGAGGGCCGGCGCGTGTTCCTCATGACGCCGTTGCATCACCACTTTCAACTTAAAGGTTGGAGCGAAACGCAAGTCGTCGTGCGGTTTTGGATTCTCGCGCTGCTTTTCGCGCTCGTCGGCCTCGGCACGTTGAAACTGCGATGAACTTTGACGTGAAAAACAAGCGGGTTTTGGTGCTCGGTTTGGGCCGCAGCGGCGTGGCGGCGGCACGGTTGCTGGCCGCGCGCGGCGCGCGAGTTATCGGTATTGACAATGCCGACAACGAAGCCCTACAAACGGTGGCGCAGTCGTTGCGGGCGCAAGGCGTCGAGGCGCGGCTCGGCGTCCAACAACTGGGGCGTGCGGCCGCGGATTTAACCGTGCTCAGCCCTGGTTTTCCGCCGGACAACATGTTGCTTCGCGAGGTGGAAAACTCCGGCGTGCCGGTGATCAGCGAATTGGAAATCGGATTCCGGTTGTGCCCGTGCCCGGTCGTGGCCGTCACGGGCACTAACGGCAAGACGACCACGACGGAGTTGTGCGCCGCCGTGCTACAGGCCGGCGGAATCGCCGCGCCGCCAGCCGGAAACATCGGCCGGGCGTTTTGTGATTTGTTATGCGACGACGCGGCGGCCCGGCGGCTCAATGTGGTGGTGTTGGAAGTCAGTTCTTTCCAATTAGAACGTATCGAGCGGTTTCATCCGCACGTGAGCGTGATGCTGAACGTGACGCCCGACCATCTGGACCGCTACGCTTCGATGCGCGATTACGCGGCGGCGAAGGAGCGGGTGTTCATGAACCAGCAGCCGGATGACCTCGCGGTGGTGAACGCGGATTGCAGGGGCGACTTCGCCTCGCTCCGGCGACCGGACGCGCCTCGGCAGGTGGTGTTCAGCGCGCGCGGACGGCGCGAAGGTTGCGCGATGTGGCTGGAGGACACGAAGATTTACAGCGCGCAGGCCGGTGAGTTGCTCGACATGGCGGACACGCATCTGCGCGGGCCGCACAACGCCGAGAACATCATGTCGGCGCTGGCGGTTGGTGAGGCGTTTCATGTGCCGCTGGACGCGGCGCGGCGGGCCATTGCAGTGTATCGGCCGCTGCCGCATCGGTGCGAGTGGGTCGCGGAGATCGATGGCGTCGATTACGTCAACGACTCGAAAGCGACCAACACCGACGCGGTGGAGAAGGCGCTGGCCGGGTTCAACCGGCCCGTGGTTCTGATTGCGGGCGGCAAGGATAAAGGTTTTGATTTTGCGTCGTTGAATGCGACATTGAAGTTGAAGGCGAAACTGGCGGTGCTGATCGGCGAAACGCGCGATAAACTGGCAACGAGTTGGTCGCCCGCGGTGCGGTGCGTCCGGGCCGACACGCTGGAAGCGGCAGTGCGGCTGGCACGGGACAACGCGCGGCGCGGCGATGTTGTTCTTTTGTCGCCAGCGTGCTCAAGTTTTGATATGTTTGACAACTACGAAGACCGTGGTGAACAATTTAAGCAAATCGTCCGGACACTCGCGTCCGGCCAACAAATTTCGCGAGCCAAACATTAACCCAAACCAGTAGGAAGTAACGCAGAGAGGACCGGAGGATAAGTAAACATGAACTCGAAGACGTCGAAGATAATGCTGATTGCCGGGATGCACATCGCGGTGATCGGAGGACTGTTGTTGTTTGAAAGCTGCAAGCCGACACACAAGACCCAGCCGGCTGTTGTGACACCGCCGCCCGGAGCGCCGCCGGCCGCGGTGGTGCCGACGGAGGTGGCTCCGCCGCCGGTTGCGCCCGTGACGCCGATTGCGACCGCGCCAGCCATTGAATCGAAGCCAATGCCTCTGACCGCTCCTGCTGCGAAAGCCCCGTCAAGCTACACGGTGGTCAAAGGGGACACGCTCTCCGGCATCGCGCACAAGAGCGGCACGACGGTGACCGCGCTGAAGCAGGCTAATAATCTGAGCAGCGACACCATCCGTATCGGCCAGAAGCTGTCGGTTCCGTCGCCGCTGGAGAGCGGTCAGAAGGAAGTCGCCGCGCCGAAGAAGACGGTTCACAAGAAAGCCGCCAAAGCCGCGCCGAAGAAGGAAGGTGCCGAGGCCGCCGCGCCTGCTGGCGCCGCGGGTGGCCAGTATGTTGTTGAGAAGGGCGATTCGCCGGCGACGATCGCCAAGAAACTCGGCGTCAAGAGCAAGGACCTGATCGACGCCAATCCTGGCCTTGATCCGAAGAAACTTCAGATCGGCCAGAAGCTGAACGTGCCCGGTGGCGCTGCGCCCGCCGCAGGTGGCACTCCCACCGGTGGCATTCCCGCGCCGACCGCAGGTGGCGCGCCGCCGCCCGCGCCGACCGTTACGACGCCGTCGCTGCCGGAGCCTCCTCCGTCCGCGCCGTCCATTCCCGCGCCGCCGCCTTCGGCGCCAAACACTCCGGCTCCGGGATCAATGTAAATCAGACAACCCTTACGAGTTCATGAAACCGCGGGAGACTTCCCCAGACCAGATCGGCGGCTGGGGAGGTCTCCCGACAAGAGTGAAACCCAAACTAGGTGAAGAAAAGTTTTGCGGCGATTCTAGTTAGCGTGTTGTTCTTGCTGGGCCTCGGATTGGTGATGCTCTACAGCGCCAGTTATCCGTATGCCCAAAAAGCCTCCCTCTGTCACGGTGACCTCTACTGGTTCGTCAAGCGCCAGGCCGTCTGGTGCGGCATCGGCGTGATCGGTTTGCTCGCCGCAGCAAAAATTGATTACGCGGTCTGGCGCAAGCCCGCGTGGGTATTCTGGGTTCTTGCCGTCATCCTGCTCGTGCTCGTGCTCGTGCCGGGTTTAGGCATGAGGATCAACGGCGCACGCCGCTGGCTGAAGCCGGGCTTCCAGCCGTCGGAGTTGGGTAAGGTCGCCGTCGTTTTCATGCTCGCGTGGTGCCTGGACCGCGGTCGTGCGGCCATCCAGAACGTCCGTTTCTGGCAATGCCTCCGGTTCCGGCAAAGCGTTTCCGACCTCGGCTGGGGCTTCGTGTGGCCGATGGGCGTGATGGGACTGGTCGTAATGCCGATCATGCTCGAAACCGACGTGGGCACGAGCGTGCTGATCGGCGTCGTTGCCCTGGGTGTGATGCTGCTCGGCGGCGTCCGGTGGTGGCTGGTGTTGCCGTCTTACAGCGCGGCGGGCTGGTTGCTCTTCGAATACTTGCGTCGGGACCCGGCGCGTTGGAGCCGGATCACCAATATCGGCGCCGATGTGCAGCAGGTGCATGCGAAAGTGGCATTCGCGCTCGGCGGCGTCCAGGGCGTCGGCCTCGGGCTCAGCCGCATCAAGGAACATTACCTGCCGCTGGCGTTCAGCGATTTTATCGCGCCGATCATCGGCGAGGAACTCGGCCTCGTGACGATGGCGCTGATGCTGCTGGCGTTCATGGTGCTGATCGCCGCCGGCGTTTACGTCAGCACGCGGGCGCGCGAACATTTCGGCTACTTGTTAGGCATGGGCCTCGTGACGCTCATCGGACTTCAAGCCCTGATCAATTTCGCGGTGGTGACGAGTTGCATGCCGAACAAAGGCATGCCGCTGCCGTTCATCAGCTACGGCGGCACCGACTTGTGCGTGCTGCTGGTTTGCGTCGGCGTGCTCTTGAGCATCGCCCGTCACGCGGATACCCCCGAACCGGCGCTCGCGCCGGCGAGGCGCGTGACGAATCCGTTCAAAGTCGGGACACTGCGCGGATGAATGTAGCCATTGCTTGCGGCGGATCGGGCGGCCATCTCTTTCCGGGGGTGGCCGTCGCCGAAATGCTTCGCCTTCGCGGCCACCGCGTGATGCTCCTGGTTTCCGGCAAGGACATTGACCGGCAGGCCGCCGCTGCCGCGCCCGGCTTTGAGGTGCGCGCGCTTCCCGTCATCGCATTGCCGTCGCTGCTTTCGCCGCGGGTGCTGACGTTCACGGTCCGGTTGCTGCGCGCCATCCGTCAATGCGCGCGGATCTTTGACGATTTCAAACCCGACGTTCTTCTCGGCACGGGCGGGTTCACGCTCGCGCCGGCGGCGTGGGTGGCGCGGCAGCGCCGCGTGCCGTTTGTCATCCACGAATCCAACGCGGTTCCCGGCCGCGCCACGCGGCTGCTCGCGCCTTTCGCCGCCGCCGTCGCCGTGGGCATGGAGGAATGCGCCGCGTTTTTCCCCGGCCGCCGCGTGGTGGATACCGGCACGCCGGTCCGCAGCGCATTGCGCAGACTGCCCGCCGCCGAGGCGCGCTGGCAGTTGGGTCTTGACCAGCAGCGCCGCACCATCCTGGTCGTTGGCGGCAGCCAGGGCGCGCGCGGCCTCAACAGCCTTGTCATCGAAGCACTGCCTCACTTGCAGCATCTGGGCCGGCAAATTCAGTTTGTTCACCTCTGCGGCGAGTCGGATTTCGAACGTGTGCGCGCCGCTTACGAGGCCAATGGACTCAAAGCGATGGTCCGTCCGTTTTTCAAGGAGATGGAACTGGCCTATAGCGCGGCGACTCTGGCCGTGTCGCGTTCCGGCGCGGCGGCGTTGTCGGAGCTGGCGTGGTTCGGTCTGCCGTCGTTGCTCGTGCCGTTCCCGGCTGCGGCGGACAACCACCAGTTTTTCAACGCCGATTCCGCCGCCAGACGCGGTGGCGCGCGCGTAATAACCGAAATCGCCACGACCGGCGCGATGCTCGCGGCGGCGCTGGACGACCTGCTTCGCGGCGGCGATCGGAAGGCGATGTCGGAAAAAATGGCGGAACTGCGGCGGCCCAACACGGCGGCGGCACTGGTGGCGTTACTGACCGAGGTGGGCGGCATTGTTGAGCCGGCGGTGGTGCCACGCGAATTGCAGAAAAACGACATTGTCCGGTTGCTCGGCGAGCGAGCCTGCGCCGTGCATTTCGTCGGCGTGGCCGGCTGCGGCATGAGCGGCATCGCCCGATTGTTGCTGGCGCGCGGTCATCGCGTGAGCGGCTCCGACACCGGCGGCGCGGCCGAACTGGAGGCATTGCGCGGCCGCGGTGCGACGGTGTTTGCGGAACACGCCGCCGCCAACATCGGCCAGCCAGACCTCGTCGTTTATTCCAACGCCATTGCCAGGGACAATCCGGAGCTTCGCGCTGCCGAGGCCGCGGGCATTCCGATCATCCGGCGCGCGCGCATGCTGGCGGCGGTGATGCAGAATCCGTTTTTGACCGGCAAACCGGCGCCGGCGTCGGTCTGCGTCGCGGGCATCCATGGCAAGACCACCACCAGCGCGATGATCTCACACGTGCTCAAGACTGGCGGACACGACCCGTCGTTTTGCATTGGCGGCTGTCTGCGCACGCTCGGCGGCAACGCCGGCGAAGGCGCGGGCGAATTTTTCGTCGCCGAGTGCGACGAGAGCGACGGCACGCTGGTGGAATATGCGCCGACGCACGCCGTCGTGATGAACATCGAGGAGGAACACCTCGATTACTACCGCGACCTCCAGGCGATCCTCGATACTTTTGCCGAATTCATCGAGAACACGCGCAACCGTCTTTTCTTTTGCGCCGACGACGCCAACGTCGGGCGGCTTTGCGCCGGCCATCCGCGCGGCGTCTCGTTCGGCTTCGCCGGGGACGCGACCTACCGCGCCGTGGACGCGCGGCCGGAGGCGACCGGCACGCGGTTCGCCGTCAAACGCGGTGGCCAGATGCTCGGTGAGATTTCGCTCGCTGTGCCGGGACGGCACAATGTCTCAAACGCCACCGCCGCCGTCGCCGTGGGCATGACGCTGGGGTTGACGTTTGCGCAAGTCGTTGCCGCGCTCGCGACGTTCCGCGGCGCGGAGCGGCGGCTGGAGGTGAAATTCGAGGACAAGGATTACCTCGTCGTGGACGACTATGCGCATCATCCGACGGAGTTGCGCGCGACGCTGGAGGCGCTGCGCTCGCTGGGCCGGCGGCGCATCGTCGCGGCGTTCCAGCCGCACCGCTTCACGCGCACGAAATTCCTGAGCGCACAGTTTGGCCGGGCGTTTGACGGGGCGGACAAGCTCGTGCTGACGGATGTCTATGCCGCGAGCGAGCCGGCGATCGAAGGCATCAGCGGCCGGACAATCCTCGAGGCGGTGAAGGCGAGCGGGCATCGCGACGTGGAGTTCGAGCCAGAGCTGTCGCGCGTGGCGGACCGGTTGCTGGCGGCGGCCCGGCCCGGCGACATCATCGCCATCCTGGGCGCGGGCGACATTTACAAGACGGCCGACGAGGTGGCGCGGCGCGCACGGGCCGGCCAGATCGGCACAAAGGCGAACCTGGTCATGAAAACCGAGGGCGAAATTTTTGCCGAACTTCGCGCGTTGCTCGACGCGCAGACGACGTTGCTGCGAAACGAGCCGATGGCAAAGAAGACGACGTTCCAGCTCGGCGGTTGCGCGCAGTTCTGGTGCGAGCCGGCGAGCGAAGGCGATCTCGGCAAAGTGCTCGGCTATTGCGCGGCGCAGAAGCTGCCGTTCTTCCTGATCGGCCGCGGCTCGAACCTGCTTGTGCGCGACAGCGGCATCAAGGGCGTCGTCATCCGGCTTTCCCATCCGCAATTAAGTCTGGTTGAAGTGCACGGCGAACGGATCGCCGCTGGCGCCGGCGCAAAGGTTCGCGACGTCGTCATGGCGGCAAAGCGGTCGAACCTGGCCGGGCTGGAGTTTCTCGAAGGCATTCCCGGTTCCGTGGGCGGCGCGCTGCGGATGAACGCGGGCGCGATGGGACAGTGGACGTTCGAGGTGTCGGAAAGTGTGCGGTTTATGGATTACGCCGGCAACGTTTACGAAAAACCGGCGAATGAAATCCATTACGAATATCGCGGCTGTCCGCTGTTCCGGGACCACATCGCGCTGTCGGCGGTGTTCAAAGGCACGCCGGCCGCGCCGGAAGTGATCGAAAACCGTCTCAAAAGCTTCCAGCAAAAACGCTGGAGCACGCAGCCGCGCGAATCGTCGGCGGGCTGTATTTTTAAGAACCCAAAGCAGATTTCAGCAGGCAAGCTGATTGACGAGCTGGGTCTGAAAGGCAAGACCATCGGCAAGGCGCGCGTCAGCGAGGTGCACGGGAATTTTATCGTCAACGACGGCGGCGCGACCGCGGCTGACGTGTTGCAACTCATCGAGTTTATCCAAAAACGCGCGAAAGAAGAGCGCGGCATCGAACTGGAGACCGAGGTGATGATCCTCGGCGAGTGAACGGAGCATAAGGAAGTGAAGACGGAGATTCAAAGCAGAGACGCAGAAGGCGCAGCGGAACGCGGAGAGGATCAAACACCTCCGTGGTACTCGGCGTTCTTAGCGTTTCTGCGCTGAGTTTTCAGCACGGACAGAAACGGCAACCGATTATGAAAGTGCGGAACGAAAAGATCGCAGTGTTGATGGGCGGGCCGAGCGCCGAGCGCGAGGTGTCTTTGCACTCGGGCGCAGCCTGCTCGGCGGGTCTCCGGCGCGCGGGATGGCGCGTGTGCGACGTGGACGTGCGCGGGCCGGAGTTTGCGCTGGAACCGGACACGGCGGTTGCGTTTCTGGCGTTGCACGGTACTTTCGGCGAAGACGGTGCGCTGCAGCGGTTGCTGGAGGAGCGCCGCGTCACCTACACCGGTAGCGGTGCGCAGGCGAGCAGCGATTGTTTTGACAAAATTCGGGCGAAGGGGATTTTTCTGGAGGCGCACGTTCCGACGCCGCGGTGCGAGGTGCTGACGCCAGGCTCGGTGCGGCAGGTGACATTGGACCTGCCGTATGTGGTGAAGCCGGCGCGTCAGGGGTCGAGCGTCGGTATAACCATTGTGCGCGAGAGTGGTCAACTGGCGGCGGCGTTGGAAGAGGCGTTCCGGTTTGACGACCGGGTGCTGGTGGAGGAGTTTGTGGACGGCCGCGAATTGACGGTGGGCATTCTCGATGGGGAGCCGCTGCCGGTGGTCGAGGTCCGGATCAAGAGCGGATTCTACGATTACAACAACAAATACACAAAGGGCGCGACAGAATATGAAGTGCCGGCCCGCTTGTCCGATGCCACGACACGTGCGGTGCAGGCGGCGGCGCTGGCGGCGTTTCGCGCGGCCGGTTGCCGCGACTACGCGCGCGTGGACGTGTTGCTGGACCGGCGCGACGAGCAACCTTCCGTTTTGGAGATCAACACGCTGCCGGGCATGACCGAGACGAGTCTGTTGCCGAAGGCGGCGGCGGCGGCGGGGATTGGTTTTGAGGACCTGTGCTCGCGCATGGTGGAGATGGCTTTGGAAAGGCGAGTGGCGCATGTTTGACCGATGGCTTCGAAATCCGCGGGAAAACCGCCGCAAACGGCGTGATCAGTATTCGCTAAACGTCAAAGTGCGCGCGCCGCATCGCACGGAGGCGCAGATCGGCAAGGCCGTGATGTCGGTGGCGGCGGCGCTGACCATGGGACTGGTGGCGTTCGGCGGCTTCCGGGCGTTCCAGTATTTTGTGCAGACGGCGTTCACCGAAAATGCGCGGTATAGCATCGCTTCGATTCAGGTGGAAAACGACGGCGGGTTGACGCGCGAGGACATCCTGACGCTGGCCGGCGTTCGCGAAGGCCAGAACCTCTACGCCGTCAACCTCGGCGCGATTCGCGCCGCGCTGGAGTCGAATCCGGTGATCCGGCGCGCGGAGATTTATCGTGTGTTGCCGGACAAGCTGCGGATCGTGGTCAGCGAGCGCGTGGCGGCGGCGCAGTTTTTCACACGCGCCCGTTACGACGCTGCCATGCGGCGGGTGATCGCGCCTCCGATGGGCTACCTGATTGGCTCCGACGGTGTGGTGATGAAGCCGCTGAATCCGTTTGCGCCGTCCAAGGACACGGCGCGGCTGCCGTTGATCAGCGGCGTGGAGCCGGGTGAAATCAAGCTGGGCCAGCCGTTGAGTGGCGCGCAATTGCAATGCGGTTTGAATTTGATCCACCTTTGCGAATCGCCCGACATCGCGCCGCTGTTGGACTACGAGCGCATTGATTTGTCGCGGAAAGACGCGCTGGTGATGGTGACGCGCTACGGCGGGCAGATTACGTTCGGCCTCGACGATTTGCCGGCGCAATTGAAACGTCTGAAAACCATCCTGACGCACCCGTCGCGCGCCGGACAACTCATCCGCACATGCGACTTGTCGGTTCTCATGAACGTCCCGGTGACTTATTTCGTCCCGGCGCAGCCCCATGCCGGGATTTCCAACAGCGCCGCCACCGCCGTCGCGGGCGGGACGGCTTCCATCCGCAGCTCTCAAGGAGGAATGCATCCATGAGCCGTTCGCACTACATTGTCGGTCTCGAAATCGGCACGTCGAAAATCTGCACGGTCGTCGGCGAATTGCGCGACGACGGCGCGGTCGCCATCATCGGCGTCGGCGAATGCCCGTCGCGCGGCGTTCGCAAAGCGGAGATCGTGGACCTCGACACCGCCGAGCAATGTGTGCTCCAGTCGGCGCACGCGGCGGAGGACTCGTCCGGCGTGGACATCCGCAGCGTCTATGCCGGCATCAGTGGCGCGCACGTTGGCAGCTTGAACAACCGCGGGGTGCAACCGATCCTTGGCGAGCACAGCGAGGTGGCCGAGTCGGATGTGGAAGCGGTGCTGAGGCACGCGCGCACTATCAACATCCCGAATCAGGATGTGATCCTCCACTCGCTTTGTCTGCACTACGACGTGGACGGCCAGGACGGCGTGGTGAACCCGGTCGGCATGTCGGGGTCGCGATTGCAGGCGGAGGTTCACGTCATCCATGGTGTCCGCAGCCGCACGGAAAACGTCATCAAGTGCATCCGCGAAGTGCCGCCGCTCGATGTCAACGAAGTCGTGTTCAATGGGTATGCCGCGTCGCTGGCCGTGCTCACGGAGGAGCAGAAGCAACTCGGCGCGCTGGTGGTGGACATGGGAGGCGGCACCACGGACTTCGCCGTGTATGCGCGGGGCGCGCTCCGGCACAGCGGCGTGGTGGCCGTCGGCGGCGATCACATCGCCAATGACATCTCGCTGGGCCTTAAAATTCCGCTCAGCGCGGCGGAGCGGCTGAAAGTGGAATACGGCAGCGTTCTGATCGAAGACACCCTGAAGAGCCAGACGATTTCGCTCAACGGCGAAATCAGCATCGGCGCGACCGTCATCTTCAAGGATCATCTCTGCCAACTCATGCGGCTGCGCGTCGAGGAAACGCTCCAATTGATCAAGCGGGAGCTGGACAAGTCGGGTTGCGCGCAACTGATAGGCGCGGGCGTGTTTCTAACGGGTGGCTGCGCCCACGTTCGCGGCATCAAGGAATTGGCGGGAGACGTGATCGGCTTGCCGGTGCAGATTGGCACCGCGAAGACCGTAATGGGACTGACCGCGGCACTCGACCGGCCGGAGTATGCCGCGCCGATCGGCATCGTGCGGTTCGGCGCGATGCGCGAGGAAATGGTCCGCAAGAACGCCAAACGCGGCGGGCGGCTCAAGGGCATCATCGGCGGCATTTTTGGGTCCATGCGAAACTGGATGTTCTGACGGTCGTCGCGAAAATATTTTGGAGGAAATGACTATGAGCTTGCGCGATACAAAAGTCCGCATCCTGGTGCTCGGCGTCGGTGGCGCCGGCTGCAACGCGCTCGATCGCGTGGCAATGGACGGCCTTCGGCCGGTGTCGGCGGAGGACCCGCCCGATACAGGCGTGCCGCATTTGGTGGCGATCAACACCGACCTGCATGCGTTGTCGAGTTCGCTCTGCGGAGAAAAATTCCAGCTTGGTCTCAAAACCACGTTTGGTCTCGGTGCTGGCGGCGACCCGTCGGTTGGGCGCAAGGCAGCCGGCGAGGATCGCGACCGCCTCGCCGAGTTGGTGCGCGGCGCGGATCTGGTGTTTATCGCGGCAGGGCTGGGTGGTGGCACGGGTGGCGGCGCAGGCCCGGTCATTGCGCAGCTCGCCCGCGAAGCCGGCGCGTTGACGCTGGGGTTTGTGACGCTGCCGTTTGAGTTTGAAGGCGACCGCCGGCGCGAACAGGCGGCGGCGGCGCTGGACGAATTCAAGCGCGCGACGGATGCGGTCGCCTGTGTGCCGAACGACAAACTGTTCGAGATGGCCGGCGAACAGGCAACGGTGCTCAACGTGTTTCGCACGGCCGACGATTTGTTGGCCGAGGGCGTCCGCGCGCTCTGGCGGATGCTGACCATGCCCGGCTTGATCAACCGCGACTTTAACGACCTGAGGCGGGCGCTGGAAAAGCGGCACGACGAAATTGTTTTTGCGTTCGGCACCGGTGAGGGGGACGACAAGGCCGCGGCGGCTGCGACGGCCGTCATCAGCAACCCGTTGCTTGGAGGCGGCGCGATCTTGGCGGAGGCGGACACGATCCTGGTGAGTCTGCGCGGCGGACCTGAGCTGACGATGACGGAGGTGAAACGGGCCGTCTCGCAGATCAGCCAGCAGTGCGCGCAGAAACCGCACGTGTTGGTGGCCGCGTCCATTGACGAAAACTTCTCCGGCAAACTTTCGGTGTTGCTGATCGCGTCGCGCGGCTGCTCGGCGACGGCCGAGGCCGCGGCGGCGAGTCCACTGCCGTCCGATCGAGAGATGGCGGCGTCCATGAAAGACGCAGTGAGCGCGCCATCGCCGGTGACGGCAGCCGGGGCCGTCACGCCCGTCCGTAGGCCGGAGCCGGCATCCGAGCAAAGTGTGCCCCGGCGCATCAGCGTGGACGTCAGCCGGCTGCGGCAACAGCGATTGGCGCTGGAGGTCAACGTCAAGGGACGGTTCGACAAAGTGGAGCCGACCATCTACGAAGGCGAAGACCTTGACCTGCCGACCTTCCTCCGCCGCGGCATCAAGATCGGTTGACGGCCAAAGACGCTCGCCGCGCTCCGCCCAACGCTTTCCTTTGGCGAATTATACCGGCTTGTTGAGTTGGGGTAGAGGAGGGGGAAAACTTCACGCAGTCGTCGCCACAAACCACAGGGCGGCAAGAATGCGGATGAGGTGCTGCGTCGGTTAAACGCGGTCCCGGACCTGCTCAAAAATATCCTCTTCGGGGAAAATGGCCTTGTAACCGCGCTCGGTCACAAACCGGAACGCGCAGTCCAACCGATCCGCATGGTCGGGCATATAGTTCTTATAGAACGGCCAGAAATACTGCTCGTGTGTGGCCAAGTCCATAACCTCCCGGGTATTCGGGTTGTCGTAAGCCTTTTGCAGCGTCGGCAGTGTTTCCTTGAGTGGAACCCGATTGCAGCACAGGTCGATCTTAACGAACAACAGTCCATTGTCGAAATTATACCAGGCGTCCTGCTCGTCGAGATGCCGCATCGCACGTTGGGGCACTTGGTATTGGTTGAGGTAGGCAGAGCTTGATGGGCTGCGAAGCGGCCACATGGAACCGGACAATGTTCGCCAGCCTCGAGTGATCAAGGCCGGCAGGGATTCCGGGCGAACGGTGCCCCAATGCAACAGGGCTGTTCGCGTATACACCTTCTCGCCGGCAAACCGCTTGATCTCCCGTTCGATGAGATCAATGTCTTCGCCGAATTGTTTTGGCGTCCTGGCAAGGCAGGGATGATTTGGGAATTCGTTGCGGGCATGAAAGGCCAGTTTCAGCCAGTGCGCGTTGTCCTGCCATTGGGACTTATACTTGTCCGACAACTGCGACAGGTTGAAGTCTTCTTCCGGGGTTGAATAAAACAGGTTCAAGACCACCTTGGCCCCGTATTTCTTGTTGAAATCGCGGAACATGCCCAGATACGGCGAGTCGAAAATACTCTTGTAGCCCTTCTGGTGAAGATCCCGCGTGCAAAAGCTGTTGTCGTCAATCTGGAACCGGTAGCGTGGATAGGAGTCTTTGAGCCAGACCACCCGCGTGCGCGCCACCCTCGGCCGTCCACCCTGAGAATCCGCCCACCGGGCAATGAACTCAGTCTTGACGTCCTCCAGAACGGATTCGGCAAAGAACTTCCTCCCTTCCTGCCGAAGAGGAATCTTCCGCTGCGGATGCCTGACGTCATTGACCTCGACGCGGCCGGGTGAATCGGGCATGGTTCCGGCTATCTGGATTTTCAGTTGTTTCCCGTCCGCACCGGCGATAACCCCGAGTATCGGGCTGGCGCAACGTTCGTGGACGACGGCGCCATCGAACGGTTGGTCAAAATGGAATTCGTTGTCACCGCCGGCGAGTTCCTGTTCCGCGAAGGAAGAACCGCGGAAACCCAACAACAGGGCGCCGGAGGCTCCTGTGGCAAATTGAAGAAACTCTCGTCGTTTCATTCCTGGTTTCGATTCAGAGGTGGCCGGACTCACTTTTCAAACTGCATGCACGATCCACTCTGCGGCTAAAGTTTATGTTGCCTGATCGTTTTTGTCCTGTCCATCTCCAACGTAAGGGGAGCGCAGCCCGTCTGAAACAGCATTATGAATCATCACGGTCGTCTTTTTTTCATCACTCGAGCGCAACGGTCAGATCCATCCGACCGGACTCAATTTTTGTTCACATCAACCAGGATGTTTGTCTGCCGGCAGGTTCCAGTTGTTGAATCTTGCAGAAAGCTGCGTAGCTATTGAAGCAGTCGTTCGTAGTCAGGATTCGCTCAGGCTCGACCGTCAGGGCTTCTCGGATGAAGAGCGTGCGCCAGACGGAACGTCACCATCGTTCCATTGAGAATATCCTTGCGCCATGGCGCGGCGGTTCCTACGTTAGCCGGGCCGTAGCCGCGGAGAGGTGGCTGAGCGGTTGAAAGCGCCGGTCTCGAAAACCGGTTTGGCCGAAAGGTCAACGTGAGTTCAAATCTCACCCTCTCCGCCATTTTTCCACCCCGATTTCCTTGCAGGCTGTCAATCTCCCGACGGTTTGGCAAGGTTATGATATGGGGTTTGGGCGGCATAAAAGACTTGAGACGAAACGGGAGTTGTGGTCATCGTTGGCGTTGCGTGGGTTGCGGCGAAGTGCCGGCACGCGCGGCGGCTGACGAGATGACACGGAAGTGGAAAACCAGTTTCGAGGAAATACGATGAATCATCGGTTGGCAGTGTTGATGGTTGCGAGTGCGACGGCGGCGACGGCGGCGATTGGCGCGGAGGGCGTTGTCATCACCGACTTGGACGGCAAGTTGAGCGTCAAGATCGATGGCGAGCTTTTCACGGAGTATCACTACAAGGACGTGGCGCGGCCGTATTTTTATCCCATCATCGGCCCCGGCGGCGTGGGGATGACGCGCGACTGGCCGATGCAGGAGAACAACGACAATGACGTGCACGACCACCCGCATCACAAAGGGCTGTGGTATGCGCACGGCAAGGTCAACGGCGTGGATTGCTGGTCCGAACTGAAGACTTTCGGCAAAACCGTTCACGAAAAATTTCTGGAGACCACCTCCGGCGCCAAACAAGGCGTGATCCGCTCGCGCAACAACTGGGTCACGGCCGATGGCAAGGTGCTCTGTTCCGACGAGCGCACGATTTGCATCCAGCCGTGCGGAGACGCGCGGATACTCGATTTTGAGATCACGTTCATTGCGTCACAGGGCGACGTGACGTTCGGCGACACGAAGGAAGGCTCGATGAGCATTCGCTTGCCGACTTCGATGAGCGTCACTGCCAAGGGCAAGGTGGCGCAGGGCCACATTATCAACAGCGAGGGCGCGCGCGACAAGGACGCCTGGGGCAAACGGGCCGACTGGGTGGATTACTACGGCCCGGTCAATGGCAAGCCCGTCGGCGTCGCCATCTTCGACCATCCGCAAAATCCGCGGCACCCGACGTATTGGCATGTGCGCGACTACGGTTTGTTCAGCGTGAATCCATACGGCATCCATGACTTCACCGTGAAAACTGCCAACGAGCAGCCCGCAGGCGCCGGTGACCTGAAGGTTGAGGCGGGCAAGCGCGTGACTTTCCGGTATCGGTTTCTGTTCCACACCGGTGACGAGAAGAGCGGCAAAGTGGCGGAACTATACAAGAAATACGCCGCGTCGAAGGCCGCGAATTGATGACGAACCAGAGAACGCACTGAACTCAGCGAGGATAAAGACATGACCACGATCACACGCAGAAATTTCCTGAAAAACTCACTGGCCGGCACCGCGGCGGCATTCAGTTTGCCGCGCTGGACATGGGCCCAAACCGAAGGCGCCAACAGCGACATTCGCGTCGCCGTGGTCGGCGTTCGCGGCCGCGGCGGCTCGCACATCAGCGGATTCAGCTCGCTGCCCGGCGTGCGCGTCGTGGCGTTCTGTGATGTTGATTCCGACGTGCTTGGCAAAGGGGCCGCCAATTTCGAGAAGAAACACAACAAAGTCGAGACCTACGCCGACATCCGCAAGCTGCTCGAAAGCAAGGAAATTGACGCGATCAGTATCGCCACGCCGAACCACTGGCATTCGCTGGCAACCATCTGGGCCTGCCAGGCTGGCAAGGATGTCTATGTCGAGAAACCCGTCTCCCACAACGTCTGGGAAGGCCGGCAAGCGGTGAAGGCGGCAAAAAAATATCAGCGCATCGTGCAGGCCGGGATGCAATGCCGATCCAGCGGCGGCATCCGCGCTGGCATCGAGTTCATCCACAAGGGCGGCCTCGGTAAAATTCTAGTTTCGCGCGGCCTGTGCTACAAACGCCGCGACAGCATCGGCAAGACCAGCGGCCCGCAGCCGGTCCCGGAGACCATCAACTATGACCTCTGGTGCGGGCCGGCTCCGATGGATCCACCGCGCCGCAACGGCAAGAACGGCCCGGTCCATTACGATTGGCATTGGATCTGGAACTACGGCAACGGCGATCTCGGCAACCAAGGCATCCACCAGATGGACATCTGCCGCTGGGCGCTCGGGGTCCACGAACTGTCGCCGCGCGTGATGAGCCTCGGCGGCCGGTTCGGTTACGACGACGACGGTGAAACGCCCAACACGCAGATTGCCTACCACGATTACGACGTCGCACCGTTGATCTTTGAAGTGCGCGGCCTGCCCGAAAAGAAGGGCGCCAAGAACATGGATAAATTCCTCGGAGCGGGCGTCGGCTGTGTCATCCATTGCGAGAACGGCTACCTCCTCATTCCCAGCTACAGCGAAGCGATTGCGTTCGACAAGGACGGCAACAAATTCAAGGAGTTCAAAGCCCCCAGCAGGAAACCGAAACAGGCTGGCGCCGGCGCCGCCTCCGGCGTGGTCATGGACTTCGCCGAGGACGGCAACCACTTCGGCAACTTCATCAAGGCCGTTCGCAGTCGCAAAGTCTCCGACCTCAACGGTCCGATCACCGAGGGCCACTACTCCAGCGCGCTCTGCCACACGCCGAACATTTCCTATCGCATCGGCAAACAAGCGGCGCCTGGCGTAATCCTCGAACAGATCAAAGGCCACCGCGACGCCGCCGAGACGTTCGGCCGCTTCAAAGAGCACCTCGCTGCCAACGACGTCAATATTGACGAAACCAAAGCCGTCCTCGGTCCGTGGTTGAAGATGGATCCGAAGACCGAACGGTTTGAAGGCAACGACGCCGCCAACGCGCTGCTGAAGGACAACTCTCGCGCGCCGTTCGTCGTGCCGGAGATCAGTTGAATCGTGGAGTGATTCCGTCTGGCGGCGTAGCAAATGTTCCGGCGCCCGGCGCGCTGTGGCGCGGGCCATGGATTTCATGGCCGGATGTCTTGTCCGCCGCGCGGCGTTTATAATCGCGTTGACAGGCGTTTCGCGCGTGGCAAAGCTGGATCCAGTGTGAGACGCAACGCATCACCCTTATTCCGCCTGCCGAGCCTCGATGAACGCGCGGACGCGCTGAAGTCGGCGTTGGTGCGCGCCTTTCATGTGACGCCGGCCGACGTGCGCGTGGTCGTTTCGCCCTATCGGATTTGTCCGCTCGGCGCGCACGTGGACCATCAGCTCGGCATGGTCACGGGACTGGCGCTGAATCAGGCGGTGCTGCTGGCATTCGCGCCGTCACCGGAATCGCGCGGCAAGGAAGTCGCCGCGCTCAGCAAAAACTATCCGGGCAAGGTCCGCTTCGAACTGGATTCGATTCCGTCATTCCGGCCTGGCGATTGGGGCAACTACCTGCGCGGCGCGGCCCTGGCGCTGCGCCAACAGTTTGACGGGCGTTTGAGTCGGGGCATGGTGGCGATGGCGGACGGCGATCTGCCCATCGGCGGCCTGAGTTCGTCCGCGGCGGTGGGCGTGGCGTATCTTCTCGCGCTCGAAGCGGTGAACGGCCTTTCGGCGACCGTCGCGGAAAACATCCATTTCGACCGCGCGATCGAGAACGGCTACATCGGCTTGCGCAACGGCATTCTCGACCAGTCGGTCATTCTCGCGAGCCGGCGCGGCCGGTTGCTGTTGCTGGATTGCCAGAGCGAGAACTGGCGCGACGTGAGCGGTTTGAAAGAGGGTTCGTACCAGATTCTCGTGGTTCACTCCGGTGTCGAACAGGCGCTGGTGTCCACCGGTTACAACCAGCGCGTGGCCGAGTGTCGCGAGGCGGCGAAGCAACTGCTGAACGCCTCCGGCCGGCGCGCGGCGGACGGCGCGGTGCTGCGGCAGGTGGGGGAGGATGTTTTCGCGAAGCACGGCGCGGCGCTGCCGCCGACGTTGCGGAAACGCGCGACGCATTTTTTCACCGAGCAGGCGCGGGTGCGCGACGGCGCGGCGGCGTGGATGGCTGGAGAATTGGGGCGGCTTGGGCGGCTGGTGACCGAGAGCGGCGAAAGCTCGGTGAAAAACTATGAGTGCGGCTCGCCGCCGCTGATCACGCTTTACGAATTGCTCGTCGGCGCGCCGGGCGTGATGGGTGCGCGGTTCAGCGGCGCGGGATTTCGCGGCAACTGCATCGCGCTGGTGGAACCCGGCCGGGCGGAGGCCGTCGCGACGGTTGTTGGCGACGGCTACGCCCGCCGGCACCCCGCGGAGGCCCGGGGTTTTGCGGCGTGCGTCTGCGAGACGGACGACGGAGCGCGGACGCTTTAGACTCGGAGATACCATGCACGCAATTGTTCTGGCGGCAGGTTACGCGCGGCGGCTCTCGCCGCTGACGGACAACTGTCCGAAGGCGCTGCTGCCGGTGCGCGGCGTGCCCCTGCTGGATTACGTGATGGCGAAAGTGTTCGCCGTGCCGGGGATCGAGGCCGTGACGCTGGTGAGCAATCACCGGTTCATCGCGCATTTTGAAAACTGGTTGCGGTGGCGGCGGCCGCCGGCGCCGGTGCGCCTGCTCGACGATGGCACGCTCACCAACGAAACGCGCCTTGGCGGCATCGGGGACTTGCTGCTGGCGGTGGAGCGCCACGACGTCCGCGACGACGCGCTGGTACTGGCCTCCGACAACCTTTTCGCGGCGGACCTCGCGCAAATGGTGGCGTTTGCCCGAGAGCGCCGCGGCGATTGCGTGATTGTGCGCGGGCTCGACGACTTGAAGGCGCGGCAGCGCACGGGCATCGCGGTGCTCGATGCCGACAGCCGGCTGGTGGAGTTTCAGGAAAAACCGCAGCAGCCGAAAACCAACCTCGCCGTGCCGCCAATATATGTTTATCGCAGTGAGAGTCTGCGCTTGCTCGGCGAGTATCTCGACGGCGGCAACAACCCGGATTCGCCCGGCCATTTCCTCGGCTGGCTATGCGCGCGGCAGCCGGTGTTTGGCTGGCGGTGCGACGGCGAGATTTGGGACATCGGCAACCTGGAGCAATACGCGCAGGCGCAGGAAAAGTTTGACGCCGCAAGGGAGTCGGCGTTTGGTATCCGGTCATGGTAGCGCGTTGGACATTGTTGTTGCTGTTGCTGGCGGCGCCGGCGTGGAGCCAGACGTCGCGTCGCGTCGCGGAATTGCAGATTGCGCTCGACCGGCAGCTGTTCTCGCCGGGCTGCATTGACGACCACGTCGGGGCGCAAACGCGCGCGGCGTTGCGTGCCTGGCAGTCGGCGCACGACATGAACGTCACCGGCGCGTTGAACGATGCCACGACCGAGGCGCTGAAGCTCGACGTGCCGGCGTTCATTCCTTACGAGATCACCACCAACGACTTCGCCCAGCTTGGCCGCGTGCCAGTGGACTGGCGTGAGCGCGCGGCGCAAAACTCCATGCCTTTCGAGACAGCACTGGAACTGGTGGCGGAAAAGTTTCACGCCTCGCAACGGTTCATCCGCGCGTTGAACTCGCAGATTCCGTGGGACACGCTCAACACGCCCACCAACGCCGTGGTGCCGAACGTGGAGGCCGGGGCCAGACCTCCGAAAGCGGCCGAGGTGAGGATCAACCTCGCGCAGAAATGGCTGACGGTCTATGACGGCGAGGGCAAGCTCTGCGCGTTCTTCCCGTGCTCCATCGGCCGTGACAAGATGAAGCGGCCGATCGGCGACTTGCAGATCGTGGCGGTGGCGCCGAATCCGAACTACACGTTCGACCCGAAGGTGTTCCCGGAGTCGCCGGAAGCGCAGGCCATCGGCACGAGGCTCATCATTCCGCCCGGCCCGAACAACCCCGTCGGCGTGCTCTGGCTTTCCATCGGGCGCGCGGCCGGCAGCGAAGAACCGCCGCTGACCGGCTACGGCATCCACGGCACGCCGAAGCCGGAGGAGATCGGTCGCACCGAAAGCCACGGCTGCTTCCGGCTCGCCAACTGGAACGCCGTGCGTCTCCTCAAAATGGTCACGGTCGGCACGCCGGTGGTTGTCGAGGAGGAATGAGGCGTCGCGCCATTCTTCCGCCTTGACGCCGATGGCAAACGCGGTAGCCTCTGGCGCAACTGAAAGAAGTCAACATGAAGCGATTTCATTATTTGTTCGTTGTCGGCGCGGTGGCGGCATTTGTCTGGTTTTCGGCAACGCCAGCGCAGGCGGAAGGGCCGGTGGACAAACTCAAGCGCGGTCTGGCGGGCATCATGTTCGGCGGCTTGGAAGTGCCGGGCACGTTGTGTGAGGAATGCCGCAACCAGGGTTGGCCGCTGGGCGTGAGCGTCGGTTTTTTCAAAGCCACCGGAAACTTTGCCGCGCGCGAGGTGACTGGCATCTTCGAGTTCCTCACCGCGCCGATCCCGTGGCCCAACGAAGATTACAAATCTTACATGGACACGGCGTATCCGTGGGATCGTTTCCACACGACCAAGGAAGCGCCGGTGGTGCCGCCGCCGCCCACGATTCCACAATCGCCTCCGTCCACGACTCCACAACCACCTCCCGCGGCGAAGTGAGCGGAACGCGGCGGAGCAAGGGAGGCGAGGAGGACTTGGAGTATTGGAGTGGCAGAAAACTGATGTCCGCCACGACGATTTTGCGCGCACTTTCCAATATCCCAATACTCCACCACTCCATTACCCCACCACTCCCTTCCTCATGAAGATCGCCCATCCCGACCTCGCGCCGTCGCGGCCGGAATACCACGCTGCCGTCGCGTTTCAGCAACGGTTGCGCGGGCTGGTGGTGACGAGCGGTGCGGTCCGGTCGCCGTGCCGGGTCGCCGGGGTGGATGTCTCCTACGATTTCGTTCCGACGCGCTTTTCGAGCAGAAAAAAAGCTTCCGGGAAACTCTACGCGGCGGTGGTGGTGCTGGAACTGCCTTCGCTGCGCGTCGTCGAGTCGGTCGGTATCGCCGGACGCGCGGAATTTCCCTATGTGCCGGGCCTGCTGAGCTTCCGCGAGCTTCCGCCGCTGCTCAAAGCGTTTCGGAAACTGCGCACAACGCCTGACGTGGTGCTGGTGGACGGGCAGGGTATCGCGCATCCGCGTCGCTGCGGGCTGGCGTCGCATCTGGGGCTGGTGCTGGACCTGCCGGCGGTCGGCTGCGCCAAGAGCCGGCTCATTGGCGAGTATCGCGAGCCGGCGCTGCGCCGGGGCAGCGCAAGCGACCTGCTCGACGGCGGCGAAATCATCGGCCGCGTCGTGCGCACGCGCGACCATGTGGCGCCGCTGTTCGTCAGCGTCGGTCACAAAATCTCGCTCGACGCCGCCGTGGCGCTCGTGCTGGAATGCGCCCCGCGCTTTCGGTTGCCGGAGACAACACGGCAGGCGCACACTTTGGTCAATGAATTGAGGAGAAAACAGAGTTAGCAGGGATTCGTGATTGGTCACTCATGATTCGTGGTTTGTTTTGAAAAACAAATGTTCAAATCGCGAATTACTGGTCACGAACCACGAGTCACGAGTTCCAAATCACGAATCACAAACCACGAGTCACCACTATGAAAATTGGCATCATCGGCGGAAGCGGCCTTTACGACATCGAAGGATTCACCCATCGCAAGTCGGTTCGTGTCAAAACACCGTTTGGCGCGCCATCGGACGCTTACGTCACCGGCATGCTCGCAGGGCGCGACGTGGTGTTCCTGCCGCGGCACGGGCGCGGTCACCGCATCACGCCGGGCGAGCTCAACCACCGCGCCAACATCTGGGGCATGAAGAAGCTTGGTGTCACGCACATCATCAGCGTCTCGGCGGTCGGCTCGTTGCAGGAGCAATACAAGCCGCTCGACATCGTGCTGGTGGATCAATTCTTTGATCGCACCAAGAAATCGCTGGAGCACACGTTCTTCGGGCGCGGCATCGTGGCGCACGTTGGTTTTTCCGATCCGTTATGCGCGGGTCTGCGCGGTTTGATCGCCGACTGCTCGCGCGAAGCCGGCGCGACGGTCCACGTCGGCGGCGCCTACGTGAACATGGAAGGGCCGGCATTCTCAACACGCGCTGAGAGCAACGCCTACCGCAAACTGGGCTTCGACGTGATCGGCATGACCAACCTTGGCGAGGCCAAGTGCGCGCGCGAGGCGGAGATTTGCTACCAGACGATGGCGATGGTCACCGACTACGATTGTTGGAAGGAACACGAAGAAACCGTGACGATCGAGATGATCATCCGCAACCTCAACCAGAACGCCGCGACCGCGAAGAAGATCGTCCAGATGGTGGTGGGGCGGATCGAGGAAAAAGACTGTTCGTGCCAGCACGCACTGGCGACCGCAATCATCACCGGCAAGAAATTCTGGCCGCCAAAGACCAAGCGGGAACTGGCGCCGTTGTTGAAGAAATACGTGTAGCAAGAATCTGCAGGCCGGCTGTGTGAGTCGGCATTTACCAAAATACCTCGCCGGTTCGCGGAACTGGCCTGTATTGCTCTCGGCTACTTCTGCCGGTGGAGTTCCTTCGGCTCCTGGAACGCTTCCTTCTCGTCGGCGTGGGCACGGATGAATTCCTGCAACTCCCTAGTCGGGGCCGTGAGGACGATCATGTCGTTCACGGTTTCATGGCGGATGGTGACCTGATTCTGCTCAATGCCTTTCTTGATCCACTCGACGTTGAGCGTGGCGTAACGCAGGACATCGCCCTCGATTGAGATCTTTGTGATCAGGTGGACCGGCAGGAGGTGGAACTTGGGGTAATCGCTCTTGGTGTCCGGCAGGTCGTTCACGGTGGTGTCCAGGAAGAGATGCTTGCCGAGCCGTAGAAGACGCGCTTCGAGTTTGCCGCTGCCTTTCTCGCCAATGCAGGTAATGTCGTATTTGATGTCCTGTTCGTCGGCTTTGAAGGTGAACTTGTCCTTGCCGTCTTCGGAAACCCACGTGCCGGCCAGCGGAGCCAGCAGGATCGGGTCCTTTTCGGAATACAACGGCTGGAGCGACGGGACGCAGCCGAGCATCACGGCAGCGGCGGCACAGGTGAGGAACAACATGACTTGGCGCATATGGAGTCTCCTGGTTGAGAGTTTGTGTTCAGCGGCGAAAATCCCGTGCCTGAAAACCGAAGGCGGCGGTTTCCGGTTCTTTCACGTTTCCGTATTCGTCCTTCCAATACTTCACGAGGCACGTCAAGAAAGGCGCGCTTGCCGCCCGGATATAACGCACATTTTCACCGCGCCGCCGGAATTATTCGAAAGCGGGACGCGGTCACTTCCCGAACCACTTCTTCGCCTTCTCCACGAAGCTCTTCATCATCGGCTGGGTGTCCTCGCCGCACAGCTCAGCGAACTCTTGGAGCTTCTTGCGCTGCTCGGCGTTCAGGCGGGCAGGGACTTCGACGACGACGCGGACATGCTGGTCGCCGCGGCCGTAACCTTCCACGTTCGGCACGCCTTTGCCGCGCATGCGAAAGACCGTGCCACTTTGCGTGCCAACGGGAATGGTCAGTTTGACGTGGCCGTTGATCGTCGGTACGTCAATTTGTCCGCCCAAGGCCGCCACGGGAAAAGCGATCGGCACGTCGCAAAGCAGATCGTCGCCGCGCCGCACAAAGATGTCGTGGGGCTTGACGTGGACGACGACGTAAAGATCGCCGTGGGGGCCGCCGCGTGGACCGGCGTTGCCGTGGCCGGCGGAGCGGAGCCGCATGCCCGTCTCGATGCCGGCGGGCAGGCGGACCTTGATGCGGCTTTCCACGCGGGCCAAACCCTGGCCGCGGCAGTGCGTGCAGACCTTGTCCACCGACTCGCCCTCGCCGTTGCAACGCGGGCAGTCCTGGCTGATGTTGAGAAATCCCTGCGAGCGCGTGACGCGCCCACGACCGTGGCACATGGGGCATTGAGCCCGGTGCGCGCCGGGTGCCGCGCCGGTGCCGTGGCACGAGGCGCAGGCGTCGAGGCGATCCACGGTGATTTCTTTTTCGATGCCGTAGATGGCATCCTCGAACGTGATCTCCATGTCATAGCGCAAGTCGTCGCCCTGCATGGGGCCGCCGCGTTGCCGGCCGCCACCGAAGAAATCCTCGAAGATGCTGCCGCCCATGCCGCCGAAGACCTCGCGGAAAATGTCGAACGGATCGTGAAAGCCGCCCCATTGCTGGCCGGCGGTCGCGGAACCGGGGCCGCCGCGCGCGGTGAAAGCCGCATGGCCATACTGATCGTAGGCGGCGCGCTTTTGCTGATCGGCGAGCACCTCATAGGCTTCGCCGAGTTCCTTGAACTTCTCCTCCGCCGCCTTGTCGCCGGGGTTCTTGTCGGGATGATACTTGATGGCCATCTTGCGGTAGGCCTTCTTGATGTTCTCGACGCTGGCATCGCGCGAGACGCCCAACACTTCGTAGTAGTCGCGGGTGGAGGCCATGGTCAGGTCGCGTTCGGTTTGGCTGAGGTGTCGGCGTCACCGGGTTTCCCGGCTGGGCCCGGTTCGGGCGACTCCGGCTTGCCTTTGGAGACAACGACGGTGGCGGGCCGCAGCAAACGGTCGGAGAGCTTGTAGCCTTTGCGTAATTGCTGGATCACGTTGCCTGCGGGATGGGCGTCGGACTCGATGTGTTGGACCGCTTCGTGCAATTGCGGGTCGAAGGCCTGGCCCTCGGCATTGACCACCTCGACGCCGGCCTCGCGCAGCACCGCGTGCAGTTGGCCAAGCGTCATCTTGAGGCCGTCCACCAACGATTGGGCGGTGGCGGAGCCTGCTGCCGTGTCGGCGTGTTGCAGTGCCGCTTCAAAATGGTCGATCGTCGGCAGCAGACGGCCCAGCAGTTGCTGCGTGGCATACTTGCTGGTTTCAATCTTCTCACGCGCGGCGCGTTTGCGAAAATTGTCAAAATCGGCGGCGGTGCGCAGGCATTTGTCTTTCCATTCGGCGGCCTGCGCCGCATCGCTTTTCAACTTCTCGATCTCGGCCGGCGTCAGCGACGGCGGCGGTGGCACGGCGGCGGCAGAGGCCTGCGCGGTTTCGGTTGAGGTTGGCGCGACGGCGTTTCCAGCCGATGCCGGCGCGGCCGTGGCCGTTGCCTGCGTGGCGTTGGCGGCGGGCTGGCACTCCGCATTGTTCAATTTTGTTTTCTTGGGACGAAACATACTAGGTTCAGTGTAGCGACAATGGCACGACAGTCAACTTTCAGCCGGCGTTTTCCGCGGGGCGCATCCTGGCACACGCGCCACGATCAAGCCAGAGGCAGGGCGAAGCGTCCCCGCTGAGCCGTCATCGCTCACGTTCCAAAGGGCGCGGCTCGCCCTACCCAACGGCGCGGGTGCCAAGTTGTGCCCGTTCCGTCTTGGTTTCGCTTCTTGCTGTCCACCATTTATGATGTCGTTGTCAAAGAACCTCCGGGTTCGCCGTCCGGGGACGCAGTCCCGCCCCCGGCATCATTTGGCTTCGTTTCGCAAATTTGTGTTGTGTCCGCGGGACAGTTGCCACCCAAAACATCCATATTTCCATTGGAAACCGCCGTTTCCGCGTCCGCGCGTCCGCCATCATTTGGCTTCGTTATTGCAGCCGCGTCACTCCGTGACGCGGCCACTTCGTCCGGCTCCGCCGCCCGTAAGTCGGTGGCCGCCCGTTCTCGTCGCTCACCCGGTTTTCCGGCGACAGGCCGACGTGAGTCGGTGGCCGCCCGTTCTCGCCGCTTGCTCCGGTTCCCGACCACAGCCTTTACGCCCAATCCCGGCCCCTTCGAACGACCGGATGGCTTCCTGACTATGGGAGGGTCCTCCGCGTCCCAACCGCGAACGCCCGAACTCGCGTCAACATCCGCCATGCGGTCTTCATCCGCCCACTCGCCCGACGCTCCGGCGGCCAGGGCGCTGAGACCCCTCCCACAGTCATCCGGCCCGCGTTCTTCCACCGCATCCCATTTCATCCTCGCGGCCTCATCCTCTGCCGCCGGCTTCGGCATTTTCCCCGCCATCCGCATCCGCTGCCACCGCTCCAGTTGCCGCAGCAGCCGGAACAATTGCCGGTCCAGCGCGCCCTCATACCGCAGGATTCGCTCCGCCGATTCCCCCGACGGCAGCGCCGACGCCCGGCGCATCTCTTCCTCTTCCCTCGCCTCCCGCGTCTCCATCGCCGCCCGCAGATGCCCGTAAAGCTCCAGCCGCTCCGCGATAAACCCCGACGCTGCCTCCCCATACGTCGCCTTCAACGCCGCCGCTTTCAGCCCGTCCGGATTGTCCTGACGCCACTTCTCCAGCGTCATCAACTCCACGGCCGGCCCGTCCGAGTCCGCGCCGAAGACCCGGATCAACTCCTTGCGCATTTCATCGGCCAGTTTCCCCTTCACCTCAATATCGTCGCCGACGGCCTGCAATATCTCCGTCATGTAATCCAGGCCGGCGGTGCTCATCTTCATCTTCGACTCGCCCAAAACGCCCTGCGTTTCCTCGAATCGGGTGTGCTGCCCTGCGCGGTGGCGCAGCCGTGCCCAGACGCCCCCGCCCACGCTCTGGGCGATCTCCCCGCTCTCGGCCCGCAGCACGCGGCGTTTGCGCCAGTAGCAGGTGACGA